>OBLQ010000151.1_pt1 | contig 24085 bp, 24 predicted proteins | sample 1519881 | NCBI WGS metagenome assembly OBLQ01 (sample SAMN01911456, study PRJEB22533) | soil metagenome | biome: Soil | place: Malaysia | collected 2012-04-30 | depth DG_metagenome m | reverse complement strand
TCACCGCCACCGGTTTCACCACCCGCGAGGCCGAGAAGGTGGTGAACCACCCGACCCGACGCAAGATCATCAGCACGCTGATGATCGGCGGCTACGCGGGTATCGCCGCCGTGCTCGTCAGCGGCACCAGCACGCTGGCCTTCAGTACCGCCAGCAACCTGCCACGCACCATTCTGGTTCTCGTCGTCGGCCTGATCGTCATCTACCTGATCGCCCGCTCCACCGGGCTCATGCAGCGCTGGGAGGGTTTCGTCGAGCGCTTCCTGCGCCACCGGCTGGTCTTCGAATACGAACCGGCCGAAGAGCTGCTGCATATCGCCGAGGGCTTTGGCCTGGTCAAGCTGGAGATCACCGCGGATTCGCTCCTCGTCGGCCAGTCCATCGCCCAGATCGGCAGTACACGGAAGGACACGCTGATCCTCGGCGTCGAACGCGGCAAAAGCTGGATCCCTGCCCGGCAGATGAAGGAGCCTGTCGAGGTGGGCGATCAACTGGTGATCTACGGCCACATCGAGCGGCTGAAAACGGAATATGAAAGCAAGGTGCCGGAAAAAGAAGCCGAATGACTGCTTTCGACTCAAGGCTTTAGATATAAATGAATAATACCGAACGTTTAAAGGAACATTTAAACTTAAATCTCGTCAAACTTATCGGCGCATATGGGAATGCTTCCCCAATTTGGAAAGTAAAAATATCGTTTCTCTTATTTGCAGTTTTGGTAAAAGACTGCTTTGCCCTTCTAATTGGTTTGTTGGGCACCATTTGGGCTTCTTCCGCTCTTGGAATCACCGAATCAGCTCCGGGAATCAGTACTAAACTCATATTGGCATCAGGCATCACCTTGCTCATCAGTGCGGTGGTCAACTATCTATTTGATAATGCAAGAAAATCAGATGCAATAAGTGTTATGATAGCCGAACTCGTCCTTAGCGTGCCGATAATACATTTCCTGATAACCCAAGAGGGTATCACACAATTCGTTCCCTTAATGATGACTTCGATTGTCATTGGATCATTTGGATTTCCAATGATTTATTCAACATCAATTAGCACGAGATTAATTATTAATAGGGTTCGCACTATTGTTCTCCATTTCCCTAGTGAGAATAATCTGTAGCGAACTAATAAATGGGGTCAGAGCCCTTTTATTGTTAGGTCTTCTTTCAATCAGTCATAAAACTAGGGGAGATCAATTTGCATCGTTGGTGTCGGTGCGGATGCTGCCCGCAACCCCGATAATCTCATCCGCAGCCACCTGCTTCTGATCACCGGTAGCCATGTTCTTCATCGTCACCTTGCCGGCCTTCATTTCGTCCTCGCCGACGACGAGGGTGAAGCGCGCCGCCTCGCGGTCGGCGACCTTGAATTGACGCTTGGCACCACCGCCACCGCAGTGCACGACGGCCAGCCCCTCGCGACGCAGCGAACCTGCCAGCTCCAGCGACCAGTTCAGCACGGAATCTCCAAGCGCAACGACAGCGATATCGGGCTTCGCCGCCTCGATTTCCGGCAGCAGCAGCGCCAGGCGCTCCAGGCCTGCCGCGAAACCGACAGCTGGAGTGGCCGGGCCACCGAGCTCCTCGACCAGGCCATCGTAACGGCCACCGGCCAGCACGGTGCCCTGTGCACCGAGCTGATCGGTAACGATCTCGAACGCCGTGCGGTTGTAGTAGTCCAGGCCGCGGACAATGCGCGGATTGATGCGGTACGGCACCTTCAGTGCATCCAGCCCCGCCTTCACGCCATCGAAGTGCGTCCCACAATCGCCGCAGAGATGCGCGACCATCTCGGGCGCTTCGGTGAGCTGCGTCTGGCAGGACTCCACCTTGCAATCGAGCACGCGCATCGGGTTCTTGGCAATACGCTCGCGGCAGGTGTCGCACAGCTTGTCGGCACGCGCCTCCAGATAGGCCACCAGCTTCTCGCGGTAGGCCGGACGGCAGGCGGCACAGCCCAGCGAATTGATCTCGATGCTCAGCTTCTCGAGGCCGATCTCGACCAGGAAGTCGTGCGCCATCACCAGCATCTCGACATCCTCGACGGGACCCGTGACGCCGAACCACTCCACGCCGATCTGCTGGAACTGGCGCAGCCGCCCCTTCTGCGGCCGCTCGCGGCGGAACATCGGGCCGATGTAGAACCAGCGCTGGGCGCCGGAACGGGTCAGCCCGGCCTGCAGGTAGGCGCGCACGGCACCGGCCGTACCCTCCGGGCGCAGGCAGATGTGATCCTCGCCCTGATCGACGAAGCAGTACATTTCCTTCGACACGATGTCGGTCGCCTCGCCGATCGAGCGCACGAACAGCTCGGTCGACTCCAGCACCGGCAGCCGCACCTCCTCGAACACATGGCGGGCGAATACCTTGCGTGCCGCCTCTTCGACAAGGCGCCAGCGGCGAACGTCGGCCGGCAGGCCGTCGTGGATTCCGCGAATGCTCTGGAGTTTGTTCTGCACCTTGGGGGCTGCCATCGTTGTTCCTTTTAGTTCCTGATCATTTAGTGGCCGACCACGATCGAGGCGTTCGGCAATGTCACCGAAACGGTCGCACAGCCGGCCAGCAAGAACGCCAGCATCAGGCCCATGATCAGACGCATCTTATTTCTCTTTTGAGGCACGAATCTCGGCAGCGCGCCTCTCCACCTCGGCGACGATCTCGTCGATGATCGCCTCGGAACGAAGCTTGCCGGCCTTCTCGCCATCCTTGTACAGCGTGTGCACCGGATAGCCGCCGGTGATGCCAAGATCCGCCTCGGTCGCTTCGCCCGGCCCGTTCACCACGCAACCGATGACCGCCACGTCCATGCTCTCCTGGATGTGCGACAACCGCTCTTCCAGCGTATTGGCCATCTCGATGACGTTGAACTTCTGGCGCGCGCACGACGGGCAGGCGATCAGGTTCACGCCGCGATGACGCAGGCCCAGTGACTTCAGGATCTCGAAGCCGACCTTCACCTCCTCCTCCGGCTCGGCGGCGAGCGACACGCGGATGGTGTCGCCGATGCCGTCGGCGAGGATCAGGCCGAGGCCGACGGAGGACTTGATGGTGCCGCCGAAACGGCTGCCGGACTCGGTGATGCCGAGATGAAACGGGTAATCGACGAGATCAGCCAGCTTGCGGTAGGCGGCCACCGTCATCGGGATGTTGCTGGCCTTCAGCGACACCTTGATGTCGTGGAAATCCATATCCTCGAGGATACGAATGTGATTCAGCGCCGATTCGACCATCGCATCGGCGCACGGCTCGCCGTATTTCTCGTTGAGTTCCTTCTCCAGCGAACCGGCATTGACGCCAATGCGGATGGAAACGCCGTGCTCCTTCGCTGCCGCCACGACGCGCTCGACGCGCTCGCGGCCGCCGATGTTGCCGGGATTGAGCCTGAGGCCATGCACGCCGGCATCGAGCGCCAGCAATGCCATTTTGTAGCTGAAATGGATGTCGGCGATGATCGGCACGCTGGTCTGGCGCAGAATCTCCGGCATCGCCTCGGCTGATTCCTGATCGGGCACCGAGATGCGCACGATATCCGCCCCCGCCTTCTCCAGGCGGTGCACCTGCGCCACCGTCGCATCGATATCGGTGGTCGGGGTATTGGTCATCGACTGCACGGCGATCGGCGCATCGCCACCGACCAGCACGTTGCCGACCTTCACTTGCCGCGTCTTGCGGCGCGGTTTGACAATCACATCACGCATCTGGCGACCTTATTGCGGCGCGGGAGCCGGGGTTGTCGAGGCATCCGGCTGTCCGCCGCCGTCCTGCAGCAGCTTGAGCCGCTCCTGCAGTTGCTGGGCGCGGCGCAGCGAATCGACATATTCGAGATTCTCCGGCACCAGTTCCACCGCCTTGCTCCACTCCGTCACGGCGGCATCCAGCCGCTCCCGGCGGAATTCGAGACGCGCACGCGCGTTGTGCTCGGCGGCCTTCGCCTCCAGCTCTTCCTGGATCTGCTTCAACAGCTGGCTGGCATTCGCGCCACCCTCGCGGCGGTAGACCTGGGCGTAGCGCTTGGCGGAAACCCAGTCGCCCTTGTCCATAAACTTCTGGATCTGTTCGCGCGTCACACTCTTCGGCATGACCGGCTTCGGACTCTCCGCCAGCTTCTGCAGCGGCGATACGTTCTGGGCGGGAATCACGATGCCTTTCGGCAAAGCCGCCTTGATCTGCGCCATCAAATCCTTGCCGCGCTCGGAGTCGGGCTGCAGACGCAGATGCGATTCGATCTCCACATAGGCGATCTCCGGCGCCCCCTTGCGCAGGTAGCGCCCCGCCTCGTAGTAGGCATTGGCGGCGCGGTCCTCCAGCGCCGACACGAACTGGTCACGCTCGCGCGCCACCACATCATCCTTGGGATCGACTCCCTTGGGAGCCTCGAGATTGTCGGCCGCCGCAAGCCAGGCGGCGTCCAGTTTGCGACGCCGGTCGATCAGCCGGTCCATCCGGGCCTGGCGCATCTTCAGCTCCATATTGTTGCGGCTGTCCCGCAGGGACTTGGGATCGGTCGAGAACGTGATCGCCTGATCGTACAGGTCCATGGCCTTCGACCAGTCGCCGCCATTCTCGGCATTGGCCGCCAGCGACGAATAGTGGCGCAGCAGTCGCAACCGGGCCGGCTCGATCTGCTTGTCGAGCAGCTCCTTGGCCTGCGGATAATCCTTGCGGCTCTTGTCCATGGCCAGCACCCGTGCCCGTGCCTCCATGATGTGTCCGCGATCGAAGTCCTGCTTGGCCGAGGCATAGGTATTGAAACCGAACGCCGGCCCCTTGAATTCCGGCAGTTTGAGACTTTTCAGCTCCTCCTGCAGCGAGGCGCAGCCACTCAACCCGAACAACAGCAGGATCAGCAACAAACGTCCCTGTTTGTGTAATGCAAGCATCAAAAGTCTCCAATCACATCACGCACATCGGACGGCAACGTCAGGTCGAATGCCAGTGCCACCGCGTGGGCGATATTCCTTTGCGTATCATCGGCGATCGCCCTGACCACCCCGCACTGGATCGGCTGGCTGACACCCTTGATGTCGCGCTCGCCGATATTCTCGAATCCGAAACCATCGCCGATATGCGCAAAGGTCGAATAGGACATGACAACCTGACCGCCCTCGCCGAGCCCGCTCATGCGGGAAGCGACGTTCACCGTATCGCCGATCACCGTGTATTCGAGGCGCTCGGCGGCACCGATATTGCCCACGATCGCCTGACCGCGGTTCAGGCCGACACGGAACGCAATCGGTTCGCCGTTGGCACGCAGCACGCCCAGCTTGCTGCAGGCCATGGCCATCGCAAGCCCCGCTTTCACCGCATGCCGGGCATGATCCGGATCCTCGTTGGGGTGGTTGAACACCGCCATCACGGCATCGCCGATATATTTATCCACATGACCGCCATAATAGTCAATGACCCGATGGAACACCTCGAAGTGCTTGTTCAGCACATCGACCACCTCTTCGGTCGAGGTGGACTCGGAGAACGAGGTGAAGCCGACCATGTCGGCGAACAGGACGGTCACCTCCTGGCGCCTGTTATCGGGCTTCACATCGCCGCTCTCGAACACCTCGGAGACCAGTTTCGGATTCAGGTAGCGGCCGAACACGTCGCGGATCTCTTCCTTGTGCGCCAGTTCCGCGACGAGCACGTTGAACTGCGAGATCGCATCCGAGATCTCGTCGTTGCCGCGCACCGGCAGGCGCACCGTATAGTCGCCGTAGGCCACATGCCGGGCGGCATTGGCGAGCATCTCAAGCGGCTCGCTCATGCGGCCGGCGATCCAGTAGACCAGCACACTGGCCAGAATCACCACGATCAACGCGGCGATGGCAATGCGCACCACCAGCTGGCCGGCCAGCTCCTTCCAGGCTTCCTCGGAAAAACGCACGCCGACCGTACCGACAGGCGTATGCGCATACTCGACCTTCTTGACGTACCAGAGCCGGTCCAGCGGCAGCTTCTTGATCGCCGTACCGCTCGGCAACTCGTGCAGCAGCGCGTCATCCGACTCGACGACACCGAAATGCTGCTCCTCGCCACCCACGAACTGCAGATGCACGCCCATCACTGCCGGCACCTTCTTCAGGAAACTCTGCACGATAAGATCGATTTCGGCGTTGCTGCCGGCCAGCATCGGAATCTTCAGCTCGTCGGCCAGCCGATCCACCTGCACCTCGGCCTGTGCCGACTGGCTGTTGAGCCAGGCCTCACGCTCGAGGTCGAGAATGATCATGAACAGGACGAAGATCGACACCGCAACAGCGAAACCGACCAGCATCGTCCAGCGCCAACGGATAGGGAAACGCGGCGCCTGCTCCGCTGCAGCATCGCCGGCAGTGAGGGCTGCCATGGCCGAATCGAAGGTCTCGTCTCCCTGCATGTTTGACACTCGGTCACTCTAACCAATCCGCCATATGCCGCAATGCCGGATTGGAATCATAACTTTAGGAAAAAAGCGCGTTTTCTTCGCTGAACAGCTGTGCCCAACCGACCGCGGGCAGGCATCATCTCCCGCCGGCGGCAATCGCCTCCCCACCGGCATATCCATACCAATCGGCGCCGCATGCGGTTACGATGCGCCTTCGCAGGAGACAAGCATGACCCTATCGACCAAGCAGCGCAAAGAACTCAAGGCCCGGGCCCACCACCTGAATCCCGTCATCCGGGTCGGCCAGAAAGGCATTTCCGACAACCTGCTGAAAGAGACCGATCTGGCGCTGCAAAGCCACGAACTGATCAAGGTGCATATCGCGCAGGAAGATCGCGCGGAGCGTCAGGCGACCGCTGCCGAGATCGCGGCCGCATGTCATGCCGAGATCGTCGCCCACATCGGCAAGGTTTCCATCCTGTTCAGGGAAAGGCGTGAGCAATAAGTCCCGGATCGGGCAGATCCGATCGCTGCTGGAGGCAAGTTTCGCTCCCAGCCGCCTTGAGATCGAAGACGATTCGTGGAAGCACGCCGGCCATGCGGGTGCCGCGGGCCACGGTGGCGGCCACTTCAGTATCGTCATCGCAGCGGATGCGTTCAGCGGCCGTTCCCGGCTGCAACGCCACCGCATGGTCATGCAGGTGCTGCAGCCGATGTTCAGGGACGAAATCCATGCGCTCAGCATCCGCGCCGAAGCGCCCGGGGAATAAGGCAGACCGGGGATAATCGCACGTTCCCCGGCGACCGCCAGGCACAACCATGGAAGATGCCGGGCTACGCCCTAGTGGCGCGCCTCGGTCTGAATCGAGATTTCCGCCGACAGCGGCTTGACCGGCTCGGCCAGTTGCTCGCCCTCCGCCTGCGATATGACGGCCCCCTGCTTGATGGCCTTCAAGGCGGCCTCGACGATCGCAGGATCGAACTGGGTACCGGCTCCCAGCCGCAGCTGCTCGGCGCAGAACGATACCGGCTGCGCCATACGGTAGACGCGATGCGTCGTCATCGCGTCCACGGCATCCGCGACACAGATGATGCGGGCATCCAGAGGGATATCCTCGCCGGCCAGCTGGTCCGGATAGCCGAGCCCGTCCCAGCGTTCGTGATGATGGCGGACCATCAGCCGCTCCCGAACCAGCGTGTCCATGTGCTTCAGGATGCTGTCCCCGATGGCCGGATGCGCCTTCATGATGGCGAACTCCTGTTCGGTGTAGCGTCCGGGCTTGAGCAGGACCGCATCGGGGATACCAACCTTGCCGATATCGTGCAGCGTACCGCCGGTCCGGATAAGCTCGACATGGTCGCTGTCCAGCCCCAGTCCTTCCGCCAGGATCGCCCCCAGGCGCCCTACACGGCCGGAGTGATCCTTGGTATAGCGATCGCGCGCCTCGAGCGAACGCACCAGAGCCACCAGCGTGTCGCGCATGTTCTCGGCCAGCGCCGCATGCACGGCCCGGTTATCCAGCATGGTATCGAGCTTCTTGATCAGCAGGCCGAGCATCTGGCGGGTTTCGCTCTTCGGCTCGCCCCGCAATCCCGGATCAAGCATGCACAGCACGCCCATCGGCACACCCTGCAACATCACCGGGATGCTGATGTGCGAATGGCACTTCACGCCCGGCCAGCAGGATTGCATGCCGTCCTGTCCCACGAGGACCTCATCCACGCCATCCACCAGCGTCCGGAACGGCGTCTCCGCCACCTGACACGACTCGACCAGCACGGCATTGCCGAGATCCTGTTCGGCGACCAGCACCAGCCGGTCCCGCTGGCGCTCGTACAGGGCGAGAAAGCCGAGCCGCGAATGCACGACATCGAGCGCAATCGCCAGCGCATTGCCGCAAATGCTGGCGACGTTCCCCTTGCCCGGCATCTCCTCGAACATCCGGTACACCAGCCCCAGGCGGCGGTCCATTTCGAACATTTCCGGCAACAGGCGATGCTCGGATTGCAACTGCCTTCCCGAAGCCGGCGCGGCCACAGCCTGCCCGGCGGCATCCGGGAACAGCATCTTGCGCAGGCAGTTCTGTAACATGGCCGGTTCAAACGGTTTCGCCATCACGTGCACGATGCCGAGCGACAGGGCCTTGGCCATCCGATCGGCCGAAAGGAAACCGCTCATCAGGATGGCGGGTGGTATGCGCTGCCCTTTGGCGCCGAGCTCCTCGATCAGATCGAGCATATTGCCGTCGCCCAGACTCATGTCGGTGATCAGGCCATCCCAGCGCCGTGCCGCCAGCTCCTGCCGGGCTTCGCTGATGCTGCCGGCGGCATGGACATGAATGCTCCTGTCGAGATCGGAAACGATCTCGCTGATGACCTCACGCACTGCCGGCTGGTCTTCCACTACCAGGACATCAAGCATGGAGACTCCCGCAGCCGGATCTGTTGCCATCCGCCGGGAAGCCTGCGGCATGGTCACGCTGCGGTCTCCCGGCTGTCCTTGCGGGCGGGCGGCGACACGTCACGACTCCTCCCGGCTACGGACATTGGCGCGATACAGCTGCAGCAATTTCGATTCGAGTTCGCGTTCGCTGGCGTGCTGCTGAATGGCCGGGTCGTCGGTCTCCCGGCCAGGCGTCCGGGGGGACGGGTCACCGACAGCGGCCTGCCTGCTCCGCATCGGGATGACATCGGAAGATGCGGACGACTCCTGGCGCGGATTCTGCTGCAGCAGCCGCTTGATCAGGCCATCCGCCGGGTGAATTGTGATCATCGCCTACCTCCATGGCAGCCAGTCGTGTGCAGCCCCCCACAAAACTTGCGATCTGTGCGACTAAAGTAGTGCACATTAAAAGCAGACGCAATGCAATCGGTGTGATGAGTCACGGTTTACGCAAGCCACTTCGCCTGTCCGCTCGTCCCTCGGCACCCGGCCGGATAACACCTACGCAAGGCGTGACAGAGCCACATGCCGGGACTGCCGCAACAGCCCCTACGGCTTGCGGTTTGCATGTCCTGCGTTTACGTTCGCAGTAAGGAAGGGCAGGAGGAACCATGGCCACTTCGATCAGGGACCGGCTGGTCAAATTGCTGGAGATGGATGTTGCCGACATCGCCAGTCTGCCGGCCATGTATCGACACCTTACCCATGTGTTGCGCTTTTCCATCCGCGTCGTCGAGCGTTTCATCGATGACAAATGCATCCAGCGCGCCTCGGCGCTCGCCTACGCCTCATTGCTGGCCATCGTGCCGCTGGTCGCGCTCGGCTTCTCGATATTCGCCAGCTTCCAGGCCTTCGACGTCGTCGCCGGTCACGTGCGCGATACGTTGCTCGAATATCTGGTCCCGGCCAGTCGTGAGGCGGTAGAGAGTTACCTGGGCTCGGTGGCCGGCAAATCCACCGCCCTGTCGATCTTCGGCATCATCGGTCTGCTGTTCACCTCCACGGCGCTGTTGAACACCATCGAGGAGGCATTCAACGACATCTGGCGCATCAGCCGTGCGCGCCCCTGGTTCTCCAAGTTCATGACCTTCTGGGCTACCCTGACGCTGTCCCCGATCCTCATCGGCGCCTCGATCACCATCACCTCCTATTTCGCCGCCCTGCCGGCGCTCCAGCATGTCGCCGAAGGTGCCAGCTATATCGGCAGGACGCCGTTCCTGCTGCCCTGGCTGATGTCGTCTCTGGCCCTGGCCGCGATGTATGCCGTACTGCCCAATACCAGCGTACCGTTCCGCTATGCGATGGTCGGCGGCCTCGTGGCCGGTGCGCTGTTCGAATGGGCCAAGATGGGCTTCGCCTTCTACGTCACGCACGTCGCCAGTTACGAAAAGCTCTACGGTGCGCTGTCCACGTTGCCGGTGTTCCTGATCTGGCTCTATCTGGTCTGGGTCATCGTATTGCTGGGTTCGGAGGTCAGCTTCTGCATGCAGCATCCGGAACAGTCGCATCGCAAGCAGAGTGCTTTCCTGCGCGCCGGCATCCAGCAGTTTTTCTCGCATCTCATCCTGCTGCGCGCCGCCCAGGCTCTGGAGAAGGGCCGGATGCTGGCCATGGCGCCGCTGATCGAGGAAACCCACATTCCCGGCAACATCCTGCAGGAGTGGCTGGATGAACTGAGCGACAAGGGACTGCTGCGCCGGGCCGACAGCGGTGGCGGCGAAGTGACCTGGCTGCCCGGCCGCGATGCCGACGGCCTGAATCTCAACGACATATTCCTGAAGCTGAACGGCAACACCATGTACATTCCCGACGAATGGCGTGACACGCCGATCGGACGGACGCTGACCGGCCTCTATTACCGCCGGACACGTGAGCAGGAGGATGTGTTCGGCCAGATCAGCATCCGCGACCTGATGCTCAAGGAAGAACAGGCCAGCCCCGTCGAATCCGTCCCTGCAGAATCCAATCCCGCCACGGAGTAAGCCATGACCACGGCCCGACTGATGATCGCCGCATCCGAACACGATGCCGACATGCTCTATATCAGCGGCATGTTCGTGCCCGATCCCTTCGTCGCCATCGGCATCGGCGGCCTCTGGCACGGCCTCTTCTCGCCGCTGGAGGTCGATCGCGCCCGCAAGCAGTCGCGCTTCGATGAGGTGCATCTGGACAGCGAATGGCGGCAACAGGGCGAGCGGCAGGGCCGCGATTCGACGCTGGCTGGTGCGGCAGCCGCCTTCCTGGCGGCACGCAACATCCGCAAGCTGCAGGTGGCCGGCCACTTTCCGGTGGCGCTGGCGAACAAGCTTGCGGGCTGGGGCTTCGAGGTCAGCTGCACGGAGGGATCGTTGTTCCCGGAGCGGGCGATCAAAAGCGAGGCGGAGATCCGCCACATCGCCCGCGCCGAACGGCTGACCCGGCGAGCCATGCAGCAGGCCGAGCAGTATCTCGCTGCCTGCGGCATCGGCAACGACGGTATCCTGACCACGCCGGACCGGAGCCGGAAAGTGAAGTCCGCCGATGTCCGCCGTGTTATCGAAAGCTTCCTGATCGGCGAAGGCGCCATGCCCTCCCACACCATCGTCGCCTGCGGCCGCGAGGCCGCCGACCCGCACAACGTCGGCCATGGCCATATCCGTGCCGGTCAGCCGATCATCGTCGACATCTTCCCGCGCCTGCTCGATTCCGGCTACTGGGGCGACATGACCCGCACTTATGTAAAGGGCAAGGCCAGCGAGAGGGTCCGTGAGCTCTACCGCACCGTCCGCGAGGGCCAGGATATCGGCCTGTCGATGGTTGCGGCCGGCGTCGACGGCATGTTGATCCACCAGGCCATCACGGCGCACTTCGACCAGTGCGGCTTCGTCACCGGCAACCGCCGCGGCAAGCAGGTCGGCTTTTTCCACGGCACCGGCCATGGCGTCGGCCTGGAGGTCCACGAAGCGCCGCGCATCTCCACGCGCAGCGATATCCTGCAGGCGGGACAGGTGGTGACCGTCGAGCCGGGGCTCTACTACCCCGATCTGGGCGGTGTGCGGCTGGAGGATATGGTGGTCGTTCGGGCCAAGGGCTGCGACAACCTGACACGGCATGCGCGACGACTGGAGATTGAGTAAGGACTGGAGAAACGACCGGATTTGTTAAGTTAATTTATCCGGTTAAATCACTAGTTAAAAGAAACCACTTAACATATCGGAATAAGTAGTCTATTCTGACTCAAAACCTCGCTTACGGTGGAATCGGAGTATGAGCGGACCAAGCAGCGATTTTCTCGATTTATCCGGCGTTAACCCGCCGAGCGGCAAGGCGGCCGCCCTGGACCCGCAGCACTTCTCGGTGCTCGAGGGCATGTCGCCGGTGCATCTGCGCATCCTCAACGAGGCCAGCCGCGTCATGTATGTCTCCAAGGGTGTGGAGCTGCTGCACGAGGGCGATACGCCGCACGGCCTCTATTTCATCGATTCCGGCAAGCTGACCATCGCCAAGCGCGTGGCCGACAAGCAGAAGATCCTCAGCCAGATGGGGCCGGGCAACGTCTATGGCGAGTTCGGCGTGCTGCGCAAGAAATCCCGCTACGCCTCGGTATTCACCGCCGAGCCGAGCCGCATCATCCGCGTCGACATCTCGGCCATCCACCAGGTGCTGGAGGTCGACGCCGGTTTCCGCAAGCGCCTGAACGACCTGCTGACCCGCCGCATGCTGAGCAGCTTCTTTTTCAGCCATCCCGTCTTCCAGGGGCTGCCGCAGGAGACATGCCAGGCCGTCGGCAAGGATATCCCGATGCAGTTCATGGAGCGCGGCTCGCGCATCTTCACCCAGGGCGACCAGCCGACCGGCATCTACCTGATCCTCTCCGGCGAGGTCGAGGTCCGCTACCTGAACCGCTCGAAGGCCGAGGTGTTGCTGGAGATCCGCCGCGACAACGACCTGATCGGCGAAGTGGTGCAGAAGAACGGCACGGCGCTGGCCTATTCCGCCGTCTCCTCCAGCGACGTCGACCTGCTGGTGCTGAACAAGGACACCATGAATACACTCCAGCAGCACTATCCGCAGGTCTATACGATCCTGGAGAACTACATCAACAAGCGCTCCGAGCAGACGGTGAAGCGCCTGAAGGAAAATCTCGCCTGATCATCAGGCCGGCCTCGTGCCGCCCGTCTGCCGAACGTCCGTTTCCAGCCAAAAGCGGACATTAATTAACTGCTCTAGGTAATTAGATAAGCCAAACTTTTAACTTCAATTGCGGTCTTATTTGCTAACCCCATGTTTTTCAAGAATCTTCAAGACTTCCTTATGACCTGCATTATTCGCTAACGAGAATGCAGTCCGGCCTTGTTTGTCCGTAGCGCTTCCATCAGCCCCGTTTGTCATCAGAATTTCCACAACCTTCGCGTGACCGCCAGATGCAGCTGCCAATAAAGCCGGCATCCCTTGATCGTCATCCGGTACAAGATTGGGGTCAGCACCAGCCTTCAATAACTCCTTCACAATCGACGCGAATCCATTATTTGAGGCAAACATGAGGGCTGTCCGCCCAAGCTTGTTTCTAGCATTCACGTCAGCGCCGCCGTTGATCAAGGCTGTAACCGCCATTTTATGGTTCTCGGCTGCGGCAGCCATCAAAGGCGACCAACCAGGCCCGCCCAGTGGGGCGTTTGGATCAAAGCCAATCTTCAACAGTTTTTTAACTAGCTGTGAATCTCCCTTTCCCGCGGCCTTGTACAATTCCGATGGGCCAGATTCACCCCGGTCATGATCATAAGAAGCAATGATTTTCTTACATTGACTCTGGTCTTGTTCGCATGAGCTGCTGATTACTTTGCAAACCAAATGCGCATATATCATTACTCCTTCTTCGTCTGGATTTTCATTTTGATGCTTAATTTTGTACTGATATGCATGGACGGGCATACAATCATCATAGATGAGTTGCTTTGTTGATCGATTATCCGCCGCTTCAGCAGGAATAGCTCCGCAAACAACAGCTGCACTGAACACCAACCATATTATTCGCATTATGAGTCCCCACTACTAGTTAAGTTAATCCATATTTTAGACGAAATTGAATGACTACAATTGGCCGAAAGCAGCCATTCGGGATAACGAATTTCGATTTGGAAGAATGAGAACCTTGGCCGGCTTAAGAACTCAGCCCACTGTGCTGCGATCGAACCACTGCTGCAGGGATTTTTTCAGGGTCGCCGCATCGCCGCGGACCAGCACCCGTTTCTGGCGCGAGGTCTGGCCGGAGGCGAGTTCCACGTCGCTTTTGGCCACTCCCAGCCCCTCGGCGATGGCGCCGAGAATCGCTTTGTTCGCCTTGCCCTCCTGTGCCGCTTCGCTGATGGCGATCTTGAGCGCTTCGCCGTGCAGGCCGCGCAGCTGAGGCTTTCGGGCACCCGGCTGGGCATGCACGGCAATGTAGATACCATCCTTGCCGTCGCTGACGGCGACGAGCGGATCGCCCTCCGCCATCAGCTGCCGCTCAGAATCTGGAACGCCAGGCGCTGCAGGCTCGGCACGATGAAATCGTCGAGAAAGACGATAGCCAGCAGCACGATCATCGGCGAAAAATCGATGCCGCCGAGATACGGCACCCGGCGACGAATCGGGTACAGCACCGGTTCGGAGAGCTGGTTGATGATGCGCACCAGCGGATTGTAGGGATCGGGCGACACCCAGGAGAGCACCGCCCGGGCGATCACGACGATCATGGCGGTGACGAACAGCACGTGCAGCACGCCGGCCAGCGCCTGCAGGAAATAGCCGACGATGAACATCAGCTGCCCAGTTCCACCGAACGCTTGCTGGCCGCCGCGATCGCCTTGCGCACCGCATCGGGCAGCCCCTTCTCATACATCACGTCGAGTGCGGCCTGCGTGGTGCCGCCGGGGCTGGTCACCTGCTGGCGTAGCTGCTGCGCCGTGCGGCCGCTCTCCACCAGCATGCGTCCGGCGCCGAGCGCTGTCTGCTCGGCCAGATGTTCGGCGAGTTCCTGCGGCAGGCCCAGCGATTCGCCGGCCGCCTGCATCACCTCGGTCAGCAGGAAGAAGTAGGCCGGGCCGCTGCCGGAAAGCGCTGTCACGGCATGCAGCTGCTTCTCGGCCGTCACCCAGTAGACCGCACCCGAGGCAGCCAGCACATATTCGGCACGCTGGCGATGCACCTCGGCTGCATCGCTGAACAGCACGGAAACGCCGGCACCGACGAGCGCCGGGGTATTCGGCATCGCCCGTACCAGGTTCACATGACTGCCCAGGAATTTCTGCAGCTTCTCGGTCGTCAGGCCGGCGGCGATACTGACCACCGTGGCATCGCTTTTCACCCGCATGCCGAGGTTGTTCACTGCCTGCTGCATCTGCTGCGGCTTCACTGCCAGCACGGTGATATCGGCATGCGACAGCGCATCGGCATTGCTCGTGCAGGCGTGCACACCGTAGGTGTCGGTCAGGAACTTCATCCGCTCGGCATTGGGTTCGGAAACCCCGATCTGCTGCGGCTTGTGACCGGCGCGCACCAGGCCGGCGATCATCGCCTCGGCCATGTTGCCGCCGCCGATGAACGAGATATCGAGATTATGCATGTTGAGACATCCTTTCTTCGTGCTTCACTGGTTCGTGCTTCTAGCGGTTCCAGGGACCGAACAGGGTCGACCCCAGACGCACCATCGTTGCACCCTCCTCAACAGCGACACGGTAATCGTCGCTCATCCCCATGCACAACTCGGCAAGGCTCCCACCGAAGAGCTCCTCCCGCAAGCGGGCAAGCCGCCGGAACGCCGGCCGCGGGTCCCCTTCCGGCGGCCCCATGGTCATCAGGCCGCAGAGCTCAAGTTGCGGCAGCCCCGCCAGCTCTGTGGCCAGCGCCTCGATCACGGCCGCATCCGGCGCCACACCGTGCTGGCCGGGATTGCCGGCCGCATTGACCTGGATCAGCACCGGCAACCGGCGCCCCTCGACCTGCGCAGCGACCTTCCGCGCCGTATCGATATCCTCGACGCTGTGCCAGCAGGCGGCATGGCGGCCGATATATTTCGCCTTGTTGGCCTGCAGCGGCCCGATCATGTGCCAGTCGCAATCCGGCCATTGCGTGGCGCGATCACGCAGCGACTGCGGCCGCGACTCGCCGAACTGACGCTGGCCGGCCCCGATCAGGCAGGCGACTGCTTCGTCCGGCACGTACTTGCTGACCGCCAGCAGCCTGACCCGATGCTGCGCCAGTTCATCGCACAGCTCCCGCCAGCGGGCCAGCAATGCCTCAGGATTGCCTTGCAGCCTTGCCTCCCCGCTTGACCATCAGAAAACTCAGCGTGGCGTAGAAAATGATCGCCTGCAAAAGCAGCAGCCAGACCGACAAATGCTGGGCCCGCACCAGCGCCAGCGCGGAGAGACCGATCAGCAGCGCCATCGCCACCACCACCCACACCGCCTGCGGCTGCGAGCAGCCGAGGTCCATCAGCCGGTGGTGCAAGTGATCGCGTCCCACGTAGTCGATCCACTGGCGCACGCTCCTGACGTCGCCGCGGGCGATGCGAGCCACCGTCGTGTGAATCATGTCGAAGATCATCACCGAAAAGATCAGGAGCGGCGCCGCGTAGGCCTTAAGTGGCCCTTCCGACGACCAGTCGCCCATCACCGCGATGCTGGCCATCATCCAGCCGAGATAGGTGCTGCCGACATCGCCGAGAAAGGTGCGCGGCGGCTTCGAATAGCGGGCATTGTCGGGCAGAAAGCCCAATGCCGCGCCAACCATCGCCAGACACAGCAGCAGCATGTAGGTCTGGCCGGTCGTGGCGGCCAGGATCGCCATCAGCGCCGTCACCGCAGCAGCCAGCGAGGCGGCCAGGCCGTTGATGCCGTCGAGGAAGTTGAAGGCATTGGTTATGCCGACCACCCACAGGGCGGTAACGATGAATTCCAGTCCGTACCCCCACCAGGTCGGCGGTGCGAACTCGACATGCACGCCGTGCCACCACAGTACGGCGAGCGCCAGCAGCTGCACAAAGAGCTTGATGGCGGCGGAAAGTCCGCGCAGGTCGTCCCAGAACGACACCACCGCCACGATCAGCGCCGAGATGCAGACACCCTTCAGCTCCAGCGAATAGTTGAAATTGAGAAACAGCGTCAGGTTGATCGCGAAGACCAGCGCCAGACCGCCGATGCGCGGCGTCGGCTGGACGTGCTGGCGTCGCTCGCCCGGATAGTCCATGGCACCGGTCCGGCGTGCCAGCCAGATGACCAGCGGCATGACGGCAAAGCCGAGCAGCGCGGCGGCAGCCGCCAGCTTGATGCCGATCGCCAGCGGTGCATGCAGCATCTCCAGCGGCAAGGCCAGCAGGATACCGGCGACAAAGGCCAGCAGCCGTACAAAGATATGGTCCATTACGGCATGCATGCCCTGACCGCCTGTTCCATCAACAAAAACTCTTCCTCGCTGAAATCGGCCAGCAGCGGCAGGGAAACGCAATCCTGCCAGGCCGCCAGCGCCCCCGGGCATGCTTCCGCCTGCTCGCCGGGAAAGATTCCCGCCACCGGCCGGGCGGCACCCACGCCATGCCGGCGCAGTTCCCGGATCACCGCTCCGGCCTGGCCGGGGGTGCGAACGATATAACGAAAATCGTTGCCGTCACGCCTGACCGGTTGCGATCCCTTGCCGGCGAACCAGCCATCCATGGTCGTCGCCCAGCGACGGCGCTGCAGCGAGATGCCGCCGGCCTCGGTCATGCGCTGCAGGGCAAGGGCGGCGTGCAGGTCGGAAAGCTGGTGATGGCCGGCGTACTCCGGCCAGTCGCCGTCGCCGAGATCCGGATTGCGCATCTCCCTGATGGCGGCGACGGCATCCGCCTCGTTGCAGGCCACCGCCCCGCCGTAGGCGCCACCCCACGGTTTGGTGGCATGGAAGGAAGCGATCGCCGCATCGCCGAAGCTGCCCAGCGGCCGTCCCTGCCACTCGGCGCCGGCCGACTGGGCGATATCCTCAATGACCACGCACGGCCAGGCCTCGGCCGCCAGCGACTCGACCATGCCGAAGGGGTGCACCAGCACGACGGCATCGAGCAAGCCGGCAAGTTTCATGGCCCTGCCCGCATCGAGCCGCAGATCCGCGGCGCAGTCCATCAGCACCGGTTCCATGCCGGCGGCGCGCACCGCGTACAGAACCGACGAACAGCAATAGGCCGGCAGGCCGACACGGGTGATGCGGCACTCCAGCCTGAGCGCCCTGAGTGCCAGCATGATGGCGCTGGTACCGGAATCGACGGCGACCGCATGCTTGCATTCGAGGCGAGCCGCAATCTCATGCTCAAGCCTTGCCGCCGCATCCCCCATGGCCGTATGGCCGGACTCCAGCACCTCCAGCACAGCCCGCCGGCAGGCCGGTCCGAAGGTGGGCCTGGAGTGAGGAATCACAACCGCAGGCGCACCGGCATGAAGGCTTCGGCACAGGTCAGCTTGCCCTGCACGCCGCGGAAATGGACAGTGGCCAGCGCAATCTCGACGATGTTCAGCCGCACATGCGTCTTGTCCACCTGCGAGGCGTGCGCCTCCAGCGCCTTCAGCTTCTTGGACAGCGTATCGTGGATATCCATAAACAACGTCGGCTCGAACGCCGTCGACGAGGGGGTCTCGTAGGCCAGCACGTTGGGCACATAGCGTGTCACCGAATGCGCCACCTGCGCCAGCACGCGGTGATCCTGGTGGGTGTCGTCGCGGTAGTTCACGTAAACCGTGTCCGGCTGCACCTCTTGCACAACGGCCTCGAGCCGGGTCATCAGCTCCCGTGCCTCTTCCGGCAGATGGGTATCGTGGAATTCTCCCCAGTGCAACCGGCGGATACCGAGAATCTCTGCGGCTTTTTCCTGCTCGGCCTTGCGCACCATAGCCTCGCCGCCGGCATCGCCAAAGGTGGCGATGAAGGCGTGCACCTCGTCGCCGCGTTCGGCATGTACGGCCAGCGCACCGCCGCAGCCGATCTCCAGATCGTCCGGGTGTGCCGCCAGTACCAGGATCCGTTTCATCGCCTCATCTCCCCCATCGCGCGAACCATGTTGGCGGCTTGCGGCCCAACATTCAACAGCATATCCAGGGCCGACAGGTAAGGGATGAAGTCGCCGTGCAGCTGCGGATAGTGCGGCGGCTGCACCTCCTGGAACCACAATCCGATGCCGGCTTCGTGAAACGCGTCGGCATCGAGGTAGTTGCGCCCCTCGCGGCCGGAGAGATAGGCATCGCCGCCCACCTCCTTGCAGAGATCGATCAGCCGGCCGGTCGGATCGTCGCTGCGGATCTGCATCGAGGAGGCGACCAGCAGCGGTGCCGTGCAGCCGAGCATGCCACCCATGAGCCGGATCACCTCGGTATTGAGTTCGGCCAGCCGCGGCCAGGGCCGCTCGAGCAACGCTTTCAAGGGAGGCCAGTAATCGTCGAGATATGGCGCCTTCGCATAGGCCTGTTCGACGGCGGCGATCTGCTTGCGCGCCCACGGCCCGCCCGCGATGCCCACCTCGTCGATGCGTTGCGGGAAGCGGTAGCTGACCGGCACGGTCAGCCACTGGGCGCCACTTGCCGTCTTGATGCGGTTGCGGTTCTGCCACTCGTTCTTGTGATACTGCACCGTATCGAGCACAACGAAGACATCGGCCAGCAGCCACTTGTGGAAAAAGCCCGGCCACGGCAGGTAGTTAGGCTGGTGGATGGTGACCAGTTTCACAGGCTCACCCGGACCAGGAACGGATTGGCCTCCATGCGGATGCCCGCCTGCATCGGGATATGCAGCCGCACCGCATGCACGCCCGGCGCAAGATCGAGCGGCAGGCGCACCGCCTCGCCGTTCACCGGCAGCTCGACGCCGGCCGCCACCTTGCCGTCGACCACCCACTCGCCCTTCAGTAGAGCGGGCTGCACCGCCGGCTGCAGTCCGGTATCCTGCTCGACGAGCCTTACGACCAGTTCGACCCGCGAGGCGACCGTCGCCACGCTGCCGCCCGGCAGCAGCGGCTCACCGCTCACCGGCTTAAGGTAGAGCTCGGCGACGCGGATATTGCGCGCCTGGGGCATGCCCCAGGCGACACAGCGGCCGTCGCGCAAGGCCTGTAGCACGGCGGCCGCCGTCTTCGCCGTCGCCCAGACGTCCATCGGATAGTTGCCGAGATATTCGTTCGCCTCGCCCTGGACATGGAAGTCGCCGGCCGCGATACCCCAGACCGGTGCCGGCTGGCGGCCGTGCAGGTAGTCGAGCAGGTAGCGGTCCCAACGGGCGCCCGGCTCGGTATTGCTATCGGTATCGCCATAGACCGACGCGAAAGCCTCGGCGGTCGGCTGGCTGAATACCCGGGCACTGTAGGGCGGCGTATCGAGCTGCACCCCCATGGGGCCCGGCCGCTGGCCTGAGAGCGTGCCCGGATGTGCCCAGGCGGTGAACAGCCCCTCATCCGTGGCCACCTTGAGGAATTCGGCATCGGCATCGGCCGGCTTGCGCAGCAGCGCAATGACCGCCAAAACGACGACCGCGGCCACCAGTACCGTCGCCAACCGCCCGTGCCGCCGCAGTACGATGAGCAGCAGGAGCGCCACGACAAACCAGAATGCGAGCGACAGCTCGCGGCTGCCGTGGATGTTGCGGAGGTCGAAACTCGGCAGGCTCTCGATCTGCTGCGGCGTCTCGGCCCCCAGCGTGATGATGTGCCGCTCGGCATCGTGCAGTGTCAGATCGCGGAAGGGGATGCCGCTCCAGTGATAGCCGGGGGTGGATTCGGTGCCGGCAAGCACCAGCAGTTCCGGATGGCGCTGGCGCAACCGGACGATATCGGTGAGAAACGATTCCACGCCGCTTTCGTAGAGCGATGGCTGCTGCCGCGAGTAGCCCAGCATTTGGGGGATCGGGTCGACACCGAGCCGGATCGTGAAGCGGTCGTGGTCGTTGACTCCCAGCACCCCGATGCCGCGCGCCTCGGCCATCGCCGCCAGCGCCTCGAGATCGTGCCGGCCGTCGGAGTGGACACTGCGGATATCCATCACCATGCGCAGCGGCGGCGCGAACGGCTGACTGATTTCCGGTACAGCCGTGGTCGGTGCCATTGCAGTTTCGTCGCCCATGGCCGGCACCGGCAACAGCCACACAAGCACCAGCAGCAGCCTAGGCAGCATGACTTACCCCGGCATATATCTGCTCCAGCCCGGCAAGCATCGCCGCCAACGAATAGGCTTCGGCGCGCTGCCGTGCGGCCTGCCGCATCGAATCCGGCCAGTCGCTGAGTAAAGCCTTCGCCACCGCTTTCGGATCGTCAGCTGCGACAACGTGCCCGACGCTGTCGTCGACCAGTTCGGAAAGGCCACAAACATCGGCGACCACGCACGGCAGACCGGCCGCCATCGCCTCGACCACTGCCCGGCCCATGCCCTCGTTGTGGGAGAGCAGGCAGAAACAGTCGGCCGCCGCCAGGTACGGTGCCGGCTCCGCCCAGCCGGCGAAATGCACCTGTCCGGCAATGCCAAGCGCCGCCGCCTGCTGCTCCAGCGCCGTCCGTTCGGGGCCGTCGCCGACGATGGCGAGCCTAGCGCCGGGCCGTTGCGCCAGCACCTCGCGCCAGGCAGCCACGAGGCGCTCCATTCCCTTCACCGGCACCAGCCGGCCGACCGACACCGCCTGCCACCGGATGCCCGGATCGTCACCCCGCAGCTGTTCCACGCGCCCGGCCAGGGCCGCGACATCGATGCCGCTCGGCACCACATGCCACTGACCGGCAGTCCCTACACCGAGGCGCAAATGATCGTCGCGCTCAGCACGCGTGAGCGCCACCAGAGCATCGCTGCGCCGCGCAAGCCACCGCTCGATCCATAAAAAAAAGCGGGTGGAAAGCCCGCCGAAATAACCGTGGAAGATGTGACCATGCGGCGTGTGCACGATCGCCGCCCGCCTTTTGTTTCGCAGCCGGCCAGCTGCCAGACGGCCGAGCGCCCCCGCCTTCGAGGTATGGGTATGCACGATGTCGAAGTCCGGCTTCAGCAGCTCGCGTATCTGCTGCAGAGCAACGAGATCGGCCGGTCCCGGCGAACGGTGCAGCGCATCGAGCAGGACGACATGGCCGCCCACCTCCCGGAAGGCATCGAGCCCCGCCTCGACCTGCTGCCGCTCGGCCTTGCTCATCGCCGACTCGAAGCTCGGCCCGAAAGCGAGAGTGACGGTGTGCCCTGCCGCCTGCTGGCCGTGGGCAGAGAGCAGCGTGTTGACCGCCGAGCCGCCACCATCCATGCGGGTGATCAGGTGCAGGATGCGCATCAGGCCTTTCCGGCCCCGTTGCCGAACAGACGCCGCACGCAGTCGAGCAGGATCGCGTCGTGGTGCTCCCAGCCGAATTTCGCTTCCGCCGCCTGGCGCAGTTCGGTGCGCATGGCATCGCGGTCCATGGCCGATATGTCCCGCCATGTGGCGCGCAGCGCCCGGGCCAGCGCCAGCGGCGAGGCATCGGCAGCTAGCCGGTTGCAGGGCAGTGACGGCGCCACCTCCGGAATCGCGCCCACCGGTGTGGCCACCACCGGCAGGCCGAACATGTTCGCCTCCACCGTCACCAGGCCGAACCCCTCCAGCGAACGGGTCGGCAGCATGAACATGTCGGCGGCGGCCAGGCGCCGCTGCGTCTCGCGCTCGGAAAGAAAACCGGTGAACTCGATGCGGTCCGCGATACCGAGCGCCTCGGCGAACGCCTTGAGCGGCTCGAGCAGTGCGCCGGCGCCGATCACGCACCAGCGCAGCTCCGGCATGTCGTGCTTCAGTATCGCCGCCGCCTGCACCAGCAGGTCGACGCCGGTGCGCGGCACCAGGTTGCGCAGCGTCACCACCACAGGTTTGTCCCAGCCGAGCTCGCCGCGCAGCACCTCGCGCTGGGCCAGCAGCTCGGGGCGTGCCGGCACGGCGCCGCCGAAAGCGATCGTCACCCTGGCGCTGTCGGTGCCGAACTCCTCGGCAAGGCGGCGGCGGGAATAATCGCTCAGCACCAGCAGATGTGACGCACTGCCGTACACCCCGGCCTCGAGGCGGCGCATCGCGGCGGCAGCCAGCGCGTGCCGCATGTGCCAGTCCAGCGCGTGACGGGTCGTGTACTCCTCGAAGGCGAAGGAGTAGTTGACCTGCAGCCGTGGCAGGCGGCAGCCGGCCTTCATCAGCGCCCACATCACGAACGGCTGCTCGGCGATGACACCGGCGAACAGATCGTCGTGGGTCTGCCACCAGTCGCGCGCAGCCTTTTTCAGCTCTCGCAGGCCGCGCCAGCCGCGGTCGCCGCTCCACGGCAGCCGGTATTCCATCACGCCGTCGGTCAACTCCTGAACAAGCGTCGCCTCGGGATTCGGCTGCCGGGTCAGGATAGCGATGCGGATTCCCGCCTTCACCAGCGCCCGGACATGCTGCGTCAGCATACGCTCGGCACCGCCGTGCACCGTCTCGGCCGAGACATCGCTGACCACCAGGATCGGTTTCTCCATCACGCTGCTCAAAACTTCCAGCTCCTTGCCTGCATCCAGTTATCCACCAGCAGCAGTCCCCAAAGTATATCGGAGCGGTCCTCGCCCGCCCGGTGTCGCGCCCATTCGCTGCGCACATATTCCGGCCGCACCAGCCCCCCAAGCGGCGCCGATGCACAGAGTCGCTCGATTTCCTGCGCCAGCTCGCCACGCAGCCAGTGCTTCACCGGCGCCATGAAACCCTGCTTCGGCCGCTCCACGATGGCCAGCGGCAGGCGCTGCCGGGCGATGTTGCGGAGCGTGAGTTTCAGTTTCTCCTGCCACGGCCAGCCTTCCACCTTGTCGCCCTCTGGCAGCAGCATGGCCAGGTTCATCAGCCGGGTATCGAGGAACGGCGCGCGCAGCTCCAGCGCGTGCGCCATGCTCATGCGATCGCCCATGGCCAGCAAATCGTCCGGCAGGTAGGTGAGCATGTCCCAGGCCATGGCACCGTTCACCGGCCCGTAGCGCTCGACAAGACCCGCAAGGCCACCGTAGGCGGCCGCCGCCGGCAGCCAGCCGCTATCGCCACCGCTCTCCGATAACGTGAACATCTCGTCCCGGCCGGCCGAGGTCGTCGCCGTCCAGCTCAGGTAAGCTTGATCGGCCGGCAGATCGAGCCCTTCAAGGAAGCGGCGCAGACGGCCACGGCGGTTGCGGCTGCCGCCGCTCTCGCCCATGGCGCGTACCATGGCCAACAGCAGGCCGCGCCCCGGCAGACGCTGCAGCCGCTCGTGCCATCGCATGCCGAGATAGCGAGGATAGCCGCCGAACAGTTCGTCGCCGCCCACCC
>OBLQ010000150.1_pt1 | contig 24102 bp, 17 predicted proteins | sample 1519881 | NCBI WGS metagenome assembly OBLQ01 (sample SAMN01911456, study PRJEB22533) | soil metagenome | biome: Soil | place: Malaysia | collected 2012-04-30 | depth DG_metagenome m | reverse complement strand
GACGTGCACGGCGACGACGTGCACGTCCGACGTGAGATCCTCGACGGCCCTCTCCACCCGGGCCGCCTGCCTGAGATGGATGGGGTCGTTCCCGCTCGCAAGCCGGAAGGTTCGCATCGTCAACTCTCCACGGCGCGGAACCCCGGTTCCTTCCGCGCGGTGATATCGCGGGTCTGGATCTGCCGGCGGCTCAGCCGGCCTTCGGCAGCGTGTCAGCCGTCTCGCGGTCCGCCGGGCTCTCCTCCAGCGCCTCGAGCTCGTCGAGGGTCTCCTCGAGAGCGCGGAACGTCTCTCGCGCGAGGAAGAGCGCCCAGACCGGAGAGTGACGGGAGAGCCTCTCTCTTCCGAGATGGATCAGCCCGCGCATCCGCTGGACTTTCTGCCTTATCTCCTGGGTCATGGTCCGGGTCGCAGGCCGGAGGAATGCGGTCATCCTCGTCACGCCCGCTCTACCCGGAAAGGAAGCAGCACCCGTGCCACGCCACGGGCTTCCCGGGGGCTGAGCGCCCTTGCGCAGGGCGCCGCGCGCGCTCCCCCCGGAACCGTGAAATCGCCCGGATCGGCTTCTCCGCGACCCGCAGGGCACTCCTTCCGGCGCTCACCGCGGGGGCCTGCGTCGTCTCGCGCTAGGGGATTCGACACCGGCAATCCGGCCGTGCGTATACTCTGCGCAGTTCCGAGGCAGAATGCGCATGCCCCTTCCGTCCGACAGAGCCGAGGAGAAGACCCAGCGCGGGTCCGCACGGGACCGGAGGGCGGACCCCGTCGCCCTCCTCTCGACGGCGAAGGCGTACGTGGGCTTCACGGACGCCGACACGACCCGCCTGCGCCGGCTCTACGCCGCGGTCGAGCCGCACCTCGACGCAATCATCGACGACTTCTACGAGCGACTCCTCGGGGACCCGGTCGCGAGCCGGGTGCTCACGGAGGGACCGGCGCAGATCGACCGGCTCAAGTCGAGCCAGAAGACGTGGCTCCGCCTGCTCCTCGAAGGACCCCACGACGCACAGTTCGCCATGCTCCAGGCCCGCGTCGGCCGCATGCACGTGAAGGTCGGCCTCGAGCAGATCTACATGGTCACGGGGATCCAGGTCTTCCGCGAGCACCTGATCCGGATCCTCCTCGCGTCGCCCCCCTCCCACGACGAGCCAAGCTCCGCCACCATCGAATCGGTGGACCGGGCCCTGGCGATCGTCCTCGCCCTGATGCTCGAAACCTACCGGGACGACTACCTCCGGAAGCTGGTCGAGACGGAGAAGAGCGCGACGACGCGGCGCCTCGCGGCGCTCGGCGAGGTGGCCGCCTCGCTCGCCCACGAGATCCGCAACCCCCTCGCCGGGATCAGCGGGGCCATCCAGGTCCTTGCACAGGATCTCGAGGCGGACGATCCCCGCCAGGAGATCCTGGCCGAGGTGTTGCGCGAGATCGGGCGGCTCGACGAACGGGTGAGCGATCTCCTCATGTACTCGCGGCCCTCCACCCCGATGAAAACTCCCACGCGGCCTGCGGAGCTCCTCGAGACGACCCAGCGCCTCCTCTCCGGGGATCCCCTGGTGGCCGGCGTCCGGCTTCACATCAGCGCGCCGCAGGATCTGCCGCCGGTCGCCCTGGACGTCGGCCAGATCCAGCAGGTGCTCGTCAACCTGATCCTCAACGCCGTGCAGGTCCTCAACGGCGAAGGGAGCATCTGGATCGACGCGGAAGCGGAGGACCTCGGCGGCCTCCAGCTCACCATCGAGGACTCGGGGCCGGGCATACGTCCGGAGGACCTCGAGCGGATCTTCCAGCCCTTCTACACCACCCGCTCCCAGGGCACAGGACTCGGGCTGAGCATCTCCCGGAGGCTCGTCGAGGCGCACGGCGGGACCCTGGAGGCGGGTCGAGGGAGCCGCGGCGGGGCACGGTTCATCATCCGCCTCCCGGTCTCGTAGCCGGAGAGGTCCGCTCCCGGACGGCCGTGCGTGTGCTGATACGCGCAACTGCGTGAAACCCCGCGCCACGGCGAATCCATGAATAGCCGCAATCAGCCGGAAGGGGGCGGAAATCCCGAATCGACGCTGGCACGCACGTTGCCCAAGTTGAGCGATATGGCATTACCGAACGGAGTGGCGACGGTACGACCGCGGAACGGGTCCGGCCTCCGGGGCATCGCCCGGATCATCGGTCTCCTGGGCGCCGTCATGCTCGGCCTGCTCGGGATCTGGAAGGTCCTCGGTCAGATCCTGGTCACCTTCTGGCCCGGCGCCGACCTCACTCCCTTCTACGTCGTTCGCTTCGCCGTCACCACCGCCGTGATGTCGATCCTGGCGGCCTGGCTGATGCTCCGTTACCGGCGCCGCTACGAGGTGCTGCTGCGGCACGAGTCGGGCGAGGCGCAGCGGATGCGCCTCTTCTACGAGAACATCGTCCGGGACGCGGGAGAGGCGATCGTGAGCCTCGATCGGGAAGGCGTCATCCGGGCCTGGAATCACGCCGCGGAAGAGATCTACGGCTACACGGCCGCGGAGATGATCGGCCAGAGCGTCGACCGTCTCCTGCCGGACGATCTGAGGACGAGCGACGAAGGCGACCGCCTCACCCAGCTCGTCGCCCAGAGGGGCTACGTCCGGAATTTCGAGACGAGGCGTGTGCGCAAGGACGGGACCACGATTCTCGTGCGCATCACGCGCTCGGCGCTTAAGGACGCGGACGGGCGGATGATCGGCTCGACGGCCATCGTCAGCGACGTCACGACCGAGAAGGAGATGGAGGCGCGCCTCATCCAGGCCGAGAAGCTCGCGGCGATCGGCCAGGCCGCCGCCAGCATCGCGCACGAGGTGCGCAACGCGCTCGCGGGCATCTCCGGCACCGTGGAGGTGCTCAAGGGCAGCGCCGCCTGGAAGGAGCTTCCGGAGGAGTTCGCCGGCGAGTTCGATCTCCAGGTCTCGCGCATCGCGCACATCGTCAACGACCTCTTGAGCTACGCGCGCCCCGGGACCCTGAACACGTCGCGCACCGATCTGCACAAACTGCTCGAGCGCGTCATCTCCCAGGCCTCCGGCGCACCGGAAGCAGAGGGCAAGAAGGTCGCCGTGGAGCTGCATCCCGGGCGGGTCTTCGCGGAGGTGGATTCGGGCCGCCTGGAGCAGGCATTCACGAACGTGGTGACCAACGCCTTCCAGGCCATGGAGGAGGGCGGCACCCTGCGGATCTCGACGGCGCGCAACGACGGCGTCGTAAAGGTATCCTTCTCGGATTCCGGCTGTGGGATGCCCGAGGAGACCCGAGCGCACGCTTTCGACCCCTTCTTCACGACCAAAGTCCGCGGCACGGGACTCGGCCTGCCCATTGTGCGCGCCATCATGGAAGCGCATAATGGAACGGTGGAGCTTGAGAGCAAGACCGGCTCGGGGACCACGGTGACCCTCACACTGCCCGCCGAATCGGCTCGAAGTATCCAGGAGGAAGTTCAGATGACGTTGAAGAAACCCGGAGTGCGAATAGCCCTCGCCGCGATCGTGGCCGTCTTCGGCATGACGAGCGGCCTCCTCCTTGCCGCGGACCACGAATACGTCAGTGCGGCCAAGTGCAAGATGTGCCACATGTCCCAGTACAAGGTGTGGGAGGCAAGCAAGCACGCGAAGGCCTTCGACAACCTCAAGCCCGAGGATCAGAAGAACCCCGAGTGCCTCGCCTGCCACACCACGGGAGCCGGCAAGACGGCCGCCGAGGGCGCCGATCTCAAGGGCGTCCAGTGCGAGGCCTGTCACGGTCCCGGCAACGACTACAAGTCGATGAAGATCATGAACAAGAAGGCTTACGCCGAGAACAAGGACGCCCAGCGGAAGATGGCAACGGACGCCGGCCTCGTCCTGCCGGACGAGAACACGTGCAAGACCTGCCACAACGACAAGAGCCCCACCTTCAAGGGATTCGACTTCGCCTCCGCCAAGGAGAAGATCAAGCACTGGAACTGAGTCCTATCCCGCATCTGAGCCATTCCCCACACCCCTCCAGGCCGCGCCTGGAGGGGTTATTCTTTGATGTCAAAGAATTTACGGCCTCTTTCACCCGGGCAGAGTCCTGCGCGGTCTGGCATCCTGGTTGCCTAGACTCCGGGTGGCGTGTGTGAAGGAATGCCGGCCGTTCCCCTGCACGGGAGCCCGGGCCGGCCGGCCCGCCCGAGGAGAGCGGAGGTGCTTGCAGCGATGGCCAATGAACGGATCCTGATCGTCGAAGACGAGAAGCTCGTCCGCTGGTCCCTCAAGGAGCGGCTCCGGAAGGAGGAATACGAGGTCTTCGAGGCGGACACGGGCGGCGGCGGGCTCGGCATCCTCAAGGAGGAGATCATCGATCTCATCCTGCTCGACTACCGCCTCCCGGACATGACGGGCCTGGACGTCCTGCGCAAGACGATGGCGGACTATCCCGAGACACCGGTGATCCTCATGACCGCCTACAGCAGCGTGGACTCCGCCGTCGAGGCGATCAAGCTCGGCGCCTACGACTACATCAACAAGCCCTTCAACCACGACGAGATGGTCGTGACCATCGGCCGAGCCCTGGAGTCGAGCCGGCTGAGGCGCGAGGTGCGCCATCACCGGGCGGAGCAGCAGAAGCGCTACGGCCTGTCGAGCATCATCGGTGAGAGCCCGGCGATGGGCGAGGTCTTCGAGCTGATCGAGAAGATCGCCAAGAGCCAGGCGACCACCGTCCTCATCACCGGCGAGTCGGGCACCGGCAAGGATCTCGTCGCCAAGGCCATCCACTATGCCTCGGAGAGGGCCAACCGGCCCTTCATGAACATCACCTGCTCGGCCCTGCCGGAGACGCTGCTGGAATCCGAGCTGATGGGCCACGAGCGGGGCTCGTTCACCGACGCGCGCACGCTGAAGAAAGGTCTCTTCGAGCTGGCCGATGCAGGCACGGTCTTTCTCGACGAGATCGGCGACATGGGCGTTCTACTCCAGGCGAAGCTCTTGAGGTTCCTCCAGGAGAAGACCTTCAAGCGCGTCGGCGGCGTGAAGGACATCACCGTGGACGTGAGGATCATCGCGGCCACGAACCGAGACCTGAGCAAGGCGGTGCAGGATGGCAGGTTCCGCGAGGACCTCTACTACCGGCTCAAGGTGATCCCCATCAACCTTCCGCCGCTGAGGGCGCGCAAGGACGACATCCCCCATCTCGTCAACTATTTCATCGACGGATTCAACCAGGAGTTCAAGAAATCGACGAAGGGCGTCTCGCAGGAGAGCATGGAGCAGCTCATGAGCTACTCCTGGCCGGGCAACGTCCGCGAGCTCAGGAACGTGATCGAGCGCGCGATGATTCTGGAGAACAAGCCGGAGCTGCAGGTCGAGGATCTGCCCCACGAGATTCGCGATCCGGCACCGGCCAACCCCGCCTCCGTGCCGGACGGCTTCCGGCTGCCGGAGACGGGCTTCCCGCTCCGGGACATCGAGCAGGAGATGGTCAAGCAGGCGCTCGACAAGACCCGGGGCAACCAGACCCGCGCCGCGCGGCTCCTGAGCATCTCGAGAGACGCCCTCCGCTACAAAATGAAGAAGTACGGCCTCCTCTGACCGGAGGCCCCCGGAGACTCTCTCGTGAACACCGGATCCTTTCTGGTCTTCGCGGCCTTCGGCGCCACAGGCGCCGGCCTGGCCGCCTACCTCGTGTCGTGGCTCAGCGGCGGCGCCGCCGCCAGGCGCCTCGGCCGGACCTTCCACGTCGCGGCGACGATCCTGCTCCTGCTCGCGTCCGCCGTCCTCATGGCCGCGATCCTCAACGACGACTTCAGCCTGACCTACGTGGCCGGCAACTCGTCGCGCACGATGCCTGTGCTCTACAAGATCTCCGCCTTCTGGGCCGGGCAGGCGGGCACGGTTCTCCTGTGGGCGCTCCTCCAGGCCCTCGTCGGGGTGGTGCTCCTGAGGCGCGCGGAGTCCTGGGAGCCCGCGGCGATGAGCTTCTTCCTCGTGCCGCAGGTATTCCTGATGCTCCTCCTGGTGAAGCTCCAGCCTTTCGCCGTCTCGCCGGCCCCGCCGGACGGCTCGGGGCTCAACCCGCTGCTGCTCGATCCGTGGATGGCCATCCATCCGCCCATCGTCTTCATCGGCTACGCCGCGCTCGTGGCGCCCTTCGCGCTGTCGCTCGCGGCCATGGCGATGAAGCGCGACGACGCGTGGGTGCCGGTGGTGATCCCCTGGGTGCTCCTCTCCGTCGTGACGCTGGGGCTCGGCCTCTTCCTCGGCGGATTCTGGGCCTACAAGGTGCTCGGGTGGGGAGGCTACTGGGGGTGGGATCCCGTGGAGAACTCCTCGCTCGCCCCCTGGATCGTGGCGGCGGCGCTGGCCCACGGCCTGCTCACCCAGAAGGCGACCGGCGCGCTGCGGCGGACCAACTTTGCCCTCGCGGGTGCGGCCTACGCCCTCGCGATCTACTCGACCTACCTGACACGCAGCGGCGTTCTCGCCAACTTCTCCGTGCACTCATTCGCCGACGGCGGGCTCAATACGCTGCTGGTCACGATGCTCGCCGTCACGACCCTGCTCCCGGCGGCTCTCCTCGCCGCGCGCTGGCGAGAGAGACGAAGGGCCGAGGTGACCTGGAACCTCACCCTGCAGCCGATGATGGCGCTGGCCGTCCTGTTCCTTATGGCGGGCACCGCCCTCCTCGTCGTGGGCACCTCATGGCCGATCATCAGCTCGATGCTGGGAACACCCGCTTCCCCGGGGCCGGGCTTCTACAACCGGATGAGCCTGCCCGTCGGGATCGGCCTCGCCGCGCTCCTTGCCGCGGCGCCGCTCCTCGCCTGGGGGCCCGTGCCGCCGGAGAGGTTCCGCCGCGCGCTCACGGCCGGTGTCGTGACCGGACTTCTCGCGGCAATCCTCCCGCCGGTCTTCGGCCTGTGGCCGAAGGGGGGCGTCCTCGTCCTGGTCCTCCTCGCCGGAGCGGTGGCCTCTCTCGTCGCCAGCCTCGTCCGCCTTGCTCGCCTGCTGCGGGTCAATCCCGCGATGACCGGGGCGCCCATCGCGCACGCAGGTCTCGCTCTCATGCTCGTCGGCATCGTGGCGACCTCCGCCTTCGACTCGAGCCAGCCGGCCGTTCTCTCCGACGACGTTCCCGGCACGGTGCTGGGCCACCAGATGACCCTCAAGGGCTTCGTCCCCAGCCGTAACGGCCTCGAGCCCCACTTCGAGGTAGCGGTCGCCTCTCCCGGCGGCCGGAGCTACCTCGCCACGCCCGTCATGTTCAGGGACACCCGCCGCGACACGATCATCGCCCGCCCCTACATCGATCGGAGCCTCCTGTCGGATCTCTACATCGCGCCCGTGAGCTACCAGCCCCCCCAAGACCCGCTGCAGCCCGTGAGCCTCGTGAAGGGCCAGCCGCAGCCGCTGGGAGACGCGACGCTGACATTCCTGGGCTTCAAGCCCCACTCGTCCGGGGAGGGCGGCTTCACGGTCACGGCGGCCGTGGAGGTGAGCCGCTCGGGCGAGGCGAAGACCGTGGACCTGGACCTGACAGCAGGGGCGACGGGGATGTCGAGTCCCTGGGTCGATCTGCCTCTCCTCGAGGGGGCGAGCGCCCGGCTGGAAGGGATGAAGGTCGAGAGCGGGACCATCCACGTCACGCTGCGGTCACCTGAGGGAACGGCGCGTCCCGCGATGCTCTCGATCGAGGTGAGCCGGAAGCCGCTCATCAACGCGCTCTGGCTGGGCATCCTGGTCCTGACCGCGGGCACGGGGCTCGCGGCGCTCCATCGGGCGCGAGAGGCACGGATTCTCGCGACCGTACCGGTCGCGGCGAAGAAGAGCCGGAAGGAGCGGGCCGCCGCCCCTCCGGGAATGGTCGCCGTCACGAGGAGCTCTTCACCGAAGGCCTGACGACGGAGGATCCGGAGGACCTCGCCACCATCCTTGCCGCGCCTGGTCCGGGCGGACCCGATTCCCCCTTCCCCGTGTCCGCCCGGGCCGGGCGACTGACCCTGAGGCGCGCCACTGTCGCCATGGCGCACCTCGGGAGCGATCCCCCGGGCCGCCGCGCGTCGGGCCTCGCGCCACCCCGATCCGCGCGAGTCCGCGCCCCTATGGGTCAGTTTCCGCTAGCCCGACTCCTGAATCCCCTTTCAGGGCCCCGAGAGGGCTCTTTCGGCTGGCACCCTGATTGCTGTCCCTCCGGCAGGAGGTCAGCAAGATGCCCGCAGGAAACGAGCCGAGGAAGCCGGAGATGCCACAACCCCACATGCTCCCCGATTCCGCCACTCCCACGGAGCCGTTCATGCGGCACCTGGAGGCGCTGCTCGACCTGCGGCAGAAGCTTCCTGCGGCTACGCCCCCCGACCTGAGGCGGCGCCTCACGCTGGCCATCCAGGTCGCGTCGTCGCCCTGCTGCCCCGAGTCGCAGGCCGATGGCGTCCCCTGCGGGACCGCGGACACGTCATGCGATCACTGCGCGCGGGCGCTCAAGTGGATCGAGAGGGTGCGCGGCGAGCTCGAGGAAGCGCTCGAGGCGGCCGGAATCCTGGCCCGGGATCCGTCGGATATCTGACCACCAAGGCGAGCGGCCTCCTGCCGCGCTCCGCCGGCGAGATGCCCGGCAACCCGAACGCACGAAGGGGGCACGACCGGGCTACCGATGCCGGTCGTACCCCTTCAGGTTTGAGCGAGTTAGGCCGGTCAGGCTTCGCCGCCCAGCTTCCTTCGATGATAAAGCATCCACACCGCCGAGGCGCCGAGTAGCAGGACGAGCAGGAGGAGGCCCCATTCGTTCAGGGTGGGAATGCTCCCCGCCTGCGCCACGCCGTTGGTCTCCGCAACGATGTTCTGACCTTGAACACCGTCGACGCCGAATTCCAGGACGCCGGCCCCAGGAAGACGCCAGATGGCAGCGAGAGGACCGTTGAACGTCTCCGTGAATTCACAGTTCATGCCGGGGTTGGCCGCGACGCCCAACCCCAGGCCGAGACCGAGGCCCGTGAGATTGTCGACGACCTCCTGGTGAATCGCCGTGTCGCTCTTCCCCGTCGTGTCCACGCTGAAGGTCGAGTTGACCGGCGGCCCGTTGCCGTGGAAGTGCCTGACGTAGAAGTTGACGGTCCCGTCCACCTGCGGGCTCCCGCGGTCAATCCGCACACAGAAACGCGAGTTCAGATCCGTGTCGACCCGGTTTCCCGCCGTCGTATTGTGGTCCAGCGCCTTGATCTGCGCACCCGCGCTGGCAAAGACCTGGAAGGCGGTATTGTTCGGCGCGGCGTTCCGGTAAATCTCGAAGCCCGCCTTACCTTGGGGCAAACCCGACGCGGAAGTCTGGCAGCTCACGTCCATCAGGTTGTTCGGATTCTGATTGTTGGCAGTGTCACAGCAATCACCAACACTTCCGTCACAGTAAGGGAGGACACCGTCGCATTGGTAGCCGGCGTCTCGGGCAGCCTCGCAGAGATTGATGGACGAGTCGATCGCGAGAGGCGCGGCCGCCTCCGGATCTCCCACCGTGACCGTATGACCAGGACTGGTGCTTACATCCTTCAGATCCCCCTTCTGCCCGGTGGTGATCTTCAGCCGGAAGTTCATCTGCCCCCCGCCACCACCCGAGTTGTCAAAGAAGTGCTTGCTCGCCTCCGCACTGCTGCCCGCGAGCACGGTGTGCGCCGGGGCGACGAGCAGGATTGCCGCCGCCAGTATCCAGAACTTGTTCGCTTTTCTCATCGCTGTTTCCTCCCCCTCGATTCGCCTCCCGGTTCGGCCGCGCCTTCCGCGCGGCCCGCCGGAGGGTCCTGTCCAGCGAGCGTTCCCGCCCGCAGCGCCTCCATAGAGCAACGCGGGTGCCAGAAGAGCGCGCTGCGCGATCTCCGCCCGAAAAGCCGCATCCGGCAGGAGATCTACGCCCGTGGCCGCCCGGTGGGCCGCTGCGCGGGCGGGGCCGGGTGGAGCGAAACGCACCGACGGTGGAGCGGATAGCCGGGGCATTCTGCACCACTCCCCCGCGAAGCCCCTATCCGCCGGAAACCTCGCGCGGCGGGGGCTCGTATGAGTATTCTCGGGACGCGGCACCCCGCCCGGGGTGCCTCGCACGAATCCTCCGGAGGGAGCGCGAGAATGGAGCTACGCATCGAAGGCCTGTCGAAGACCTACCCGAACGGGACGGCGGCCGTCCGCAACGTCGATCTGGTGGTTCCGCCGGGCATGTTCGGCCTCCTCGGCCCGAACGGGGCGGGGAAGTCCACCCTGATGAGGATCATCGCGACCCTCCAGGAGCCCGACAGCGGGCGGATCACCTTCGGCGACATCGACGTCCTCCGCGACAAGCCGGCGCTGCGAAAGACGCTGGGCTACCTGCCCCAGGAGTTCGGCCTCTATCCCAAGGTGACCGCCGAGCGGCTCCTCGACTACTTCGCGATCCTCGAGGGGATGATCGCCAAGCGCGAGCGCCGCCGCGTCGTCGAGGCGCTCCTGAAGCGCACCAATCTCTGGCATGCCCGCAAGGTGAAGCTGGGCGAGTTCTCGGGAGGCATGCGGCAGCGCTTCGGGATCGCCGTCGCGCTGCTCGCCGATCCGACGCTCATCATCGTCGACGAGCCCACGGCGGGGCTCGATCCCGAGGAGCGCGTCCGGTTCCTGAACCTGCTCGCGGAGATCGGCCGCGACAGCGTGGTCATTCTCTCCACGCACATCGTCGACGACGTCTCGGAGCTGTGCAGCCGTATGGCGATCATCCACGAGGGCCGGATCCGGCTGCGCGCCGAGCCGACGGCCGCCGTTGGCATGCTGCGGGGCCGGGTCTGGCGCACCGTGATCGATCACGGGGAGCTGGAGTCCTACCGGCAGCGCCACACAGTCCTCTCCAGCCGCCTGAACCTTGGGCGCAACGTGGTGCGGATCCATCACGAGGGGCCTCCCGAGAACGGCTTCGAGCCGGTGGAGCCCGACCTCGAGGACGTCTACTTCGCCACCCTGCGCGGCCTCCTCGACGAGACGCCCGCGGCGGAGCCGGTGGCGTGAGGGGCTTCGCGGCTCTGCTCCGCTTCGAGGTCCGTCACTACCTGGGGAGGATCTCCACGTGGGTCTATCTCCTCGTGATGGCCTTCGCCGCCTACATGCTGAACATCCTCCTCGCCGGCGCTTTCCCGAAAAGCAGCGCCGCCATCGCGGGGACCAGCGGCAACGTCCTCGTCAACTCCCCGCACGTGATTCTCGTCCTGACCTCCGTCCTCGGACTCATCGGCACCCTCGTGGTCGCGGCCGTTTCGGGGAACGCGGGCTACCGCGATTTTGCCTGCGAGATGCATCCGCTCGTCTTCACCTCCCCCACCTCGAAGTGGCGCTACGTCGTCTGCCGCTACTCGGCCGCGGTGATCACCGGCGGCGTGGTGATGTCCGGAATCGCCCTCGGCCTCTGGGTGGGGACCCTGATGCCATTCATCGACAGGGGCCGGATCGGGCCGAACTGGTTCGCAGCCTACCTGCGCCCCTACCTCCTGATCGTCCTGCCCAACGTCCTGTTCCTCTCCGCAATCTTCGTCTCGCTGGCCCTGCTGACGCGGAAGCGCATGCCCCACTACATCGGCGGAGTGGGGCTGCTGCTCGGGTACCTCCTCTCGCAGATCCTGATCGGCGACCTCCAGACCAAGTGGATCGCCGCCCTCACCGATCCCTTCGGCATGGGCTCGCTCCAGCTCGAGACCCAGTACTGGACGACCATCGAGAAGAACACGCACCTCCTCGGGCTGACGGGCTGGCTCCTGATCAACCGCCTGCTGTGGATCGGAGTCGCGCTCGTCATCGTCGCGCTGGCCGCCACCCGGTTCCGCTTCAGCCAGACGGCTTCGGAGGGGCGGAAGACGACGCGGCGCCGGCGCCGGCGTGCCCTTCCGGAGCCGGAGTCCCTCGCCCCGGCCCGCGTGCAGGTCCCGGTCGCCCACCGCTCGTTTGGCGCCCGCGCTGCGTGGTCGCAGTACGTCGCCCTGACGGGCCGCTCCTTCCGCGAGGTGATCTTCAGCCCGTTTTTCGCCGCCATCGTCCTGGCCGGAATTCTCGTCCTCGTCATCAACGCGCTGAACACCGACAGCATCTTCGGGACGAAGACGTGGCCGATGGCCTGGAAGATGATCGAGATCCTCGGCGGCAGCTTCGCGCTCTTCGTGATGATCCTGGTCACTCTCTACGCGGGCGAGCTGGTCTGGCGGGAGCGCGACCTCAAGCTCGACCAGGTCTTCGACGCGTCGCCGACGCCCACCTGGATCGGCTTCGTCTCGAAGCTGAGCGCCCTCATGGCGATGGTCGTGGTCCTGCTCATGACCGTGATCGCGGCCGGGATGATCACGCAGGCGGTGCAGGGGTTCTTCCGCTTCGAGCCGAAGCTCTACGCCGAGCAGCTCCTGGGCCTTCAGCTTCTCGACTACGCCCTGCTATGCGTTCTGGCCCTGACCGTTCACACCCTGGTCAACCACAAGTACACGGGCCACTTCATCCTCATCCTCTTCTATCTCTTCCAGGACTTCTCGAACCTGTTCGGGATCGAGCACCCCATGTTCCGATACGACTCGGACCTGGGGCACACCTACTCCGACATGAACCGGTTCGGGTGGTATCTCTCGCCCTACCTCTGGTTCAAGCTCTACTGGTTCGGATCCGCGGTGCTGATGGCCGTCCTGTCCAACCTGATCTGGCCCAGGGGGGTCGACTCGCGGATGGCGCAGAGGCTCCACGCCGCCCGGCTCCGGCTGCGAACAGCCGCGGCTTCCACCGCGGCCGTCGGCGTGCTCCTCTCTCTCGGGGCCGGCGGGTACATCTACTACAACACGAACGTCCTGAACACCTACCGCAGCAGCACGGATTCGGAACAGCTCCAGGCGCGCTACGAGAAGGACTACAAGAAGTACGAGGGCCTCCCGCAGCCCCGCATCACGGCCGTCTCAGTCGCCGTGGATCTCTACCCGGGATCGGGCGACGTCGACGCGCGCGGAACCGACACGATCGTCAACAAGACCGGCGCGCCCATAGACAAGATCCACGTGCTGATCGACGAGAATGTCGACGTCCGGAAGCTCGAATTCGCGGCGGGTGCGAAGCTGGAGCACGAGGACAAGGACCTGGGGTACCGGATCTTCGCCCTGGACCATCCCCTCCAGCCCGGCGAGAAATCCTCCCTGTCGTTCGACCTCTCCTACAAGAAGAAAGGATTCTCCAGCGACATCCAGAACATGGTCGTCGACAACGGGACCTTCGTGAACAGCAGCATCCTGCCCAGCTTCGGCTACGACCCGAGCAAGGAGCTCGCGCTGGACCGCGTCCGCAAGAAGTACGGTCTGAAGCCCAAGGAGCGCATGCTCGATCTGGACGATCCCAACGGGCGGCTGGACAACTACATCTCGAGGGACGCCGACTGGGTGGACTTCGACGCCGTCGTGAGCACCCGCCCGGACCAGATCGCGCTGGCTCCGGGATACCTGCAGCGCGAGTGGGAGGAGAACGGCCGGCGGTACTTCCACTACGTCATGGACGCGCCCATCTTGAACTTCTTCTCGTTCCTCTCCGCGCGCTACAAGGTGGCCAAGGATTCGTGGAACGACGTCGCCATCGAGGTCTACTACAACCCCGGCCACGAGTTCAACGTGCAGCGCATGATCGACGGCGTGAAGAAGGCACTCGACTACTACAGCCGGGAGTTCTCGCCCTACCAGTACCGCCAGGTGCGGATCCTGGAGTTCCCTCGCTACGCCTCGTTCGCCCAGTCCTTCCCCAACACCATCCCCTACTCCGAGAGCATCGGCTTCATCGCACGGGTCGGGAAGGACGACATCGACTACCCGTTCTACGTGACGGCCCACGAGGTCGCCCACCAGTGGTGGGCTCACCAGGTCATCGGCGCGAACGTTCAGGGCGCCACGGTCCTCTCCGAGACGCTCGCGCAGTACTCCGCCCTGATGGTCATGAAGCACGAGTTCGGCAAGGACAAGATGCGGCGCTTCCTCGCCTACGAGCTCGACCGGTACCTCATGGGCCGGAGCTTCGAGCGCAAGAAGGAGGTGCCTCTCCTGAGGGTGGAGGACCAGCCCTACATCCACTATCGTAAGGGCTCGGTGATCATGTACGCGCTCCAGGACGCGATCGGAGAGGAGGCTGTCAACCAGGCGCTGAGGAAGCTCCTGCACGACTGGGCCTTCAAGGGGCCGCCCTACCCCACGTCGAGGGATCTCCTGGCCGACCTTCGCGAGGTCACGCCCGAAGATCTTCAGCCCTGGCTGTCGGATCTCTTCGAGCACATCACCCTCTACGAGAATCGCGCGAAGGAGGCGGTCGCGCGCCCGGTGGGCGAAGGGCACTACGCGGTCACCCTGAAATTCGCCCTGAAGAAGGTGTACGCCGGCGAGCAGGGCGAGGAGACGGAGGCCCCGCTCGACGACCCCATCGACATCGGGGTCTTCGACAAGGACGACAAGCCTCTCTACCTCGAGAGCCGCCGTCTGGACGGCTCCGTCAGCGAGGTGACGGTGACCGTGGACGGCAAGCCCCACAAGGCCGGGATCGATCCCTACCACAAGCTCATCGACCGCCACCCCGAGGACAACGAGGTCACCGTCTCGGAGCCCTCGAGCTGAGCCGGCGCCACGACGGAGGGACCATGCCGAGAGCCAGCAAGATCGCCGCGATGGTCCTGTTTCTGCTTCCGGCGGTCGGAGGCCCCCCCGCCCTCGCGGCCAGGCACCCGTACGTCCAGGGCGACAAGGTCGTCTTCCAGCTTCCCGATCTGGACGGAACGATGATCCCCTCCTCCGACCAGCGCTTCGAGGGGAAGGTCGTGCTCATCGATCTCTGGGCCACCTGGTGCCCGCCGTGCCGCACGGAGATTCCGACGCTGATCGACCTCCAGGAGAAGTACGGCTCGAAAGGGCTCGTGATCGTCGGCATAGCGTTCGAGGACGGGGACGACGACGCGACGCGCCGTGCCAAGCTCGAGAAGTTCGCCACCGGGGAGGGACTGAACTACCTCGTTCTCGACGGAGGCCGTCCGGAGGACATGGCGTCGGCTGTCCCGACCGTCCGGCGGATCAAGGGGCTGCCCGTCGAGATTCTCGTCGATCGCAGCGGACGCGTCGCCTCCGTCCGCAACGGCTACGGCTACAGCAAGAAATGGGCCGACAGGCTCAGGTCGGAGATCGAGACGCTGCTGAACGGCGAGAACGGGTAGCGCCGCCCCGCCGATGGGCTCCCTCCCGCGGATTCTCGTCGTCGTGGGACTCGCCCTGGTGGCCCTGGGGCTTCTGCTCTACGCGCTCCCCTCGGTGCCGTTTCTAGGCAGGCTTCCCGGCGACATCCGGATCGAGCGTCCCGGTTTCCGCCTCTACGTCCCCATCACGAGCTGCATCGTCGCCAGCTTGATCCTCACCTTCATCCTCTGGCTCATTTCGCGGCTGCGCTGAGGGAGTGCGCTGGACCGGAACGAGAGCTGGTGGCGCGCTCCTCGAGCATCTCGGGACGGGTCTCGGCGCTGCTCACCGGGGCCTTCACCATCGCGATGATCCCGAACGGCCTGGAGACCTGGCTGAAGCACCTCGGCTGAGGCGCGCACGGGCGCTCCAGCCGCTTGGGGGTCCGTGTTCCCGGGTCCGGGGACGATCAGGATTCCTTGCTGCGGTCCACGTCCCGGATCTTGAGGTAGAGCGCTCCGAGCAGGAAGGCGATGAAGATGAGGCTGAGCGCCAGCCCCTTCCGCCGGAAGGCCATCTCCGCCATCGCCTCCTCGCCCGCCTTGTGCGCCGTTTCGGCGACCTTCACGCCCTCGTCGGCCCGGGCGACGAGCCTGTTGGGGTCGAAGGCGTGGATCAGGGCGCGCGTCTCGATGAGGCCGCTGTAGCCCTCCTTCTGCAGGGTGTACTGAGGATCGCCGACCTCCATGCCCGCCTGCTCCGCCTTGTCGAGGAGCGTCTTCGCGTTGTCGAGCGAGGTGCTGAGCTTGTCGATGGCCGCCCGCATCCTGACGCTCGCCTTGTCGCACTCGTCTCCCGGCTGGTGGCACTGGCTGCACGCGGTCCCCGGCCCGGTTCCAATCAGGGCGTCCGTGGGATGCTCCACGTCGTGGTTGGAGTGGCAGGTCACGCACTCGCTCGCGCCGATGGTGTCGAAGAGGTCCTTCTTCCACGAATCCCTGAAGAGCTGCGCCTCCCGGGCGTGGCAGGATCCGCAGACGAAAGCGAGCGACTTCACCCCCGGGGGGACGGCGCCGTGGTTGCCGTGGCAGTCGTTGCAGGCGGGTGCGCTGAGGTCCCCGTCTTTCAGAAGAGCCTCGGCGTGGACGCTCTTGCGCCAGGCCTCGACCACGTGAAAGTCGATCCCGTAGCCCGACATCAGGCTCTCGTTGCCGTGGCAGCGCCCGCATGTGTCGGGAACGTTCGTGGGATAGGCCGGGGAGGCGGGGTTCTTGACGGGCCGGATCCCGTGCAACCCGTGGCAATCGATGCAGGTGGCGACCTTGTCGTCGCCCCTGGCCATCTGCTGTCCGTGCACGCTGGTGCGGTACTCGCTGAGCTGATCCACGCGCGTCGCGGGGTTGTACTTCTTCATGAAGGCGGCGTCTGCGTGGCACTTCCCGCAGAAGTCCGCGATCTGAAGCCTCGTGGGCGCGCCCCGGAACCCCTTCTTCGGGTCCATCGACGCGTCCGCATCCGCGAAGAGCTCCGGGGACGCGTCCCCGCCGTGGCAGCCCTCGCAGCCGAGCCCCTTTTCCTCGTGGATGTCGTCCATCCAGTGCTGGGTGGGCGCGGACAGGTCCGGCGAAACCTCCCCGAGCGTCTCGTGGCAGGCTACGCACGCGTCCTTCTTCTTCACGGCCTTCGCCGCCGCCGCGGTCGTCGCCGCCGCCGCGGAGGCGTCGCCCGTCGCTCCCAGGAGTCCCAGCGACAGGCAGGTGGCGAGGACGAGGAAGCCGCGTGAGCCCGCGAAGTAGACGAGACCCGCGCCGCCGGCGGCGATCACGAGGGGCCAGAAGGAGCGGTAGCCGTAGGAGGTCATCCCCACCATGTAGGCCAGGACGACCCATCCGGCGCCCTGCACCATCCGTCCGCTTCGCTTCGAGCCCGTGTCGAGGAAGGGAACCGTCAGGAGCAGCAGCCCCCCGAAGCCGAAGGCCATGATTGCGATCTGCTCGAACTCGAGGCCGAGGATGGCGCCTCCGGGCACCTTCTTGAGCGACTCGAACATGAACATGAAGTACCACTCGGGCCGGATGTTCGCCGGCGCGGGCGCGAAGGGATCCGCCTTGACGCCCAGCTCCCACGGCGAGTAGGCGGCGAGCGCCGCGAGGCAGGCCAGCGCGACGGTCCATCCGAAGATGTCGCGAAGGAGGAAGTTGGGAACGAAGGGCATGACGCGGCCCCCGTGGCCCTCCGGCTCCCCTCCGGGACGGCTCATGCCGTGGCGCTGCACGAGGTAGACGTGAACGCCCAGCAGCGACGTGACGATGGCCGGGAGGATCGCCACGTGCCATCCGTAGAATCTCGATAGCGTCGCGCCCGTGACCATGTCCCCTCCGCGCAGGAAGGTGCGGATCCAGCCGCCCACGAAGGGCACGGCGCCCGCGATGTCCGTTCCCACGCGGGTCGCGAAGTAGGCCAGCGTGTTCCACGGGAGCAGGTAGCCGGAGAAGCCGAACCCGAGCGAGAGCATCAGAAGCAGGCCGCCCGTCACCCACGTGATCTCGCGGGGACGCTTGTAGGCGCGCAGGAAGAAGACGGAGAAGAGATGGACGAAGGCGGCGCCGACCATCAGGTTGGCGCTCCAGGAGTGGATCGAGCGGATGAGCCAGCCGAAGGAAACCTGGGTCACGATGAACTGGACGGACTCGAAGGCCTCGTCCGCGCTCGGCCTGTAGTAGAGCATCAGCAGAATGCCGGTGCAGACCTGGACGGTGAAGAGGAAGAGAGTGATCCCGCCGAAGTAGTACCAGATGCTGTGCTTGTGGACGGGCACCATCTTGTGCTTGGCCAGCTCGGCCACCGCCGTCCAGCCCAGCCTTTCGTCGAGCCACTTCCCGGCTTCGCGCAGATCCATGTCAGGCCCTCGATACCCAGATCTCGTCGCCGTTGACCTTGACGTCGTACCGGGTCAGCGGCTTCGGCGGCGGACCCGCGACGTTGACACCCTCGAGGTTGAACTCGCCGCCGTGGCAGGCGCACCAGATGAGGCGCAGGTCCTTCCGGTACTGGACGGTGCACCCCAGGTGCGTGCAGGTCGCGGACAGCGCGTGGTAATCGCCCTGATCGTCCAGAATGAGGATCCCGGCCTCACGGCCGAAGCGGAAGATCTTCCATTTTGCGGAGGCCAGCTCGGAGACCGTGCCGGCGAGCACCCGGGAGGTCGTGGCCTCGGGCACCTTGGGGGGGATGATGTAGCGGGTGACGGGGTAGAGGATCGCGGCCACCACCGCTCCGGTGCTCGAGCCGAGGAGCCAGTTGACGAGCCGCCGGCGTGTCATGCCTCGCGACGATCCCATGGATTCTCCGCTTGGGGTTGAAGGGCTGCCGAAGGGCGCCCTGGTAGAGGTCTCCCTCTCCGGACCTCCGGGGCCAAAATAGCAGAGCCCGTGCCAGGCCAGGGGGCGCGAAAGAGCCCATCAGACGGGCGCGGCCGGCGCGGAGAATCCGCGGGGTAGGGGTATTTCCCTCAGCGCGGGGGAAGTCGCGCTTCCCCGTGCGGTGGGACGCTCAGAACCGCGCGATCCGGTCGATCAGGTCCGTCACCCGGGTCGAGTAGGCCCACTCGTTGTCGTACCAGGAGACGACCTTGACGCAGTTCCCGTCCACGACCTGGGTCGATTCCGCGTCGAAGACCGACGAGTGGGTGTTCTTGATGATGTCGCTCGAGACGAGCGGCATGGTGCTGTACTCGAGGATGCCCTTGAGCGGACCCCGTGAGGCGGTCTCCATCGCCGCGTTGATCTCCTCGCGCGTCACGGGCCGCGCCACCTCCGCGACCAGATCGACCACCGATCCGTTGGGCACCGGCACCCTCATGGCGATCCCGTCGAGTTTGCCCTTCAGCCGCGGGAGGACCTTCCCGACGGCGACGGCGGCCCCGGTGGTCGTGGGGATGATGTTCTCGGCCGCCGCACGGGAGCGCCGGAGATCCTTGTGGGGCACGTCGGCCAGGCGCTGGTCGTTCGTGTAGGCGTGAACCGTCGTCATCAGTCCCCGCAGGATGCCGAACTCCTCGTCGAGCACCTTCGCGACGGGCGCCAGGCAGTTGGTGGTGCACGAGGCGTTCGAGATGATCCTGTGCTCGGGCTTCAGATCGGCGTCGTTGACTCCGATGACGATGGTGGCGTCGATCTCGTCCTTGGCGGGAACCGTCAGGATGACCCGCTTTGCGCCCGCCTCGAGGTGCGCGGCGATCTCGGCCCGCTTCCGGAAACGGCCTGTCGACTCGATGACGACGTCGATCCCCATCTCCTTCCACGGCAGCCTGGAGGGATCCTTCTCGGCCAGGAGCGCCGTCTCGGTGGGTCCGACGACCAGCTTGCCGTCCTGTGTGGACACCGGCATGTCGAAGGTGCCCATGACGGTGTCGTACTTGAGCAGGTAGGCGAGCATTTTCGGATCCGCGATATCGTTGACGGCCAGGAGCTTCACGTCCCGCCATCCCGCGAGAATCCGGAAGACGCTGCGGCCGATCCGGCCGAATCCGTTGATGGCGACTCTCGTGCTCATCGGACCACCTCCGCCTCCGCCTGCGCGGCAAGCCTCTTGACGACGTCGAGGACGCGGTGGGAGTAGCCCCACCCGTTGTCGAACCAGGCGAGGATCTTGACCATGTCGTCGCCGAGCATCTGCGTCCCTTGCGAATCGAAAATGGCAGAGTGCGGGTTGCCGATGACGTCGCTGCTGACGATGGGGCTCGTCTCGTACTGGACGATGCCCTTGAGCTTCTTGGCCGCGGCCTCGCGGATCATCCCGTTGATCTCCTCCTTCGTCGTCTTCCGGCCGAGGGCCGCGACGAAGTCGATGACCGAGCCGTCGGGAACGGGAACGTTCATGGCGAGACCGCCCAGGCGCCCCTTCAGCTCGGGGATGAGATCCATCACCAGCTCGTGCGCCCGGGTGTCGGCGGGGATGATGTTCTCGGCGGCCGCGCGCGACGTTCTCATGCTGCCGGCCGGCACGTCTGCGAGCCGCTGCGCGTTCGTGTAGGCGTGGATGGTGCTCACGAAGCCGTGCCGGATCCCGGCCTTCTCGTGCAGCAGCTTCGCGATCGGGGCGAGACAGTTGGCGGTGCAGGAGGCGTTCGAGATGATCCGGTGGCTGGGGCCCAGATCGTCCTCGTTGACTCCCATCACGACGGTGATGTCGGGGGGATCGAGAGGCGGGACGCAGAGGACGACGCGCTTCGCCCCGGCGTCCAGGTGCCGCTGGACCTGCTCGCGGGAGCGGGGGCGCGCGGTCGCCTCCACCACGATGTCCGCGCCGTAATCGCGCCACTGCACGTCGCCGGGGTCCCTCCCGGCGAGGACCGGGATCGATCGGCCGCGCAGGCGGAGCATCCCGTCCTTTATCGAGACCTCGTCCGGAAACCGGCCGAGGACCGTGTCGAACCTGAGCAGGTACTCGAGGGCCTTGTGCTCGGCCACGTCGCTGATCGCCGCGATCTCCACGTCGTCGCGTGCGCTGAGGATCCGGAAGATGTTCCGGCCGAGCCTTCCGAATCCCATCAATCCGATCCGGGTCGCCATCGCGAGCCTCCCTGGAAGGTTGGGAAGGCAAGTGTAGTCCAGCCTCGCGCGGGCGCTAGGCGGCCCGGAGGCGGCACGGACTTTGCGAATTCCCCCGCCCGGAGGCCGCAACGAGCGGTTCCATCACGTTGCGCCCGCCGGGCCTGCGCCATCCGGCCCAGCCCCGCCTCCGGCTGCGCTAAATCACGCACCTGGTTCAGGAGACGATCGTGTACAGGATCCTGAGACGAAAGCAGTTCGGGCCCGCCACCTTCCTCTGGGAAGTGGAGGCGCCCGCCGTGGCTCGCTCCGCGCGACCCGGCCACTTCCTGATGGTTCGCGTCGACGACACGGGAGAGCGCATCCCGCTGACCGTCGCCGACTTCGACAGCGAGCGCGGGACCGTCACCGTGGTCATTCAGGCCGTCGGCAAGACGACCCACCAGATGATGAGCCTCGCCGAGGGCGGCGAGCTCCTCGACTTCATCGGGCCCCTCGGCGTCGCGAGCGAGGTGGAGCCCGTCGGCCGCGTCGTCCTCGTGGGCGGGGGGCTGGGAGTGGCCCCGGTCTTCCCGCAGCTCCGCGCGCACAAACAGATCGGCAACCACACGACCTCGATCATCGGCTTTCGCAGCCGCGATCTCATCTTCTGGAACGAGCGCTTCTCGAAGTACAGCGACGAGGTGATCGTCACCACCGACGACGGCTCCTACGGCCGCAAGGGCTTCGTGACGACGGCGCTGAAGGACGTCCTCGAGGCCCACCCGGACACCGGGCTGGTCGTCGCCATCGGCCCTCTCGTCATGATGAAGGCCTGCGCCGAGCTGACACGCCCGCTCGGTGTCAGGACACTCGTCAGCCTCAACTCGATCATGGTCGACGGCACCGGCATGTGCGGATCGTGCCGCGTCACGGTGGGCGGCCACATGAAGTTCGCGTGCGTGGACGGGCCCGACTTCGACGGCCACGGCGTGGACTTCGACGAGCTGATGCTCCGTCAGAAGCGATTCGAGCGCGAGGAGCACGAGGCGATGGACCGCTACAAGCGCGAGGCCGAGAGGCTCGCGAGCCTCGGTCCCGGCGGCGGCAACCCCGCCGCGCCCCCGTCGCGCTCCCGTCCCGCCGTCGCGGATCTGCCCCCCGTTCCCGAGCCCCACCCCGAGCCGCCGCCCGGGACGAAGCCCCCCATCAAGACCATCCGCACGGTCGCCCCGCACCGGACGGCGATGCCCGAGCAGGAGCCGGCGGCGCGCGCCTCGAACTTCGAGGAGGTCGCGCTCGGCTACACGACGGAGCTCGCCCTCGCCGAGGCCGATCGCTGCCTGCAGTGCAAGAAGCCGCGCTGCGTGCCCGGCTGCCCCGTCGCCATCGACATACCGGGCTTCATCGGGGCCCTCGCCCGGCGCGATCTCCGCGGCGCCTACCAGATCCTGAAGCGATCCAACACGCTGCCGGCAGTCTGCGGGCGCGTCTGCCCTCAGGAGTCACAGTGCGAGGCCACGTGCATCCTCACGAAGAAGCTCGAGGCCGTCGCCATCGGACGGCTCGAGCGCTTCGTCGCCGACTTCGCCGCCGGGAGGAACTGGGACGAGCCGGTGGCTGCCGCTGGCGCCGGCAAGAAGGTCGCGATCGTCGGATCGGGGCCCGCCGGATTGGCCTGCGCCGGGGACCTCGCCCGCGCGGGCGTGGACGTGACCATCTACGAGGCGCTGCACGTCCCGGGTGGCGTACTGAAGTACGGCATCCCGGAGTTTCGCCTTCCAAACGACATCATCGACGTCGAGATCGACAATCTCGTCAAGATGGGCGTGAAGATCGAGCTCGACACGGTGATCGGGAAGGTGTTCACGATCCCGCAGCTCATGGGCGAGATGGGTTTCGACGCCGTCTTCGTCGGCACCGGAGCGGGCTCGCCGCGCTTCATGAACATCCCGGGCGAGTCGCTCAACGGGGTATTCTCGGCCAACGAGTTCCTGACGCGCGTGAACCTCATGCAGGGATTCCGGCAGCCCCTCTACGACACGCCTGTGGGAATGGGACGAAAGGTCGCCGTCATCGGATCCGGCAACACCGCGATGGACGCCTGCCGCGTCGCCCTTCGGATGGGAGCCGACTCGGTCACCTGCGTCTACCGCCGGAGCCGCGCCGAGAGCCCGGCGAGGGCGGAGGAGCTGGAGCACGCCATCCAGGAAGGCGTGGAGTTCATGTGGCTCACGAACCCCGCCGAGATCCACGGCAGCGACGAGGGATGGGTCACCGGAATGACCTGCGTGAAGATGGAGCTGGGAGAGCCGGACGACTCGGGAAGACGCCGTCCCATCCCCGTGCCCGGCTCGGACTTCCTCCTCGACGTGGACACCGTGATCTTCGCGCTGGGAACCTCGTCGAACCCCGTCATCGCTCAGACCACGCCCGGCCTCGAGACCAACCGGTGGGGCTACATCGTGGTGGACGAGACGACGGGTGAGACGAACCTGCCCGGCGTCTACGCCGGCGGCGACATCGTGACCGGGTCGGCCACCGTCATCCTCGCGATGGGCGCGGGACGGCAGGCCGCAGGGGCCATGCTCCGCTACCTCGGGCTGGCGGTGGAGCCGGCCGGATCCGGCGGCCCGGACGGGAGCCCGGCGAATGCAGGCGACAAAGGTGAACCCTCGAGAGAAACGGCCGGTGGAACACCGGCCGGAGAACCGCCGGCGCGCCCGGCCCCCACGACGGCCTGAACGGAGGAAGACCATGGCTTCGATCTGTCCCAAGTGCCACCGCGAGCTCGCGGAGGACGCCATCTGCTGCGCCGAGATCCGGCACACGTGGAAGTGCCGGAAGTGCGGCAAGCGCTCGACGGGCTTCGTCGTCCCCTACGGACGCTGCTTTCTCTGCGGCGGGGACAACGAGACCGTGGAGAGCTTCAAGTCCGACGACGAGGCGACCGTCAAGCTCGTGCGCGAGGCGCTGCAGATGGAGGTGGACACCTACCACTTCTACCGTCTCGGGATGGGAAAGGCACGCGACGAGGAGCAGAAGACCGTCTTCGAGCAGCTCTCCCTGATGGAGAAGGACCACCTCCTCGAGCTCGAGGCGAAGTACCACGTCCACCTCGATCCCGAGGTCGTGGAGATGCCCCCCGATTCGGACGAGCTCCTGGCCTCGTGGATCTTCCAGGGGATCGACTTCGACGCCTCCACAGCCGGCGTCGAGGAGATGTACCGCAGAGCCCTGATGATCGAAGGCTGCACGCGGGATCACTTCCGCACGCAGGCCGAGAAGCTCCCGCCCGGGTCGGGGCGGGAGCTGTGCCGGGAGTTCGCCGCCGAGGAGGACGAGCACATGGCCCTCCTCGAGAGGGAGCTGGAGCAGTACCTGTCCGCCCGCGCCAGCGCGTGACAACGCGCCGGCTCGCGGCCGCGGAGGCCTCGCGCC
>OBLQ010000149.1_pt1 | contig 24112 bp, 16 predicted proteins | sample 1519881 | NCBI WGS metagenome assembly OBLQ01 (sample SAMN01911456, study PRJEB22533) | soil metagenome | biome: Soil | place: Malaysia | collected 2012-04-30 | depth DG_metagenome m | reverse complement strand
CAGAGAGGAGCAAAATGGTCAACCGGCGGGAGCGCTTTGCGGTATCGTGCGCGCTGATTCTTGCGTCTTGCGTTCTGGCCCAGGCGCCGCCGCTCCGCGCACAGGACAAACAAACCGAAATCATCCAGGAGATCGGCTGGGAGATCTCAACCGGCAACATCGAATCTGCGCTGGCGGATGCCCGCCGGGCAGTCCAGGAGTTTCCGGAGTCAGCAGTCATCATGCACCTGCTGGCGGTGGCCCAGTCGAAAAACGGGTTGCAGGACGAGGCCCGCGCGAGCTTCAACAAATCGATTCGGCTGGACCCCACGATCCCCCAGAACTATTACGACCTTGCCCTGCTGGATATGCAGACCGGCGACTATGACGAAGCGGTGAGTATGCTCCAGAACTTCCTCGGCATCAGCTCTCAAAATGCCAAAGCGCACCTGATGCTGGGAATCGCTTACCGAAAGCAGGACAATGACGAGCTTGCCATCCAGCAACTGAAGCAGGCGCTCGCGATTTCGCCCGGGCTGCCGCTGGTGCACTATAACCTGGGAAAGATCTACGCCAGCCAGGGTAATAACGAGTCAGCTCTCGACGAGTACCGGGAAGAACTGGGCGTTAATCCGGAGTTTTACGACGTCTACTGGAGCGCCGGCGACGCCGAAATTGCAATCAAAAAGCTTGATGCGGCGGAAGCGCTCTACCGGCGCGGGATCGAAATCAAGCCGCTGGCCTTCCAGGCCTACTACGGACTTGCCCGTGTTTATCTGGCCCGCAAGAAATGGGCCAAAGCTGAGGCTGAGCTCAAAACGGTCATCGTTCTTGCGCCTGACGAAGTTGACGCCCACGCCATGCTGGCCGACGTCTATAAACAGCTGGGGAAAACGCTGGAAGCCAGAAGAGAAGAACTCGTGGTGGAGACGCTCAAGAGCCAGGCGAACCAGCCGGAAGAAGATCCGGCGCCCTCACACTGAAGCTGACTGACTGGCAGGCCAAAGCAGCCGAGAGCTCGATGCAGAAATCCCGCAGACTAACATTCCGACATCTTCTGCTGATGGCCTTGTGCGGCATGGTTCTCACTGCCCTGCCCGCCAGGGCCGATGAATTCCGCCAGACCACCCACTACCAGCGCCGTCTGTTTTCATCCGCCACATTCACCATGGACGTGCGCACCGGCGACATTTATATAACGGGCTGGGACGATCCGCACGTGGAGATCGAGGCGGAGAAGGTGGTGCACGCAAGTTCAAAGGAGGGTGCCGAACGCCGCTACGAGCGCATCAAGATTCTGCTGGACGGGCAGGATGAGATGCTCCACCTTCGCACCATCTATCCTCCCCGCAGACCCTGGCGGCCCTTTCGCGGCGAGTCCAACCTGTCCGTCGACTTCCACATTAAGATGCCCTACGACTGCAACCTGGTCATCAAGTGCGTGGATGGCGATGTGCGCGTCAGCGGAGTTGCCGGGCAGCAAAAGATCATGGTGAATTACGGGCAGGTGGAAATCGATGTTCCCTGGGTCCATCGGCTGAGATCGGTGCGCGCCAAAACGTGGCTGGGCAACGTCCAGAGCGACCTGCACGGAGAGAACGACACAGGGTTCAGCAAGAAGGTGCTCTTCTGGAATCCTTCCGGGACTCAGGACATCTCGCTCAAAGTCCACATGGGCGGGATCTATATCTTCAGCGGCGGGGGTGAATACACGCCCGCTCTGGTCCCGTGAACAATCCCCAACTGCCGCCCGCGCCGAACAAAACCAAACCTAGCGCCTTGTAATTTTTACCCGCTGTTCAGAAATTAGACACATTTTGCGAAAAAGCAAGATTTGTGTGCCATAAAATTTTTATAAGTTATTTATTATATTATACTTACAAAATTCCATAATTGGTGGGCTCAAAATCCCAAACGTCCCATTCGGGGCCTCCCAGAGGCATTATCTAGCCTACTTAGTGAGGCCTAGCTAAGAGCCTGCCGGAGGCCCTTCTTTCACCGTTGAACCAACAGCAACCGCTGGCGCATCCCCTCGAGATGGCGGCCGAAATTCCCGCCTGTAAAAGTTAACAACCCCGGCATCGCTTCTATGCCGTGAATCCAGAAATTCCCGCGCGCAATAAGCCCACAGCACAGACCCGCTGGTGTGGCTGCCCGTTTGGCCAGGTTGACCAAATTTGGTTTTTGGATTTGGTAATTTGGAAGGGCGCTGGGCACCAAGTCCGAAGCTTACCTTGGGCCATCAAATCTTGTCCTCAGTGCCCCCTTCACCGAATTATGCTTGATCCTGAAGGCCCCGTTTACAATCAAACGGCCTTTCCAACTTCCAGGGTAGTCCCGTCCACCTATGAGATCTTTCTCGCCGAGCACGGTCCAGAACATGTCGTAGCCTTCGTCACGAAGAAATGCCAGGAGACGATCCTTATTTATCAATAATGCCCCTGGGCCGACTTCGTTGACCGAAGGGTCGAAGGCGAGGAGGTCGCCATTTTCTCCAAAGTAGGAGCCGTCAACCCCCTTCCAACACATTTTCATTCCCTCGGCTAACCACCTACATGGGACGTGGATGTAAATCCCTTCGTCGATGGAGCAATCATAGCCGCTTCCTCCCTCCACGTAGAAGCTGGCTGTGGGAAGTATCTCGGCAGGAATGACACAGCCTTCGCCACGAGCTCGCCACGACTGACCATGGTATGGCGTATTAAAGTATTTGTAGGCGGGTGCCCAATGGAATTCCCCCAAGAAAACGCGGTAAAGTTCCTTTGACTCGGGCATCCACCGCCCCCAAAAGTCGCGTCTGCTAGCCCAATTGAAGACCTTTCGCGTATCTGTCCTCTTGACTATGTAAGTCCTCAGCATGTACCAAATGCTCCGTCTGGGAACCTCGAACCTTTCTTCTTCTGGAGGCGTCGGCTGCTCCCAATTGTAGTACGCCTCCATCACAAGCCATCTCGAATGGTCCTCCGGCCGCTCAACCTCCAGCAGCGGGTTAGCCGGTGGGAGATCCTTTGAACTCTTTATCCACTTCATATCATCAGCTTCGAGGTCCCAGGCGTCGTACGAGCTCGGAAACCACCACGTTTTCGAGTGAGGTCGCCAATCTTGTCTTTTTGTCTTTGCCACCAAACAAGATGGATCAATGTCGCGAATAAACGCCTGCCAAGGTCCCTCGTATGGAATAGTTTTGTCCGACCATGATTCGCCCTTAAACTCGAAGTTGTCAGCCACGCGCGCGAGAAATTCGTGATACGCGATCCATTGGTATTTCTTGCCGATTCTCTCCGGCTTAGTAGCCTCCCTCCCGCGATGTGGATACAGATTTATCTGTCTATCGAATTTACCGAAGCGCTCCGTAGTCCATCCCAAGTCAAGGACCTTCTTGAAAATCCATCGTTGAGCGATTGAGAGGTCGAAACGGCCTTCCTCCTCCTCGGGATTCGATCTGGTCAGATAATGCCGGATAAACTTCTCATACTTGCTTCTTTGTGATTTGCCCAGCGACTCAATGAACCCTGCCTCAGCGGACAAGACGCTGGTTCGCAATTCTTCATCTGTAGAGTTCCCTGTGGCTGCCTCTTGGGCCACCTCAGAGCCGGCCAATCGTTCAAACTCGATGTGCGCGAGTCTCTGTTGCAGGACAGCATAAGACCTCAACCGTTTTCTTTGGTTCTGGTTAAGGGACTTTATAAATCTCCCAAGAATTTCCTTTCGTGAGGGCTTACGTCGCGACCCGAGGCGCCGAGATGACCAATTGAACCCCCCCCAGTTTGTCCCAATGATGTAACGTGCAAAGTCTCCAAAACCCATTACAGACTCGTAGATCTCAAGTCGAGCCCACTCCACATCCGGCATGTCGTTCGACCACTTGCGATATTCTTCCAATTCCGCGTTTGAGGGGATCTTTTGAGGCCAAACGGACTTGTAAGGGGGACGAACGAGTCTCTCCTCGATTCCAATATCTGACCCCGAATTCAGGGCAACTTCGACGACGCCCCTAGCGCAGTCGCGGAGCAGGATGTCTGGCGGAGGCGATCCGCTTTCGAAGAACCAAGAAAATACGTCCTTCGCGAGGCCGGCAACACCCGCCACGTCCTCTGAACGCATGGCGCATCCGTATGCAACCGCGCACAGTCGCTCCAGGACATAGGGGTCATTCACTTTCAAGAACATCGCCAGCACCTTGCGTAGCACTCTGATGCGCGGCGTCAGGAGTGCAACCAACGCTTTCGTAGCCCTGTCGCGAAGGTATCTATTGGAGGTTGTGAGAAACCATGCCAAGGCCACTGCCGAGAGGCGTATGGATTCGTCCTGGATATGTTTCTTGTCCTCCCGCGACCAAGCCCATTCCACAAGCCGGTCCACTGCGTTCTTTTCGCCGTACTGTCTATGAAGGTAGATTGACCACCAGGCATCACGCTCCGCAAGAGCATACCTCATCAAATTCTCATGCAGAAAATCAGCGTTGAACGGGTGTTCGGGAACCGGGGCGACAGTTAGCAATGCATCCCAAAAAGCATCGGCAGAATCGCGGAACCGCAGTATGTGGTTATTCACGTATTGGCGAGTTCCTTTTCCAATCGCCTTCGGATCCCTGAAGATTAGGCTCTGGACGAGACCCTCTCGAACGCGGTCGAAATCCGCACAAAGGGGCGCGACTTCCGGGAGCTCCTTCCCCGTTAGCTCCGGCAACTGAACGCAAAGGGCCTCCACAATTCCACCGTTCATCCACGCAGCCCGCTCGTCTTTGACAAAGCGTCCGAGCCGTGAGTTGGGCGAAAATGACTTCGCCGGATTGTCCCTGCTTAAGTGTCGTTCGAGGAGAATTCTTGTTACCGAGTGATCTGTCAGTCGCTCATATGAAAAGCGAATTCCTTCTTCACGCTCACTCCCTTGGCCCGACGGGAATCTGTCAATAGAGAACACGCCCTCCGATATAAGTTGCCTATAGAGGGACCCTTCGTGGCCCTCGCGAGGAAGGAGTGCGTTTATCAGAGAGCGAGCCTCGTCGGCCGCCAGCCATGTCGCTCCCTTGCGTGCCAACACCTCCGAGAACGTCGCGACCCCCTTCTGAACAAGCATTTCACTCTTGTCGTAATCGAGACGCTCCGGTTGGGCCAGCTTGTCGTTCACTGAATCCAGGAAGAAGTCAAAGATGCCAGTAATTCCACGTAGGCCGGGTGGGATTCTTGTTAGGCGGCGATTCCTAATTCCGGTACAGAAGATTTTGAGGAACAGTGGATTCTGAAACTCGGGCGACAGGATTGGAACCGCCGGCCGCTCGATCCCGAAGTAATCGAAAAAAGTCTTCGTGGCTTCATACTCATGGCCTGCAAATCCGTGTTGAGACTGTCTTACGAGCTTGTCCTCTCCCAGCCCGTCTGGAATCACTACATCCAAATACGATGACCGGACACTGATCGCTATGCCGATCCTCGGAAATCTTCGCAAGACCAAGAGAACGCCGGCAAGATGCTTTTGCCAGAGGTTCTTGCCCTCCCCCTCATTCAGGCCGTCAATTAGGATCAGTCCCCTTTCTCCGCGAGCCTGAGCGGCTGCCTCTAAAGCTCCGAGAAGTTCCTCCCGCCCATCGCAGGTTAGTCCCAATAGTTGGATTATTTGCACCCAAGGCTCAGCGGAAGAGAATTGCTCGCCAAGCAACAGCAACGTGGGCTCCCCTTCGCGCGTTCGTTGTTTGGCGATGTCGCAAAAAAGGTGAGTCTTACCTGTACCCGCTTCGCCGATCAACAATAACGCTGCAACATTCGCAAGCCTGGCCGCAGCCCCTTCAAACGTCTCAAGAAATTCACGCAATACCCCGGCAACCTCATATATGTGGTGGACAACATAACCGTACCGATCACTGCGCACTGCCGGGCCTGTGACCCCTGAATTCTCAAGCCCCTTCGATACTGCCCCTTTTTTCTCCGCCCCATGAAACTCTCGCGCCTTCTCCGCGCAGTCGAAGGCCCGATCTCTCAGGTCCGAAGCACTCTGAGTAAGACCCGTCAAGTCTAATGACTCCTCAGCGTTGACCTCCTCGGCCTTCTTCACGGCCGATCGGAAACTCTCGATTCCCTCAATCAGAGTCTTGAAAGGTTCTGCGCCAGCATCAACCTGCAACGATCTCCGCAACTTTGCATATTCCCTAACGAGCCTTCCCCTCAGCGCTGTGATGTTGGTGAAAAACTTCTTGGTACGTCCTAACCCCTCGAAAAGGGTGGCGATCGGAAGCTCGACGTTCACTTCGGGCGTATATCGAGGCCCCGCATTCGCAGTGGCCTCAGACACGCGATCCTTAAACCATTTCTGGTCCAGAACTTCCTTTTGGAACCAAAAGAAGGATCGCCCTCTGTGACGGTCTTGGCTTAAGCGTGAGGCTATTTCGTACTCCCCCCAGTATTCGAACTCAACAGAAATCTGCTTCGCCCTCGCCCAGGAGCCCCACTTGGCAACGTGGGCGTCCCATTTGTCCATGAACGACTGCCGCCCAGGAACTCGTGCGTCAGGGCGGTTAATTGGGAGACAAACGAAGTAGCGCGTAAGCCGGGGATGCTTCTCAAGTGCGGTCTTCACCGAATCATCTATTTGCTGCCACTCACCATTTCCGGGCGGCTCCAGAAAAAATTTTGCCTGCCAGCCCCATTCGTCCCCGTTGCTCAGCACTCGGTAGCACTCTACTCCGGCATCTGGCACACCCTTTCGTACGAACTTAGACGCTGGTTGCACTTGCTCATATTCCGCAAGTTGGCAACAAAGTTCCTCAAACGCCTGTTGCTGCGAACCGTTCCAAGTCCGTAACGCATTCCAATTTGTGCCCATGTCTATCGATGCCTATCCTGTTCCAAGATGCTCTCCTACCTTGTCCTAAGGCACCTAAGAAAATAGGCCCTATTCAGCTTCAGTTCAACCTCCGATGCGAGTATTATAACTCTCCGATGTTAAGCACCAGAGGGGTGGGTGGCGCAAATACTCGCCTTACAGGATTTGCGGTCGCGCGCAGCGAGACGCACATTTTAGGCTTCACGTCCCTCGGTCCTTTGCGATCATTGGCAGGGAGAATTGGGAGACGGGTCTGGAACAACGCCTTCCCAAACCTTCTCAGCTACGCTGAACGCAGACTTCAAAAATCAAGGTCTGCGCCACCTGACAAAATACAGGGATTCTTCACTGCGTTCAGAATGACAGAGGCGCCAGCCGCCCGCTCATTGCGGAAGCATCCCAATTGTGTTGAGCCACGCCTCAACCAACCCGGGCCATTGCGTGATGGGGAGCCTGGTGGGCCGCAGTCCGAACGCATGCCCGCCCTGCGCATACAAATGCATCTCCACGGGAACGCCGGCGTTTTTCAGCGCGATGTAGTACGCCACCGATTGGTTTACGCCGTCCACGTTGTCATCCTCCGCCTGCACCAGGAAAGTTGACGGCGTCTGGCGAGTGACGGGGACATTCGGATTCAATTTGTAGGCCTCTCCGCCAACCCACAGATGCCCCGGATAAACAGCCACGGCAAAATCCGGACGGCAGCTTTGCTTGTCAGCCGCATCCACGGGGGCGTACAACCTGTGCTGAAAGTTGGTGCTGATCTCCGCCACCAGATACCCGCCGGCCGAAAAACCAAGCACCCCAATCTTGTGCGGATCGATATGCCACTCCGTGGCGTGCAGGCGTACCAGCCCCATCGTCCGCTGCGCATCTTCCAGCGCCAGCGTCGACTGCGCCAAGCCGTCGGGCCGGCACTTGCAGTGCCAGTCAAAAGGCAGGCTCGGCACACGATATTTCAGCAGCACGCAGGTGATTCCCTTAGACCTCAGCCAATCGCAGACCTCTGTACCTTCCAGGTCCATGGCCAATATCTCAAAACCCCCGCCGGGAAACACCACAACCGCAGCGCCCGTATTTTTCCCGGCCGGCGAATAGACCGTCATGGTCGGCTGCGACACGTTGCGCACACTCAAAACCGGCTTGCCGCCAATCAGCCCCTTTGACGTCACCGCATACTCCGGGCCCGGAACGGGCTGCGCATCGGGGACGGCACCCGGCCAGATCCGCACTTGCTTATGGCCTGGCGATGGCTGCCAGGCGCGCGTCTGTGCCCTCGCGCCGCTGCATGCAAGCACAACACAGCCAGCAAACATCAATAGCTTATTCACAATTCACAGACCACCTTTCATAAGATTTCTCACGGCAGAAGACTGATCGCTATGCCGGCAGCTAGGACCGCAGAGACAAAACCCGCCTCTGCGCCAGCCCGCGCCAGGGCCGGCGCTCGTGGCACGGGCGTCCCGCCCGTGGAATATCATGGCCGGATGGCCATGCCACCTGCGTCCCATGCGGCCGCTGCGCCGCCGAGGGAAAAGTTCCCATTTCCGCGATGCGCAACCCCGGCGCGCTCACCGCAGGCGGAACACTAGCACGGCGCCGGCGAGCATGGCAACGGCGGCGTAAGCAAAGGCCGCGGCGGGGGAAACGAGAGTCCACAGGCCGCCCACCACGACGCTGGCGCCAAGGTCGCCGATTCCGTTTACGGCGCCCAGCAACCCGTAAGCAGTGCCGCGGATTTCCGGCCCGACCAGGTCTGCTGTAAATGTTCCTTCAAGGGCTTCTTCGAAAGCCATGTAGAACCCGCCAACGGCAAACACGATGGCCAGGTAAACAATCGACGCCACTTGCCAGGCAAACGCCGCGATGAGGCCGGAAGCAGTCAGCGCACCCACCAGGTATCCGACAGCCAAAAGTCCCCGGCGACCCAACCTGTCGGAAAGCGCTCCCACAGGATAGGACGCCGCTGCGTAGATAACGTTGTGCCCCACATAAAGCAGCGCTGCAATCTCGGCGGCGCGGGCCATGCCATGCGCGGGCAAAAGAAGCTCGGTGGCCGCAAGAATCATCAGCGTGTGCGCAAAATCGCCCATGCCGAAAACTCCCACGCCCACAAGAAATCGCCGGAAGCTCTTCGGCAGTTGCCCGAGCGCGGAAAGGAATTTTGCCGGCGTGCCGGGAATGGGCTTTTCGCGGACCAGCAGAGCAAAAACGATTCCGCAGGCGAGGCCCGGAATGAGCGTGAGAAGAAAGATGGTGCGGAACGGGCCGGTGACATTGGCGGCGTGAGGCTGAAAGTGCGCCAGCAGGGCCACGGCGATGAGCGGGCCGAGAATGGCTCCTATGGTATCGCCCGCGCGTTCGAATCCAAACGCCTTGCCGCGCGACTCCGGCGGCACCGACGCCGCCAGAATGGCATTCCGTGCCGGCGCGCGAATGCCCCGGCCGAACCATCCCAACGCGCGCGCAAATAAAATCAGCGGCCAGCCGGCAGCCAGGGCAAAAAGCGCCGTGGAAGTGCCGGTGATGAAGTAGCCGCCGACTGCAATCGGCTTGCGGCGCCCGGTGCGGTCGGAGAGCCATCCCGCAGCCAGCTTGACGAAACTGGCCACGCCGTCGGCTACACCCTCGATCAATCCCAGCGCGGCGGCGGAAACTCCTAGCGCAGTGAGGAAGCCGGGCAGCACGGCCGTGGCCATTTCATGGCTGACGTCTGAAAGCAGACTGGTGAGGCCCATGGCGGCGACGTTTCGATTGAGCCAGGCTGCGGGTTGTTTTTCGGAAGATTGCGGGCCGCTCATGATAGTCGATGGATTCGAGGCAGCATCAGTTAATCTGCCACTGTCAGACCTGGTGTGGCACCTCACAAATTACGTTACTTGTAGCCCTGAACGTCAGGCCGGCAGCTGCCGAGCTAAAGCTCGGCGCTACAAAGACACCAGAGCATCTGGTCGGAAACGTTCATGCAACTTCCCTCAGCGTGCGGCTGATTTTGTTGAGCGTCTCCGCGAGCCCCTTCAAACGGTCTTTCAGATAACCGCTGATGGGTTCGGGCAAGGAGCCGTATCCTTCCAGATAGCGCGGATGGAGTTCCTCGACGTAAGTAATCATGGTGGAAACAAGCGCCGCAGCCTCGCGGCGGGCGCTGCGTTCGGAATGCTCGAGGCCCAGGTCGGACTTCATTGTCCGAATTCGGGAATGGAGGGCCGCAATTTCACGTTCCATCTTCTCGGTCAAGCCCTGCGGCAGTGGGTCGCGCGAGGTGAGTTCCGCTTCGAGGGGCTCGAAAAGCTCCAGCAGTTGGAGGGAGTATTCTTCAAGAAGGCGCAGTCGGACCGAAATCACCCGGCGGTGATTGTGACCAATGAGTGATTGCAACGGTTCGTCTGCCATAAGATAAAGCAGATGCTTCTCCCGCCCTGCAGGATCAGCATGACAGGTGGTCTTTTTCAACAACCTGCCAAGCGTTCGCCCTACTTGGCCGAACGATACAAAATCACGCGGACCTTTTCGAGCGTGATGAGCCCGCCCTCCACCATCTCATCCAGTCTGGGAAGGATTTTTTCAATCCGCTCAGAGTACTCGACCACCTCAATCACAATCGGCAGGTCCTGCGACAGGCGAAGAATGTTGGTGGTGTGGTAGAGGCCCCGGCCGCGGCTGCTGGACCCGTAGCCGCCCACTCCGCGCAGCACGGTGACGCCTGAAAATCCCTCGTGGCGGAACAGCTCGACAATCGCCTGGTAGAGAGGCTTGTGTTCCCAGCGGTCCGACTCGCCAATGTGGATTCGCATGAGGGTCCGTTCACCCTCGAATCGCTGGTGCTCCACGGTATCCTCCTATGATATGAGGTCAGCCAGATGAATTCCCGTCACCGCCAGCAAAAGTCCTCCCACTACGCTGACGCTGATGTAGAGAACCATTTTCATCCAGTCGCCATCTTCGAGCATGCGCGAGCTCTCGTAAGCAAAACTCGAGAAGGTGGTGAAAGCTCCGAAAAAACCGACCGTGATGCCAATGCGCCAGTCCGGAGGAATTGAGAGGTGCTGGAGGGCGTATTCACCCACACCGCCCAGCAGGAAACACCCCACGAGATTCACTGCCAGCGTGCCCGCCGGGAACGAAGATCCGGCACGGTACTGCACCAGGCCGCCCATCGCGTACCGCGCAAGAGTACCCACAGAACCGAACAAGATCAACAGGAAGATTCTCAAACCCTATCGCCTTTCCGCACACCAGCATGCTCCATAAAAAAACTCCTGATCGCCCGCTGGCGGCCAGGAGTCATTAGTCCTTCTTCAGGACGGTTCCGGCGAACTCCATCGCCTCTGTTCTGTCCTTTTCAGTATACTACGCGAAGACCGGGAGGCAAGCTGCCATGCGAACGTTGAAAGCCGGCGCGCTTTACTTCGTCCTCGTTTTTGGAGCCGGCTTCGTGCTAGGAATTCCCCGCGTGCTCTGGTTTGCGCCGAACCTTGGCGCAAGGGCCGCAGAACTGATGGAGAGCCCCGTCATGATGGTGGTCATCATCTTTGCGGCGCGCTGGGTCGTGCGGCGCTTCTCTCTGCCGCCAACGATTGCAGCTCGGCTTGGAGCAGGCATCATCGCGCTCGCCTTCCTGCTGGCAGCGGAGTTCACGGTTGTGCTCAAAATCAGGCACCTTACGCTTGCCCAATACATCGCCGGCCGGGACCCCGTCGCGGGCTCAGTGTACGTCCTGATGCTTCTGCTTTTTGCATTTATGCCCCTCATCGTGGCGAGAAAAGCTTCAACGCCCTGTCGATAGGACCGGGCACAATTTCTTTCAAAATACCTCAAGATCTATCAAAATAAAGGTCTTGCGTTTGAAATACCTTAGAAAACCCTCTGAAAAAATACTATAGCAGCATGAAAAAAAGGTTGACACAATACCTGCCCACTGGTAAAAGTCGGGTATAGCACTGGTAGTCATGCGTCGGGTCAAGGTCATCAGGCGTCGGGTAGTGGCAGTTTAGTCCCAACAAATTAGATGTGCGGAGCCGGACTATAGGCACCGTTTCGTGGGGATATGCGTGCGTTCGTCCGATCCCTGCTCCGTACGGGGCAAATGCGTCAAATTAAAATTCGACAATGTGTCAGCTTAGGAGGAATTACGCTATGAGGGGTAACGACTCTAATTGCTGCAAGAGGGTTTCAACCTTCCTTGGCAGCCTGATGTTGGCCGGTATCGCTTTTGCAATGATGCTGGCCGTTCCCCGGGCCGGTAATGCCCAGGTCCTTTATGGTTCGGTGGTTGGCCACGTCGCTGACCCAAGCGGCGCCGCAGTGCCAGGAGCGAAGGTTACTCTCACCAACCAGGGCACCAATATTTCAACCTCGACAACAACCAATTCTGGGGGTGACTACACATTCTCGACGATCGTCGCCGGAACCTACACCCTCGAAATCACTCAATCGGGATTTCAGGCGTATAAGCGGACGGACGTTCCTGTCACGATCAATACTGTATCGCGCGCGGATGTTTCGCTAACGATCGGCCAGGTGACACAGACCGTCGAAGTCACCGGCGAGCGGCCCCTCCTGCAGACAGACACTTCTGAGGTCCATGCCAACATTGACGCACCGGCGCTCTCAAACCTGCCTGTTCCGCTGGGAAGAAATTATCAGCAGCTTTATCGCGCCCAGCCGGGCTTCAGTCCGCCGGGTAACAGCCACTCTTACCCTACCAATCCTGCGCGGGCGCTGGCGTTCAATGTGAACGGGGTCAGCAACAACCAGAACAACACCCAGATTGACGGGGTGAGCACGTACAACATTCAGTTGCCGCACGTAAATTCTTACGTTCCCACGCTCGATTCCATCCAGCAGGTAAACGTGGTGACGGACAGCTTTGACGCGGAAGAGGGCTTTGCGGGCGGCGCCGCCATCAACGTGGAAACCAAGAGCGGCACCAACCAGCTCCATGGCGACATTTTCGAGTACCACAACAACAACCACATTAAGTCATGGCCGATGCTCTTTGACAATGCGGGCAGGAATGCCGGCAACAAGCCGAAGTATATTTACAATGACTTCGGTGGCTCGGCCGGCGGACCTATTGTGAAGAACAAGCTCTTTTGGTTCGCGAGTTATGAAGGGCTCTTCAACAACTTTACCGCGCAAACAACCACCAGTAACCTCACCCCGGCAATGCGCGCTGGTGACTTGACGGCGTCGGGAACGGACATCTACGACCCGCTGACGGGGAACCCGGACGGTTCGGGGAGGCAGCAGTTTTATTCCAGCAATGATCCGAACGACGCCGCCCATTACAACGCCCTCTGCGGAAGCGCGCAGTGCTTTAACATGATTCCCACCTCGCGGCTCAACCCCATTTCCCAGCAGATCCTCTCTTTTGTCCCGGACCCCAACCTGGGAGGCGATCAGGACAACTTTTTTGTGTCGGGCGTCCGCGTGTTCCATCGCAATCAGGTGGATAGTAAGATCAACTACAACGTCAACTCCAAGTTCAACCTGATCGGCACCTTCGGGTTTCTCCACTACATCAATGAGACTCCCACGGCCTTCGGAACCGCTGGCGGGGGACCCGATTTTGGATCCGGAGCCAACCCGGGAAGGGGCGACGGAAACTCGTACCGCGTGACCATCATGGGAACCTACGCCTTTTCGCCCAATTTCCTCATGGACGCGCATTTTGGCTGGGCGCAACAAGGCACAAACTCGGTTCAACGGGACCTGGGGAGCAATATCGGCAGCGACGTGTTGGGAATCCCCGGGACGAACGGCACGAGGAACTTTGAAAGTGGCTGGCCGGAATTCGACATCGAGGGATTCGACACCATCGGCCAGGTGGATAACTTCATGCCGTACTATCGCAAGGACCCGCAAAAGCAGTATGTTGCCAACTTCAACTGGCTTAAGGGTCCGCACAATGTCCGCTTCGGATTCAATTTGTATACCCAGGCGCTCAACCAGACGCAGGCGGAAGACCTCTCCGGCGGATACGGCGCCCAGGGCGGATTTAACTTCGGCCAGGCCATTACAGCTCTGTGCTCCACGCCCGGTACTAACGGCTCTTGCGATCTCACAACCGACACTTCGGAGTACAACGGAGCCGCCTCGTTTCTGCTCGGCCTGCCAACTAACATGGGCAGAAACTACCAGATTCCGGACGTGTACCACGTTCGCACGAACCTCTATTCCTTATATGTACGCGATCGCTGGAACGTCACCAAGAAGCTGACCGCCGACTACGGCGTGCGCTGGGAATACTATCCCATACCCACCCGCCCCGATCGCGGGGTTGAGGTCTACGATCCGGCCAATAACACGATCAATCTTTGTGGGTTTGGCAGCGTGCCTTCCGGCTGTGGCGTGGAAATCAGCAAGAAACTCTTCTCACCACGCGTCGGTTTTGCCTACCGCATCACAGACACCTTTGTCGTTCGCGCCGGCTATGGCGTGACCACCGACCCTTACATAGCGATAGAGACCATGCGGAACAACTATCCGATTTCCATCGCCTCCCACATCAACAACACTCTGCCGGGAGGCGACTTACTTCCTGTGTGCGTCGCCTACAACGATCCTGTAAACCCAACAAACTGCGACACTCCTTATGACTACAGGAGTCTTGAGGTGGGCATCCCCTCCCTCGCAGCTCCTGATCTTGGCAACGGCATACTCCCCTTCGACGGGTCGGTTTCCTACGGGGGTTATCCGACAAAGAAATTTGAGCGCGGATATGTCCAATCGTGGAACTTCACCCTCCAGAAGGAATTGGGGTTGGGCTTTACGGGACAGTTAGGATACGTGGCCACGCGTCAGACTCGAATGCTGGGCTTTAAGGATATCAACGCCGGGCAAATCCTTGGCGCCGGGTCATCAGGGGAGCCCCTGTTCGCAGCCTGGGGCCGCAGCGCACCCACCATTAACATCGTGCCGGTCGGTTCCGGACACTATGATTCGCTCCAGGCCGTCCTCAACCGGCGATTTACTGGCGGGCTGCTGTTGCAGGTCAATTACACTTACAGCCATGCCATCGCCAGCATTGACAACAGTGACGGGAGCCCCAACATTCAGGTTGAACGTCTCATGTACCTGAACCAGGCCACCAATAGTTTTGACCGCACTCACAGCCTCCAGATCATGCACGTCTGGGAGCTGCCGTTCGGCAAGGGCAAGAGATGGCTTTCGAGCGGCGGCGCCGGCAGCTTCATCGCCGGTGGGTGGCAATTGAGCGGCCTGGCGAGCTTCATCTCCGGCCAGCCGTTTACTGTGGATTCAAACGGGTCGGGCTTCAACACGCCCGGCAGCAGCCAGACCGCCGACCAGGTCTTGTCCAGCGTCTCCAAGCTGGGGGGAGTCGGCATCGGCCAGCCCTATTACGATACGGCTGCCTTCGCGAATCCCAACGCGCCGCGTCTGGGCACTACGGGCTTCAACATCCTGCGCGCACCGGGTATCGGGAACTACGACTTCTCCGTTTCGCGCGAATTCAACTTTACCGAGCGATTTAAGCTCCAGTTCAGAATGGATTCGTTTAATTTCACCAATACTCCACACTTAAGCGCCCCGCGCCATGAGGTGGGGTCCAGTTCATTCATGACCATTCACGGCGTCAGCAGCCTGGCACGTGAAGGCATCGACGAGCGGCAGTTTGAGTTCGGCCTCAAGCTGCTCTTCTAGTGCGGTTCCAGAGCAGGGGCACGTTTCGGCGTGCCCCTGCAACCATCCTCAACCAGGGCACGCCTTTGCAGGTCTCGATTAGATCCGCTGAATGCCAATACTCCATGACCCGGATTCTGTTCAACGGAAAGCTGCCCAGGACGATCCTTTGTTCTTCATGCCAACTCGGTAATGACTCCGATCGCCGTAGCGCCGACCCCGCCGGGGCGAGGTCGGCATTTTGGAGCTTTTCCGGGCTGAAGCCCGGCGCTACAAAACCAAGATGAGTTACTCCCGCCAACTCGGTTTGCTTGACACCCGTCGTCGCAAACCCTGAAGTAGTTCCACCTTTTATGAAGAAAAGGTTCCTTCGTCCATTTCTTTTTGCCTTTTTCTCCTTCCACCTCATCCGCGCTTGCCCCTGGACTACTTGCCTCCTTACCAGCGGGGCCTGAACCTGCAGGAAAGGATCTGGCGAAAAATTCGCTTTGAGGCCACCAACCGCGGATTCGAAACCCTGGAACAAATCCGGGCCGCCGTCCGGAAGACTACCCGGTCGTGATCACAACATAAAACTCGCCGGCTCTGTAACATAACTTAATGCATTCGTATTAGTAAGTGATACTTGCCAGGTCCACCTATCTTCGATGTGAGAATTGGTAACCTGGAATAGCCGGTAGGGCTTGCAGGGCTGGCAGAGTGCAATACTGCGTTGATCGGACCATCAATAAAAATGGTTCGCTACTGTCATGGCAGATGAACTGGAAAGAGGGATTGGAAGACAGGCGGGCGATATTCTCCGACACGCTTGTTGTTAAATAATCTACGTAAACAATATCGTGGCCCTACTTCACCAGGCGATCACACATGCGCGCCTCGAGGAGCCCGGCTTCTCCAGCTATGATCAAGCGCACTAAGTGTGAACCTCCTCGTGCCTTCGCATTGGCAGGCCAACGCCATAATACTCAAATCCGGCCGCCTCGACTTCTGATCTATCCAGAAAGTTGCGCCCGTCCACGACCACAGGCACGGCTACTTCCCGGCGCAGCTGCTGCCAGTCGGTGTTCGAAAATTCGCGCCATTCAGTAAGCACTGAGATAGCGTGAACACCCTTTGCAGCTTCCTCGGCCGAATCGCAGTACACAAGTTGGCTTTGGTTTGCCGGGAAAAGTTGACGGAAATTGTTCATCGCCTGCGGATCATAGAGCCTTAGCGATACCTCTGACCGCAACAACTCGCGAACGATGTTAAGGCTCGGGGCTTCACGAATATCGTCGGTGTCCGGTTTGAATGCGAGGCCCCAGATGGCCACTTTCTTCCCCTTAAGGACCCACAATGCCTGTTGAAGCTTGCGTATGAACCGCTGGGTGCGAGCATGGTTGATGCGTTCAACCTCTTTCAGAAGCGAAAAGTCGGACCCAAATTCCTCGGCGACATGCAAAAAGGCCTTGAGGTCTTTCGGTAGGCAGAACCCCCCATATCCAATCCCAGCCTTCAGAAAGCTGGGACCGATGCGAGGGTCCATTCCCAGACCCGCTGCCACATCCCTGACATCCAATCCTGCCTGCTCACAGAAATCGCTTAGCATGTTGATGAATGAAATTTTGAGCGCCAGGAAGGAATTCGAGGCGTGTTTAATGACCTCAGCTGTGTTAATGTCAGTCACCAGGATAGGGCGGCCGAGAGGCTCATACAGGTTGTGCAACCAGGTCGCGGCCTTGGGGCTTCTGGCACCCAGAACAATACGGTCCGGGCATAAGAAGTCGTTGATGGCGGTACCCTCACGGAGGAACTCTGGATTGCAAGCTACTTCGAACTGCGTCGGGTCCTTCCCATAGCGGAGCATCGTGCGCTCGATCCATTGCGCTGTGTGGACAGGAGCAGTGCTTTTTTCCACGATTAACTTGAAGGAGTCCAGATTTTCTGCAATTGTCAGGGCCGCACCTTCTACTTGGGACAAATCTGCCGAGCCGTCCTCATGATGCGGAGTTCCAACGCAGATAAAAAGAATGTCTGATCTTCGTACCGTCTCAGCAACGTCCGTGACAGCCCTGAAACGTGCTGAACCCAAATGTTTCTTGAGCAATTCCTCCATCCCCGGTTCGAAGAAAGGAGTTCGGCCGGCGGCGATCATCTCGACCTTGCGGGCATCGCTGTCAGTTCCCACGACATTCCAACCGATCTCGGCAAACCCGAGCGCAGTGGGCAGGCCGACGTGCCCGAGCCCCAGGACGCCAAGACGAAGTGATTCCTGCTTTAAAGAATCTGGTTGCACAACACACCTTCCTAGAGAAATGAACTAAACCACCGTTACAAAAAGTCAAATAAGATATTAGGTTATATGTTTATGAAGTTCAAGACTGGCGGCAGACTGACAAGCATCCGCTGAGTACTGCCTTCATTATCGGGAACAACTGACGAATCGAATCCGCTGGAATGCCACGGAAGGCGTTGCACCAATTTGTTGTAACCACGTATGGAAGTCATATCCTATAATGTTCCTGTCCCGGTTCCTCCTTGCTGAGGGTCCTCGGCTTTTTCATAACGCCAGTCTTCTCTCCCCACCGAGGAACCTACGACCTTATTACATCAGCGTTGTTCTGTAACTCTGCGGGTTTTGGCTTTAAAGAACAAGCCGCAGAACAACTCTACGCTACCCGCTGGGTATACGTGAACAGATTTCACCCTTGCCGGCGGTAGGGGGCGATAATGGTAATCCCGGTTTCGGTGGTGATTCCGGTCTACAATGAGCGGGCGACGATCGAGGAGATTCTGCTCCGTGTCCAGGCAGTGGATTTGGAGAAGGAACTCGTGATTGTCGACGACGGGTCTAAGGACGGGACTCGCGACTTCCTGGCCGAACTGGCATCCAGTTCCGCAGCGAATCCGGGCCAGATGATGCTTCCTGCCAGTCAGCGTGTATTGGCCACGGACAACATCCGAGTGTTCTTTCAAGACTTCAATCAGGGCAAGGGCGCGGCGCTCCATCGTGGCTTTCGAGAAGCGCGCGGCGAGATCATCGTTATTCAGGACGCCGATCTGGAGTACGATCCCGGTGACCTCCACGGCCTGATCCAGCCCATCATCCGTGGCGATGCAGACGTGGTTTACGGATCGCGCTTCCTGGGAGGTCCCCACCGCGTCCTCTTTTTTTGGCACTACGTCGGCAACAAGTTCCTCACCACACTTTCCAACGCGTTCACGGACATCAATCTCTCTGACGTGTGGACCTGCTACAAGGCGTTTAAGCGCGAGGTTCTGGAACAGCTTAATCTGCAGGAGAAACGCTTCGGGTTTGAGCAGGAGATAACCTGCAAGATCGCGAAGAGCGGTTGGCGGGTTTACGAGGTCCCGATCTCGTACCACGGCCGCACCTACGGCGAGGGGAAAAAAATCACCTGGAAGGACGGCGTCCGGGGCCTCTGGTGCATCCTCCGATACGCAGGCGGAAGTCAGGGTCCGGGACGAGGGCAGCGCAGAGCAAAATAGCGCAGCTCGCTTTGTGGCATCTGTCCCCTTCGTGACGGCATTGCCCCCGTTCAATCCTACGCTCAATCCGCGGATTCAGTTTGCTTGACACCTGCCATCAATGACCCTAAAGTAGTTCCACCTTTTATGAAGAATAGGAATCTGCATCCACTCCTTTTTGCCTTTTTCTCTTTTCTGCTGCTTTTCCACCTGATGCTCTTCTGGCTCGCGAAGGATGATGCCCTGAAAGGGTCTGCAGACTTTTCCATTTTTTACACCGCGGCAAAGATGATTCAGCACGGCCAGGGGGCGCAGCTTTATGACATTGCTGCACAGGGGCGAATGGAATCGGCATTGTACCCGAAGGTCACCACCCGCGGCGGAACACTCATCTATGACCATCCTCCTTTCGAGGCGTTACTGTATCTCCCTCTCGCCTACGTCTCGTATGCGACGGCCTACATCATCTGGCTGGTCATCAGCATCTTGCTGCTGTTGCTGGCCGTCCGTCTGTTATCACCATGTATGACGGAGATCAAAGCAGCCTGGGCTCCTCTGCCGATCCTGCTCTTTCTCAGCTCTTTTCCTGTATTTGTTGGCCTGCTTCAGGCGCAGGACTCCATTTTGCTGCTCCTGATTTTCACACTCGTGTTCATAAGCCTGAAGAAGGGGCGCGAGTTCAGGGGAGGCATCTTTCTGGCCATTGCTCTTTTCAAGTTTCAATACGCAGTGCCATTTCTGGTTCCCTTTATCCTGTGGCGGCGCTGGAAGTTTTTTGGGGGCTTCGTCGTTTCTTCTGTCGTTCTTTTCCTTGTGTCGCTTCCCGTTGCAGGATTTCGTGGGACCTTGTCGTACGCGACATTTCTTTTAAACCTGCTGAAAGGAGTGTCTTCACACGGCGTTCAGTACTCTCTGGGCTTCCTGCCCAACACGGTGCCGAACATCCGCGGCGCCGTCGAGATGATGGCCCCCAGCGTGTTGCCTCAAAGTTTTCAGAAGCCGATCATCGTTCTGTTATCCGGTCTTGCCGTGCTCTGGGTGGCAAGGCAATGGCCGCTGGGCCGCACGCTTTCAGACAAGGCTTTCGACCTCGGATTCAGCCTGGCTCTGGTGACGTCGGTTCTGGTCAGCTACCACGTGTTGTTGCACGACCTGTCTCTGCTGCTCCTTCCCTTCGTCCTGGTGTTGAACCGGATTTTGAAGAACGAGATTTTCTGCAATCTCAGACGGTTTCCGATGTATGGCATCATCGGCCTGTTCTACCTGACCCCTTTCTACCTGCTTTTGATTCGCCACAGCCTGATGTATCTGTTCTTCTGGCCGATTCTTCTCCTCTTCGTCATGCTCAGTTGGGAAATTGTATTTCCTGTGAATGGAAGCGGGGAGCACGGCCGCGGAAATGTCCCGGGCTCAATCCCCAACGCTACATGAAGCCCTGGGAGCCTGCAGACGCGCCCCCGGTTCGCCCCCGCGCATTCGTTAGTCATAATCATCAACATTTCCTTTGGCATCGGGGCGCCTTTATGGTTTAGGATAGCCACAGGAGGTTTCCCAAAACACACGCCGGCACGTACACGCGTGCTGGAACAATCGAGCGCCATCATACAAGAGGGCAGGCGCTGGACCTCCGCTCAATAAACTTTTTCCCGGCAGAGGGCGCCGGGCAGTGGACTTTTGCATCTAAACTGGCGTCGGGAAAATTCAACGGGTCTTCAGCAATGACAAATGGCATTGAGTCAGGCTGAATTTCCATCGCGGTTGGTTGTGCTGTCTGCGGACGGCATGCGTCCGGATTTTTATCGGCAGCCGAAGAAGTTTGGGCTGAAGGTTCCAAACCTGAAGGAGCTGGTTGAGACCGGGGCAAGCGCCGAGTCGGTTGAAAGCGTGTATCCCTCGACTACCTACCCGGCGCACGTCACGCTGGTGACGGGAGTGCGGCCGAGACGGCACGGAATCTACAGCCACCTGGCGTCACTTGATCCCACTGAAAAAGCGCGCCCCTGGACGTGGTTTGCGCGGGCGATCAACGTTCCCACCCTGTGGGATGCGGTCGGCGCCTCCGGCCGCAAAACCGCGGCGATCGCCTGGCCGGTGAGCGCCGGGGCTCGAATCACCTACAACATTCCGGAAATCTGGGACCCTTCTGCGCCCGACCCTTACCTGGATTTTGAAACGCCCGCGCGCTATTCCACGCCCAGACTCTTTGAAGAAGTTGTAAATCACATCAAGTCGGAAGCGTCACGGTCCTCCAGGTCGCGGCGGCAGCCGGAAATCCAGGAGATGTCGCCCGACCACCTTCGGGCTGAAGCCGCATTGCACATCTGGAAACGTCACTGCCCGGACCTTCTTCTGGTCCATTTTGCGCTGTACGACCAGCTCGCGCACCACCACGGCCCTTTTTCGCCCGACGCCGTGCACGCCATCGAACAGATGGACAAAGAGATCGGCCGTATTTGCGATGCCGTTAACGGTGACCGGTCGACGACCGTGGTGGTCCTGTCAGACCACGGCTTTGTATCGGTGGACAAGGACGTGGCGCCGCTGGTGCCGCTGATGGAGGAAGGGCTGTTCGGCCGGAATGCCCACGGCGAGCCCGAGTTGAAGCGCCTGGGCGCCATCCATTCCGGAGGCTCCTTCGCCCTTTACTGGCTGGAGGAGCCGACCAACGAAAACCGCCGCTCTCTCCAGAAAGCCGTGGCGCGACTGGTGGAATCGGGCGGTGTCCGCGAAGTGCTGGACCGTCCCAAACTGAAGGCACTGGGGGCGGATCCTGATGCGGAGCTCATGCTCGATGCTAATCCCGGCTGCTATTTTTCTGACCGCCATGCCGGACCTATATTGCAGGACAGCCCGAAGGACCGCGGGACTCATGGCAACCTGCCCTCCGTGGAAGGGATGGAAGCCGGCTTCGTCGCCGCCGGGCCGGGAATTGCGCGAGGGAAGGACCTGGGACGAATTGGCCTGACGCAGGTTGCCCCAACGTTAATGAAGCAAATGGGACTCATAACGAGTATTCTGGCATCGGAAGTCGAGCCGGTTGATCTGTCTTGAGCTTCAAGCCATCGGAGCGGCCTGGCGATGACATTGGGAGGTTGAGGGCTTTGGGCAAAGGTCGCGCGCATTCCGGCCGCTGAAACATGGCAAGACGGTCCAGAATGCATGGAGGGCAACATGAGCCCTGAAAAATCCAATCTGAAGGCGGCTGTCTGGAACTACCTTGAATCACGCCCTCGGACCGTCCGGTGGCGCCAGTGGCTGAGTGGACGTCGGTACCGGCTGGCTTCCCTCCCTGACCGCTCTCGCCCGCTTTACGTGATTGCCTGCAGCATGCGCGACAAGGGGCGTGCTGCGGAAGTGGCCCGCGCGCTGGAGCACGACTGGATTGAAGTGCCCGCACAATGCCGGGAATCTTACGATGAGATCCTTTTCCGAGCTCCTCAATTGGTGGTCATCCAGCTCCACCGAACCAATATCTGCGGATGCCTGGGGCACCGGCATGCGGCCGTCAGCGAGACCCCGTTCGCCATGCCCCACGACGCTTTTGGAGGCGAGCAGGCCGGTGAGCTGGACATTGCCTGCGAACAGATTCTCACCTGGCAGGCCCTGCCTCTGAGCGATACGGCGCTGGACGCGAAATTTCTGCAGGGCAGCCGCCTGGAAGAATTCCACGCCAAGCAGTTTCGCCTCCGGCTGCTGAGCATCATTCTCCACGAAACGAACCACGTGGTTTTCCCGAATGAGCCCGAAACTTCCATCCGTGAACGCAGCCTGAATTTCTATCGCGAAGCTCTTGCCGATTATACAGAGAAAGCTGTCGCCACACTTTCTTTCACCCTCGACCGTTCGTTCTCACGGTTGGAATAGTTCTAACGGTTTGCTGAAAAACTCCCCTTGTCACGTCATCCTGAGCAAAGCGAAGGATCTGCTTTGTCCGTCTTCTGTAAGGTACAGCAGATGCTTCTCCCGCTTTGCGAGATCAGCATGACGGGGTGGCCTTTTCAACACCCTGCTAGAGGTTTAATCTCGCCTGAGACAAAAAGACATCGCCAAAATTGTCTCGACGTCTGCCCGCAGGGATACTAAAATCGTGGTTTGGGCCTTCGAGAACAACTTAGATCATCTTCCGGAATTCAATTCCTGGCGCTGGCGTTGACGGCTCTCGTCATCGCGGCTCCCGCCTGCAGGAACAAAGCGACCCGCCCTGTCACGGACCAGGTTGTTGTGCTGGGTTTCGACGGAATGTCGCCCGATCTCGCAGCCAAGTGGATGCAGGAAGGCAAACTGCCGAACTTTGCACGCCTGGCACAGACCGGGACGTTCATGAAGCTGGGGACGACGAACCCTCCGGAATCGCCCGTGGCATGGGCGGCTTTTGCGACAGGGTTGAACCCAGGCGGAACGGGTATTTACGATTTCCTCGCGCGCGATCCTCAAACTTACCTGCCCCGCATCGGGCTGGTGGCGAAGGAAAAGCCCAAATTTCTTTTCGGTCTGATTCCCATCAAGGGGCCCAAGGTCACCAACGAACGGCACGGGACTCCTTTCTATGAAGCGGCCGCCAACTCCGGCTACAAAACCACCGTGCTGAGGATGCCGCTGGAATTTCCACCCTCGCAGGTGCCGGGCGGGAAGCTGATGGCCGGCCTGGGAGTTCCTGACATCCGTGGAACCTGGGGCACTTTCTTCTACTTTGCCTCCGATTTGCCGACGGAAGAGGCCGGTAACACCGAATTCGGCGGAATGCTGGTTCGCCTGGAAATGAATGGGCGCACCGCCAGGAGCGAAATCTCCGGACCGGTCGATCCTACAACGGACGAGTACAAGCGCATTTCGATCCCCGTCACCTTCCAATTGTCGCCGGATAGCAAATCGGTAACCATTCAGCTGGACGGCCAGACAGAAACCGTCGCCAGCGGGCAATGGAGCAATTGGTTCAACGAAAAGTTTCCCATCAATATGTTCATGTCGGTCCGCGCCATCAGCCGGTTTTATATTCTTGAAACCTCGCCTGAACTGCGAATCTACATGTCGCCGCTGAATATTGACCCGAAAGATCCCGCCCTGCCGGTTACTTATCCCGCCGGCTGGAGCAAGGACCTGGAGCAGAAGTGGGGAGACTTCAAGACGCTCGGCTGGTGGCATGACACCTGGGCGCTGAACGAGGAGCGCATCGACGAAGGGGTCTTTCTCCAGGACACGT
>OBLQ010000147.1_pt1 | contig 24240 bp, 21 predicted proteins | sample 1519881 | NCBI WGS metagenome assembly OBLQ01 (sample SAMN01911456, study PRJEB22533) | soil metagenome | biome: Soil | place: Malaysia | collected 2012-04-30 | depth DG_metagenome m | reverse complement strand
GGACCGCATCGAATTTCGCCGGCGCACGCGCTATCTCGACGAGCGCGCCGACACCCTCGATGAGGCGCTCGAGATGATCGCGCGCTGGACGAAGGAAGGCGCGGCGAAGTCGGTCGGCCTTCTCGGCAATGCGGCGGAGATTTTCCCCGAAATTTATCGACGTAAAGTCCGGCCCGACATCGTGACGGACCAGACCTCCGCGCATGACCCGGTGAACGGCTATCTGCCGAAAGGCTGGACGCTCGCCGAGTGGCGTGACAAACGCGAGCGCGATCCGAAAGCAGTCGAAAAAGCCGCGCGCGCGTCCATGCGCGAGCATGTCGAGGCGATGGTCGCGTTCTGGAAAGACGGCGTTCCAACGCTCGATTATGGCAACAACATTCGCCAAGTCGCGAAGGAAGAGGGCTTTGAAGACGCCTTCGCCTTTCCTGGATTCGTGCCCGCTTATATTCGCCCGCTGTTCTGCCGCGGCGTCGGGCCTTTCCGCTGGGCGGCGCTCTCGGGCGATCCGGACGACATCTACAAAACAGACGCCAAGGTGAAGGAGGTAATCCCCGATGATCCCCATCTTCACCAATGGCTCGACATGGCGCGCGCGCGCATCAAGTTTCAGGGCTTGCCGGCGCGCATCTGCTGGGTCGGACTCGGGCTGCGCGACAAGCTCGGCCTCGCCTTCAATGAGATGGTCGCGAAGGGCGAGGTGAAAGCGCCGATCGTCATCGGCCGCGATCATCTCGATTCAGGTTCGGTTGCGAGCCCCAATCGTGAGACCGAAGCGATGAAGGACGGCTCGGACGCGGTCTCCGACTGGCCGCTGTTGAATGCGCTCTTGAATTGCGCATCCGGTGCGACCTGGGTGTCGATCCATCATGGCGGCGGCGTCGGCATGGGCTATTCGCAGCACGCCGGCATGGTCATCGTCGCTGACGGAACCGAGGGGGCCGCGCGCCGGTTGAAGCGCGTTCTCTGGAACGATCCGGCGAGCGGCGTCATGCGTCATGCCGATGCGGGCTATGAGACGGCGATTGACTGCGCGCGCCAGATGGGTCTCGATCTGCCGATGCTCGGGCGGTGATCGCATCGGGGGTGATATATGAAGACCGGTGTTTGCAAGCCGAGCTTACGGAAAAGCTGGGCGGCGCGGGCCTCCGTCAGGCGAATGATTCGCTATCAATTGGGACCGAAAGCGCCGCGCGGGCTCGACTGGCTCACCCATCCGAGGAAGATAGCCTATAATCGCATCTATGGCCGAAGCACTGTTTCGTTCCGGCGACTCCTGCAACTTCTGTTCAAGACATGAAAAAGAAAATCACGCTGAAGCCGGGCGCCGTCTCGCTTGACGATCTTCGAGCCGTCCGCGACGGCGCCGGCATCGCGTTGTCGAGCGAGGCTTATGCAGCGATCGCTGCTTCAGCGGAATCGATTGCGCGAATCGTCGCGTCCGGAAAGACCGTGTACGGCGTCAACACTGGCTTTGGCCTTCTGGCAAACACTAAAATCGACAAATCGAAACTTGCCGAGTTGCAGCGCAATCTCGTGATGTCGCACGCCTGCGGGCTGGGTGAAGCGCTGCCGCGACGCATCGTGCGGCTCGTCATGGCGTTGAAAGTCATCGGTCTCGCGCGCGGGTATTCTGGCGTCCGTCGGATCGTCGTCGATCGCATTCTCGAAATGCTCGAACGCGATGCGCTGCCGGTCATTCCCTCGCAAGGCTCGGTCGGCGCTTCGGGCGATCTCGCCCCGCTCGCCCATCTCGCCGCGGCGATGATCGGGATCGGCGATATCGATCTCGATGGCGAGGTAACGCGCGCCGACAAGGCGCTCGATAAGATCGGCCTGAAACCGCTCGAACTCGGGCCGAAGGAAGGGTTGGCGCTGCTCAACGGCACGCAGGTTTCGACGGCGATTGCGCTCGACGCGTTGTTTACGGCCGGGAACGTATTACAGAGCGCGCTCATCGCCGGCGCGATGTCGGTCGATGCGCTGCAGGGGTCGGATGCGCCTTTCGATGCGCGCATTCACGAACTGCGCGGCCAGCCGGGCCAGATTGTGGTCGCGAAGTTTCTGCGCGACGCGATGAATGGCAGCGCCATCCGCCAGTCGCATATCGAATGCGACCGCGTGCAGGACCCTTATTCTTTCCGCTGCCAACCGCAGGTGATGGGCGCCGCCCTCGATCTCTTGCGCGGGGCGGGCCGTACGCTTGAAACGGAAGCGAACGCTGTTTCCGACAATCCGATCATCTTTCCCGATAAGGATGAAGCATTGTCGGGCGGCAATTTCCACGCCGAACCCGTCGCCTTCGCGGCCGACCAGATTGTGATGGCGATGTGCGAGACGGGCTCGATCTCGGAGCGCCGCTTTGCGGTGTTGGTCGACCCGAAGATGAGCGGCATGCCGGCGTTCCTTGTGAAGGACAGCGGCGTCAATTCCGGATTCATGATCGCGCAAGTCGCCGCCGCGGCGCTTGTCGCTGAAAATCGCAGTCTCGCTTTTCCTGCGAGCGTCGATTCAATTCCGACCTCGGCCAATCAGGAAGACCACGTCTCGATGGCGACGGGCGCGGCGATGAAGGCGGGCCGGATCGTTCTCAATGCGGCTGGCGTCATCGGGCTCGAACTGATGGCCGCAGCGCAAGGCGTCGATTTCCATGCGCCTTACAAGACGTCGGCGCCGCTTCAGGCGGCGCATCGGCGCATCAGAGAGATTTCGCCTTTCCTCGAGAAAGACCGCTATCTCGCCGGCGAAGTCGCCGCCCTTCAGCAACTCGTCGCGGATGGCGCGCTTGGCGGTCTTCACGGCCTGTCATCGCTGACGAAGGAATTGTTCGCCAACTGATCGGCAATTCACTCAGCGTCTGCAGCCTCTCCTCGATTGATCGCGAATTGCAGATCCGGCGCAGCGGCGAGCGTCGCCTTGGCGCGTTCAGGGTCGAGCAGCGATAAGGCGCCGAATTGCGTCATGAAAATCCGGCCCGTCAGGTGCTCGAGGAACTGCGAGCGCTTGAGGCGGTCCATCACCGGGCCTTTCACCTCGGAGAGATGGAATGTGACGCCCGCATCCTTGAGGCGCGCATTGATCGCCTCGAGGCTTTCAAGCCCGCTTGCGTCGATGGCGTTCACCGCGGGGCACATCAGGATGAATTGTTTGACGGCGGGATTGGCGGCGACAAGCGCGTAAATTCTGTCCTCGAGATAGCGGGCATTGGCGAAGTAAAGGCTTTCGTCGAGCCGCAAGGTGATGATTTCCGGGCTCGTTACAACCTTGTGGCGGTAGATATTGCGGAAATGCTCGGTGCCCGGAACCTGGCCGACGATCGCATAATGCGGCGCGCTCGTCCGTCTGATATGGAGCGCAAGCGAAAGCGCGACACCCGCTAAAAGCCCCATCTCGACTCCGAAGACAAGCGTGCCGATGATTGTGGCCGCCATCGCCGCCGCATCGCTTTTCGAATAGCGCCAGGTGCGGAAAAACGCCTTGACGTCGACGACGGAAAGGACCGCGACGATGATCGTCGCGGCGAGAACGGCGTTCGGCAAATCATGGAGGAGCGGCGTCAGATATAAAGCCGCGAAGAGAAGCCCGATTGCGGTAAAGAGCCCGGCGGCCGGCGTCGCCGCCCCGGCGTCGAAATTGATGACGGAGCGCGCGAAGCCGCCGGTCACCGGAAAGCCGCCGGTGAGGCCTGAGGCGATGTTCGCGGCGCCGAGGCCGATCAGCTCCTGGTCCGGGTCGATGCGTTCGCGATGTTTGGCGGCGAGCGCCTGCGCGACGCTCACTGAGCTGATGAAGCTGATGATGGAGATGAGCGCGGCGGGCCCCGCAAGCGCCGCCCAAAGCTTCGCATTGAGGAGCGGCGGCGTGAAAGGCGGCAAGCCCTGCGGAATGGCGCCGACCACGGCGACGCCTTTATCTTGAAGGCTGAACGCCGATACGGCGAGGATCGAGAGCGCGACCGCCGCAACCGGCCCGGCTTTCGCGATCGTTCGCGCGATCTTCGCCGGCGCGCCGAGCTTTTCAAGAAGCGGGCGCAAGGCCGAGCGCGCCCACCATAGGAAGATGGTCGCCGATAGGCCGATGACCGCCGTCAAAGAGTTGATTTCGGCGATTTGACGGCCGAGCGAGACGATGATGTCGACAAGGCTGTCGCCGCTGCTGCGAAGACCAAGAATGTTCTTGATCTGGCTCGCCGCGATGATGACGCCGGAGGCGGTCGCAAAGCCTGAATTGACTGGCTGGCTTAACAAATTGGCGAGCGCGCCGAGCCGAAAGAGGCCAAGCAAGAACAGCATCGCGCCGGAAAGAAAGGCGAGCATAAAGGCGGCGGTCGCCGGATCAGCAAGCCCCGCGGCTGAGATGCGCCCCACGGCGCTCGCCGTCATCAAAGAGATGATCGCGACCGGGCCGACCGCGAGCATGCGGCTCGTGCCGAACAAGGCATAGGCGATGAGCGGCGCGATCGAAGCGTAAAGGCCCGTCTCGGGCGGCAGCCCTGCAAGCAGCGCATAGGCGAGCGATTGCGGGATCAGCATGATTGTGACGATCGTTGTGGCGAGGAGATCGTCGGCGAAAGCGCCGCCGGTGTAACGGCGTCCCCAATTCAAGATGGGCAGGAAGCTTTCGAGCCGGCCGCCGATTCCGGCGGCGTTCTGCGGCGCAATTCGACTCGAAATGTCGGGCATTCTTACGCCCTCGGGCCTAGAACCGATCGACGGGCAGCTTCAGATAGCTGACCCCGTTATCCTCCTTCGGCGGAAACTGCCCTGCGCGCATGTTGACCTGCACCGAGGGCAAAATGAGGCGCGGCATGGTCAGCGTCTTGTCGCGCGCCTCGCGCATCGCAACGAATTCCTCCTCGGATATGCCGAGCCGGATATGAACATTCGTGCTTTTCTCATCGCCGACATTTGTCTCCCAGACATATTCATCACGGCCGGGCGCCTTGTAGTCATGGCACATGAATAGCCGCGTCGCGTCAGGCAACGCAAAGATCTTGTGGATCGATCGATAAAGCGTTCTCGCGTCGCCACCGGGGAAATCGCAGCGCGCCGTGCCGTAATCCGGCATGAACAGCGTGTCGCCGACAAAACCTGCGTCCCCGATGAGATAGGTCATGCAGGCCGGCGTATGACCGGGCGTATGCATGGCGCGCGAGGGGATCATACCGACATGGAAGACGTCGCTGTCCTTCAAGAGAACGTCGAACTGGCTTGCGTCGCGCTTGAATTCGGGACTGGCATTGAAGATTTCGCCGAACGTTTCCTGAATGACCGTCACCTTGGCGCCGATGGCGAGCTTTCCGCCGAGTCTTTCCTTGAGATAATGCGCGGCCGAAATGTGATCGGCATGGACATGCGTTTCGAGGATCCATTCGACTTCAAGATCGTTCTTGCGAACATAGTCGATGATCTTGTCGGCGCCCGTGCGGTCGGTCCGTCCAGAAGCCGGATCGAAATCGAGAACCGAGTCGATGATCGCGCATTTCCTGGTCGCGCGGTCGGCTGCGACATAGCTCACGGTGAAAGTCGGTTCGTCAAAGAAGGCGGTGACGAGAGGCTTCATGGCGACTTCTCCTTTGGCGCGCTCGCAGCGCGCTGCGTCTTTGGCGTCCCGTTCGCCCCGGTGCGCCGGCGTTCCCCGGCGCGAGTAATCTCGGACGCGCCGAACGCCGCACACAGCGCGCCGACGAGCTTTTCGAGCCGGTCGTCGGCGAGGCGATAATAGATCATTTTTGATTCGCGCCGCGTGGAAACGAGGCCGTCGCGGCGAAGCCGCGCAAGTTCGCGTGAAAGGACAGGCTGGCGCACGCCCGAACGGGCTTCGATCTCGCTCACCGACTGCTCGCCTTCGAGGAGCTGGCAAGCGACAAGCAGGCGATTCGGATGCGACATGGCCTTGGCGAGCTTCGCCGCCTCCGCGGCGCGGGCCTTGAGTTCGGCGAGATCGGCGGGTTTCGACATGGAGGGTTCGAGGGGCGGGGCGTTGCCAAATTCTTATAGGACACTTATCATTTATGACAAGTGATAACTAAGGCGAAATTTCGTGGAGCGCATGATGGCTGAATTCAACTGGATGACGGGGCTCGCCGGCGGGACGATGATCGGCGTTGCGGCGGCCCTATTGATGCTCGTCAACGGACGGATCGCCGGGATCAGCGGCATTGTCGACGGCGTCCTTGCGCCGATGCGCGAGGGCTTTTCCTGGAAATTCGCTTTCATGGCCGGCCTCATCGCCGCGCCGCTCGTCTATTGGGCGGCGGTCGGCGCGCGCGCGACCATCGCCTTTCCGCATCCGCTCTGGATGATCGCGCTTGGCGGTTTTTTCGTCGGTTTTGGAACGCGCATCGGTTCGGGTTGCACCAGCGGGCATGGCGTGTGCGGATTAGCGCGCCTCTCAAAGCGATCGCTCGCGGCGACGGCGACCTTCATGGGCGTCGCTATCGTCACGGTCTTCGTCATCCGCATCGCATCGGGAGCATAAGTCATGCGCGCGATTTCGGCCTTCCTGATCGGAATCCTCTTTGGGCTCGGCCTTGTCATATCCGGCATGGTCAATCCGCAAAGAGTGATCGGCTTCCTCGATGTGACGGGGACATGGGACCCCACTTTGCTCTTTGTCATGGCTGGCGCGCTCGCTGCGACCTTCATCGGCTATCGTCTTGTTCTGATGAGAACAAAGCCCTTGCTCGACGAAAAATTTATTTTGCCGACAAAGACCACGATCGATCGCAGATTAATTATCGGGGCGTCGCTCTTCGGCGTCGGCTGGGGGCTCGGCGGCTTTTGCCCGGGACCTGGCGTTACGGCGCTTTCGATCGGCGCGATCGAGCCGGTCGTCTTCGTCGCTGCGATGCTTGTCGGCATGGCGACGAGCAGGCTCGTCGAGATCGGCGGAGCGAAAGCCGCGTTCTAGCGCAAAATGCAATAAGCTCGAATCGGCATTTTGCGCTAGATTCTTGTTTGCCGCGTGATTTTTGCGAAAAACCGGATTCCACTTTTTCGCATCACGCTCTAGCCGCCGAGATAGCCGTTCTTTGCGAGATGATCGACAATATGCGCGGCCGCGTTCTCGGCCGAGATCGCCGACGTATCGAGCGTTAGCTCCGGATTGGCGGGCGTCTCATAGGCGGAGTCGATGCCCGTGAAGTGCTTGATCTCGCCGCGCCGCGCCTTGGCGTAGAGGCCCTTCACGTCGCGCTTTTCGCAGACCGCGAGCGGCGTTGCGACATAGACTTCGAGGAATTCGCCGTCCTCGACGAGTTCGCGCGCCATGCGCCGCTCGCTCTGGAAGGGCGAGATGAAGGAGACGAGCACGATGAGGCCGGCGTCGACCATCAGCTTCGCCGTCTCAGCGACGCGGCGAATGTTTTCGACACGGTCTTCGTCGGTGAATCCGAGGTCGCGGTTAAGGCCGTGGCGGACATTGTCGCCGTCGAGCGTGTAGGTGTGGCGGCCAAGATCGTGCAGGCGCTTTTCAACGAGATTGGCGATTGTCGACTTGCCGGAGCCAGATAGACCGGTGAACCACAAGATGCATGGCCGCTGATGTTTCGCCGCAGCGCGCACATCCTTATGGATATCGAGATCTTGCCAATGAACATTCTGGGCGCGTCTAAGCGAAAAATCGATCATGCCGGCGCCGACCGTCGCGTTCGTCCGCCGGTCGATCAGGATGAACGCGCCGGTCGTTCTGTTGTCGCCATACGGGTCGAAGGCGATCGGATGGCTGGTCGAAACATTGCAGACGCCGACTTCGTTTAACGCAAGCGTTTTGCCGGACATATGCTCCAGCGTGTTGACGTTGATCTTGTGCTTCAATTCGGTGATCGTCGCCGGCAGCGACCGGTTCGCGGTCTTCAAGAGATATTGCCGGCCGGGGATCAGTGCGTCGTCATGCATCCATAGAATATGCGCGGCGAATTGATCGGTCTGTTCGGCCGGCGCCTTGCCGGCGCAAAGAATGTCGCCGCGGCTGATGTCGATCTCATCGGCGAGCGTCAGCGTCACCGCCTGGTGCGGCCCCGCCTCTGCAAGGTCGCCGTCCGCCGCAACAATGCGTTTGACGGTCGAGCGCTTGGCCGACGGCAGGACAACAATCTCGTCGCCCGGACGGATGACGCCTGACGCGACGGCGCCGGCATAACCGCGGAAAGAATGATCGGGTCGACAGACCCATTGCACGGGAAGACGGAACGGCTTTTCATCAAGATCCGAGCCGACTTCAATCGATTCGAGATAAGGAAGCAGCGCCGGTCCATTGTGCCACGGCGTGTTCGGACTTTTCGTCGTGACATTGTCGCCTTCGAGCGCGGAAATCGGGATGCAGACAACCGACTGAAAGCCGAGCGGGGCGGCGAATTTCTTATAGTCGGCCTCGATCGCCGCAAATTTCGCTTTCGAATAATCGATAAGGTCCATCTTGTTGACGGCGACGACCACGTGGCGAATGCCGAGCAGCGAGCAGATGAAGGAGTGCCGGCGCGTTTGCGTCATCACGCCCGCCCGCGCATCGACCAAAAGGACCGCAAGTTCCGCGGTCGATGCGCCGGTCGCCATATTGCGCGTATATTGTTCGTGGCCCGGCGTGTCGGCGACGATGAACTTGCGCCGCTCGGTCGAAAAGAAACGATAGGCGACGTCGATGGTAATGCCCTGTTCGCGCTCGGCGGCGAGCCCATCGACGAGCAGCGCGAAATCGATCCTGTCGCCCTGCGTGCCGACTCTTTTCGAGTCGGCTTCGAGCGCCTTTAACTGGTCCTCATAGATCAGTTTCGTGTCGTAAAGGAGCCGGCCGATCAAGGTCGACTTGCCGTCGTCGACGCTGCCGCAAGTGATGAAGCGCAGCATCGACTTTTTCTCATGCGCGTCGAGATAAGCGAGGATGTCGTCGGCGGCGAGAGCGGAAGCGTGAGTCATCAAAAATACCCCTCCGCTTTTTTCTTCTCCATGGACGCCGCCTGATCGTGGTCGATGACGCGGCCCTGGCGTTCGGACGTGGTCGTCAGCAGCATCTCCTGGATGATTTCCGGCAAGGTCGTCGCCTTGGAGCGTACGCCGCCGGTCAACGGATAGCAGCCGAGCGTGCGGAAGCGGACCATTTCCATTTTCGGCGTTTCGCCCCTGGCGAGCGGCATCCGCTCGTCATCGACCATGATCAGCGCGCCGTCGCGCTCGACGACGGGCCGCTTTTTCGCGAAATAAAGCGACGGGATCGGAATATTCTCGCGGTGGATGTATTGCCAGATGTCGAGCTCGGTCCAGTTCGAGAGCGGGAAAACGCGCATCGACTCAGCCTTGTTGATGCGCGCATTGTAGATCGACCAAAGCTCCGGGCGCTGGTTCTTCGGATCCCAGCGATGCTCGCGCGAGCGGAAGGAGAAGATGCGCTCCTTGGCGCGCGATTTTTCTTCGTCGCGCCGCGCGCCCCCGAAAGCCGCATCGAACTTATATTTGTCGAGCGCCTGCTTTAGCGCCTGCGTCTTCATGACGTCGGTGTGAATCTGCGAGCCATGCGTGAACGGCCCGACGCCGTGCTTGAGCCCGTCTTCATTGACATGGACGATAAGATCGAAGCCGAGCTCCTTCGCCGTTCGGTCGCGAAATTCGATCATCTCGCGGAACTTCCACGTCGTGTCGACGTGAAGAAGCGGGAAGGGAGGTTTCGCCGGATAGAACGCCTTCATCGCGAGGCGAAGCATCACCGACGAATCCTTGCCGATCGAATAGAGCATGACCGGGTTTTCGGCTTCGGCCGCGACCTCGCGCATGATGTGGATCGCTTCGGCCTCGAGGCGGTCGAGATGGGTGAGGGCATTCGCCGCGCGCGCCGGTGGGCGAGTGATGGGCGCAGGACGACCGGCCGGGCGCCGCTGCGCTTCTGTCGCGGGCGCGCTCTCGCCCTCAAGCGCAGCAAGGCGCGCTTCGGCGGTTTCGAGCGTTTTCAAGGTGCATTGCCGGCCGGCTTGTAGTCGCCCGATGGTCTTGCCGTCATTGAAGAGTTTGCGCGAGACGGTCGACAGCGAGAGGCCGCGATTGGCGGCGAAGCGTTCGGCGCGGATGATCAGGTCGTCGATCTGGGGCATGACAATCGTGGGAAATATACCATAGTTTGCTGGGCATCAAGCAAGCTAATACGTGGGAAACGCAGTCGCAAGGTCAGAAAAGGCTGAATATTTCACCTTAAACGAGGATTTTCAGTGAAATATGGGTTAATTCCCACGATAGGTTTAGTGGTAATTTCCCGTTTAAGTTGCGGGGATATCGTTTAGCGCTTCAACGGCCGGGGCCGGCGCGCCGAAGGCCAAGTCGCGTGAGTGTTGCGTTATGCGTCGACTTCTATGCCTCGCCGCCGCGGCGGGTCTTTTTCTTTTTGGCGACGCCTCGGCGGCCGCGCTCGACCTTCCCGGAAGAACCTGGCTCAGCAGTTCCTGTCCGATGACGTTCATGTTCGGCGCCGATGGCACATTCGGCGAATATGACGATCTCGGCGAGAACCATTTCGGCGAGTGGGAGGTCGAGGACGGCGCGCTCTATCTGGTTTTTCAGGACGAAAGCTATCTGAAGGGCGAGATGACGGCCGACTCTTTCGAAGTCGCTTACGCCCGAGAACAGGGCGCGACCGAGGATTGCGTCTTCTCGGCTTCTCTTTAGTTATTCAAGAGATTTGAATGCGTCTCGGCGCCGTCACTTTTTTGCGGCTTTCTCCAGCGCTTGTTCGAAGTCGGCGATGAGATCGCCGGCGTCTTCAAGGCCGACGGAAACGCGCAGCATATTTCCCGGAACCGAACTGTCGGGACCTTCAATGCTCTTGCGGTGCTCGATGAGGCTTTCAACGCCGCCGAACGAGGTCGCCGGAATGAAAAGCCGCGTTAAGGTCGCGACGCGGCGCGCGCAGGCTTCATCGCCGTCGACCAAAACCGACATCATCCCGCCGAAGCCGCCGGTCATCTGCCGTTTGGCGATCATATGGCCCGGATGGCTCTCCAGGCCCGGATAAATGACGCGCTTGACGCGAGGGTGCGCCTCGAGGCGGCGCGCAAGGCTCATCGCGCTCGCCGAGATCGCTGCAAAGCGGACAAATAATGTCCGTATGCCGCGCATCAGAAGCCAGGCTTCAAATGGCGGCAAAACGCCGCCGGAATTGCTGCGTATCTCTCGCAATTCCTCGGTGATCGCGTTCTTTTCGCGGGCAATGAGCGCGCCGGCCGTCAAGTCGCTGTGGCCGTTCAGATATTTCGTCGCCGCGTGAAAGGTGAAGTCGGCGCCGAGCGAGAGCGGTCGCGTCGTGCAGGGCGGGGCGGCGGTCGAATCGACGACGACCAGGGCGCCGGCCTCATGAGCCGCTCGCGCCGCCGCTTCGATATCGACGACGTCCCAGGTCGGGTTCGCCGGGGTTTCAACCCATAATAGCCGGGTCTTGCCGGGCCGCAGCGCTCGCGCGACTTGTTCCGGGCGCGACTGATCATAGAAGGAGAGTTCGACGCCGCGGTGGTCGCAAACGCGCTGCAGCCAGGCCCGAACGCCGAAATACATGATCTGCGGCGCGGCGACATGGTCGCCCTCTTTCAAGATGTCGAAGAAGGCGGCGGCGGCCGCCAGACCGGACGAGAAGGCGAGCGCCTCCGCGCCGCCGTCGAGCCGGGCGAGCACCTGTTCGAGATGTTCGGTCGTCGGCCCGCCATAGCGGGAATAAAAGCCGCCGATGAGCTCGTAATTTTCGTCGCGCGCAAAGGTCGAGCTGAGCTCGATGCTCGGGCTCACCCCGCCTGTACCGACATTGCTTCGGTGAAGCAGGCTCGCGGCGATGGTCTTCAGGGAAAATTCTGATCCGTCTTCGGCCATTATGAACCCCTATTGGGACGAGGGGGCGGACGCGAAGCGGCGCCGCCTCCGAAACGCCACCTATAGCTTTTGGACGCGCGGCGCCACAGTAAAGCGTGTGGCGAGACGCCGGCGGGCGATCGCTCGCGCGGCCTTATGACCCTTGGGGGACCGCTTGCTTTCGGCCGGCGGCTATTGCCATAGGATGGGCGCGAGCAGGGAGGGAGCCGAGAGAATTATGAGGCATGGGACTCGCGCGGCCTTGATCGCCGCTGCTTTTGCGACGGCCTCCTGTGGATCGGTGCACATCCCGAAGCTGCGGGCGCCGTCGCTGCATGTGTTGAAATCGAAGCCGGCGCCCGCCTTCTCTTTCGTCGTAATTGGCGACACGCCCTACAGCGCGCCCGATGCGGAATTCTTGAACGACAAGATCGTTCCGGCCATTCGCTCCGGCGCCTATCCTTTCGTCATTCATGTCGGCGACGACAAGCCGGGCGGCGCGCCATGCACTGGCGCTTTCGACGACGACCAGGCGGCGCTCATCGCCGCGATCAAGCCGAAACCCGTCTTCTACACGCCCGGCGACAATGAGTGGACGGATTGCGACCGCAATCCGGACCCGGCGACAGGCCAGCCGACATCCGAGCTTCACCGTTTGCAGGAACTGCGCGCGCGCTTCTTCTCAGGCGATATCGATGCGCCGGGCGGGATGCATGCGAAGCGCCAGGCGGCGGAGCCGGAGAATCAAACCTGGGTCTATCACGGCGTTCGGTTCGCGACGCTCGAGGTCGTCGGGACGAATAACGGCCGCAACGAAGTGCTGGGCGATCCCGTCGATGCGGCCGCGAAAGCCGCCGATGCGCGCGACGCCAACAATGTCATCTGGCTCAATCAAGTCGTCAAATCGGCGATCAAGGAAAAGGCGATGGCGCTTGTCATCGCCATGCAGGCCGACATGACGCAAGTCGGTGCGGCGGCCCGCGGCGAGCTATGCACGGGCGCGAGCGATGATCGCACGCCGACTTGCGATGGTTATGCGAAAATCGTCCATGCGCTGATTGCGGCGTCTTTGAGCTACGGCCGCCCGATCCTGTTAATCCATGGCGATACGCCGCCTTTCCTCTTCAGCCGCTATAATTGGGGCGTCGCCAATCTTTGGCGCCTCAACGCCGCCGGCGACGTGGAGATCGATGACAATGGCGTCGAACAGGGCGTCAGGGATGCGACCCTTGTCACCGTGACGCCGGGCGCCGTCGAGCCTTTCGCGGCGAAGGCGCTCGTTTCCGGCGCCGCTCCCGCCGCCGATTGATCCCCGCCGCATGCCGGCCTGGCAGCTAGCTCTTCTCGCCGCCGCCGGTTTCGCCGCCGGCTGGATCAATGTGCTGGCGGGCGGCGGCTCGCTCTTCACCGTGCCGGTCATGGTGTTTCTCGGACTTCCGGGCCCGGTCGCGAACGGCACCAATCGCATCGCGATCATCGCGCAGAACATCACGGCGGTGACGGCCTTTCGCCGAAAAGGCTTCGCTGATTTTCGCCTGTCGGCGACCTTGGCGCTCGCCGCGTCGATCGGGGCCTTTGCGGGCGCGATGGTCGGCGTCACGCTCGAAGGCGTGTGGTTCGACCGCACCATCGCGGTCATCATGATTGCAGTGATGATCATCATGGCGCTTGGCGGGAAAAAGAAATCGCCTCCGCGCGAAACGGGCGGCGACGCAAAAAACATTCTGCTCGGCCATTTGCTCTTTATCGGAGCCGGATTTTATGGCGGATTCATTCAGATCGGCGTCGGCTTTTTGATGATGCCGATTCTCTATCGCGTGATGGGTCTCGATCTCGTGCGCGTGAACATGCACAAAGTTTTCGTCGCGCTTGTCTTTTCCTGCGTATCGCTCGCCGTTTTCGCCTGGAAAGTTCCGATCGCCTGGGAAGCGGGCGCGGCGCTTGCGATCGGCAATGCGGCGGGCGGCTGGGCCGGCGCCCACATGACGGTCGCGAAAGGCGCGCGACTCATCAAGACGGTGATGTTCGTGATGCTCGCGGCGATGGCGGCGAAGCTCCTCTTATTCTAGAGCGGGCCGTCAAGCTTTTGTTTTCCGGAGGCGTTTCGTCGCGAGGGCGTAAGGCGGCGCGCCTTTGACAGGGCGCCCCCCCTGGGGCAGGTATACGCCGCTTTAAAGCCGGCGGCGGGCCGCCGAGGGCTCAAGTCCGAAGGACAATTCATGATCACGCATGACGTTCGCGCGCATCGGTCGAAGGACCATTTGAAGCGCGAAAACCAACTCGCCTGGAAGATCGCTGAAGTCGCGGCCGACCCGGTCGCCATCGACGGCGATGTGACGGAGATGATCATCAATCGGATCATCGACAACGCTTCGGTGGCGATCGCCTCATTGAACCGGGGGCCGATCAAATCGGCGAGAGCCATGGCGAACGCGCATGCAAGAGCGGGCGGGGCGAGTTTGTTCGGCGCGCCGGCATCGCACCGCGTGCATGCCGAATGGGCGGCCTGGGCGAATGGGACGGCGGTGCGCGAGCTCGACTATCACGACACGTTCCTGGCGGCGGAATATTCCCACCCTGGCGACAACATTCCGCCGATCCTCGCCGTCGCGCAGCAGCTCGGCCGCGACGGCGCCGCGCTTATCCGCGGCATTGCGACCGGCTATGAAATTCAGGTCAATCTGGTGAAAGCGATCTGCCTCCACGAGCACAAGATCGACCATATCGCGCATATCGGCCCGTCCGCGTCAGCGGGCGTTGGCGCGCTGCTCGGCCTCGATACGGAGATTATCTATCAGGCGGTGCAGCAGGGCTTACACACCACGGTGACGACGCGCCAATCGCGCAAGGGCGAGATTTCATCGTGGAAGGCGTTCGCGCCCGCCTATGCCGGCAAGCTCGCGATCGAGGCGGTCGACCGCGCGATGCGCGGGGAGGGCGCGCCGTCGCCGATCTATGAAGGCGAGGATTCGGTGATTGCCTGGATTCTCGACGGGCGCACCGCGCGCGACAAGGGCGAAAGCCCCTACGAACCGGCCTATCATGTGCCGCTGCCCGCGAAGGGCGAAGCAAAGCGTGCGATCCTTGAGACCTACACGAAAGAGCATTCGGCGGAATATCAATCGCAGGCGCTCATCGATCTTGCTTTCCGTATGGGAAAGAAGATCGGCGATCTCGAAAAGGTGAAGTCGATTGTTCTCCATACGTCGCACCACACGCATTATGTGATCGGCACGGGTTCGGGCGACCCGCAGAAGATGGACCCGAATGCAAGCCGCGAAACGCTCGATCATTCGATCATGTATATTTTCGCGGTCGCGCTGCAGGACGGCGAATGGCATCACGTCAAATCCTATGCGCCAGAGCGCGCCCGCCGTCCCGATACGGTCCGACTCTGGCGTAAGATCTCGACGGTCGAAGACCCGGAATGGACGCGACGCTATCATTCGCGTGATCCAAAAGAGATCGCCTTCGGCGCGCGCGTCGTCGCGACGATGGAGGACGGCTCGGTGATCGAGGATGAACTCGGCGTCGCCAACGCCCATCCGCTCGGCGCGCGGCCGTTCGGTCGGCCGGAATATATCAAGAAGTTCCGGACGTTAACGGACGATATTCTCGATCCGAAGGAATCGCGGCGTTTTCTCGATCTCGTGCAGCGCCTTCCTGATTTGAAGGCGGCGGACGTGGCGGCGCTCAATCCAGCCGCGCCGCCTGGCTATCTTGTCGAAAACCCGGCGAAGGGAATTTTTTAAGAGGATTAGACGCGGGAAGGCGCGCACTGTTCTCTGCAACGATCAATATGGCCGATCGCCCGATCATCTTCGCGCTCGCGCTCGGACTTGCGCTCCTGTTGGGGATTGCGGTGGTGCGAGGCCGCAAGCGCCCCGGCAAGTGTGCTCAGCCGAAGGTGCGGACACAAGAGGCGAAAGCGGGAGACGACGAGGAAACCGCCTAGAAAGCAGGTCCAGGAATGCTCTTCACCAAAAAAACAGCCGCTGAAAAGCGCGCCGATTTTCGCGCCAAACTGAAGTCGGGAAAGCTCCTGCAGTTCCCTGGCGCGTTCAATCCGCTTTGCGCGCAGCTGATCGAACGCAAGGGCTTTGACGGCGTCTATATTTCCGGCGCGGTGATGTCGGCGGATCTCTGTTTGCCCGATATTGGCTTAGCGACGATGACGGAATTCGCGCAGCGCGGTTATCAGACGGCGCGCGCGACGGACCTTCCGTCGATTATCGACATCGACACCGGCTTCGGCGAACCAATGTCGGCGGCGCGCACCGTGCGGACGATGGAAGAGATGGGGCTCTCCGGCTGCCATGTCGAAGATCAGGTCGCGCCGAAACGCTGCGGTCATCTCGACGGCAAAGAGGTCGTTTCGACGGAGGATATGATAAGGCGCGTGCGCGCGGCGGCGGATGCAAGACTCGACGCAAATTTCGTCGTCATCGCGCGCTCCGACGCCCGCTCCGTCGAAGGGCTGGGCAAAGCGATCGACCGCATGAAGGCCTACGCCGATGCGGGCGCCGACATGATCTTTCCGGAAGCCATGCAGAACGAGAAAGAATTCGAATCGGTCAGGGAGGCGATCAAAGTCCCGCTCCTCGCCAATATGACCGAGTTTGGAAAATCGCGCCTTCTCAACAAGAAGGAGCTTGAAGCGCTCGGCTTTAATCTCGTCATCTATCCGGTGACGACCTTGCGGCTTGCGATGGGCGCGGCGAATCGCGGTCTCGACGCTATATTGAAAGATGGCGACCAGAACGGGGTCTTGAGCGAGATGCAGCACAGGCGAGACCTTTATGATCTCCTGCGCTATGAGGACTACAACAAGTTCGATCAGTCGATTTTCAATTTCGAAGTCGGCGATACTCCGCGGAAGTGAGCGCCTTGCGTAGTCGTAGCGTGCAAAGCCCTTCGACGCACGACGAATGACAGAGGGAATTCGGAATGTCAGACTCGGAAGTAAAATACGGCCTTGCCGGCGTCATCGCCGACGACACGGCGGTCTCGAAAGTGATGCCGGAGATCAATTCGCTCACCTATCGCGGCTACAAGGTGCAGGACCTTGCGACGGAATGCCGGTTCGAGGAAGTCGCCTATCTCATCTGGAACGGCGAACTGCCGAACAAGGCGGACCTTGCCGCCTTCAATAGGCAGGAGAAGAACGAGCGCGGGCTTTCGAGCGACGTTCTTAGCGTCATGCGCCGCTTCAACAAACTGGCCCATCCGATGGATACGCTGAGAACGGCCGTGTCCTTTCTTGGCCAGGAAGATGATTCAGCGAATGATTCAACGCCCGATGCGCTTTACGAAAAGGCGATCCGGCTTTTCGCCAAGATTCCGCAAATCGTTGCGACGGATTTTCGTTTGCGGAACGGCAAGGACCCGATAGCGCCGAGTAAGGATCTCGCTTTTTCCGAAAACTTCTTCCACATGTGTTTCGGCAAGGTTCCGGCGCCTGAGATCGTCAAATGCTTCGATATTTCGATGACGCTTTACGCCGAGCACTCCTTCAACGCCTCGACATTCACCGCGCGTGTCATCGCCTCCTCGCTTTCTGATATCTATTCGGCGGTGACCGGCGCCATCGGCTCTTTGAAAGGCCCGCTCCATGGCGGCGCCAACGAAGCCGTGATGCATATGCTGAAGGAAGTCGGCGACCCTGATGGAGCCCGCGCGTGGATGCTCGACGCGCTCGCCACCAAGAAGAAGATCATGGGTTTCGGCCACCGCGTCTATCGCTCCGGCGACAGCCGCGTGCCGACCATGACAAGCGCCTATAAGAAGATGGTCGATGTCATCGGAACGGACGAGGCGAAGAAATACTGGGAAATCTCGCGGATTCTTGATGAGACCATGGTCTCCGAAAAGGGCATTTACCCCAATCTCGATTTCCCGGCGGGCCCCTCTTACTATCTCATGGGATTTGAAATCCCGATGTTCACGCCTATCTTCGTCGTGAGCCGCATCACGGGATGGACCGCGCATGTGATCGAGCAGCTTTCGAACAACAAGCTCGTTCGTCCGCTGTCGAACTATGTCGGTCCAAACCAGCGGGACGTCATTGCGATCGACAGACGCTAGCTGGAGGATACATGGGAAACCCGATCGAACGCTCGGAAGCGGACAGGGAGCGCGCGGAAGCGGCCGTGCGCGAGCTTCTACGCTGGGTCGGGGACGATCCATCCCGTGAGGGCCTTGTCGATACGCCGCGGCGCGTCGTCGACGCCTTTCTCGAATATTTCCGCGGCTATGAGGAATGCCCGGAAACTTATCTAACGCGCACTTTTGAGCAGGTCGGCGGCTATGACGAGATCGTCCTCCTGCGCGACGTACCGTTCCATTCTCATTGCGAACATCACATGGCGCCGATCATCGGAAAGGCGCATGTCGCCTATCTGCCGCGCAATCGCGTCGTCGGCATTTCAAAGCTCGCCCGCGTCGTTCACGCTTTCGCCAAACGTTTGCAAGTTCAGGAGCGGCTGACGGCCGAAATCGCGGACTGCATTCAAAAGGTCCTCGATCCGATCGGCGTTGCGGTGATTATTGAAGCCACCCATGCCTGCATGACCTGTCGCGGCGTCGAGACGCCCGGCGTCATCATGACGACGAGCCGGATGATGGGTCTCTTCCGCGACGACGAGAAGTCGCGGCAGGAAGTCCTGAAGTTGATGGGATTCAACTAGGCGACGCGCGGGGCCGCTCGGCGAGGAGTCTTCTCATGGCCTATGAATGCATTCTGACGGAAATCGACGGGCCGGTCGGCATAGCAACGCTCAATCGCCCGGAAGCGCTCAACGCGTTTTCCGACAAGCTCATGGATGAGCTGACCGACGCGCTCGGCAAGTTCGAAACCGATGACGAGGTCGGCTGCATCGTGCTGACGGGTTCGGAAAAAGCCTTCGCAGCCGGCGCCGATATCAAGGAGATGGCGTCGAAATCCTATGTGGATGCGTATCTCGGAGAATTCATCACCAAGAATTGGGAAGAGGCGACACGCGTCAGGAAGCCGATCATCGCCGCCGTCGCGGGATATGCGCTCGGCGGAGGCTGCGAGCTCGCCTTGATGTGCGACTTCATTCTCGCTGCGGACAATGCGAAATTCGGCCAGCCGGAGATCACGATCGGCGCCATGCCAGGCGCTGGCGGCACGCAGCGCCTCGCGCGCTTCATCGGCAAGTCGAAGGCGATGGAAATGTGCCTCACGGGCCGCATCATGGACGCCGTCGAGGCCGAGCGCTGCGGGCTTGTGAGCCGCATCGTGCCGAAGGGTGAACTTCGGGCCGAGGCGATCCGTGTCGCCAAACAGATCGCCGGCCTTTCGCGCCCGCTCGCCATGTTGACGAAAGAATCCGTCAATCGGGCCTATGAAACAACGCTCGCCGAGGGCGTCCGGTTCGAGCGGCGCCTATTTCATTCGGTTTTCGCGACCGAAGACCAGAAGGAAGGCATGGCCGCCTTCATCGAGAAACGGAAGCCGGTTTTCAAGAACCGCTGACCAGCCCTGTATTAACCATCCGTTTACAAACGAGCTTGCTTAACGGCGCATTAGCGCTTCGCGGCATAGCCTTCCGGCAAAGGGAGGCGGATGCGCTCGCTCAATCCATTTGTCGGCCATGCCGGGGCCCTCATTGGGCAATATTCCGCGCGTTTTGCGGAGGCGATCGCCGTGCGCCGCGCAACGACGGAAGCGCGCGCCGCGCGCGCCGAAGCCGAGCTCTCGATCAAGGCGCGCTCTGAATTCCTCGCCAACATGAATCACGAACTTAGAACGCCGCTCAACGCGATCATCGGCTTCGCCACGATGCTGCGCGACAATGAGGTCTACGCGGCGAGCGAAGAGCAGCGCCGCGCCTACGCCGAATACATCCTGCAGTCGGCAGACCTTCTTCTCGGTCATATCAACACTATCCTCGAAGCGGCGGCGCTCGACGGGGGAACCGTGGAGCTTGAGAAGAGAGAGGCCGATCTCGGCGAATTGCTGGGAGCGGCGGTCGCGCGCGCGACGATTGCGGCGGATGCCGCCGGCGTGCGCATCGAAAATCGCACCGTCGCCGGCGACGACAATCGCTGCTGGTGCGACGAGGCGCGCGCCGCCCAGGCGATTGATCATGTTCTGCGCATTGCGCTGCGCGCGTCGCCGAAGGGCGCGCGCGTTTTCGTCCGCGCGGCGCCGGGCGCGTCCGGCTGGCCTGAAATCCACATCCGCGACCGCGGCGAAGGCCTCGCGCCGGAGGAGGTCCGCCAGGCGCTCGCCGTCTTTGACGAAGTTCATCGCGGTCTCGATCGCTCATTCGCGGGTCCCGGCGTCGGTTTCGCCATCGCCAAGACGTTTGTTGAGATTCAGGGCGGGCGTTTCGAGATCGACAGCCGCCAAGGCCAGGGCGTTCTCGTCCGCATCAGCCTGCCGCGTCCCGAGGCAGACGTGAAAACGAGCGAGAGCGCCGGCGGCGAGCCCGTCAGAATGGCCGGCTGAAAGAAACAATCTGGAGACCGATCAATGTCCGCGAGCGAGACCCTTAAGACTCCCGACGCCGCTCCCGGCCGCAAGCAGGCCGCCTCCGGCAAGGGCCGCGTCGGCGAGGTGATCTCGGTGACAGGCTCTCACGCCCTCGTCATGATCGAGCCGCAGGCCGATCTCGACCGCATCCATCGTCCGCAGATCGGCGCGATCATGAGCATCGATTCCGGCGCGAGCGTCGTCCTCGGACTGGTTTCGGCGATGAGCGTTCCCGCGCCTTCGCTCGACACTGCGGGCGGGGACATTCGCATCGTCGAGGTCGAGCTTATCGGCGAGTTCTCGAAGCCGACTCAGAAAACGCCAGCGCGCTTCCGGCGCGGAGTGTCGACCTTTCCAACGCTCGGCGATGACGTTCACGTCGCGACGCGCGACGAACTCTCGGCGCTTTTTGCCGTCAACGGCGCGGCCAGCGTCAAGATCGGCGTCGTCAAACAGGACGTCGCGATCCCTGCGACCGTTGCGGTCAATGATCTTTTTTCGCGTCATTGCGCCGTGCTCGGCACGACGGGCGCCGGCAAGTCCTGCGCCGTCACCTTGATGCTTCTTTCGGTGCTCGAGCGGTATTCGCAGGCGCATATCGTCCTTCTCGATCCGCATAACGAATATGCGCAATCTTTCGGCGACCTCGCCGTCGTTTTCGATACGGCGAACCTGACTTTGCCTTATTGGATGCTGACCTTCGACGAATTGATCGAAGTGCTCTATCCGAGCCGCGCCGGCTATGATGAAGAGATCGACATTCTTGCCGACCTTGTTCCGGCGGCGAAGAAGATGAATCTTTCGACGACGGCGGGCGGCATGAAGTTTCTCGCCGATCGCCGCTCCGGAGACGCCGGCGCCATCACCGTCGACACGCCGGTGCCATATCGTATTTCCGAGCTTATGGGCTTGATCGACAAGGCGCTCGGCGGTCTCGATTCAACCCGTTCGATCGCGCCCTATAAGCGACTTCGCAACCGTCTCTACGCGATCAGCCAGGATGCGCGTTATTCCTTCATGTTCGGCGGCCTTACCGTGCAGGACACGATGGCGAGTTTCCTCGGCCAGCTGTTCCGCATCCCGGTCGGTGGCCATCCAGTGAGCATCATCGAGCTTGGCGGGCTCCCGACCGAGGTCGCGCAAGTCGTCGTCTCGGTGATCGCGCGTCTCGCCTATGATTTCGGAATGTGGAGTCACGGCGCGGCGCCGATCGCGCTCATCATCGAAGACGCGCATCGCTATGCGCCGGCCGATCCATCGGAAGGCTTTGCGCCAACGCGCCGCGCGCTTATCCGCATCGCCAAGGAAGGCCGCAAGACCGGCGTTTCGCTCTGGGTCGCCTCGCAACGCCCGACCGAACTCGATCCGACCGTGCTTTCACAATGCAACACGATTTTCGCCATGCGGCTTGCAAACCAGGCCGATCAGGAAGCTCTGCGCGCCGCGATCCCCGACGCTTCGACGAGTCTCCTCAACTGCCTGCCCTCGCTCGGGCTCGGCGAAGCGATCGCCGTCGGCGAGGGCGTGCCCCTGCCGACGCGCATTCGCTTCAATTCCCTGCCGCGCGAACTCATCCCGCGCAGCCTGACCGCGAGCTTCACCGACGGCTGGTCGGTCGAGGCGGACGACGAGGGCTTTATCGAGCGGATCGTCGAGCAGTGGCGCGCCCAGCGGATGATCTTGCCGGAAGTCTGACCGGCGAAGGCGACGCCTAAAACGGCGGCGCCGATTCGCTCCAACCCTTGACGCCGCTCACACGCTCATACCAGGCGCGAATCTTCGGATAGTCCTTAAGCGGAAGATCGATGTGCTTGGCATAGGTGAGCCCGGCGGCGATGCCGAAATCAGCGAGTGTCGTTGACGCGCCGGCGACCCAATCTTGCTTGTCAAGCGCGCCTTCGAGCAGCGGCGCCTCGCGGGCGAAGGTTGCGAGCGCGCGCTGCACGACCGCTTCATCAGTCTCGCCGCCGAAAAATCGCGGCTTCACCAACCGCTCGAACTGAACGGGCTGATAGGCCGGCGTCCAATGCGCCGCGTCCCAGAACAGCCATTGATGGACCTTGGCGCGTTTCTTGGTGTCGTCGGGATAAAGCGAAGACGGCTTCTTCGAAGCGAGATAAATCATGATGGCGTTTGACTCGTAGAGCGCAAAGCCATTGTCGTCCATCGCCGGAATGCGCCCCGATGGGTTCAGCGCGCGCGCGGCGGGGTCGCCCGGCGGGACCGGCGCCACTTCGATCGGAATGTCAAGGTGATAGGCGACAGCCAGCACCTTGCGCACATTTTGCGAAACTGGAACGCCGACAATCTTGATGGGGCTCGCCATAGATTCCGTCTCCTTAACGTTGGGGCGGTCGGATGCTGCCTCAGCGAGCGGCCGCAATCAATTCCAGTGCGCGAGCCGATGCTCGAACCGGCGGTTTTGTCTCAGGCTGGGCGGCCGGCGGGGGTTGCCCGCGCGAACGGCCTCCCGCAGAATGAGCAAGGAGGGTCCCATGCAACCATTTCGTCTTGTGGCGGCGTTCGCCGCCGCATCCGCCCTTATTTTTCCGACAGCGAAGGCAGCAGATAGCGCCGTCACGCGAGCGCCGATCACCATCGTCATCCATGGCGGGGCGGGCGCGCTCGCGCCCGGCCTCTATACGCCGGAAGAGGAGGCCGCCTACAAGGCGAAGCTCAGCGAAGCGCTGGATGCGGGCTATGCGGTTCTCGAAAAAGGCGGCCGCTCGATCGACGCCGTCGAAGCCGCGATCGTCATCATGGAAGACTCGCCGCTCTTCAATGCGGGCAAGGGCGCCGTCTTTACGAAGGAAGGCAGGAACGAACTCGACGCCGCAATCATGGACGGCAAGACCGTGAACGCCGGCGCCGTCGCGGGCGTGACGCATGTCAAGAACCCGATCAAGCTTGCGCGCGCGGTGATGGATCAATCGCCGCACGTAATGTTCGCGCGGAGCGGGGCGGAGGAGTTCGCGCGCACGCATGGGATCGAAATGGTGAAGACGAGTTATTTTCGCACCGAGCGGCGCTGGAAGGAGTATCAGGACGCCTTGAAGGCCGACAGAGAGAAGAAAGGCGCCTCGCTTCCCTATGCCTATGATTTCAAATTCGGCACGGTCGGCGCCGTCGCGCTCGACAAGGACGGCAATATCGCGGCCGGCACATCGACGGGCGGCTTGACCTTGAAGGAATATGGCAGGGTCGGCGACTCGCCGATCATCGGCGCCGGCACCTATGCCGACAATCGCTCCTGCGCTGTTTCGTCGACCGGCTGGGGCGAATATTTCATACGCCTCGTCATCGCGCGCGATGTCTGCGCGCAGGTCGAGTATGCGCATAAGTCGGTCGTCGACGCGGCCGCCGATGTCATCCACAATCGCTTGCAAAGCCTTGGCGGCGACGGCGGCGTCATCGTGCTCGACCCGCATGGAAATTACGTGGTCGACTTCAACAGCGTCGGCATGTTCCGGGGCGTCAAGCAGGAAGGCCATACGCCCAAGGTCGCAATCTATAAGGATTGGGACGCGAACTAGCGCGCGCCCCACCCCCGCCAATTCGGGCTTGTTCATGCGCAGGAGATAAAGACCGGCGGCGAGCGCTTCCTTTTCGCCGACGCCCGAGTCGAGCGCGAATTTCGCGCCGCTTCTTGGCGCTTCGATGCAAGCTAGAGTGTTCTGGCCACGCGGAACCCTAAGGTGGTGTTCCGATAGGTGGTGTTCCGATAGGACGTGGGGACTGGGCGGCGGTTAGCCGAGCGGGCGCCGCTGAGATCCATGTCCCAGGAACCGCCATGCACAACACGCTTACTACAGTCTCCGGTCAGCCACACCGCGCCATCGGTAGGCGCGCCGTCATAGTTGGCGTTCCAGCAATCTTCCGTCCAATTCATGACATCGCCGAGCATGTCGTAGAGACCGAACT
>OBLQ010000146.1_pt1 | contig 24301 bp, 8 predicted proteins | sample 1519881 | NCBI WGS metagenome assembly OBLQ01 (sample SAMN01911456, study PRJEB22533) | soil metagenome | biome: Soil | place: Malaysia | collected 2012-04-30 | depth DG_metagenome m | reverse complement strand
TGATGTGGCTCTGCCAGGCCGTGCCTCCGTGGCGCGCCTTTCTCCGCTGGACATTCGCCCTGCCTCCGCTATAAATTCTGTGTCACGCCCAAGGAGCCTTTCATGCATCGTTTTCGTCTGATTGTCCTTATTATGCTCGGCCTTTCCGCAATGGCCTTTGCGCAGAAACGCTCGATCACCGAGAAAGACCTCTTCCAGTTCGCCTGGATCGGTGACCCGCAGGTTTCGCCCGACGGATCGCGCGTTGCCTTCGTGAAAGTGACCGTCAACATCAGGAAGGATGGATACGACACCTCCATCTGGACAGTTTCCTCCAGAGGCGACGAACCGCCACGGCGGTTGACCAGCGGAAACCGCGATGCCTCGCCCCGCTGGTCTCCCGATGGGAAATGGATGGTCTTCGTCCGCGCGCCCGAAGCCCCGGCGATGCCCGCTCCCGGCGCTCGTCCACCGGCTTCGCAGCTCTACCTGCTGCCTGCCGGCGGGGGCGAATCATGGAAGATCACCAATCTGCCTCGCGGCGCAGGCTCGCCCGCCTGGTCGCCCGACAGCCGGATGATAGCTTTCACGAGCACCACATCTCCTGAAGACCTCGCCAAAGTCAAGGGTGCGGAAAAAGACGGCAAAGAAAAAGCCCCGGGCTCCCATACAGATGAGCCTGAACATGAAAGCGACGTGCGCGTCATCACTCGCGCTGTCTATCGCAGCAACGGCGCCGGATATCTCGATCCGAAGCATCCAGTGCATATCTGGGTGACGGCCGTGCCGCTGAGTTCCGAAGACCAGGTCAAACCCCGCAAATTGACCAGCGGCTGGTTCAACGAGGCCAATATCCACTGGTCCAGCGACAGCCGCGCGATTTACTTCCTCAGCAATCGCGATCCTGAGCCGTACTACTCGCTGCCGCGAACTGACATCTATTCCGTTGCCGTGGGTGGTGGCGACCCGGTCAAGGTCCTGGCCGTGGAAATGGGGCCTCGCGCGCTGTCATTCAGCCCTGACGGCAAGCGCGTGGCCTTCTGCGCCTCGGTTACCCAGCCGGTGCGTTCCTATTCGCAACCCGACCTATGGGTGGCCGATCTCGCCACTGGAGCCAAACCCCGCAACCTTACGGCCGATTATGACTTTGATATTTGCAGCGGCGTCGGCGGCGATCAGGGCACGCCACGCGCCGGCGGTGGAGATGAAGTCCTGTGGACTGAAGATGGCAGCGGTCTGGTCGCTGTGACCGCGAAAGAGGGCAAAGCGAATCTTGTGCAGGTGGAAATCGCAACGGGCAAAATGACCGAAATCACCAGCGGCAATCAGGCCGTAGGACATTACCGCGCCTTCGGCGGCGGGCGTTTTGTGGCGCTGATCTCAACGCCCACCACCATCGGTGACTTGTTCGTTGTCAGCCATGGCGGCAAACCCGTGCAGTTGACCCACATCAATGACAAGCTGTTTTCGCAATTGAACCTTACGGCTCCGGAAGAGATCTGGTACACCAGCTTTGATGGAAAGAAGATACAGGCGTGGGTGCAGAAACCGCCTGATTTTGATCCGGCAAAGAAGTATCCATTGATCCTGAATATTCACGGCGGGCCGCATTTAGCCTATGGCTACATCTTTGATCATGAGTTTCAGTGGATGGCCGCCAAAGGGTACGTGGTGCTCTACCCCAATCCGCGCGGCAGCACCTCGTATGGACAGGAATTTGGCAACATTATTCAATACCACTATCCCGGTGATGATGCCCGGGACCTGCTGGCTGGCGTGGATGAGTTGCTCAAACGGGGCTACATCGACGCGAAGAAACTGGGTGTTACCGGAGGCAGTGGCGGGGGCGGGCTGACTAACTGGATTGTTGGCCACACCGACCGGTTCGCGGCGGCGGTGTCGCAGCGCGATATCGCCAACTGGGCCGACTGGTGGTATACAGCGGATTTTGCCCAGTTTGAGCCTGTATGGTTCAAAGGGCCGCCTTTCCGCGAAACCCAGGATTTTGCGGCGCGCTCGCCAATTACTTACATCGAAAACGTGAAGACGCCGCTTATGCTCGTTCTGGGCGAAGCCGACTATCGCACCCCGCCCGATGCAGGCGGAGAGCAGATGTTCCGTGCTCTCAAATATCTGAAGCGACCCGTCGTGATGGTGAGATTTCCCGGTGAATCGCACGAACTTTCACGCTCGGGACAGCCATGGCACAGGATTGAGCGCCTGCAACACATCGTGGGCTGGTTCGACAAGTACCTGATGTCAATGCCGAAGCCGGAATATGACGAGCCTTCTTCAAGGGGCGAATAAAAAGTAAAAACCCCGATAGAGTTCAGCGTCATCAGGGCTTGTCCGTCAGGTGAATTATTTCCAATTTAAGAGATGTCCATTCCCTGGTCTAGTCTTTATAATGTAAGACATTTGTGCAGGCCCCCTGAGTGAAATCCAGGGGGCCAACTGCAAAAACAAGGAGACTGGAAAATAATGAAGAGCATTCTGGCAAAGCTGATTGCGGTTGGTATGTTATGCGGCGCCCTGGCATTCGCTCAGGCAGCACCTGCTGCCGGTAAGAAGGCCGACGAAACCAAGAAGACCGACGCCGGCATGGGCAAGGGTATGGCCAAAGGTAAAGCCAAAGGTATGGCCAAAGCTAAGGCCAAAGGTATGACCAAAGCCAAGGCCACGGGCAAGTCCAGCGCTAAGGCCACAGGAAAGGCCAAGGGTAAGGCAAAGGGCGGCGAAGCGAAAAAGGGCGGCGACGACAAGAAGTAGTCCTGACCCCTTGAACGCGGAACTATTTAGCAGATGTTCCGCGTGACAGCATCTTCCGCTTGTGTTGTGCCCGTGCACGCTATGGCTGAGTTGCCGCGAGTCCTGCAGCCGCGTTCCATTCCGGAACAACCGGGATCCTGAAATGGAGTAGACGCGGCTCTGCTGGCCGCAAACTTTCGGCCGGCCGGTTAAATCTCAACTGGCCGGCCGTTAATTCTAAAATGATCCTTTAAAAACCATTCACGCTGTCGCTGCTGCGCCCTCTCCGCTATCAGTCGCAAAATCATCGTGAAGCCCTCGGTACTGCGGTAAGATAAAAACCATGAAGACAGACACTTTGGCAGTAAATCAGGACCAGGCAATGAGCGGCGACGAAATGGTCGCATTGAGCCGGAAACACACTCTCTTTGAGTGGTCGGCACAGTCGAAGATCGATCCGATTCCGGTCGCAAAAGCCAAAGGCATCTATTTCTGGACGCCCGAAGGCAAGCGCTTCATCGACTTTAACAGCCAGTTGATGAGCGTAAACATCGGGCACGGCGATCCCCGGGTGGTGGAAGCCATCAGCCGCCAGGCCGCCACTCTGGACTTCGTGACGCCTTTCATGGCGACCGAGCCGAGGGCCCGCCTCGGAAAGAAGCTCGCTGAGATTACTCCCGGTGATATTGACATATTTTTCTTCACCAATGGCGGCGCCGAGGCCAATGAAAACGCCGTCAAGCTCGCCCGCTTTTTCACCGGACGTCATAAGATCCTGGCGCGGTACCGCTCCTACCACGGGGCCACGGCGGGCAGCATCACTCTTACCGGCGATCCGCGCCGATGGGCGGCCGAGCCGGGGATCCCCGGTGTTGTGCATGTTCTTGATCCGTATCACGGCATCCAGCGCGGATGGGACTCGGCGGAATCTTCTCTGGCCATGCTCGAAGAGACCATTCAGCTCGAAGGGCCGAACACGATTGCCGGATTCATCCTCGAACCGGTCACCGGCACAAACGGCATCCTCGTGCCGCCGGATGGGTACATGCAGGGTGTGCGGACGCTTTGCGACAAGTACGGCATCCTGCTGATAGCCGACGAGGTCATGGCCGGCTTTGGCCGCACCGGCGAATGGTTTTCCATCGATCATTGGAAAGTCGTTCCCGACATGATCACCATGGCCAAAGGGCTGACCAGCAGCTATGTGCCGCTCGGCGCCGTGGGCATGCGCCGCGCCATCGCCGAGCATTTCCGCGACCGGGTTTTCTACGGCGGGCTCACCTACAACAGCCATCCGCTGGGATGCGCCACCGCACTGGCCACCATCGCCGTATACGAGGAAGATCGGCTGATCGAGAATGCGAAGAAGATGGGCGAAGTCATGAAGAAGATGCTGGCCGGATTACAGGCGCGCCATCCTTCCGTTGGGGCCGTGCGCTCGATCGGGCTTTTTGGCGTTGTGGAACTCGTGCGCAACCGCAAAACCATGGAACCGATGGCGCCCTTCAACGGCGCCTCGGACGAAATGACCGCGCTGGGCCGTTTCTTCCGTGAGCAGGGCCTGTTCACCTTCGTCCGCTGGAATTATTTCTTCACCAATCCGCCGTTGTGCATCAACGAGGCCCAGCTTCAGGAAGGGTTCGACATCATCGACCGCGGCCTGACGATCATTGACAAGGCTGTGCAAGGCTGAACCGGACTGCGACGACTGAACCGTATCGCATCGACCCAGATCAACGGCACAGCTTTTCTTTGATGTTCTCCGTAACTTCCCGTCGCGGTGGCGGGCTTTGCTCTCGTATCTGTGCTGTCAGTTCCACGATGGGAAATTTTTCCTCAGTTGAAATTTCGCGGGCACGAAATTTGAGTCGGTTGCCTGTCGCGAAGTGGAGGAGCATACCCTTGATGAGATGAATGCATCTGACCTTCCATGATGGCGGATCTTCGAGCCTTCTTGGATGGCTCCTATAGCGGAACGCGTCGGCGCCGCGCCAATGCATAACGTCAACTTCAGGCGCCGGGATCCGGCGGCCGGAAAGTAAAAATTGATGAAGGCAATTTCAGGACTCTTTGGCGAACATCGAAACAGCGTGCGCGTCAGGACGGGCAAAGGCCGAAGCACTGCTCAATATGGCGAACTGTTTCAGGTGCAGATTGAGCATGAGGACGGAAGACGGCGCCGCTGCCTTGTAGGCCTGCCGTGCTCGGCTTTGTATTCGCCCGCGAGATTGGCCGGATGAGGCGGGCGCTTCGTCCTATGGTGGTAGCCCGCAAGGTCTGGGGTGCCACACCGAAGCTGGAGCCGTACTGCAAAGCACCTTGTTGAGCATGATTCAATTCTGCCGCCAACAGAGCCGGTCCGTGTTGCACATCCTGGAACAATTGCGCTGCTCGTCTCAACGGACTGCCATCAACTTTATTGCACACCAACGATTTCAAGGTAAACCAATACGGCCATGGCAGTACAGAATTGTGCTGGTGCCACAGCCAGTTCAGCGCAACTCGATATCGCCAGAACTGGCAGAACTTAGGATGTCAATAGAGCCGGATGGCTCTAAACAAATACGAACAAAATGTAGCTATCGCGAAACAAGAAAACAAGATTCGACGGTTCAACTTTGGAACTTGATGGCAAAAAATATTGCCGCATAAGTTGAGATTGTTTTCTATAGCATGCTATTCTCTGTTCCTCATAGATCGTCTGGAAAATGCTTCCGTTGCGGCGTTGAGATGGCGGCAGCCTGTGACCTTGCTGATCTTTTTTGCCGGATCCAACGCTTGTTTTTGACATTCTGAATTCGGCATTGACCGTTCAATCGTCGAAGTCCATCCGCTTCGAGACCTGAATTTTTCACGAGTATTTGCACAATCGTATCGGAATGGCGTCTATCATCCATCTATTATTGTTGGAAGCTACAGCAGATTCCTGAACTGATTGCGTCGGCCTATAAGTTCCAGCATTTGAACGGGACCCTGCTGCCGTACTCTCTCTCTTGCGTTTGCCGAAGGCCGCTGCAGGGCGAACCATCGCACTACCACGGGACTCAGCCAGAGCAATTTTAGTCAAATTTGGCTTGTCTTTTCTCTCCAGCCACACCGCAGTGAAAGCTTCAAGCTCAGCCGCCCGACATCGTTGGTCTCTACTGATGAATCCATTCGATCGAGTTCTGGTTCTTTACGTTGACGAGAAGAGCCAGATGCAGGCACGCACAAAACTGAGCTGATCCGCCGCTGGTTGGCAAAAACGACCGCGCTTCCATTTGCATTTCACTCCGACTTCGGCCTTGTGGCTCAATCTGTTGCCCGTTGGTTTCTGTGGGCAGGCCGTCGATGGACGCAAGCCTTGCGTAATCTCATCGAGACTGTGGGGTCGTCCCAGTTGGCAAGACTGCCTAGCGATGAACTGCCCCTGTCGCGAAGGGGAAGAGCACATCTTTTGATGAGATGAATGTATCTGACCTTCCATGGTGGTGGATCTTTGAGTCTTCCAGGACGGCTCCCATGGCAGAACGCGTCGGCGCCGCACCGATACATAACCTCAGCTTCAGGCGCCGGGGGCTGGCGGCCGGAAAGTGAAAAATAGATGAAGGCAATTTCAGGGCTCTTTGGCGAACATCGAAACGGCGTGCGCGTCAGGACGGGCAAAGGCCGAAGCATTGCTCAATATGGGGAACTGTTTCAGGGGCAGGTTGAGCATGAAGGCGGACGACGGCGCCGCTGCCTTGTAAGCCTCCCGTGCTCGGCCTTGTATTCGCACGCGAGATTTGATCCGGATGAGGCGGCGTCACTGCGCGTAAGCCCGCCGCACAAGAAAAAGGCACTAAGGGTGATGGAGCTGACCTTTGCCATGCTGGGCTCCCCTGATCTTTCCGGCACGCTGTTTATCGAGTCGACAGTGCCGGAAGCCAAAGGATGTGGTAGTTCCACGGCCGATTGTGTGGCTGCCGTGCGAGCGTGCGCCGATGCGCTGAACCGCACGCTTTCTGAAGAAGAAGTGGCCCGCCTGGTGGTGGCGGCGGAAGTCGCAAGCGACAACCTGATGTTTCACCGGGCCGTGCTCTTTGCTCATCGCGAAGGGGAAGTCATTGAGGATTACACCAGCCGTCCACCCCGGCTTGAAGTGCTGGGGATTGATACCTGGCCCGACGGCAAAGTGGATACGCTTAAATATCCGCCCGCTGAATATTCGTGGCGCCAACATCAAACCTTCTGCATGCTGACCGGGGCGCTCCGCCGCGCCATGAAGAGGCACGACGTCAGACTTCTGGGCCGCGTCGCCACCGCCAGTGCATGCATCAATCAGGAGTTTCTGCCCAAGCCGATGTTCAAAGAGATGAAACAGATCGTCGATGATGTGGGCGTGCTGGGGCTGGCAGTGGCACATTCAGGGACAGTCCTGAGCCTTCTTCTTGATCCTGCCGATCAATCGCTGGAAATGAAAGTCGACCAGGTGCGGGCGCGGCTGAACGCGCTGGGGATTTCACAGATATTGCGTTTTCAAACCTGAATTTTCCTTCCCCGGAGAGTGAGAGAACCATGGTTCTGGAAGCTTATGAAGCGATTCTCAACTCCTACCGTCCAAAACTGATTCCGCTGGAAGCGAACCTAACCGCCGCAGTGTTTTCATTCATGAAGATATTCCCGGCAGAGTTCTGCATCAGGATGGCACGAGAACAGGGATGGATCAATTCACAGTCTCTGATCGTCGAGACTTCCTCGGGCAACATGGCGCTGGGGCTGGCGCTGATCTGCAAGCTCACCGGGCTGCAGCTCACGATTGTGAGCGACTATGCATGCGACGGTTTTCTGAAGCGGCGGATGGAAGATCTGGGCACGCGGGTGGAAATCGTTTCGGGGCCGGCGGCGCAGGGAGGCTATCAGCGCGCGAGGCTCGACCGCCTGGGAGAGATTTGCGCAGAGACGCCCGGCCACTTCTGGGTCAACCAATACGATAATCCGGGGAACCCGGGCGCTTACAGTTTTCTGGCCACTCAGTTAGTGGAGTCGATGGGACATGTCGACTGCCTGGTAGCTACAGTCGGTTCCGGCGGGTCGGCTTGTGGCACCGCCGGATATCTTCGCGAGATCTTCCCGGAAATGCAGACCATCGGCGTCGATACTTTCGGAAGCGTGCTGTTTGGCCAGCCCGACCGACCGCGCAAACTTCGGGGACTGGGGAACAGCGTGCTTCCGAAGAACCTCGACCACCGCATCTTTGATGAAGTCCATTGGGTCAACGCGGCCGAAGCCTATACGGCAACGCGCTTGCTGCACCGGGAAACGTCGTTGTTCTGCGGAGGAACCAGTGGAGCGGCATGGATGGTGGCGCGGCACTACGCGCGGAAAAACCCGAAAGCCAGAGTGGTGTGCCTGTTTCCCGATGACGGCTACCGCTACACCGAAACGATTTACAACGACGAATATCTTTGGAAAGAGAACCTGTGGCTGTCGGAGCTGACGGCGGCCCCGCGTGAAGTCACTCATCCTCTGGATGGCGGACCGAGTTGGTCGTTTCTGCGATGGAACAGACGCAGTTACGCGGAGGGTGCGAAATCATCGATTTCAGCGGCCGTATGAAGAATTTGTGGGTGGCATTCATCGAGAGCAATACCAGCGGCACTGGCCGGCTGTTCGCTCGCAGCGCAGCAGAGTGCGGCTACCGCCCGGTCGTGATCGCGGAACGTCCTGATCGCTATCAGTACATCCGCCAGGATTCTCTCGACCATGTGGCCTGCGATACCGGCTCCATGGGCAGTTTGTGCAAGGCGCTAGAAGAGTTGGCGCGCGAAACGCCGCCGTCTGGCATCTGCTCGAGCTCAGAATACTTTCTGGAGACGGCGGCCATACTGGCTGAGAGATACGGCCTGCCGGGAGCCGACCCGGAGGCACTGCGTTCGTGCCGCAATAAATGGATCCAGCGGCAACGGCTGCGGGATGCTGGTTTCCTCACGCCGAAGTTTGAGCGGGTGACTTCGCTCGATGAGGCGTGTGCTGCGTTCAAAACGATTCCGCCTCCGGTGGTGCTGAAGCCGGTGCTCGGTTCGGGCAGCGTAGGCGTGCGGCTGTGCCGCACGCGGGAAGAGGCGCTGACTCACGCCGGTACGTTGCTTCGGCGCACGGCCAACGAACGCGGCCAGCCTGTGGCCTCGGAGCTGCTGGTGGAAGAATATCTGGCCGGCCCGGAGTTTTCGGTTGAGGTTTTTGGTGGATCGGTGCTGGGAATCACGCGCAAGTATCTCTCGCCCGAACCTTTCTTTGTCGAACTGGGCCACGATTTTCCGGCGGGCCTGCCCGCGCCGGAAGTGGAAAAGACCACCGAGATGGCGCTTCTGGCACTGAACGCCTTAGGCTTGATGTGGGGGCCGATGCATATCGAGCTGCGCATGACAGCACGGGGGCCAGCGATCGTCGAGATCAATCCGCGGCTTGCGGGCGGATTCATTCCGGAAATCATCCGGCTTGCGCTGGGTGTCGATGTGGTGCGCGAAACCATACGGCTGGTGGTGGGCCAGCAGCCGGAGTTGCATCCCCGGTTTCAGCGCCATGCGTCGATTCGTTTCCTGGTTCCGCCGGGCAATGGAACGATCACAGAGATTTCCGGATTGACCGATGCTCTTGCCATCGAAGGTGTGGCTGACGTGCAGGCGTACCGCAAGCCTGGCGACCATGTGGAAATTGAAAACGATTTTCGCGACCGGATCGGCCATGCCATCGCCTGCCGCGATCTGGAGATAGATGCCGCGCAGGCGGCGGCGTGGGCGTGCGGCAGGATCCGGGTTCATATTGAGGCAGGATAACGCCCCTGGAAAACACGGGAAGAATTCGGAAACTGCTTGCCCCGGCCGCCCGCCGCATCCTGTTCGTGCAGGGCTTCGATGAGGATGTGGAAGAGCAGTTGCGGCATATCACGCGCGTGGACCAGGCGCATCTGGTGATGTTGTGCGAGTGTGGAATTCTCCCGCGGGAGAGGGCCGCGCGCCTGCTGGCCGCTATCGACCGCCTGCAGGGAGAAAACTTCGCTCCGTTGCGGCAGCGATCTGCAACCCGCGGGCTCTTTCTTCTCTACGAAGATTATCTGATTGAAACCGAAGGCGCGGAGGCAGGCGGCATTCTTCAGACAGCTCGCTCTCGCAATGACCTTAATGCGACGGTGCTGAAAATGCGGCTGCGTGCCCCATGGCTGCGACTTCTGCGCGAAGGGCTGCGGCTGCAGGCAGTGCTGTTGCGTCGAGCCAACCGCCATGCGGACGTGGTAATGCCCATCTACACGCACGGGCAGGCAGCCATGCCGGTGACCTACGGACATTATCTGGCGGGAATTGCGACGGCACTTTCGCGCGATTTCGAGGGGCTGTTGGCTGCGGCTTGGGGGATCGGAGAATCCCCGCTGGGAGCGGGAGCGGTGGCAGGCACATCGTTTCCCATACGAACCGTGCGCACTGCCCGCCTGCTGGGGTTCGACGTGGGACCACTGAACTCGGTGGATGCCGTGGCTTCCCGCGATCTGCCGGTGCGGGTGCTCGCGGCGGCGGCGATCTACGCAGTCAGTCTGAGCCGCCTCGCTACTGATCTGCTTCAGTGGACAACGGCGGAGTTCGACTTTCTGCGCCTGCCCGATGAACTGGTGGGCTCAAGTTCAGCAATGCCGCAGAAGAGAAATCCGTTTTTACTGGAACACGTGCAGGGCCGGGCCGCCGCCCTGATGGGCGCGCTGGTGCACGCGCTGGGCGCCATGCACGCTTCGTCCTTTACCAACTCTATTGCCACCGGCACCGAAGCAATGCGGCCCCTCTTTCGCGCCTTGCAGGATGTTACCGAGATGTCGCTGCTGGCGCGGCTGGTGGTGGGCGGTGCAACGCCCAACAGAGAAGCTATGTTTCGGCGCGCGCGTTCGGGGTTCACCAACGCGACGGCCTTCGCCGACCGTCTGGTGAGGGAAGGCGGCAGCGATTTTCGCACGGCGCATCACATAATCGGGGAGTCGGTGCTGGAAGCCCTGGAACGAAGCGGCGAGAAATTCGAGACAGTGGCGAGTTCGTATGTCGCGGAACGCAGCATCGCCGTGGCGTTTCACGATCTCGATCCGGCGTCGGTGGCGCGGTTGCTGGAGTTTGGCGGTGGTCCGGGAGCCTCTTCGGTGCGCGCATGTCTTGATCATCTTCACCACCAGTGGGCCCTCCAGTTTCGACAAAAAATATCCCGGGAAAGGGCCTGGAGTGAAGCCGAGCGGGAACTGAAGAGGACGATCCGGGAGTTCCTCGCAGGCGACATGGCAGCCATAAAAACCAATGAAGGTTGATTGGATGGCGGCGCGATTTGCATTCGCTGCCGATCAGTCAGGTGAACCGCACATTGGTGCAACCCTGGGCGAATAGCTTCCTGCGACATTACCGCAAGCGAGGCCATCTCGGCTCCCCGAATCGAGGTGGCGGCAGCTTGATTGAAAGTCCGACTTGCTTTGCTGACAAGCAATGGTGGCGGATCATGTTTTTCAAGGCTGACGATATGACGGCGGCCTGCTCGTGGCCCTTTGTGATCCTGTCCCTTGATGGCGATTTCAGTTTGAAATTATACTTCGCCGCGAGCGCCGATCCGCGTTTGATCTGATTTGTATGACTCGCGCTAAGGCACAAGTTATTTGTCCTTCCCCGCATCCATCGTAGACGAAAATTTTCCCGGCAATCATTTCCTCAAAATGAAAAATCACAAAGCCCCTACAAACCTCAGTGATTTGCTTCGTCTAAGGGCCGAACACAACGGTGACGGACCGGCGTACACTTTTCTCAGCGATGGTGAAAGAGATGAAATTACATGGAGCTATCGGGAACTGGATCGGCAGGCCCGGATTGTTGCCGCGCGGCTCCAGGAAGACGAGGCCGCTGGGAAGCGGGTGTTGCTGATTTTTCCCGCCGGGTTGCAATTCATTGCGGCTTTTTGGGGTTGCTTGTACGCCGGCGCGGTGCCGGTGCCCGCCTACCCTCCCCGTGCGAACCACAATTTGCTGCGGCTTCAGGCGATCGTTGCCGACTGCGAAGCATCGTTTGCCCTGACCATTGGCAAAATCTTCAGACGCATTCAGCCCATGATCGAAGCCGATTGCAGGCTTAACGGGATACGTTGGATTGTCACGAATGAGCTTGAAGAAGACCTGGCGGTCCGGTGGCGGCGGCCCGACATTGCGCCTGAGTCAATGGCCCTGCTCCAGTATACGTCCGGCTCAACTTCCCTCCCCAGGGGAGTCATGGTCAGCCATGCGAATCTTCTGGATAACGAAGCCCGAATTCAGGAGGCGTTTCGTTTGTCCGAAAGTTCGATCATCGCAGGATGGCTTCCTCTGTACCACGACATGGGCCTGATCGGGAACATGCTGCAGCCACTTTACGCGGGGGGCAGGTGCATCTTGATGTCCCCGGTGGCCTTTCTGCAGCGTCCCGGCCGATGGCTGAGCGCCATCTCGCGCTACCGGGCGACCGTTAGCGGCGGTCCGAATTTTGCCTATGATCTGTGTGCACGCAAGATCGCGGACACTGAGATCGATGCCCTCGACCTGAGCTGCTGGGAAGTTGCTTTCAATGGCGCCGAGCCGGTGCGGGCCGAAACTCTGGACCGATTTGCCGATCGTTTCGAACGGGCGGGCTTCAGGCGGAGCGCATGGTGCGCCTGTTACGGTCTCGCGGAAGCCACCTTACTCGTCTCGGGAAAAGTTGTGGATGAAGGTCCGGTGGTCCTGGACCTTGATGCGGACGCGCTCGCGAATCATCGGGTTGAAGCGGCGGTGGCTCAGGGCCGGGCGCAAAAACTGGTCAGTTGCGGTGATATCGATCGGCAGCAGGTGCTGATCGTCAACCCTGATTCCCGCATGATTTGCGCCGATGGGCAAGTGGGTGAGATCTGGATTTCCGGCGGCAGCGTCGCCCAGGGATATTGGAACCGGCCTGAGGAAAATGAATCTTTATTTCACGCCCGAACGGTCGACCACACGGACGGAACATTCCTTCGAAGCGGTGACCTTGGGTTTGTTGTGGATGGACGACTGTACGTTACCGGAAGAATCAAGGATCTGATTATTATCCGCGGTCGCAACCATTATCCGCAGGACCTTGAACGGACCGTCGAAAATACACATGCGGGGATGCGGCGGGGCTCCGGGGCCGCGTTTTCGATTGAGGTGCAGGGCCAGGAAGCGCTGGTCATTGTCCAGGAAATTGAGCATGTGCAGTGGGAAGATCATGCGCGGCTTGCGGATGCAGTCTGCGCCGCTCTGGTTGAGGAGCACGAAGTGCGTCCATTTGCTGTGTCATTCATCAGGGCGGGCACGGCGCCGAAGACCTCAAGCGGAAAGATTCAACGGCACCTCTGCCGCAGACTGTTTCTTGATGGCGAGCTTAGAAAGGTATTTGAATGGCGGTCCGGGATCCCGGGCGATGACGCGTTACAGGAATCTTTGTCAACATTCCGGCCGGAGGCATCGGACGATTGGGAGCAGTGGTTGGTTTCCGAATTGGCGGCCCGTGCAGGTGTTGCGGCGGCAAGCATCGATTTGAGTTCGTCGCCCGCCAGGTATGGCCTTGATTCTCTGGGCGCAATTGAGGTGGCGCATTCCGCAGAGCGCCAGACAGGGGTCGCATTGCCGCTGGCGGTCTTCCTGCGGGCAGGTTCGATTCGTGAACTTGCCGCAGAACTATTTAAGTGCGCCGCCACGACCATCGGGGCTGTGCCTTCATCGCCGTCCGGCACCGTGGAATTACCTTTGAGCCTGGGACAGCGATCTCTGTGGCTGGAGCATGAGCTTGCGCCGGAAAGCGACGCATACAATCTGTGTTTCGCTGCCTGCATTCGGGAGGAGGTCGACGTCGCTTCTCTGGCCGAAGTCTTTCAGCTTCTGCACGATCATCATCCGTCGCTCCGCACGACCTTCCATTCGTCCGAGGCAGGACCTTTTTATCGCATTCATTCCGGCACCCAGGTCAGCTTCCGGCTGGTCGATGCTTCGGCGCTTTCAGCGCAGTCGCTGCGGGCTGAGATGGAGACCGAATCGCATTTCCGTTTTGATCTGGAGCGGGGGCCATTGTTCCGGGTGTCGCTCTTCCGCAGATCTTCCCGCGAACATTACCTCCTGCTGTTGTTCCATCATGTCATTGCCGATATGTGGTCGATTGCGCTGCTGACCGACCAGTTTACCCGGCTATATCGAGCGGCCCGGGAACGAAGAAGTGAACTGATTTCCACGCCCAGTTCCAACTATGCCGAATATGTGGAATGGCAGCGGCAGATGCTGCTCAATCCTGAAGGCGAGGCACTCCGCCGATATTGGGGCGCGCAGTTCGCCGGTGAACTGCCGGTTCTCGACCTTCCAGTAGACCGGCCGCACTCCTCGCCCCGGACCTTTCACGGGGCGGCATCGATGCAGCAACTCGATGGTGATCTGGTTGAAAAATTGAGGCTGGTGGCGGCTGAAAACAAGGCCACGCTCTTCATGCTGCTGCTCGCGGCGTTTCAGATACTTTTGGGCCGCTATAGCGGGCAGCACGAAGTCCTGGTTGGCTCCCCGACCACGGGGCGCGAACGCGCCCGATGGGACGAAGTGTTCGGCTATTTTGTGAATCCTGTGGTCCTGCGTTCGAGCCTGCGGGGTGAGCCTGAGTTTTCTGTTTTTCTGTCACAGGTCCGGACGACGGTGCTTGGCGCATTTGAGCACCAGGCTTACCCTCTGTTCAGCCTCCTGGAGCAACTCCGTCCCCAGCGGAGGGCGGGTCGGTCGTCTCTTTTCGAAGTCATGTTTGCCTTCGAGAAGACAAGTCGGCTGGACCAGCAGGGCATCGGCTCTTTTGTTCTGGAAACGGGCCAGGAGAGCGTGGTAATCAACGGGATGACATTGTCGCCGGTGGCCCTCGGAAGCAGGAGCGCGCTCTTCGATCTGACCCTGATAGTTGCGGAAGCGAAGGGAGGCTTGGCCGTATCGTTTCAGTACAACGTTGATTTGTTCGCGCAGTCGACCATTGACCGGATGGCGGGCCATTGGCGAGAACTTCTGCGGGGAATCGCCGCCGGCCCCCGGACTCGGGTTGGAGAATTGCCGCTTGTCAGTGCCGCGGAACGTCGCCAGATCACTGAGCACTGGAACCCGGCCGGTCATGCGTTGCCGCCCGGCTGCCTCGTGCCTGCGCGATTCGAAGGGCAATGCGAACGAACACCACAGGGGCTTGCTCTCGTGTGCGGTGACGAGAGCATTACCTATCGCGAATTGGACAGACGCGCCAATCAGATGGCGCACTACCTGCGCGGCGCCGGCGTGGCTGCGGACCAAGTAGTGGCGATTTACTTCCGCCGGAACATCGAAATGATTGTAAGTATGCTGGCGGTGCTGAAGGCAGGCGGCTGTTATATGCCTCTTGACCCGCAGCATCCTTCCGAGCGGCTCCGTTGCATGATTGCCGACGCAGGGGCCGCCATCGTCGTTTGTGAGCGGGCGTTGCTGGACGATCTGCCGGAGAGCGCGGCGCGGGTGGTTTGCGTGGAAGATGAATTGGAGGAGATCGGCCGGCTGCCGAAATCCAGTCCTGTGGTGCCGCGATACCCTGCGGCCCTCGCCTACATCATCTATACATCGGGTTCGACAGGAACGCCCAGGGGTGTCGAGGTTTCACATGGCGCGCTCGCGAACCTCGTCCACTGGCACATCGATCACTATCGTCTTGCGGCGCATGATCGAATGACCCAGTACGCTTCGGTTGGATTCGATGCGGCCGTATGGGAAATCTGGCCCGCTCTGGCGTCAGGCGCGAGTTTGCACATTGTCGAAGAAGAGCTACGGCTGGAAACGGAGAGGTTGGTTCCATGGCTCGGCGATGCAGGAATCACCGTCTCATTCCTGCCTACACCAGTTGCGGAAATGGCTTTGAAGCTTAACTGGGGAGAGGGGGCGCGATTGCGGTTCCTGTTGACCGGCGGCGACCGGCTGCACCAGGTGCCTCCCGATTCCTTTCCGTTCCGGACGATCAATCACTATGGTCCTACGGAAAATACGGTGGTTGCAACTGCATGTTCTGTTGGTCCGGAAGACGGGCCATGTCCGCCCATCGGACGACCGATCACGAACATCCAGGCATACATTCTGAATGGACAGATGGAGTTGGCGCCCGCGGGCATTACCGGTGAATTGTTCCTGGGAGGCGCAGGTCTGGCGCGAGGGTATCGAGGGCGGCCGGAGTTAACGGCCGAGAAATTTGTTCCCAATCCTTTTGGGGTCGAGGCCGGGGGGCGCTTATACCGCACTGGAGACCTGGCTCGTTACCGCGACGATGGAGTGCTGGAGTACATAGGAAGGGCCGACCAGCAAATCAAGATCCGTGGGTATCGGATCGAGTTAGGAGAAGTCGAATCTGTGCTCGCAAGCCATCCGAGCGTCACGGACGCGGTGGTGACGGCTTCGGGAGACAGCAGCGGAGAAAAGCGGCTGGTGGGGTACGTGGTGCTTGAAGCAGTCGGAAGGCCCAGCAAGCGGGAACTACGGGAGTATCTGAAAGAGAAACTGCCCGACTACATGGTGCCAGCGGTAATTATGACGCTTTCTGAACTTCCTGTAACCACCAACGGGAAAGTCGACCGGCACGCTCTTCCGCTGCCGGACCTGGCCGAAGCGGACGGAGGGCAGGAATATGTTGCGCCGCAACCCGGAATTGAAGAGTTGCTGGCGCAGATATGGGGGGCGGTGTTAAGGGTTGACCGCGTGGGCGCACGCGACAATTTTTTCGATTTGGGAGGGCATTCTCTTGCGGCCACACAGCTGGCTGCGCGCATCCGCAATGCCTTTCAGATCGAGCTGACTCTCCGGGAGGTTTTCACAAATCCGGAACTGGGCCGGCAGGCGGAAGTGATCGGGCAACGGATGCGCGGCGGGGCGCAGCCGCAGCAGGAGCCGGTGCGCCGGGCGCCGGAGGCAGAGAGACGTCAGCTCTCATACGCCCAGCAACGAATGTGGTTTCTGGACCAACTTGAGCCTGACAGCGCCATTTACAATCTGCCCGGAGCGGTTCTACTGCAGGGAGCGCTGGATGTTCCCGCTCTGAAAGGCGCGCTGAATGAAGTAGTGCGAAGGCATGAGGTGCTGCGAACCTGTTTTGAAATGGGCCTGGACGGAACTCCGCTCCAGGCCGTCCGGCCGGAGATGGAACCGGAGATCGCCTTCGACGAATTCGACGCGGGTGCATTCGATGTGGCGGAGGAACAAATACGGTCTCTCGCCGGGTGTGAAGCGCGCAGGCCGTTCGATCTCGCTCACGGCCCTCTGGTGCGCTCCCGGATTGTGAAGACCGGCCCTGAAGAACATCTGCTGCTGCTGACTCTGCATCACATCGTCGCCGACGGCTGGTCGATGGGTATCCTGATGCGGGAACTGGGCGAGATTTATTCGGCCCGATTAAGCGGCCGCGACGCCGGTCTCCCGGACCTGCCGGTACAATACGCCGACTATGCTGCATGGCAACGGCGGTGGCCAGCGGAGGAGATGCAGGTCCAGTTGAACTACTGGCGGACGCGGCTGCAAGGCATGAGCAGCGTGCTCGAATTACCGACCGACTTTCCCAGACCGCCGCAGCAGACCTACCGAGGCGCACAATTCGCCGTTCATATTGATCCGGAACTGGAGGCGGCGCTGAAAAGACTAGCGCGCAGCGAGACGGCCACTCTGTTTGTTGTCCTGCTGGCAGGTCTGCAAGTGCTCCTGGCGAAATACTCGGGGCAGAATGATGTAGCCGTGGGTGCGCCGATTGCCAACCGCAATCGTCCTGAAATCGAAGACCTGATTGGTTTTTTCGCGAATACCCTGGTGCTGCGCGGGGAAATCGGTCCACAGGACAGTTTCCGCCTGTTTCTGAGACAAGTTCTGGAATCGGCACTGGGTGCCTACGCGCACCAGGACCTGCCCTTCGAGAAGCTTGTGGAAGATCTGATGTCGCAGCGGGACCTGAGTCGCTCTCCTTTATTTCAGGTGATGTTCGGGTTCCAGAATACGCCTGGCGAAGACCTGCAATTCCCGGGTATCAAACATCGTTTTCTTTCAGTTGACACACAGACAGCGAAATTCGACCTCACGCTTCTGATGCTTGAGAAGGACGCGGAATTGCATGGCGTCCTCGAGTACAACGCGGACCTTTTTATGGTGGGCACAATCGAGCGCATGGTGTCACATTGGAAAGAGCTTCTGCGAGGCATTGCAACCCGTCCCGACGCTCGAGTGGGTGAATTGTCATACCTGACATCGACAGAACGGGCCCGGATTCTCGAGGCATGGAATGACACCCAAAGGACATACCCGTCCGAAACTCTGGCGGATCTGATGGAAGCCCAGGCCGAGAGGACTCCTGAGGCCGTGGCGGTCATCGGACAGGGGCGGCAACTTACCTACTTCGAACTCAACCAGCGCGCCAATCAGCTTGCGCACCATTTGAGAAAGAAGGGAGTCGGCCCGGAAGTTATCGTGGGTGTTTGCATGGAGCGGGGCGTGGAAGCCATCGTGGCGCTGATGGCGGTACTCAAGACCGGCGGCGCATATGTTGCGCTCGATCCTCGCTATCCGGCGGAACGACTGGTCTATATGAGTTCTGACAGCGGGGCGCGCCTGGTACTGACCGACCAATCCAACATCAATAAAGTGCCTGCATTCAACGCCGAGGAGCTGTGTGTCGATCTGCTGCAGGACGATCTGACCGGGAACCCGCCCGGCAACCTTTCATCGGACGCGGGTGGAGAAAGTCTCGCCTACCTTATATATACGTCCGGATCGACTGGTAGACCCAAGGCGGTCATGGTGACGCGCAAGGCGGCGACCACTCTGTGCCGCTGGGCCCATGAGGTCTTCAGGCCGGAGGAACTTCGCGGCGTACTCGCTTCCACCTCTTTCTGCTTCGATCTCTCGGTCTTCGAACTGTTTGTGCCGCTTAGTTGCGGCGGGGCAGTAGTTATCGTGAATGACCTGCTTGCGCTGATCGACAGCCCGTACAGAGACCTGGTGACGCTGATCAACACCGTACCTTCCGCGATGGAAGAACTGCTGCGAATGCGGGGGCTTCCGCCATCGGTAATGACCGTTAACCTGGCGGGCGAAACGTTGACATCCGATCTGGTACGGAAAATTTATGACATCGGTACCATTGCCAGGGTCTGCAACCTGTATGGTCCTTCGGAAGATACGACCTATTCGACATATGCGTCGGTGCAGCCCGGGGATAAGCCGCCGATCGGCAGGTCCATCGCGAATTCTCAGGCGTACGTTATCGACCGGCAGATGGAGCCCGTGGGCATTGGCGTGACGGGCGAAATTTTTCTGGGGGGGGCGGGATTGGCGCGCGGGTATCTGGGGCGTCCAGAACTCACAGCGGAGATGTTTTTGCCGGATCCGTTCAGCGCGCAAGCCGGCGGTCGATTGTACCGGACCGGCGATCTGGGCCGTTACCGGGAAACCGGGGTGCTGGAGTACTTGGGCCGGGCCGACCACCAGATCAAATTGCGCGGCTTCCGGATCGAGCTGGGCGAAATCGAGTCAGCTCTGCGAAGCCATTCGGGGGTCAGAGAAGCGGTGGCGGTGGTACGGGGAGAGGCCGCCGAGGAGAAACGTCTGGCGGCCTATGTCGTCCTGGAAGCACCCGGAGTTGTTGACATCCGTGAATTGAAGGAATACCTGAGGGGCAAGCTTCCGGAGTACATGGTGCCCGGTGTCATCGCGGAACTGCCGTCCATGCCGTTGACTGCGAATGGCAAGGCAGACCGTAAGGCGCTGCCTGATCCGCTGGGTCCGGAATCATCCGCCAGGCAGGAATATGCGGCGCCACGGAATGAGACAGAGGAAATACTTTCGCAGATATGGTCTGAGGTGTTGAAGGTACAGCGCGTTGGCGTGCGCGACAACTTTTTCAGTCTGGGCGGCCACTCGCTGCTGGCCACCCAGATGGTTGCCCGAATCCGCGACGCTTTTCACGTGGAAATCAAATTGCGAACTTTCTTCGAACGGCCCACGATCGAAGATATAGCCCGCTACATCGTCGATTCGCCCGCTCTTGAAGTCCTTCCTGAACTTGTGCCGGTTTCCCGCGAAGCGTTCCGGGTGTGCACGCCGATGGACGAGAGCATGGTCCTTCCGGAAATCCTGAGACAAAGCTAAGAACAAGTGGCGACGTTCTGGTCTTTTCTCGAAAGCGGACAGTACATCACAACCTCGACCGGCATCGAGGGCTGCGCCGGGTCGATTTTCCCAACAGTCTAAAAATGAAGACACTCAAAACAAACCAGCCGCGAGCCAGTCAGGCCGCCCGGCCGGCGCAGAATGTTTTTATGTTCCCGGCGTCGCCGGCACAGGAGCGCCTGTGGCTATTGGACCAGATGGACCCCGGTGATCCTACGTACAACATGGCTGGGGGCGTGCGCCTGCAGGGCGCACTCGATATCGGCGCTTTACGCGCCGGCCTCAATCAGGTAGTCCGCCGCCATGAGTCGCTGCGCACAACTTTCGCGTCAGTGGAAGACAAAGTCGTCCAGATTATTGCAGCTGAGGGCGAACTGCAATTTGAGGTGATGGAGGCAGAGCCTTCGATACTTGATGGAGATGTGCCTTTCGAACAGATCTCGGCCATCGCACGGGAGCGCTTCGATCTGGCCCGGGGACCGTTGCTGAAGGTCGTTTTGCTGAAGGCCGGTGCCGATAGCCATATTCTGATGGTGGTGGTCCATCACATTGTTGCCGATGGCTGGTCGCTGCGCGTTCTGATTCGCGAAGTGATGGCTTTATACGCCGCATCGGTGTCCGGCCGCCCGGCGTCGTTGCCCAATCTGACCGTGCAGTATGCCGACTATGTTCAGTGGCTTCGGCAGATGTTCTCCACGGCCTCGTTCAGGGCATCGGTCGCATATTGGAAAGAGAAACTCACGAACGTTCCGGCGCTTGATCTGCCGACGGATTATATGCGGCCTCCGCTCCAGCATCACCGCGGCGACCGGCTGAAATTGAAATTGTCCCCGGCGACATCGGAAGCCCTGGTCCGACTCGGCCAGTCGCAGCAGACCACTCTGTTTATCGTTCTCCTGGCTGGTTTGAAGGCGCTGCTTTTTCGCTATACAGGCAGCCACGACGTCGCCGTCGGCACGCCCGTGGCCGGCCGCAAAAGGGTGGAACTCGAAAGGCTCATTGGCTGCTTTCTGAACACCGTGGTGCTGCGAACGGAATTCCCTGAGGACGTTTCGTTCCTCGCCCTGCTGCGGCGGGTAAAGCAAACCGCCCTGGACGCTTATTCGCATGATGATGTGCCATTTGAGACCATTCTGGAAGCAGTCAGCCCCGAACGTGGCCCAGGCCACACGCCGCTGCTCCGGATTTTCTTCAACATGCTGAATTTCCCGGAATCCCTCGACGTAGAACTCGCCGGAGTACGGGCAGAAATTCTGGAGGTCCCGGAAGTAAGGTCGAAATTCGACCTTACTCTCTATGTGACCGAAACGAGCGGAGAAATAGACATTGATTTTGTCTACGATACCGATCTGTTTTCTTCCCGGCGCATCGCCGAAATGTGCGGTCAGTTTCAACTTCTGCTCGACCAGCTTGTGATACATCCGGAAAAGGATATTCGGTCGCATTCTCTTGTTACTTCGGCGGCCAGGGCGGTTTTGCCCGACCCTGCATTGCCACTGGATACAGGGTGGAACGGGTCAGTTCCAGACTTGTTTCAGGCCCAGGCGCGGAGGTCGCCCGGGGCCATCGCTGTCGAAGACGGAAGACTCGTTTGGACTTACGGTGAGCTTGATCTTTTAAGCGATCGCCTGGCTGCGTTTTTACAGGCCCAGTCCGTGAATCCCGGAGACATGGTTGCGATTTATGCTCATCGCAGCGCTCCGCTGGTGGCGGCGCTGCTGGGCATCATGAAGACCGGCGCCGTTTTTATCATTCTCGATCCGGTCTATCCTGAGGCCCGGCTGCAGGAGTACCTCGGCATGGTCCGGCCCAGGGTCTGGCTGCAAATGAGCGCTGCCGGTCCGCTGCCGGAAGGCCTCGATCGGTTCCTGGTTTCACTCGCTGTCTCCCGGCTTGTGCTTCCTGAAAGTGACAAGAAGGTGTTTCACGATTTTCTCGCCGCGCATTCAGCGGTCCCGAGGAAGGTGGAGACGGGGCCCGATAGCCTCGCCTACATCGCGTTTACGTCAGGATCCACTGGCCGGCCCAAGGGCGTGCTTGGCCGGCATGGTTCACTGACACATTTTCTGCCCTGGATGAAAGAAACCTTTTCTTTTGGGCCCGCGGACCGGTTCAGCCTTCTCTCGGCGCTTTCCCATGATCCTCTGCACCGGGACTTGTTCACGCCTCTCATGATGGGTGCGGCCGTTGTTGTCCCCTGGGGGGAAGACTGGAAGCTCCCCGGACGGGGGATTCGTTGGATTCGGGAAAACAAAGTGTCAATCGTGCACCTGACTCCGGCAGTTGGGCAGTTGCTGCGAGGGCCCGATCCGGAAGACAGCGGCGATGACCGGGTGATGGAGTCGGTGCGGTCTGTTTTCTTTGTGGGTGAATCGCTGACTCGGCATGACGTTTCCGCAATGTCGCGTTGGATGCCGAATGCGCTTTTCGTTAATTACTATGGGGCGACCGAAACCCAAAGGGCCGTCAGTTTCTTTCCGGTTCCGCGCCAGGCGGAGGAGGGCCTCAAAAACGACGGTCGGCGTGAAAAGGAAGTGCTGCCCTTAGGCCGGGGCGTGAAAGACGTGCAACTCCTGGTGTTGAACCGCGCAGGTCTGATGGCGGGCATTGGCGAGATCGGGGATGTCTGTATGCGAAGTCCGCATGTGGCCCTGGGCTACCTCGGAGATCCCGGGCTGACGCAGGAGAGGTTCCGCGACAACCCGTTTAGCAATCTGCCTGGTGACCGAATCTATCGTACCGGAGACCTTGGACGTTATCTGCCGGACGGTTTAGTGGAGATACTCGGTCGTGCCGACCGGCAGGTCAAGATCCGGGGATTCCGCGTGGAACCGGGTGAGATTGAAGCAGCCCTGGCCTCGCATGAGATGGTTGGCTCCTGCTCCGTCGTCGCCCATGATGACGACCGCGGCAGGCGGCAGTTGATTGCCTACGTGGTCCTTTCTCAGACGTCCAGAGGCTGGGTGCGCGAGCTTTCAGGGTTTGTTTCCAAATCGCTTCCCGACTACGCAGTGCCTTCGATGTTCTTTGCCCTTGATAAGCTTCCGTTGCTGGCCAACGGCAAGGTGGACCACCGGGCTTTGCCGGCCCCGGAGGTCCTGCGGAACGAGAAGGCCGCGGATTTTGTTCGCCCGCAAGGCGAAGAGGAAGAGGTAATCAGCGGCATTTTTGCAAAAGTCCTCGACCGGGACACCATTGGCGCGGACGACAGCTTTTTTGAACTGGGCGGCCAGTCGCTGCTGGCAACCCAGGTGATCTCCCGAGTGCGTAGTGCATTTTCGGTTGAGGTGCCTTTGCGCGCGCTCTTCGAAATGCCCACAGTAGCGGGCCTGGCGCAGAAAGTCAGAGAGGCCCGTGGCCATCGTCATGCGCGTGTTCTCAGGATCGGCAGGCGGTCGCATGGCGGTGAGGCCCCGCTTTCCTACGCGCAGGAGCGGCTGTGGTTCCTGCATAGTCTGGAACCCGACAGCGTCGCGTACAACATGGCCTCCGCTTTCAGGCTGGTCGGCAATCTGGACGCTGAAGCGCTCCGCCGAAGCATCGACGAGGTCGTGCGCCGGCATGAAGCGTTGCGGACCAGCTTTCCTGACAGAAACGGAACGGTCGTACAAAGAATCGCCGGGGATGAAACCTTCAAAATCGAAGAGACTGATCTGCGGGATACGGACGATCGCGAGTCAATGGCCATGTCTCTCGCTTATGAAAATGCGACCAGGCCGTTCGATCTTACTGCGGGCGCTCCCGTGCGGGTGAAGTTGCTGCGAATCGCGGACCGCGACTATGTGCTGCTGCTGACCCTACATCACATTATTGCCGATGGCTGGTCGATGCCCATCATCGCGGAAGAATTGTCGCAGTTCTATAAAGCGCGAGTCGAAGGGACAAGGGCCGCGATCAGGGAACCGCAGGTGCAGTATGCGGACTATGCGATTTGGCAGCGGGAATGGCTGACGGGCGACGTGCTGGAGGAACAACTCTCGTACTGGCGAACTCGGATGGCGGATGCGCCGCAGGTGCTGGAACTGCCGCTGGACCATTTTCGCCCGGCAGCGAGCGCACACCCTGCGAGTTCCGAACGGCTTGATCTGGGCGTCGAATTGACGGAAAAGCTCAGGAGACGAGGGCGTGACGAGAATGCGACCTTGTTCATGGTGCTTCTGGGTGCCTTTGCAGCACTGCTGCGGAAGTGGAGTGGGGAACGGGAGATGGTCGTTGGAAGTCCGGTGGCCGGGCGAAATCATGAGGAGATCGAGGGATTGATCGGCTTCTTCGTGAACATCCTGCCGCTGCGGCTTCAGGTACGAGGAGAAGAAACCTGCCGCGATTTGTTGAAAGAGATCAGGCAGACGGTGCTGGAAGCGCAGGCGCACCAGGACGTGCCCTTCGAGAAGCTGG
>OBLQ010000145.1_pt1 | contig 24332 bp, 24 predicted proteins | sample 1519881 | NCBI WGS metagenome assembly OBLQ01 (sample SAMN01911456, study PRJEB22533) | soil metagenome | biome: Soil | place: Malaysia | collected 2012-04-30 | depth DG_metagenome m | reverse complement strand
TGATGCAGTTCACTCGATCTTCGAGGGAGGTGCCTGGATGAAACGAATGTTTCCGGCGTTTCTTTCAGCCATGTTGATCTCCGGAACGGCGATGGCGGATCACATTGGTATCTACACCGACGCCACAGGTTCCAGCTGCCTGTTTCAAGTCGGATTTACGAGCACCGCAACAGTCATTGAGAAGTTCTCATCCGGCGCGACAGGCTCGCGTTTCAAAGTTCAATTCAATGCCGGCTCCAGCTTTATTACTCCATTCATACCGGTTGGCTATTTGCCCAGCGATCTTTCTCTGGACTATGAGCAGTGTCTCATGGGCGACATCCCACTCGGTCAGATAGTCGCAAACCTGATTGACGGGAATCTCTACGTTGTGCCCGCAGATGGGCTGACCGACATAATCTACACAGATTGCGCCTTCGTAAATATGCCTTCGACGGGTGGTTATGCGGTCATCGGTGGCGGTGCGGATCCATGTGTGATTATCGCCGTGCAGCCGTCCACGTGGGGCAGTGTGAAGGCGTTGTATCGCTGATATCTCAGCGCGACTTCTTATTGAGCAGTTTCTGGATGGCGGCGAGGGTGCGGGTGTTGGCGACGTCATCTTTGACGAGCCAGCCTTTGCGGGCCACATTGACGCCGTATTTGTAGTACGCAATTTCTTTGGTGCTGTGGGCGTCCGGGTTGATGACGAAGCGGACGCCCATTTCTTTGGCGCGTTTCACGTGGCGCCAGTCGAGATCGAGGCGGTAGGGGTGGGCGTTGATCTCCATCCAGGTGTTGTGTTCCACGCACGCCTCGAACACCTTCTCCAGATTCAGCGGATAGCCGTCGCGTGATAGCAGTACGCGTCCGGTGGGGTGGCCGAGCATGGTGGTGTACGGATTCGACACCGCCCTCACGATGCGTTCGGTCATCTGGGCTTCGGTGCCGGTGAACTGGCCGTGTACGGAAGCGACGACGTAGTCAAAGCTCTCGAGAACCTGGTCGTCATAATCCAGGTCACCGTTCTGCAGGATGTCGCTCTCAATCCCCGCGAACACGACAAACGGCGCCAACTTCTTGTTCAGCGCCTCGATTTCCGCACGCTGTTTCTTCACATCCTCGACGGACAGACCGTTGGCGTACACGGCGGTTTTGGAATGGTCGGCGATCCCGAGGTACTCGAGGCCGAGTGCCTTCGCGGCGCGCGCCATCTCATCGAGCGTGCCGTGCCCGTCGCTGTAGGTGGTGTGGCAGTGGAAGGTGCCGCGAATGTCGGCCACCTCGATCAGCACCGGCAGTTCGTGCTTTTCGGCGGCTTCGATCTCGCCGGTGTTCTCGCGCAGCTCGGGCGGGATGAAGTCCATGCCCAGCTTCTTGAACAGCGCCGCCTCGTCCACCAGCTTGACGGGCTTTCCGTCCGACTCCTTGAACAGGCCGTACTCGTTGAGCTTGAACCCCTGCTTTTTGGCGCGGGCGCGCACTTCGGTGTTGTGTTCCTTGCTGCCGGTGAAATAGTGCGCGGCGGCGGGAAACTCGTCGTCTTTCACCACGCGCAGGTCCACGTGAATACCGGACTCCAGGATCACGCTGGATTTGGTGGGTCCATGGCCGATGATGGTGGCCACGCCGGACATGCCGACAAAGGCATTCATCACGGGATCGGCGTCGGCGGCGGTGGCCAGAATGTCGACGTCACCGATGGTCTCCTTGCAGCGGCGCAGACTTCCCCCGATGAAACTCTGCTTCACGCCCTTCACGCCCCGCACCACCTCCAGTATTCTGCTGGCTTCGTCCCAGGCGGTGCTGAAGAGAAAACGCTGCGCGTATTTGCGGTGGCGCGCGATGGCCGCGAGAATGTTGGTCTGGGTCTTCTCGCCGAAGCCGGGCAGTTCGGCCAGCCAGCCGTTGCGCCCCGCTTTCTCGAGCTCATCGATCGACGTGACCTTGAGTTTGTCGTACACGGCCTTGACCTTCTTGGGCCCCATGCCGCTGATGCGCATCATCTCCAGCACGCCCGCCGGCACCTGCGCGCGCAGCTTTTCGTATTCGTCGAAGGTGCCGGTTTCCAGCATCGACTTGACGTCGGCGAATATCGATTTGCCGATGCCGCGCACTTCCAGCAGTTCGCCGCTTGCCACCATCTGGTTCAGGTCACCGGAGAGATCTTCGACGGCGCGCGCAGCGTTGAAGAACGCGCGGATGCGAAACGGATTGGAACCGGTGATCTCGAGCATGGCCGCGACTTCGTCGAGGGCGCGGGCAACATCGGCTTTGGAGATGGCGCGAGGGGGAGGAGTCTTTCGCGCGGAGGCCATGGCAGTGGAGACTACGTGCCGTGCGATGCGCTGTGCGTCTCGCCGCTCTCGTCACCGGCATTCTCTTCGGCGAGCGCTTTTTCGCGCGCGATCAGCTGGTCGAAGTCGACATCGTCGACGTTGAGTTCGGCGGCGCGCGCAAATTCGAAGGCTTCTTTGGCGTCGTCGGTGAGTCCGAACACGCCGGGTGAACCGGCGGGATAGCGCAGCGCGTCATAATTGACACGGGTATCGACGGCAGCATCGCCGCCGATCCGGGCGCCGCGTTTCATGGTCTTGAGGCCGCCGATCATGATGATGCGTTCCACATCCTTGTGCGTCTCACACACCGCCTGCAACACCCCCGTCACCTTGCCGGCGATGCCAAACGACCCGTCCAATGTGGAGATGTAGAGCTCGTTGGCCACCTCGCTGAACTCGTCGTGGAAGAACACGCGCTCGCGGGTGGGAAAACCCAGGATGACGATCACATAGGCGCCTGCGGCGCGGTACTCGCGCGCCCGCCACAACAACGAAGCCACGCCCAGGTCCTCGCCCAGGAGCACCACTTTGCCGTCGGCGTCGAAGTCGCACGCGTTGCCCAGTGGGCCGCGAATCTGGAATAGTTCCTCACCCGGATTCATTACCATGAGCTGTTCGCTGGGAAGGTCACGGCCCTGTTCGACGACCGTAAACGTGCCGGCTTCCGGGTCGGTGCTCACGATGGGGAGCGTGATCGCGCGTGAATCGGGATTCAGGTAGATGTCGGCGTACTGTCCGGGACGCGCTCGCTGTGCCAGCGCAGCGAGTTCGAACTCGAGCAGGAAGGTGTCTTCCCCGAATGTCTGTTTGCGGATGATCTGAAACATTTTCGTCGTGCGCAGACTAATGTAGCAACGGTTGCGGCGCAAGTACAGACTCACCCCGGCCCCGGAAGGATTTGCCGCACCCCCATGCGATAAACCGGCCGCCCGGCCCCTCCCGTGGCGGGGACATAAATATTGACTCCGGTCCCCGGCAAAGGTATTGTTGACTGTACCCAGTCGCGGTTTGCCGCCGCTCTTACTCCGCGAGAAATTCTTCACCAGGAAGTGTCACGATGAAGGAAACCATGGCAAAAGCCGACCTCAAGTGGGGCGAGCTTCCGTTCGACTACGTCCGGACTGACTGCCATCTCGAGTACCATTACAGCGACGGCAAGTGGGACGACGGCGCCGTCGTTGAAGATGACAAGATCAGTATCAGCATGGCGTCAACCTGCCTGCACTACGGGCAGGAGTGCTTTGAGGGGATGAAAGTCTACGAGGCGCAGGACGGACGCGCACTTGCGTTCCGCCCCCTCGAAAACGCGCGGCGCATGTTGCGCACGGCGGGCAAGATCATGATGGTGGCGCCTCCCGAAGAACTGTTCGTCGAGGCGATCGAACGGACGGTCAAATTGAACCGGCGCTTCATTCCGCCCTACGGAAGCGGCGCCTCTCTGTACATTCGCCCGCTTCTGATCGGTGTCACCGGTACGGTTGGCATCAAGCCGTCACGAGAGTATCTGTTCGTGGTCATGGTAACCCCGGTGGGCCCCTACTTCCGTGCGGGGCTGAAGACGGTCAAGCTGCTGGTCGAGGAGCATGTCGATCGCGCGGCGCCGGGAGGTGTGGGCGATGTCAAGACGGGCGGCAACTACGCGGCCGGTATTCGCGCCACCTGGGCGGCCCGCGAAAAGGGTTTCAACGAAGTTCTGTTTCTGGATGTGACCAACCAGTTCGTGGACGAGTCCGGCAGCTCGAACTTCTTCGGAATCACGCGCGATGGCACCTACGTCACGCCCAAGTCTCCGTCGATTCTCGGCAGCATCACCAACAAGAGTCTGATGGAGATCGCGCAGGATATGGGCATGAAAGTCGAGCGCCGGCCGGTGCCCGTCTCCGAACTGCCCGAGTTCGTGGAAGCGGGGCTCATCGGCACCGCGACCATCATCGCGCCGGTTTCGGCCATCCAGCACGGCAACCGGTTGATCCAGTACGGATCACCGACCGAGATGGGTCCGGTAAGCACCAAATTGCGCCAGGCGCTGCTCGCGCTGCAAAAGGGCGACGCACCGGACAAGTACGGCTGGACGCACGAGATCCCACTGGATTGAGGGATGGGCGCACCCGCGCCTGCCCGGCAATAGTGGCGGAGGCTCCTTCTTCGGTGAAGGGGCCTCTGCTATTTTCAGGATCATGAACGAAAAGCAGCAACTCACACTCACCTGCGAAGTCGACGCCTACCGGTCCGGTTGGACGATCGTGGAGTTTCTGGCGCACCGTTTTCCGTATCACACGGCCGACGGCTGGGCCAACCGGGTTGAGCAGGAGTGGGTGCGCGTGAACGGCGCCACCGTGCCCGTGACGCACGCCGTTCACAAGAACGACGCCGTGGCGTACACCATCTGGCATTCCGAGCCGCCGGTGGACGATCGCTACGACGTCCTCTTCGAAGACGAGCACTATCTCGCGGTGTCGAAATCGGGCAACATTCCCGTGCACGCGTGCGGAATCTACATCGTCAACACACTCATCGCGCGCCTGCGCGCCGACTACGGGCCGAAGATCAATCTGGCGCACCGTCTCGACCGCGAGACCAGCGGCGTGGTGATGCTGGCAAAGCACCGCGCAGCCAACCGGCTGCTGGCAGGCATGTTCGAGCGTGGCGACGTGGAGAAGCGCTATCTGGCCATCGTCTACGGGCAGGTTTCCGGCAGGGCGGGAAGCACGACTCTGATTGATGCGCCCATCGCAAAAGTCGATGCCCGCTATCAGTATCCGGTGGAATACGAGTTCGGAAAGGCCAACGACCGCGCCACCTATCTTCCCAAACGCATCGTCGCGGAAGGTGGCAAGCCGGCGCGTACGCGCATCGAAGTGGTCGGATATGCGACGCGCGAGCGCGATGAGTTCACCATGCTGCATGTGGTTCCCGAACAGGGACGAACCAACCAGATCCGCGTGCACCTGGCGCACATCGGTCATCCCATCGTGGGCGACAAGATCTATGCGCTGACCGGTGAACTGCGGGACGAAGTGCTGCGCGAGGGACTCACCGGCCGTGTGCGCGAGGCGCTGGTACTCGACCGCCATGCGCTGCACTGCGAATCGCTGGCGTTCCGCCACCCGCTGACCGGTGCGGACGTGGTGATTTGCGCCCCGGTGCCGGTCGATCTGACCGCCTTCACGGTGAGCTAGTTCCGTGGCGCCGTACCGGCGCACACCCCTTGTGTTTTCCGCATGTTCGTCGCATGGTATGGTTGTGGGGAGGGAGGTCATTTCATGCGACGCACATATTTCATCCTCATCATGGGCGCGGTGGCCATCGCGGCCCTGTTGTCCTGTGCCAAAAATATCAAGGTTGGTCCCGCCGAGGCGCGCACCATTGCGAAGGAAGCGTACATCTACAGCTATCCCATCGTGGAGAACTACAAGGTGATGTACGCCTACGCGCTCTACCGGCAGAACCCCCATTTCAAAGCGCCCTTCAACAACCTGGCCGTGCTCACGCCGGATACCACCGTGGCCGACAGCACAAAGAACAGCGACATGGTCCGTCACTCGTACGCGCTCGCATGGCTGGACCTGCGCAAGGAACCCGTCATCATCACGATTCCAGCCATGGACGCGGGGCGCGAGTATGACGTTCGGTTGATCGACCTCTACACGTATCGCTTTGCGGAACTGAGCTCCAGCATATCGGGGAGCCAGGGCGGCAAGTACATGATCACCTTCGGGACGGCGCCGGGCACCACGCCCGAGGGGATCACCAGTGTGATTCCATGCGAAACCGCGATGGCGCTGGCCCTGATCTATGAGAAGCCGCCCGCCGGAGAAACCGCCGAGATCACCAGCGAACATCTGGAGCTGTTCAACGTGCAGACGCAATCCATTTTCAACGGCCAGCGTCCGTTGAAAGCCGACGATCTCATCTTCCCGCCGTATTCCGTGGCCACCGTGCGTTCTCCGGGCTTCTTTCAGTATGTGAACTTTGCATTCCGGTTCTGTCCGGTAAACCCCGGTGAAATTCAGGAGCGCGCGCAGTTTGCCAAGCTGGGCATCGCGGCGGGAAAGACGTTCAGCGTGGCATCATTGAGCAAGGACATGCTGGACGCCATCAACGCGGGCATGGCCGACGGCCGCGCCGCCATCGATTCGGTGGCGGCCCGGACCCCGGAAGAACAGGTCATGTATGGCACGCGTGCCGATCTGAAGAACGACTACATGGCGCGCGCGGTGGCGGCGAAACTGAGACTGTACGGTCCCGCGCCCTGGTAGGATTTCGGATTCTCGTTCAAGCAGAAGCACGTGGGCGCCACGCTGGCGTGGTGCTTCTGATCAGTGCAGGGTGAGTTTCAGGATGACGGGTTCTTCGAGCTTGTCGGTGGCCAGGCTGCCGTCGGGCTTGACCGCGTCGAACTGGGCGTTGGCCACGTAGTAGAAATCGTCGCCCACGATGACGCCGGTGGTCGGCTCGTGCATCAGCGGGTGATTGGTCTCGAGCACTTCGTCCAGCACGATGCGCTCATTGGCGCCGTCGAGATGATACCGTTCCACGCTGTTCCCGCGAATACCCAGCAGACTCCCACGGAAGTAATACAGCCCGTCGATCCCGTCCGTATTCACGCCCTCGGGCGCAATCAGCGCCCGTGACTTGCGGCTGGCGATGTCGACGGCGATCACGCCGTCGGCGCCCGCCACAAACAGCGTGCGCTCATCCGGGGTGATGGCAATACCATTGGGGTCTTTCAGTCCCTCCGGCGTTGCAAACACTTCCAGCTTCTGGTCCTTCTGGGTGATGCGATAGATCGCGGCCTCTTTGTACATGTGGGTGATGTACACGTCGTTTCCGCGTGTCACGACCAGGTCGTTGAAGCCGTGTACCGCGCCCGGCTCATCCAGTACCCATTTGCGTATCAGTTTTCCGGTGTCGAGATTGAACGCAAACACGCCGGTCGCGTTGCCATCGTGTTTCTGGTAGCCCTCCAGCCCGTCGCCGTCGAAGCTGCACGCCCACAGCATGCGGCGAGTGGGTTGGATCTTGATCCCGATCACGCTCCACAGACCGTCCTGGCGCGGCCCCACGAAGTCGCTCTCGTTGCCGTTGCGGTCGACGCGCACGATCTTGCCCTTGCGCGTGCTGCCCACGTAAAAGGAGCCGTCCTTCGGGTCGAAGGCGACGCTCTCGGGCAGAAGGTCCTTTTCATGCAGGAAAAACGCCACGTCGCTGGTGTGCGCCGCGTTGACCGCCCTGACCGGCATGGTGACGGAATCACCCAGCTGGAATGTCATCGTGGGCGGGGGCTGCGGCGGTTCCTGCTGCGGCATCGCGTGCGCCACCGACGCACAGGCGTAGAACACCCACGCAACGACTGCTTTGGTGGAGCGATACAGAAACGGGTTCATCGATGCCGGGAGTCCTACCTCACGAGTTCGAAGTTCGTGAAGTCGGCGTGGTGATAGATGATCGCCTCGGTGCTGCGGCGAACGTGGTCGCCCTCTTTGGAATGCACCGCGATCACGTGCATGACCTCGATGGGTAGACCGTGACGGAACGCCAGACCCACGCCCGTGAAGGGATGGCGCAACAGTTCGCTGCGCGGCGCCTTGCGCAGGGTTCCGTCCTTGCGGCGCTCGTATTCCAGAAACTTGCCGACGTCCGCCAGCAGCGCGCCCGCCACCAGCACATCCTTGTTCACCGAGACGCGCTTCCCGTACGACGCAATCAGCGAATCCGCCACGGCGACACACGTGTGGCACACCGCACGCACGCGCTCGAGCAGCGTGATGCTGGCCTGGTCGCCCAGCAGCGCAAAGGGGATCTGCTTCATGTCGTCGACACTGAACCCCGCGGCCCCCAGGGATTCCTCCCACACGGCGACGACTTTGTCGCGCAGGCCGGTATCCTGGATGAGCGAGAGTTCGGGCAGCGCGGCGATGATTTCATTACGCATTCGTTGGCCCCCCCTTGAGAGGAAGATCGATCAGGGTAAGCGGCGCAGCGGCACCGCGAATGTGAAACACGGCGCCCGCGACGGCGAGCGGCGTGCGGACATAGGCGAGACAGAGCGCACCTTTGAGCATGGGAGAAAACACGGCGGACGTGACGCGACCCGCCGTCGCGTCGTCCGTTTTGCCACCGGATGCGGCCACCAGCTCCGCGCCGGCCGCGGGGACCTCGTTCGCACCCGACAGGCCCACCAGTTTCCAGTTGGGATGACCGCGATAGTGCATGCGCGCAATGGTTTCCTGTCCCAGGTAGCAGCCCTTGTCGTAGCTGACGTGGGATTCGAGACCGCACTCGGCGGGAAAGTTGTCCGCCGTCACGTCGGCGCCGAACCACGGCCGGCCGTTTTCCACACGGCGTGTATTCCAGGCTCCACCGCCGATTTCCGCGCCGTCCATTCCCACCGCGCCCTGCACCAGATACGCCTTCATGCGCTCGTAGTACGCGCGCTCGACAATCACCAGCATGCCCTTGTCGCCCACCAGCGAGTGGCGAACCACGGTGGCACGCATGCCCTGGTAATCATTTTCGGTGAAGGTGCCTCCCTCGAGGGGAAGCGGTTCGCGCGGGAAGATGCGCCAGACCAGTTCGCGGCACCTGGGACCTTCCACCGCGATCATGGCGTGCGCGTCGCTCAGGTTTTCCAGCGTGACGTCGTCGGCGATGATGTGCGACTCCAGCGATTCCGCCACCTGCGCCACCGGCCCCTGCAGCACCAGCACCCGCAGGTCGTCGGCGCCCGCCAGCACCAGCAGCTCCGCCACGATCTTGCCCCTGGTGGTGGTCATCAGTGCCGGACACATGTGGCCCGTCGCCAGCGCGGCGACGTCGTTGGTGATCATGGCGTTGAGAAAACGCACCCGGTCTTTTCCGGTCAGGCGCAGCACGCCCGCCGTAGCCGGATCGATCAGGCCGACAGCGTGCGCGAGTGCTTCGTACTCGGTGGCGGGATTCGTGAAAGCGTCGGGAAGGGTGTCAGTGGGCATGCTATACATCCGCAAGCGTGACGGTTTCGAAAAACTCGTAGAATTTGTCCTCGAGGCTGGTGAGTCCGTTCTTCACGGTGCAACGATCTTCGATCGAGCAGCAGCCATCATTGCTGGTGCACATCACCATGTGAACCGGGCCCTCGATGGATTCGAACACCTGGGCCAGCGTAACATCACCGGGGTTGCGCAGCATGCGGTATCCGCCGCCGCTTCCCTTGTACGCCTCGATGATGCCGCTCTGCGCCAGGTTCTGGAGAATCTTGGCCAGCAGGTTGGGCGGCAGGTTGAAGCGCGTCGCGATCTCCTTCGCGTTGGCCAGGTTCCCCTCGGGCAGGGACGCGATGTGCTTCAGGGCGATCAGCCCGTAATCGGTTTTCATCGAGATGCGAATCATGGATCGGGGGGCTCCGGGTCGGTTCGTGCCCGGATCAATAATAAGGACAACGGGCCCCGGCTTCAACCGTCGCTATGAGAATGGCTTCGGGAGCCTCGCGGGGCGTGGGGCCGCGGGGAGGCGGCAGTGGCTTACAGCGCCGCGTGAAAGTCCGCCGCCAGCAGGCGGTGGAAATGCAGTTCACCCTGTTCGTGCTTCACGGAGTAGCGTCCCCGGTCGTATGACGCCGACCCCAGGCCGCGCTGCACCGACTCGCAGATTTCCACGTCTTCTTTCTGCACCACATCGCTGGCGGCCAGGCTTTTCTCCACGAACCCGGAGTCCGCGGCGGTCTCGGGCGTGAAGTAGTAGTCGAAGATGACTTCGGTCTGCTGGTGGCCGCGCGGGATGACCCAGTTGGTGTCCATCATCGGTCCGTAGCGGTTGATCATCAGATTGGGATAGAGCCAGGCATACAGCACGCGGTCGCCGATGCGTTCCGCAAAATCGCTTCCACTCGCGCCTGCATCGCCCGCACCCGCGCCCGACTGGATGGAATACCTGTCGAACACTTCCACCCGGTACGAATCCATGTCGAGTTGCGCGGCCAGGCCGTGGTGCAGATATCCCACGTGGTATCCGCCGTCGAGATAGTTGTCGACATACACCTTCCAGTTGCATTCGAGCGTGTACCTGCGCCGCGCCACGAATTTCAGCCGGTCGCTCTGCATGTCACGCAGACGCCGCCCCAGCTCTTCGAGCTGCGGGGCCAGCGGTGACGGCGACGGTGCCATGCTGATGAACAGCAGATCGCACCACGATTCGACGGCCATGGGGGTGAGTCCGAAGGCGTCGCGGTCGAAGTCGCGCACCGCGCCCAGTTCGGGCGCCTTCAGCAGGCGGCCATCGAGGCCGTAGGTCCAGCCGTGGTACGGGCACACCATGGTATTTGTGCAGCCCGTGCCGCTCATCACCTGGGCGGCATGGTGGCGGCAAACATTATAGAAGGCGTTGAGTTCGCGCTGCTCGTTGCGCACGATGACGTGCGGCTCGCCCGTAATCGCACCGGCCACGTAGTCGCCGATGTTGCGCACCTGGTCCGCGCGGCCCGCAATCAGCCAGTGGTTTCGAAACACGCTGTCGCGTTCGAGCTCGTAGAAGCGCGGGTCGTTGTACCACGACTTGGGTGGAAGCCACGCGGCCTCCAGGGGAGCGGACGCATCGAAGCGCGACACTTCCTCGCGAAGCCACGGAGTATTGCTGGCGGAACGGGTGAACATAGGGTCGGGTCCTTGCGATGGTGCCGCCGGGACGGCGGGTTCCATCGTAGCCTGTTCCGGCGGGGTTTGTCGACCGGTCCGTCGATTGCCGTCCCGGCGTTCATCCTGTAGACTGGCGTCGGTGTCCCACCATCGTATGAAGTCCGAGTTTGAGTTGATCGAGACCTTCACGCGCCGTATCGGCCGCGGGCGCGCGCGTGGTGTGGTGGTGGGTGTCGGCGATGACGCGGCCGTGCTGCGTTTCAGTGCGCGTGAAGACGTCGTCGTCACCGCCGATGCGATGGTGGAAGGTGTGCACTTCGAGCGGCGCTGGCTGGACGGCGCTACGCTGGGTGCGCGTCTGGCGGCCATCAACCTGAGTGACATCGCCGCGATGGGAGGGCAACCGCGCTTTGCGTTGCTGTCCCTGGCGGTGCCCCGCAACACGCCCACGCGTCTCGTGGAAGCCATCGAGCAGGGAGCGATTCGTTCTCTTGCCCGCCACGGGGCGCGTGCGGTGGGTGGAAACCTCACCGCAACGCGCGGTCCACTGGTGTGCGACATGACGCTGCTGGGAACCTGTGCGCGCGGACGCGCCTGGCAACGCGCGGCGCGCGCCGGTGATGCCATCATTGTGGCCGGCCGGCTGGGCGCGGCGGCAGTCGGCGTGCACATGCTGCGCGCGGGCAAGAAGCGTGGCGCGCCGGTCAACGCCTACCGGCGCCCCGTTCCGCGTCTCGACGTGGTACGGGCGCTGGGCGCAACCCGCATGATTCACGGAGCCATCGACATCAGCGACGGGCTGTCGAGCGACATCATTCATATGTGCGAAGCCGGCGACGTGGGATGCGACATCGATGCGCGCGCGCTCCCCATCGCACCCGCGGTGCGGAGCTTCTGTGCCGCGCGGGGCACGGATCCGGTCACCTGGTCGCTGCATGCCGGTGAAGACTACGCGCTGATTGTGAGCGTGGCGCCGCGAAACGCCGCGGCGGCATGCCGGGCCATGGGTCGTGCCGGCGCGCCCGCGGTCGTGGTGGGGCGCTTCACCAGACACCCGGGGATGTATCGCATCGTGGATGCAACCGGCGTGCGCGCGTTTGGGCGCGGTGGGTGGGACCACCTGCGGAGGTCGCGCCGATGAAGGTGCACGTTCCCCACGTCCACATCGAACGTAGGGGATTTCAGTACACGACCATCGGTGTGGTGCTGATCTCCTTTGCGTTGATGGTGGTGGCCGGCCTCGAGAACCGGCCCGCCCCGTGGGCGCCGTTCTACGTGATCTATGCCGCGCTCGCCACGTGGCTTCCCTTGCAGTGGAAGACGGTTCGCTTCGGCCCGGTGCGCGCCGTGCGCTGGTGGATGTGGGCGGCGTGCCCGGTGATTGCAATTCTGTTGCAGGCCATGGACAGTGTGCTGGTCAATGTGGTGTACGCGCGCATCGTGGTGGCGCTGGGCGGTCCCGAGAGCCTGAGCAATTCCATTATCGGCGTGCCCGCCATGTTCTCCGCACTCTTCCGCGCCGGCGGTGCGCACCTCGGCATCAGCGCGAAGACGGTGCAGATGAGCTACCTGGGCTTTCTGGTGGCCTGGGCCGGCTTCGGCGAAGAGGTGTACTTCCGCGGCTACGTGCAGGGAGTGCTGCGGCGCCACCACTCGGCGCGCTACGCCATCACCGTGGCCACGCTGCTGTTCGCCGTTCGTCATTACATGCAAATGCTGCTATTGTTTCCCACCTACCCGGTGTTCGCCGCGACCGCGTGGTGCGCCACGGCCATTCCGCTGGGATTCGCCGTCGGCTACATCTACGAACACACCGATTCGCTGTGGATGCCGGTGACGATTCATTACCTGTTCAACATCATTCCGTTCCTCGCGGGGTGATCATGAAAGGGATGCCATGATCCGCAAAGCCGCCATCACCCTCCTTGTTCTTGCGTCGCTCACCATGATGGTGTCGTGCGGCGGCAAGAAGAAGAGCGCCGCCATCACTCCGCCGACGGTCCATGACTATTCCTATTCGAATACGGGCGAGATCGCCGTGTCGCACCTGGCGCTGGACCTCAACGTGGATTTCGACAAGAAGGTGATTTCGGGCACGGCCGGCTTCCTGCTCGACAACAAGACCGGCGGAAGGGTGGTGACCTTTGACACGTGGGCGCTGGCTATCGAGGGCGTGACGCTCGAGGACGATCAGGGCAATCTGACGGATGCGCGTTTTGTGATCGGCGATTCGCTGCCGCTGGTCGGACGTCCGCTCTCGGTGGTGATCGAGCCCAACACGCGTCGCGTTACGGTGAAGTACCACACCACGGCCGCTTCCGACGGCGTGCAGTGGCTGTCCCCGGAACAGACGGCGGGGAAGAAGCTGCCCTACGTGTACACACAGTCCGAGGAAATACGCGCGCGTTCATGGGTGCCGTGCCAGGACACGCCGGCGATTCGCTTCACGTATACCGCCAACGTGCACGTGCCGCCCGGCATGCTGGCGCTGATGAGCGCCGAGAATCCCAGGGAGAAGGCTGCGGACGGCGTGTACCGCTTCGAAATGAAACAGCCGATTCCGTCCTACCTGCTGGCCCTGGCGGTGGGCAACCTTGAGTATCGCGCCATCAGTCCGCGCACGGGTGTTTATTCGGAACCCGAGGTGGTGGACAAGGCCAAATGGGAACTGGCCGACCTCGAGAAGATGATGCAGGCAACCGAGAAGATGTACGGGCCGTATCGGTGGGGCCAGTACGACGTGCTCGTGCTGCCGCCCAGTTTTCCCCTCGGCGGCATGGAGAACCCGCGCCTGACCTTCGCCACCCCGGTGATCATCGCGGGCGACCGCTCGCTGGTGTCGCTGATTGCGCACGAGATGGCGCATTCGTGGTCGGGTAATCTGGTAACCAACGCGGACTGGAATGACTTCTGGCTCAACGAGGGGTTCACGACGTACATCGAGCGGCGTATCGACGAGGCCGTCTACGGCAGGGAATACGCCAACATGCAGACGCTGCTCGGCATGCGCGATATGGAAGAGGAATGGGACGAGATCGGCAAGGACAGCAAGGACACCGCGCTCTACGTCGAATACAACGGACGCAACCCGGACGAGATGCCCACCATGGCGGCGTACGAAAAGGGAAATCTCTTTCTCACCATGATGGAAGACTCGCTGGGCCGTACCAAATGGGACGCGTTTCTCAAGAAGTACTTCGACGATCATGCCTTCCAGACCATGACCACGAAAAAGTTCCTGCGGTACCTCAAGGACAACATGTTCGCGGCCGATTCCACGCGCTACAACTCGCTGAAGATCGATGAGTGGGTGTACGGACCGGGTCTCCCGTCCAACTGCCCGAAGATCACATCGAAGCGTTTCGACCAGGTGGACACGCAGGTGGCTGCTTTCAAGAACGGCGTGCCCGCGAAACTGCTGGCCGCGAGAGGCTGGACCGCCATCGAGTGGGAACGTTTTCTCACCGGCTTGCCGGTGATTTCCGCCGCGAAGGCGCAGGATCTGGATGAGACCTACAATCTGAGCCATGGCAACGCGGTCGTCCAACGCTACTGGTTTCCGGTGGCCATCGACGCGCATTACGACGCGGCCAACGCGGCCATCGAAAATTTCCTGATGACGGTGGGGCGTCGCTTCATCGTGCGGCCGGTCTACATGGAGCTGGCCAAGACGCCCGAGGGCCTGGAGTTCGCGCGCGCGGTCTACAAGAAGGCGCGCCCGGGTTATCACGCCATGACCCAGACGGGCATCGACCTGGTGTTGTATCCGAAGGACGAGCAGAAGTAGGTGGCGGGAATCGTCGTCGGCATCATCTCGGATACCCACGGCCTGCTCCGGCCCGAAGCCGTGAAGGCGCTGCAGGGCGTTCGTTACATCGTGCATGGAGGCGATATCGGCGATGAGACCATCCTGCACACGCTGGCCGCCATCGCCCCGGTGACGGTGGTGCGGGGCAACACCGACCATGACGCCTGGGCCCGCCGGGTGCCGCGTACCGCGGTGCTGGACGTGGCGGGTGTGCGCATCTATGCGGTCCACGATATCGACACGCTCGATATCGACCCGCCCACGGCGGGCGTTGACGTGGTAGTGTTCGGACATTCGCACCGGCCCGGCATCGAATCCCGAAACGGCGTGATGTACCTCAACCCCGGCAGTGCCGGCCCACGGCGATTCAATCTGCCTGTGTCCGTTGCGCGCCTCACGATCGAGAACGGCGCTGCGACGGCGGAGATCATCGAAGTTCTACCCGCGCAGTAGTGGAGGAAGACAACATGCAAGACATACTCCAGCGATGGGTCGATCACATGGGCTGGGCGGACGCGCAGATACTGGCCAAGCTCCGCAGCGCGCCCGAAGACACGGAGTCCCTCAAGTGGTATGCGCACGTGTTGGCCGCGGAGCGAGTGTGGTACATGCGCCTCATCGGACAGGACTGGACGACGCAACGCGTATGGCCGTCGCTGTCGCTCGACGAATGCGCGGCGCTCGCGGAACAGAACGCGGCGCAGCTGGCCCAGTTCGTCACGCGCATGAACGATGACGACATCAAACGCCCCGTGAAGTACACCAATTCGGCGGGGGAGACGTTCGAGAACAGCGTACCGGACATCGTTTCGCAGATCGTGCTGCACGGTGTGCATCATCGCGGCCAGATTGCCGCGTCACTGCGATCCAACGGCGTGGATCCGCCCTCGCTCGACTACATTCGTTTCGTGCGCGGAAAGTAGCCCTTGCGCGAAAAAGGCGGAGGGCACTCACGCCCCGCTGTGCGGTATAATGGAGAGATCGCACCGGCGGGCCGATGGCGGCCTACATGTGGCCCCGAACCCCTGCCCGCTACCGTGTATCGTCGATACTCAGGCCGGCATCGCACCGGCCGTCACCCGATTGCGGAGACAACAATGACGTACGTTCAGCGCCTGTTGTGTGGATTGGTTGTCGTTGCCACCCTGTTTTCGTTCCGCGCCGCGGATGCGTGCACGACATTCTGTTACGCGGACGGCGGCACGCTGGTGTTCGGCGGCAACTACGACTGGAACATCGGGGAGGGCCTGGTTCTGATCAACAAGCGCGGCGTCATCAAGCGCGCGCTGGTGGAGCCGAATGCCGCCACTTGGACGTCGAAGTACGGCAGCATCACCTTCAACCAGTACGGGCGCGAGTTTCCCACCGCGGGCATGAACGAGAAGGGACTCGTGGTCGAACTGATGTGGCTCGACAATGCGCAGTATCCCGCCGGCGACGGCCGGGGAGCGCTGCCCACGCTGCAATGGATTCAATACCAGCTCGACAACAGCGCCAGCATCGATGACGTGCTCAAGACCGACCGGCTGGTGCGCATCTCCTTCGGCGGGTCGGCGAAGATCCACTTTCTGGTGGCTGACGCCGCGGGCAACGTGGCCACCATCGAGTTTCTGGCCGGCCTGATGGTGGCTCACGGCGGAGAACACCTTCCGTATCCCGTGCTGACCAATGACACGTACGAAAAGTCGGTCGATTACGTGAAGAAGAACGGCGTGCAGACGGGCAAGTCGGGCCCGGGCTCACTGGACCGCTTTGCGCACGCCGCCAGCTACCAGGCCAACGCCAGGACCCCCGCGGATGCCGTTACCCACGCATTTGCGATGCTCGACAACGTCGCGCAGGGTGACCAGACGCAATGGAGCCTCGTGTACGACATCAAGAACCTGCGCGCGTACTTCCGCACGCACGCGGCACGGACCATCCGCTGGGTCGACCTCGCTGGAATGAACTTTGATTGCAGCGCGCCCGTTTCCATGCTGGACATCAACGCGGCCCTCTCCGGGGACGTGGCGAAAGACCTCAAACCCTATTCTCCCGCTGCCAATGAAAAGCTGGTGCGCTCGTCGTTTGCAAAGACGGCGTTCCTGAGCGACACATCGGCGGAAATCCTGAACGAGCTGGTCAACTACCCCGATGCCACATCGTGCGACCGGCAGGCAGGACAAACGGGAAAACCATAAGCGTTGCACTTCTTCGTCGACGTTCACACTCCGGCAATGACCGTGGCCATCGCCCTGCTGGCGGGCATGGTCGCGCAGTCCGTTGCCTACCACCTGCGCCTGCCGGGCATTGTGATCCTGCTGCTCACGGGCGTGCTGCTGGGCCCGGACGGGCTCGGCATCGTGGATCCGCAACGACTGGGCACCGCGCTTCACGTCATCGTGGGATTTGCGATCGCGGTCATTCTCTTCGAGGGCGGTATGAACCTCGAATGGAAGCTGCTGCGCCGCGAGGCTCCCACCATACGACGGCTGGTGACGCTGGGAGGCATCGTCACGTGGTTGGGCGCGGCGCTGGCCGCGGGCGAACTCATGGGATGGGGCCTGCGCCTCTCGATGCTCTTCGGTTCGCTGGTGATCGTTACCGGGCCGACCGTGGTGTCTCCGCTGCTCCGGCGAATCCGCGTGCGCCGCAATCTGCAGACGATTCTCGAAGCCGAAGGTGTGTTCATCGACGCCATCGGCGCCATCATCGCGGTGGTGGCGTTTGATCTCGCCTTCGCGGAGGGCACCGACGGTTTTCTGACCGGCGGACTCCACATTCTCTCCCGGCTGGGCATGGGAGCGCTGGTGGGCATGGTGGGTGGCGGCGTGATGATGCTGCTCCTGCGCTCACGACGCGTGATCCCGGCCGGCATGGAAAAGGTGTTCACGCTCACGCTGGCATGGGCGACGTTCCAGGTGAGCAACGCGGTCTCTCCTGACTCCGGCATTCTTGCGGTCACCGTGGCCGGCATCATGGCCACCAATGTGGGCCACGAGACCACGCGCGGGGTGCGCGAATTCAAAGAGCAGCTCACGGTGATGATGGTGGGCATGCTGTTCGTGTTGCTGGCCGCGCAGGTGCATCTCGCGGATGTGGTGGGGCTGGGGCGCAACGGCATTCTGGTGGTGGTGGCGCTGATGTTCGTCGTGAGGCCGTTGTGCGTGCTGGCGTGCACGGTTCACGGCGATCTGACATGGCGGGAAAAAGTCTTTCTGTCCTGGATTGCACCGCGCGGAATCGTGGCGGCGTCCATCGCCACGCTCTTCTACGAAGGCATGCAGGCGCGGGGTGCGGAGGGCGGGGAGGCCATGCGTGGTCTGGTGTTTCTGGTCATCACGTGCACGGTGCTGGTGCAGGGGCTGACCGGTTCGCTGGTGGCGGGCTGGCTGGGTGTCAAGCGCCCGCGCGGCCAGGGCTACGTCATCCTGGGCGGCAATCCGCTGGCAGTGGAAATGGCCATCGCGTTGCGTGGTGGCGGCGAAGAATCGGTGCTGATCGACGCCAACCCGTCTCTGTGCGCGGACGTCGAGGCGAAGGGATTTCGTATTCTGCATGGCAATGCGCTCGACGAACGCATCATGGGGCGCGCCGAACTCGACACACGCAAGGCCATCATTTCGCTGCTTCCCAACGATGGGGTGAATCTGCTGTTTGCGCGGCGCGCCGTCGATGAGTATCGCGCGGACCGCGTGTATGTGGCGATGCATGGCGGCGCCATCAAGCCCGCACACATCTCGGAGATCCGGGGACGGGTGCTGTTTGGTTCACCCGCGGACGTCGATCACTGGGCCAACCGTCTGGGACGCGGCGAAGCGCACGTGGAGAAGTGGGCGTTTGCAGGTGTGCCCGACGCGCGCAGCAACCCCACCATGCCGGTGGCGAAGGAATTGCGCACCATGGTGCTGCCGCTTACGCTCGCACGGGGATCAACGGTACGCCCCGTCGACGACCGCTACGAACCCAAGAAGGGCGACGTGGTCAGCTGGGTGCTGCTGTCGCGCCGCGACGAGGAGGGGCGCAACTGGCTGCGTGGCCGGGGGTGGACGCTTCCTCCCGCCGCCTGAGTGTCGGTCACGAACCCGTCATGATCGTATGTGTGACCACGCCCAGGCGCGTCCCCAACCACGCCACCATGACGGCGACTCCCACACCATACGCCACGTGACCCACCACGTGCGCCCACCCCACGGCGGGCCCCGCCGTCTGAAACTGCGGGAGTGGATGCTTTTCCGCCAGCGCCATCAGCACGAACACCATTGCTGCTCCGTGAAAGGCGCCGATGGCGGCTCCCACCATGAGGATCACAAAGATGTTGGTACTGCCGAGTGAACGGATGATCAGTATGTAGGGAATTGCGAAGAGACAACCCGCGGTGAGATGCATCAGCAGGCCGGGCGGAACCGAACCCTCGTAGCGGCGGGTCACAAGGCTTCCCACCGCGCGAATCATGTCAGCGTTGGCCCAGCCCTGTTCGTGAATGAACCACATCACCAGGGACATGAAGACCGTGCCCAGCAGGCCGGCCAGGACGACAAGCAGGAGGAACATTGCAGCCACCTCCGTTTACCCAAAGGTACTACTGTGCGCTGCCGCCGTCCACGGAGTAGTGTCTTTTCGTCGCACGTGATCTTTGCGATGATCGGCGCACATGTCGCATATTCCGGAATGGTTGACGGGGATTCCCATTGCGCACCGCGGGTTGCATGATCCGTCGCGGGGCGTAATCGAGAATTCGTTGCCCGCGTTGTGGACGGCCGCGCGTAGCGGACTGCCCGCGGAACTGGATGTGCGCCTGCTGGCGGACGGAGAAGTGGTCGTCTTTCACGATCGGACACTCGACCGCCTCACCGACGCGCGCGGGCCCATTGCGGCGCTTTCTGCGTCCGAACTGCGCCGGGTGGCGCTGTCGGGTGCACGCGCGGATGATCCACGACCCGATGATGCGCGCATTCCGTTGCTGCGCGACGTGCTGGACGTGATTGCGGGCGCAACGCCGCTTCTCATCGAAGTGAAGAACGAGGGAGAGGTGGGTGCGCTGGAGGATGCGGTGGCCTCCCTGCTCGCGGATTATGGTGGTGCGTACGCCGTGCAGTCGTTCCATCCCGGAACCGTGGCCTACTGGCGCGACCACGCGCCCGGTGTTCCGCGAGGGTTGCTGTCGGGCGATTTTCGTGACGACAGGATTGATGATGCCATGCGCTTGCGGTTGCGCAACCTGGAGTTCATGGACGCGTGCGCCCCGGACTTCATCGGCTACGACATCCGGTTGTTGCCCGCCGCTCCGGTGTCACGCGCGCGTGCGGCGGGAACGCCGGTGCTGGGCTGGACCGCGCGCTCGCACGACGAGGCCGAACGCGCGCTGGAGCACTGCGACAATGTGATCTTCGAAGGGTTCGATCCATCGACACTGCGAGGCAAGAAGTGAGAATTGGTATCCGCACGAATGAATTTCATAGCTACAGGGCTCGGACTCGAGCCCTGCGTCCTCACCCTCTGTTCACCCTTCTGACCATCGCCGCAGTGCTTTTGCTTGTGCTTGCGCCCGGCTGTTCACGCGAAAAACGGCCGCCCAACATCGTGCTCATTTCCGTCGACACACTGCGCCCGGACCGGCTCGGTTACGGCGGCAACCCGCGCAACACCAGCCCCTGTCTCGACCGGCTCGCCAAAGAGGGAGTGGTGTTCACGCGCGCAACCAGCGTGTCGGGGTGGACACTGCCGTCCATGGCGACCATCTTCACCGGGCGCTATCCCAGCGAGCACGGCGCCACCGACTTTCACTGGTCGCTGGATGCGTCGCTGCCCACGGTGGCGGGACTGCTGCGGGCCCACGGATACGACACCTACGGCTACGTGAGTCACGTGATGCTGACGCCCACTTACGGCATGGGCGAAGGCTTTGCACATTTCGATTTCAGTGTGCTCAATGTGGGCGATCCGCACGAAGTAACCACCGGCCAGCCCCTCACCGAACTGGCGCAGCGCGGCCTGCGCGGCGTGAAGCAGCCCTACTTTCTGTGGGTGCATTACTTCGATCCCCACTTCAAGTACATTGACCACGACCAGTTCCATTTCGGCGACCGGGACATCGACCACTATGACTCCGAGATCGCGTACGACGATTACTACATCGACGACCTGCTGAAGACCGTCGATCACGGCAATACCATCATCATCTTCACGGCCGACCATGGTGAAGAGTTCGGCGAACACGGAAGCATCTACCACTACACGCTTCACGGCGAGGTCATGCGCGTGCCCCTGATCATCAAAGGTCCCGGAATCGCGCCGCGCACCGACGACCAGCCCGCCGATCAGATCGACTTCATGCCCACGATTCTGGCGCTGGCCGGTATTCCGGCGCCCGCCGGATTGCCGGGACACAACCTGCTCGCGCCGCGCGCGCCCGACGAGCCGCAGTTCATCGAGCGCGACCGGCCGCCCCAGTGGCGCCAGCGCGGCGTCATCGTGGGCGACGAGAAGCTCATCGTCATCGAACCGGCCGACACCACGCAGATTCCACCCGCGAGCCGCAACGAGGAGATCGTGGTGAAGAATGTGATTCCGGGAATCTACCGCTTCGACATGACGCACGACCCGGGAGAACAGAACAACCTGTTCTCGCCATCCGACCCCACCTCGCTGAAGCTGCTGGCGCTGGTCAACGCGCACTTCTCCAAAGCGCCCGCGCACGGTCCCCCGGTGCAGCTCGACCAGGATCTGCTCGACAAGTTGCGCAGCCTCGGATACATCCACTGACGTTCGCGCGCAGCGCGAGGAGGACATGATGCGTTTTCCTTTCTGGACCGTCGATGTTTTCACGGATCGCGTGTTTGCCGGCAATCCGCTGGCAGTGGTGGGCGACGCCACCGGGCTATCCACGGATCAGATGCAGTTGATTGCGCGCGAGTTCAACCTCTCCGAGACCACCTTTGTGCTGCCGCCGGAGAACGATGAGCAGACGTTTCGCCTGCGCATCTTTACGCCGGCCCGCGAACTGGCCTTTGCCGGGCACCCCACCGTGGGAAGCGCCTTCGTGCTGGCGGCCACGGGTCGAATTCCCATGGGACCGAACGGGACGCGGATTGTGTTCGGCGAGAATGTGGGGCCGGTGCAGGTGGACATTCGCGCCAAGAGCGGCCGCCCTGTCTCCTCGCAGCTGCTGGCCGCGCGGGTTCCGGAATGGGGCCCGCCGCCACCCGCGCCCGAGTTGCTGGCGGCGGCGCTGGAGCTCGACGCCTCCGACCTTCTGGTGACCGACGACGACCGGCCCGCGTCGCTCTCGTGCGGAACGCCGTTTCTCTTTGTTCCATTGGCATCGCTCGACGCCGTACGCCGCGCCCGCATAAACCGGCACGCCTGGGATACCACCCTGACGACGCCGTGGACGGAGTCGGTCTTTCTCTTCTCCCACCAGGCGGAAGCACCGGATGCCACCGTGCACGCGCGCATGTTTGCCCCCACCTTCGGCGTCCCCGAGGACCCCGCCACCGGCAGCGCCGCCGCGGCGTTTGCCGGTTACCTGGGCCGCCGCCATGCGCTGGCCAACGGTACGGGACGCTGGGTGGTCGAACAGGGGATCGAAATGGGGCGCCCCAGCCGGATGGAAGTGGAAGCGGATGCTACCGATGGCGAGATCACTGCGGTGCGGGTCGCCGGACCGTCGGTCATTGTTGGAGAAGGCTATCTGAACATCCCCTAGTACCGGCGGCGGTTGTCGCCCCGGCGACGTGTTGAGGAAGGGTAGGGAACAACACGCCTTTTCGAGGAAGTTCCGAACCGCTTTCCCGGTCCCGGTTAAATAACGAGTAAAGAGAACACGATCGATTTGGGTATGTGGCAACCGCGCATCCCGTACCCCGGTGTGTCCATGTTTCCCGTCGCCGTTCCCGTTAGTACGGCTGTTATCACCTTTCCGGCGCTTGAAAACGCCACAAACCACATGCTATACTTGGTCGTTCGCTAAATACACAGATCGACCCTTGTTCGACTCCGCTGCCCGGAGGATTTGGTAGTTGGCTAGACATCGCTCAAGCAGCGCGGGCGTTTTTTTGTTCTGTGTGATCGCTGCCGCAGCGCCTGCACACGCGCAGGATTTGCTTTCCGCATACACGGGACCGAATGCGCAGGGGTATCTGGCACCGCTCGTCGATGCGTTCAGATCGAATCTGAACGCGGGCCTGTTTCACTCGGCGCGCATCGAGCCGAATGGATTTCATGTCAGCCTCGAGTTCACAGGAATGGCGACGTCGTTCGGCAACGCCAGCCGCACGTTCATGGCGCGAACCGACACCGGAGTGAACGACCACTACGTTCAGGCTCCGACGATCGTGGGTGATCCGGGCGCGGTGTTCACCTCGGGATATGCGAACACGACCTACGCGTTCCCGGGCGGTTTTGACGTCAGCAACTGGTACCTTTCCGCACCCCAGTTGCGTATCGGCAACTGGAAGGGTACGGAAGCGCTGGCCCGCGTCATCCTGTACGACACGGGCAACAAGGAAATTGGCAGCCTGGGTGTGTGGGGAGGCGGAGTGCGGCACAGCATCTCGCAGTATTTTCCGGGGATTGCGCCGCTGGATATCGCCGTCGCAGGAATGTATCAGCACGCGCGCCTGAACACGGACCAGGGACTGGATATCGTCGATTCGAACCTGTATACCCTGGCGCTGCACACGGGCATGGCGTTGGGTCCGATTTATCCGTACGCGGGACTTTCGATCGATTGGTATCGGTTTGGGGTGCACTACGAGACCGACGGGATTGATCCCATCGATATTCGATACCAGACCAACGAAGACTTTCAGCTCACATTGGGTGCCTCGTATCAGGTCGGCTTTGTCGCCGCCTATGGAGAGTACAATTTCGCCGATCAGAATACCCTGGCGGCGGGGTTGTCGGTGAATTTTCCCTTTTCCAGCAGGAGCGTGACGCAATGAAACAACTGTGCGCCAGACTTCTCGTGATTGCTGCGTTGGGCATGCTGCTCGTTAGCGCGGGCTGCATTACGGACAATGCTGACCTGGTGATCACGGATAACATCTGCGTAAATGTGCAGGACACGGAGACGACGGGATCGTTCACGACGTTCACCGTCGTTGATGACTTCAAGGACCAGCTCGTGAAGAAGCTGGCCGCCTACAACAAGGGTCCGAAGGATCTGAAGAGCATCCACATGGTGGGTGCATCGTTCAAGGCGCTCAAGGTGACCCCGCATGACTGGACGGTCACGGCGGACGTCAATATCGCGCGCCAGGACACTCCGGGTGGCGGATACGATGACGGCCCGGCGCCGTTCGTGTCGTTCACGGACCAGTCGCTGATGGCGCTCAAGGGCCAGCCGACGCGGGCGAACCTCGATGCGTCGGGCGTCCAGGTGGTCGACAACGCGCTGGCCGCGCTTCTCAACGGCGAGGACCCGCGTATGGTTCTGGTCGTCGACAATTCATCGGTCACACCGACGCCCTCGGGCTCGGACCCGATGAGCTTCACGCTGCAGGCCTGTGTCCGTTTCCAGGCTGTGGTCGCGAAGACGAACGGCCATCATTAGTCGATAGTCGGATAAAACGAGAAGTCTGACGGGAAGACGTCCGGCCGCCGCCTGGCCGG
>OBLQ010000144.1_pt1 | contig 24471 bp, 20 predicted proteins | sample 1519881 | NCBI WGS metagenome assembly OBLQ01 (sample SAMN01911456, study PRJEB22533) | soil metagenome | biome: Soil | place: Malaysia | collected 2012-04-30 | depth DG_metagenome m | reverse complement strand
CGTCAACAAGTCCGTGTGGGGCGAGGTGGTGCCGTTGCGTGAGAGCGGCGAACTCTTAGAGATGATCGAAGGGGTGGAGTGCCCGGTCGTTGCGATCCACGGCGATTACGACCCCCACCCGGTCAGCGCGGTGGAGGAGCCGTTGAGGCAGATCCTTGAGGACTTCCGAATGATCGTGATCCCTAAGTGCGGACACGAGCCCTGGAAGGAGCGCCAGGCACGGGACAACTTCGAGCGCATCCTTTTGCGCGAAGTCGGCGACTGATCACACCCCGGCGAGGCCAAGTTCGGGAGCGCTCGCCTGCATCGCCTGGATGCAGTTGCCGATGTGCTCCTCGAGCGGGAGGCCGATGAGTTCCGCTCCGTTGTAGACGTCGTCGCGGTTGACGCCCGCGGCGAAGGCGGGCGTCTTGAGTTTCTTGGTGACGCTCTTGACCTGGACGTCCATCACGGACTTGCTCGGCCGGACGTAGGTGACGGCCGTGATGAAGCCGCTGAGTTCGTCGCAGGCGTAGAGGTACTTGTCCATCTGCGCGGTCGGCTCGACGCCCGTCTTGGCTGTGTAGTGCGCGCCGATCGCCTGGATCACGTCCTCGGGCCAGCCGCCCTGCTCTAGGAGTGCCATGCCCCAGAGCGGGTGCTCGTCGGGGTGCTGTTCGTAGTCGAAGTCATGCAGGAGCCCTGCCGCACCCCACCTCTCGACGTCCTCTCCCAGTTTCTCGGCGTACCACCTCATGCACGCTTCGACGCCCATGCAATGTCTGCGCAGGGAGTCGCTGGGCGTGTGCTCGCAAAGCAGTTTGAAGGCGTCGTCTCGAGTCTGGGTCATTGTCGGAGGTTACCTTTCGTAGCGGAGGGCACGCGGTACAGGTAAACACGCACAAATGTTCTCGTTCCAGTCGTGGATGAACCCGATCCGGGTGAGCCCCGAGCACCTGCTCGAGGTGCGGCGCGAAGTGAACGAGATGAGTACGCCCGTGAGGTCGTACTTCGTGCTGGTCGTTCTCTCGACCGCCATCGCCTCCTATGGGCTTCTGGCCAACTCGACCGCAGTGGTGATCGGCGCGATGCTCGTCGCGCCACTCATGGGCCCGATCTTCGGCATCGCGCTTTCGCTGATCTCCGGTGCGCGCCGGATGCTGGTGCGGGCGACGTTCTCCGAGGTGATCGGGGCGGTTTCGGTCGTTTTCATCGCCATGCTGATCTCCAAGTTCGGCCCGGCGGTCGATCTCGGCACAGAGGTGCTCTCGCGCACCAGGCCGACGATCCTGGACATCTTCATCGCACTCGCCTCGGGGCTCGTCGGTGCGTTCGCGATCATCAACGAGCGCACGAACGCAGCGCTGCCCGGCGTCGCGATCTCGACAGCGCTTGTGCCACCGCTGGCGACGGTCGGGGTCTGCATCGGCGTGGGCGAGTGGAGACTTGCGGGCGGTGCGTTTGTGCTTTTCCTCGCCAACTTCCTCGCGATCGAACTCGCTGCGGCGGGCGTGTTCACACTTTACGGAATGCGGCGCGAACGTGCGAGCCAGGGTTTTGCAAGCGTCTTCCGACAGTTCGGGTGGTCGACGCTACTGTTGCTCGTGATGTCGTTCTTCCTCTATCGCGCGCTGGCCTCGACGATCCACGAAAACCGGCTGCGGGCCCAGATCGGCGACGTGCTCTCGACGCTTGCTTCAGAGATCCCGGGGGCGCGGCTCGATTCGTTCTCGCTCGACCACAAGGAGAAGGAGACGGAGGTGACTGCGGTGTTCTTGACGCCGAGCCCGTTTACCAGCGACTCCGTCGGGGCGATCCAGAAGAGGTTGCGCGACGAGGCTGCGAGGGATATCCACCTCGTGGTCAGGAGCCTGATCTCGTCGGACACCGACAACAGCGGTCCGGTGTACGTGCCTGCTGAGAAACTCAGCCAGGAGGCCGAGGCGCAGAGGCGCGCCGCCTACTACGGCGTGGTGCGCACGGCGATCTCGGACTACCTTGCGACGCTGCCTGGAGCGGAACTAGCCAACCTCTCGATTCCAGCCGAGGCAAAGCAGACCCAGGTGACGGCGATCGTCAACACACCGACGGCTCTTGCACCGGAGCAGGTTGCCGACCTTCAGGCGATCCTGCGGAGCAAGACAAGTAGGGCGATCAACCTTACGGTGAGGTCGCTCATCACCGTGGACGCCGACTATCAGAGGTACCTCTACGCCCCAGCCAAGCCGCCCGAGCCCAGCGCGGCCGAGAAGGCGCTGAGCGCAAGGCTCAGGTCGGCCTTCGCCAACCAGTTGGCCAAGCGCCAACCGGGGGCGTATCTTGTAAGCCTGACGCTACAGCAGGTGGACGGGCGCTGGAAGGTGCGCGGGATCTGCCGCAGCCCAGCCGCGATCACGCCCAGCATGGTCGCCGAGATCGAACGGGACGTCCGCAAGTTCGTCTCCCCGAACATCGACATCGTCGTCCGGACGGTGCTCGAGTCGGACGCCAGTTCGAGCGGCTACCTGAACGGCGACGGCGAGTAGAATAGGGGTTCTCTGGGATGGAAAGTGACAGTAGCACGACCGTGCTGATAGGAATCGCGCTCCTGCTCGCCAACGCGTTCTTCGTAGCCGCAGAGTATGCGCTGGTCGGGGCAAGAAGGAGCAAGATCGAGTCGCTTGCCAAGAAGGGGAACCGGGCGGCGCGGCACGTGCTGCGCGCACTGGACGACCGCTCTCGGTTCATCGCAGCCATCCAGATCGGCATCACGATCGTTGGGATCGGTCTCGGTGCGCTGACCGAGCCGGTGCTCTCGGCCAAAATCGTCGGGCTCGCCTCCGGGCTGCCGGAGCAGGTCGCCAGCACTCTCGCGATCCTGATCGTCTCGTACCCGATGGTCGTGGTGGGCGAACTGATCCCCAAGATCGTGACGCTGCGGTACTCGACCCGCGTGGCGCTCGTTCTGATCGAGCCACTGCGGCTGATCGTGCCCGTCTTGACGCCGTTCACGTGGTTCTTCCAGAAGACGAGCGCGGTGCTGCTCAAGCCGTTCAAGATCGACGTGTACGCCGAGCAGAGGCAAAGGACGTCGCGCGAGGAGTTCGCGCTGATGGTGCAGGAGAGCAGCGACGGCGGCGAGTTCGACGAGTCGCACGCGCAGTTCCTGACCAAGACGCTGAGGTTCGACACGCTAGATTCGGAGGACGTGATGATCCACCGTCTGGACGTGCAGTGGCTGGACGTGGACACGCCGCGCGAGGAGATACCGCGCAAGATCAAGAAGATCCAGCACAGCCGAATCCCGGTGTGCCGCGGCGACCTCGACGAGGTCCTCGGGGTCGTGTACGTGCAGGACATCCTCTCGCACTGGGACGACGAGGACTTTTCGCTCGACAGGATCATGCGCGAGCCTGAATTCGTGCCGGAGACGCTGACGCTCGACCGAATCGTCGCGCACATGCGCGAGGCGAAGACGCAGATCGTGATCGTGCGCGACGAGTACGGCGGCACGAGCGGGCTACTCACGCTGGAGGACGTCGTGGAGGAGATCTTCGGTGACATGGAGGACAGGCTGGAGAGCGAGCGGCCGACGATCGAGCAGACGAGCGAATCGCGCGTGACTACGCGCGCAGACGTGCGTTACGACGAACTGCTCAGTTTCTTGCGCATCGACGCGAGCGACAGCGACTACACGACAGAGACGCTCGCCTCAATCATCGTCGACTCGGTCGGGAGGGTCCCCAAGATCGGCGACAGCGTGGAACTTCCGATCGGGCGGCTGAAGGTCGAGAACATGGCGCGCCAGAGGATTACACGCCTCGCCGTCTATTTGAATCCGAACGTCGTCCATCCTATCGAGGCCGACCCCTAGCAGGTACATTCGCGCCGTTGGCTGCGACGAAGACCACCATCGAAAGACCCGCACGGCCGCGCGGGCTGATCTTGCGGCTCGCAAAAGAACTCAAGCCGCACCGAAGGATCCTCTTTCTGGGGCTGTTCCTGACGATGCTGCAGTCGGCGTTCGGGTTTGTGCCGCCGCTCATCCTGGGCGACATCGTCAACAGGCTCCAGCGTGGCGACCAGGTCGACACGGTGCGTTACATGCTCTACATCGTCGGGTTCGCGGCGGGTGCTGGAGTGCTGAGTTACGCGGTGGGTCTCGTCAACCAGAGGCTCGGACAGACGTTCTTGCTCGACGTGCGCGAGCGGCTCTATAGGCACATGCAGTCACTGCCGATCGCGTACTTCGAGCGGCGACAGCCGGGGAAGATGGTCAGCAACGTGATGAACGACCCGGGCACCGTGTACCAACTCCTCGTCACGAACATGAACACGGTCGTGGCGGACGTCGTGCAGTTCGTCCTGGTTCTGTTCGTGCTGTTCAGCATCTCCCCGCTGCTGGCGCTGCTCTCGCTCATTGCTGCGCCGCTCTACGTGTTCAACGTGTGGGTAACGCTCAAGCCGATCGCCAAGACGAGCGAGGACATCAGATTCAAGCGCGACGAGATGTTCGGCGACATGCAGGAAAAACTCACCGGCATCCAAGTGGTGAAGGGGTTCGGAAAGGAGCGGTGGGAGGTGCGCAGTTTCCACGGCCTCACGCGCGGCCTGATGGACTCCAACGTCGAACAGAGCGCTCTGGGGACCCGCATGTGGACCGTCGCTGACGGACTGGGTGGAGTCGGCCAAGCACTGATCCTTTACTTCGGCGGGATGATGGCGCTGCGCGGAGAGATGCAAGCGGGCACGCTCGTCATGTTCCTTCTGTACTCGGTCGGTTACGTGTACGGGCCGATCGTACGAACTTTGCTCGTGCTCGACCCGTTCGCTCGCACGCAGGCCGCGCTGGCGCGCATCTTTCGCACGATGGACACCGAGAACAACCTCGTCTCGAAGCCGGGCGCGCCGCAGATGCCTTCGGTGCGCGGCGATGTGGTCTTCGAGGACGTGTGGTTTGAGTACGTCGAAGACACGCCGGTCATCAAGGGCATCAACTTGCACATCGACCCCGGCGAACTCGTTGCGTTCGTTGGGTTTTCTGGTTCCGGGAAGACGACCATGGCGACGCTCATCATGCGCCACTACGATCCGAAGTCGGGACGGATCATGGTGGACGGCCATGACCTTCGTGACGTCGAACTGGAGTCGTACCGCAGGCAGATCGGGTATGTGATCCAGGACAGTCTTCTATTCGACGCAAGCGTTCTCGAGAACATCAGGTACGGGCGCCTGGAGGCGACGGACGCGGAAGTGATGGAGGCGGCGAAGGCGGCAAACGCGCACGACGCAATCGAATCGTTGCCGCAGGGCTATGCGACACTGCTGGGGGAGAACGGCGTCGAACTGTCACAAGGAGAGAAGCAACGGCTCTCGATCGCCCGGGCGTTGCTTGCCGATCCGAAGATCCTGATCTTGGACGAGGCGACGTCTTCGCTCGACTCGCAGACCGAGACGCTCGTGCAGCAGGCGCTCGACCGGCTGTTGAGCGGGCGCACCAGTTTCGTAATCGCGCACCGCCTGTCGACCATCCTGCGGGCGGACCGGATCATCGTGATGGAGAACGGGCACATCACAGCGATGGGCAAGCACAAGGATCTGTTGGAAATGCCTGACGGGCTGTACGCCCGAATGTTCCGGCAGCAGTTTGCCGTCGCGTTGGACGCGCTCGCCTAGCGCCTACGCCGAGCGACGTTGGCGCGAACTTAGTTGCTTGATGCGCGTGCGGTACTTGTTGACTGTGCGCCGCGCGACCTTGACGCCTTTTTCCGCCAACATCTCCCTGATGCGTTCGTCGCTCAGGGGGTTTGAGGGGTTCTCGTAGTTGAGAATGTCCTCAATCATCTTCTGGACGCGCAGGGCGGGCTTGAAGAAGACCTCGAACGAGACGATCTCGCCGTTGGGCAGTTGGCAGAACTTTCCGTTCGTTGCGCGGCTGATCGTGCTCTCGTGGACCTCCAGATCCCTCGCGAGTTGCGTGCGCGTCAATGGCTTGAGGAACTGGTAGTCGCCGGTGCTGATGAACCCTCCCTGCTTGGTCACGAGGTACCGGCCCATGTCGGCGAGGAGTTGGGCGCGCTGCTCGAGGGCTTCTTTGAAGAGTTTGGCCCTGCCGACGAACTCGTCGACGTGCCGCTTTTCGTCCCGCGGCGGTCGGCGCATGTCGTCCAACTGACCTTGGCGCCTGAGATACGCGCGACTGACGCGGAGGCTGAGGGGCGAGGGGCCCTGCACCTCAATGAGCCAGCCTGCTTCGTCAAGGGTGAACTGGAGGTCGGGAAGCGCGGGAGAGGTCTTGTCGCGCGAGCCCTGGTGGTTGTGGATCGCGTACCCTTCTCCTGGGAAGGGGTTTAGAGCGAGGATCGCGTCGAACCCCGCCTCGATGAGATCGGGATCGGCCTTGAACTTCCGCTGGATTGCCTGCGCGTTGCGGGCCACGAGTTCGTCCCAGCAGTTCTTGACCATGAACCTGGCCATCCGGTCGGATTCGGTCTGTGCATCGCGCAGTTGGAGAAGCAGGCATTCTCGGACGCTGGTCGCTCCCACTCCGGCAGGCTCGCAAGACTGCAGGAGTTTGAGGACTTTCTGAGAGTCTTCCAGGCTTACTTTACAGTCAAGGGCGGCGTCCTCGACCGTGCAAGTCAGATAGCCGCGGTCGTTGACAGAACCCACGAGATAGTCGACAAGCGTCCGGAGGCCGGGATCGGTCTGAGGATAGATCTGTGCGCGCAGGTGATCCCAAAGTGAGTCGTTGGAGGGCGTGAGGTCGACCCAGTCGACCTGCTGCTCCGTGGGAAGGGAGCGAGCGCCTTCGTAATCTGGCGAGTGTCGCTTGAGTTCAGCCGGGGCGACGGCTCGTAGAACTTCTTCGTCGGTGACCGGCGCATCTGGCTCGTCGATCCTCTCGAGGGCCGGGTTCTCGTCGAGTTCGCGCTCGATCGCTTGTAGGAGGTCGGGCTGGCTGAACTGAAGAACTTGGCTGCTGAGGACGATCCGCGGATCGACCTTGGTCGAAGTGGTGAGTTTGGCGCTTTGGTGCGCGCCGAGTCCGTGCCGCAAGCCTGATCCTCCGATTTCCCAGTTGAATCATCGGTGCCGGGATCACGGGTCTATAACTGTCGTATTGCCAGGTTGGGACCGCGCCATACTTGGTTGTGTTCACAGGGATCGTGCAGGCGGTCGGGCGGGTCGAGTCCGCGGAGAAAGGGCGGCTGGTCGTGCTTGCTCCGGACGCTTGGCCGGGCGACCCGTGGCAGGTCGGCGAGAGCGTGGCCGTCGACGGCTGTTGCCTCACGGTGACGGAAGCCTCGGCGGGGCTGCGGTTCGACCTCTCAGGCGAAACCCTGGAGCGCACGACGCTTGGTTCGCTGAAGGCAGGGGACAAGGTGAACCTGGAGCGCGCGCTCCGCGCCTCGGACCGGCTCGGAGGGCACATCGTTCAGGGGCACGTGGACGCGACCGGCAGCCTGGTAAGCAGGAACGGGACGTTCACCTTCCGAGTCGACGAGGACTGGTCGAAACTGCTGATCGACAAGGGGAGCGTAGCGCTCAACGGAGTCAGCCTGACGGTTGTTCAACCAAAAGGTGGACAGTTTAGCGTCGCGATGATCCCGCACACGCTGGAATCGACCACGATGGGCTCACTGCAACCTGGGTCGGCGGTGAACGTCGAGTTCGACGTGCTGGCAAAGTACGCACTCAACCTTCGATGACGACCTTCGACCAGTCGCCGGCCCGAAGTAGCAGCCCGGAGACCGCCTGAAGAAGCCTTAAGCGCTCGTTGCGGACGGCTTCGTCGTCGACCATTACCATGGTGGCCTCAAAGAACGTATTGATGGGCTCCTCGAGCCTCTTGAGGGGCAGGAAGAGGCTTGCGGGGTCGGCGGCCGTCTCCAGCGCTTTGTGGGCCTCGTGGGCGGCCTCTAGGAGCGCGGCGCCCTCGGCCGAGTCGAGTTTGGAGGCGTCCACCTCGCTCGGGGCGACCTTGGCTGGGATCTCGATGCCTTTCTTGATTGCGGCTGCAACGATGTTGATCGGTCGCGTGGCGGTCTGGACGAACTCAATGTCGAGTGCGGCACCGGACATGACCTTGAGCCTAAGCGCAAACTCCTTTGGCACGAGGGTCGCCTCGGGAGATCGGTCGAGTAGTGCGGCCTCCATGACATCGTGGGCCGCGTCAGGGTTCGTCGCCTCGTACCTGCCTGCGAAGAGTTCGGCAAGGCTCTTGAACGCCGCCGCGGCGTCCAGTTCAAAGCCTTGGGACTTGTAGAGCGAGAGCGCGGTCTCGAACGGCCCCTGGAACCCGCCCTGAGGGAGGGTGACGTGGCCGGCGGCGCCGACTAGCACCGTTGCGGCCCTGCGGAGGCCGTAAGGGTCGCTGGAGCCTGAAGGGGCCTGGCCGATCCCCAGGTAGCCCGCAAGTTTGTCGAGGCTTTCGGCGATTGCTACACAGAGCGATGTGTGCCCAGCCTTTATGGCGAGGTTAAGGTCGTATTGGGAGGCGATCGCGGCGCAGACCTCAGGTTCGAATCCCTCGCGCTTGGCGTACTCCGCGCCGACGACGCCCTGGAGGGAGGCAAGTTCGCTCACCAGGCCGGTGCTCAGGTCGGCCTTGGCGTAGAGGCCCGCTTTGGCCGCAAGGTTTGCGTCTGCGGCCTTCATGCCAGTCACTTCGGCTACTCCGCGCGACAGTGCCGAAATCCGGTCTGCGCGCTGCCTGACTGTGCCCAGACCTTCTGCGAACGCCATCCGCTCGGTAAGGGCCAGGAAGTCGTTCATGGTCTTGCCGGCGTCCTCCTGGTAGAAGAAGCGCGCGTCATTAAACCTGGCGCTTAGCACCCACTGGTTTCCGCGGCGTACCGCCTCCTCTTGGCCGCCGTTCCGGACTGAAACAAAGGCGTTCGTTAGGTTTCCTGACGAATCTCGAACCGGGAAGAAGCGCTCGTGCTTGGCCATGGCGGTGACGAGCACGGGCTCTGGGAGATCCATGTACTCTGCGGGGATTTCCCCGAGCGTCGGCATCGGCCATTCGGTGAGGAAGACGTTCTCTTCGACGAGGTCGTCGGGCAGATCGGGCACGCTACCCCCTGCGACTTTGGCAGCGCCCTCCCGGATCAGTGTCTCCCGTGCGGCCGGATCCGGCTCGACCTTGCGCTCGCGGAGGCCAGTGACCAGCCCTCCGAGGTCCTTGGCCTCAAACGGGCCAGGAGACTCGAAGCGGTGGCCACGGCTCTCGAGCCCGCTCTTGACCCCCTCGACCTCGAACTCGACCGGCTCGCCGCCCAGCGAGGCCACGATCCAGCGGATCGGTCTGGCGAACCTCATGCGCGAGGCTCCCCAGCGCATGGTCTTGGGGAAGGTCAGGGCGCGAACGGACTCTGGCAACACCTCGGCCAGGACCTGGCCGGTAGGTCTGCCCTTGACCTGCTTGGTCACCCACACGTATTCGTCTCGCTTTTCAACCTGGGAGGGATCGACGCCCTGACCTCGGCAGAAGCCTTCGAGGGCCTTAGTCGGCGCTCCGTCGGGCCCATAGGCGGCAGACAGGGCTGGCCCGCGCTTTTCCTCCACCGAATCTGGCTGTTGATCGGCAAGACCAGCCACCGACAGGATAAGCCGGCGTGGCGTACCCATGGAGACCGCGTCCCCATGCCCAAGCCCGGCGTCCTTGAGCCTCGCGAGAACCTGATCCTGGAGTTGTCCATAGGCGGAGCGCACCGAGTCGGCCGGAAGTTCTTCGCAACCGAGTTCAAAGAGCAGGTCGGGCATGCCAGGCAATTTTACCGTCCGAATTTAGCGGGGCCGGGGGAGATCGGCGGTTCAAACCAAGTAGAATGACGGGAGCCCATATGGACTGGGCAAAGTAACGTTACGGAAGGATCTATGATGAAGCGACTGCTTGTTATTGCGTCTCTGGCGATCTCGGCGTTAGCGAGCGCCCAGGACAGCTCGATCGGAAACCCGGTCAACATCTCGTTCCGTGCAGGTTTTGTGTACTCCCTCGACAACTTTACACGGAACGTCACGGGCAACCTGATCGGCGTCGGCGCCGAATACTACCTACAACGAAGCCTCTTCGCGGACGGCGAGACGACGCTCAGCGCAGACTGGATGGGTCGTGGCCTCAACGGTGACAAGGGCAACATGTTTCCGATCTTCCTCAACCAGCGGTGGTATGTGAGCGGCGACTATGAGGACGCCAACAGGACGTACTTCTACCTTGGTGCAGGCGTCGCGATCATTGACGTCGTGAGCACGAACACCGTTGCCGCCGGGCGCTTCGGCGTTGGTGCGGAGTTCGGGACACACTTGTTCGGCGAACTGACGCTGGTCTATAGCGACTCTTCAGCGGGTGCGCGCGCGAGTTCAGTGGGCGCCTATCTCGGCTACAGGTTCTGACAGCCGACCAACCTCTTTCGAAGCCGGTGCGCAGTGCGCGCCGGCTTTACGATTTAATGACCGCTTCGACGGCGGCTTCGAGTTCGGAGTCCGGGACGCGCTCGACGCCCTCGACAGTAAGAATGCTGGCAGACGGCAGACGCTTGAGGAACCCGCCTGTCGCAGAATCGAGGTCAGAGGCGATGTCCAGCATGCGGAGCCCGTCGAGAAGGACCTCCTCCTGGCTTCGCGTCGACCAGTGCCCCTTCGTCCGTGCAAGGTACTCGAAGACTCCCCGGATGCGCTCCGAGCCCGACCCTGCGCACGCGTACTCGGCACCGCGGAACCTCGCGCCAGCGAGGTCGAAGAAGTAGATGCCGAACTCGGCTGCACGGCGGTCGTAGGTGGCGGCGATGGGCAAGAACACGCCTCCCCCCTCCGCATTGACCATATTGGCAGACAGCGCCTTTGAGATCTCCATGAGTTTGCCCTCTGCCGAGATCTCGTGGAGGTTCCTACGCTCATAGAACTTGAAGGCGTGCTGGAGATACCGGCAGACCTCGATCGATCGTGCAAAGGCGCCGCTGATCGCGACAAGGGTGCGGCGGTCGAGGTGGACGATCTTCTCCGCCTTGTCATACATGATGAGGCTGCCCATGGTCGCTCTGCGGTCGGCGAGCATCAGGACGCCTTTGTCGAAGCGGAGGCCCAGGACGGTCGTTCCATGAGTCTCGCCCGTTGCAGGCAGGCGCGACGGATCGAACCCGACGAGCCTGGCAAAGTCTACAGGAGACTGAACGTTCATTGTCCTGACCGCTGCCTGTACTTTTTGGCCTGGTCAGGATCGACGCGCTTCATGCGCTTGAAGAGTTCGTTGGGCCCGCCGGGCTTTTTGACGTCGGGCTTGCTCGGGCCCTCGTCGTCCCCGAACTTGCGGTCTGGGCCGCTGTCCTGTCTTCGAGTGAGTCTGTCGGCGTAGGTCATTGACATCGCTCCAGTTGCATTATGAATTCTTCTACGGTCGTGCAGTCGTCTAACGTCGCCGGATAAGTGGCGTCCGGCCTAAGCAACACCGTCTTATCCCCGAAGGTCAGGGAGCCCCAACTTGCCGTCGCGAGGCTGTCGCGAAACTTGGTCACTGCTATGGAGCGCGCGCGCGCACGGGTGTCCTCGCAAATCTGGCGAGTGCGCTTGTCGACCATGTCCTCTGCAGGTTCGGCGTCGACGGCGCCCATTTGAACCAGCGCGTGGAAGAGCCCCTCGCCCTTGTCGATTCGGTGGTATTCGAGGTCGATGGACTGCATCGAGGGATCCCGAAGTTTCTTGCCCTCGGACTCGGCGTACTGCAACAGCACGTCTCGCTTGGCCGCCCAGTCTACGCTGCGTTTGAACTCGTCGGGCCTTTCGAACCTTGCTGCGAGCAGCCTTCGTGCCGTCTTTGCCGCGTCGGCGAGTTCTGTGTGCAAGCAGTCCTCGCTGTCGGCCTGTAGTCGCTCGAACGAGTCCAGGTATGACTCGATAACCTGGCGCGCGGTCGTCCACGAGGCACCTTCGAGCGTGATCCTGCCTTCGCCGTCCACATCGCGGCTCACCTGCATGAAGGAACGTACCGGGTCTGCGACGTTCCATTGCGGAGCATCTCCGCGCTCGACGAGGTGAAGCGCTATCTTGACGAGCGCAAGTTTGAGCAGCGTTGCGGTGGACACCATGTTCGACTCGCCGCAGATGACGTGCAGACGCATCCATTTCGCGGGGTCGGCGTGTGGCTCGTCCCGGGTGTTGAAGACTGGCCTGCGGTACAGCGTGTCCACGCTGAGCGGCACCGTAAAGAAGTCCGCGCGCTGCGAGATTTGAAAGTCGCACCACCTCGAGCCCTCTGCGCCGACCTTGCCCGCTCCGGTGAGTACTTGACGCGCTATCAACAGGGGCATCAGCCCTTTGACGAGCGATTCGACCGCGACCGATCGCGGCACGAGATACGACTCGTGGGTCCCGTACGAAGCGCCGTGAAAGTCGGTGTTGTTCTTATAGACTCTAACTTCTCTCCCGGTCTCCTCTTCGTAGGCCAGAGCGGCCGCAAGGATTGCACGGTCTCCGGCCCGATCATGGAGGACCGTCTCGTGGACCGACCACGTCTCAGGCGTCGCGAATTCTGGGTGGCCGTGGTCGTTGTAGAGCCTCGCGCCGTTAGTCAAGACCCGGTCTGAGCGAACCTCGTCAATCGTGCCGTGCGACCTGCCATGGTCGAAGTGGGCGTCTTGGGGGTCGACGCTAAGCGACTCAACTTTGAAGCCGCGCAGGTCGTTGCGCGGAGACTCGAAACGCTGATCCCAAAAGGAAAGGCACTCGCCGGGATAACTCCCGATGAGCGCCTTCGCGTCATCGATCTGGTCCTGCGGTCCGCGTCCGGCCACCGAGAAGCCGTACTCAGTGTCCAAGCCCGCGAGGACCGGTCGCATTATTTTCTGAACACTCGGAACTGCCCAGTCAGCGGGAACGGGAAGTCACCGGGAACCGTGCCAGACGGGAAGGTGAACGTTCCGCTCGTCACCTCGCCGTTGGCGAAGATGAAGTCGCTGAGCGAACCGACTGCCGGGTTGATCTCAAGGCCCGATACGATGTCCTTGATCCTTGTAAGCCGGATCTCGTTCGCGTTGGCACCAGAGAACCTCGCCGGACCCTGCCAAAGCGCAACGACGTTCCCAGCCGGGTCGCGCTTGATATAGACGGCCGTGAACACCGTGGTGTCGTTCCGGCTGTTCGGGAATATGATCATCGCATAGTCGCCGATGTTCGACAGAACCTGCGTATACGGCCGCCACCGGCCCTGCAGTGAGACGATCAAATGCGAAAGTGGATCGATCTGGCTCGGATCGGGCTCGAAGAGGGTGTACGTTCCATCAGTCGTCACTCCGCCGATCGTGATAGGCGGCTGGATGACTCCCTGATCCTTGTTCTCGTCGGCAAGGATCTTCGGATCCAGAATCTGGAACGAGCCGAAGGATCCCGTGCCCGCGGACAGGGCAATTGCGTCGCCGCTGTACAGAACCATGTCGGCGTCGGGCCCGCTGTTGGCCATGTTCGGTCTGTCTAGACCGCTCATTGCCGTCATGTCGAACGCGACGTAGTCGCTAAAGACGCTCTCAATGTTTCCGGAAATCGGATCGAGGTTCTCGGTCTCGAACTGCGTGCGGTCAAAGTCGGGGAGGCCGGTTTGACTGTCGAGCGTGCCGGGCACGATCGCATCGTTCATGGAGAACTGGAGTACAGAGTCCCGGCCCCGCGCGATGGTGACGTCCGCCGGAAACGCTGGAAGGATGCCCATCGGCGGCCCCCCCCAGTTGACTGGGTTGCCATTCGTGTCTGTGCCCGAGACAGCATAGATCGTGAGAGGGAAAAGCGAATAGTGTTTGAATGCCGCTCCAGTTGGCACCTGGAACTGGTCGCTGACCGAATAGAGTTGATAGGAGTTCGCCGTGAGTTGGATTTGCTTTGTCGTGAGGGCGACGTCGAAGTCGTCGTTGCGGACGTTGATCGCGCCAATCGTGATCTGGAGGTCGCCCGGGCTCCTTCGGCCCTGGCCCGACACTGCGGTCCATTGGAGTCCGGAACCACTGGGCAGGTTAACCGACGGTGGGAACACCTGGCTTGTGTTGCCGCCGGTAGTACCGCCGCCACCGCCTCCTGTTCCACCGCCGCCGCCGACGCCTGATCCACCACCACAACCCAGCGCAATGGCACCGGCAACGAAAACGATCCACCAATTCCTCAAATTTGAGTACCTCACTGCACGAACGCTCCAAGATGATACTTGCTTCTGGTCCCAGGTAGCAAGCAAAAGGCAGTATCTCAGGCTCAAACCGCCCGCGATTCGCGCTTAAGACTACTCGATTTGGACGTAACTGAGGGGCTCTTCCGTTCGATTCAAGCGGCCCTGGCGTCCGGCCCTGCCCGCAGGCTCAGGCCAACCCGGAGTTTGTCCGCGGCAAATGAGAGCACTTCTGGCTTGTCGGAGAGTTTGAGGAGGGCGCCTTCCAAGGTCAGTTCGTCGAGGTCCGGTGTGGCTGTGGCGAAGCCCATGTTGCCACCCACTGCCGCGACAGCGGTCAGGGCGGCCCGGAACAACTTCTGGTCCATCTTCATGAACAGCGGGTTGGACTCGTGGACCCTCGCGAACTCGGCGATCGACTCCGGGAAGCCGTAGAGGCTGAGGAGGGCCTCGCCGACCGCGCCGTGGTCGAAGCCGAGAGACTCTGCCTCGAACTCGTGGATCATCCGGCTAGTCCGGTTTGCCGCCAGGGCGCTATAGACGTCGGGGAGCGCATAGGTGAGGGCAGCAAGGCCGCTCTCGGCGAGAAGCGCCGTAACGAACGCCTCGTCGGCGTCGACGATGTGCCGCTCGGTCATCCAGGCGGCGGTCTCCGCGCTGGCCCAGGCGGTGGCGATCATCGGCGCACCCGAGAACGAGGCACGGGCTGTGCAGGCGACTACCACGTCGATCCAGGACGCGACCACGGCGGCACGCCAGAAGCCTGTGTCGCCGATCTCGGCGTGGGCACTGTCCAGGTTCGAATGGCGCTCGCCTGGCCGCCTTTCAACGTTGACGACGGAGAGGACCAGGCTGGAAAAGTGCTGGTTGGTGCCTACGATCCGGCCAATGACCGACCCGCGCAGCCCTCTCGATCGGACTACGCCCGAGGCCCTGACCAGCGCCTGGTCGACGTACCTGTCCGACTGGAGCAGGCAGGCGACCTTGCGAGGCATGGCCCCGATCTCGTCGTTTGGCAAGCGAGTCATTCGTCCCCGACATTGGAATTGTTGGCACCCTGCCCGGTAGCCCACACCCTGGACCGCTGGATTTGCCTCAGGGGAACCCAGGCTGGAAGGTAATCTCACGGTCCTTCGATGAAACGCCAAGGTCTACTCGACCTCAACGAGGCCGTCCAGCATCCGGGCAAGAGACTTCGGTTCGAGGTGACGACGAGCCTCACAGAAGAGGAGGATCTCGACCTGACTGAGCCCGTCACGGGCGAATTGACCGCCCAGAGCACCGGCAACATCTTGCTCCTGCGCTCGACTTTCCGGGCGAAGTGCATTATGGAGTGCGCGCGCTGCGGCGAGCCGATCCCGCAAGTCGTCGACTTTGAGATGGCGGACGAGTTCCAGGTCGAAGGGATCCCGGCCTGCTACGGCACCGGCGAGTTCGCGAAAGTGGTCGAGGAGGAGGACTATCCGCTGTTCGTCAAGAACTCCCTGGACCAGGACAGTTACGTGCGGCAGGGACTCATCGTGAACTTGCCCAGTCAGCCCCTGTGCGAGTACGGATGGGAGGGACCGTGCCCGAAGGCGAAGGCAGGCTCCCCGCGCGAGGGCGCGCACGGCCACCCTGCGATGCAGAAACTGAAAGACCTTGTCCATCCGGAGGACGATTGAGGATCGCAGTCGATGCCATGGGCGGCGACGACGCCCCAAAGGCAGTCGTACACGGTGCCGTGCAAGCAGCAACTCATTTGGACGGCGGGATCGTCCTGGTGGGCGACCCGGAGGCGATCAAAAGGTGCGTCAACGGCCCACTGCCGAGCAACGTCGACATCCATATGGCGACCGAGGTGATCGGCATGGACGAAAAGCCGATGGAGGCGATCCGCAAAAAGAAGGACTCTTCGCTGGCCGTCGGCGTGCAACTGGTGAAGGAGGGCCACGCCCAGGCGTTCCTCTCGGCGGGCAATACCGGCGCGGTTACCGCGGCGAGCCTGCTCTCGTGGCGGCAGATCGAGGGAGTGCACAGGCCCGCGATCGCGAGCCCGTTTCCCAACCATCGAGGGCAGTTCCTGCTGCTGGACGCCGGCGCATCGCCGGACGTCGATCCGATCCACCTGCTGGAGTTCGCCGTCATGGGCCGCGCCTACGCGGAGAGCGTGATGGGCCGTAGGGACCCGAAGGTGCACCTGCTCAACATCGGCGAGGAGCCCGGCAAGGGCAACGCCTTCGCGAAGCAGGCGTACGAACTGCTCTCCGGCCACGAGTGGTTCGCTGGAAACATCGAGGGCAAGGACATGTTCAGCCAGGATTGCGACGTCGTTGTGTGCGACGCCTTCGTCGGGAACATCGTGCTCAAGACCGCCGAGGGTGTCGGCGAGTTCATCATGGACGAGATCAAGGCCTCGGTGCCGAAGGGAATCGGCAGGCTCGCCTTTCTACCGCTCAAGAAGGCGCTCGCACCCTTGCGGAAAAAAGTGGACTACGCGGAGTACGGCGGTTCGCCCCTGCTGGGGTTGAACGGCTTGTGTATCATCTGTCACGGCAGGAGCAACGCGAAGGCGATACGCAACGCGATCATGATCGCGGCGACCGCCCTCAAGAACGAACTCGTCCCGAGCATCTGCAAGGCCATCAGCCAGGAAAAGAAGTTAGACTAGATGAAAGTGCGCGCAGTCATCCACGGAGTCGGCCATTGCGTCCCGGAGCGCGTGCTGAGCAACGCCGATCTAGAAAAACTCGTCGAGACCACAGACGAGTGGATCATGCAGCGCACGGGGATCAAGGAGAGGAGGATGTGCTCCGACGACGAGGCGTGCAGCGACCTCGCCATCGGCGCAGCGCAAGAAGCGGTGCAGGACGCGGGAATCGACCCTGCCGATCTCGATCTTGTGGTCGTGGGCTCTGTCACCGGGGACATGCAGTTCCCTTCCGTTTCGTGCCTGGTGCAGGAAGCGATCGGAGCAACGAAGGCGGGTGCTTTCGACGTCGGGGCGGCGTGCGCAGGATTCATCTATGCGTGCAGCACTACGGCCGCGATGCTCGAGGCGGGGCGGTACAAGAACGCCCTCGTGATCGGCGCTGACGCGCTCACGAAGTTCGTCGACTTCACCGACCGCTCGACGTGCGTACTGTTTGGAGACGCGGCTGCGGGCGTCGTCCTGAAGGCCGAGACCGACACCGACCGCGGCGTGATCGATTCCGTGCTGTGCAGCGACGGGGGAGGAGCGAAGCACATCAACCTGGAACTCGGAGGAACGCGGTACCCGGTCAGTAAGCCGTATTCAGCCGAGGCGAGCCCCTACATCTACATGGCGGGCTCGGAGGTGTACCGGTTCGCGGTGAAGGCGATGGGCGACGCGTGCTGCCGACTGCTCGACAAGGCAGGGATGACGGTCGACGACGTCGACCTATTCGTGCCGCACCAGGCGAACATCCGCATCATCCAGTCGTCGGCGGAACGGCTCGGGCTGCCCGACGAGAAGGTCTTCTTGAACGTGCAGAAGTACGGCAACACGAGCGGTGCCTCCATCCCGCTCGGGCTGTATGAGGCCGCGAAAGAGGGTCGGCTCAAACGTGGGATGGTCGTCATGACCGTCGGCTTCGGCGCCGGGCTCGTCTGGGGCGCAAACCTGATCCGCTGGTAGGCAAGAGTCCTGAGCCGAAAGCACCTCCTGACTTAGAGCGGGGCGAAGAGGTCGACCGTGTGTCCATCCGGGTCTGAGACCTGCGCATAGCGCTGGCCCCAGAAGGCGTCCCACGGCTCTTTCTTCCCCGAGAAACCTGCTGCCAAAACGCTCGTGTAGGTCGCGTCAACATCGGCGGGGGAGTCGCAGAGGAACGCGAGGCCGATACTGTTGCCGTCTGGCCGTTTCCAATCCGGGTCGAAGGAGCGAACCACCTCTTCGGTGTCCAGCATGAGGCGAAGGCCGTTCGGGAGCGTGGCTTCCAGGTGGTCGTCGTCCGCATCTGGGAACGGCACGCCAAGAAGGCGATAGAAGGCGACAGAGCGAGCCAGGTCGGAGGCTACAATGCCGACGGCATCAAGGCGGGCAGACATGGTGTGAATCTACCCATAATGACAGACGCTTGTCTACGCTTTCTGGGGAAGAATCCTGATTCTTCGGTCGGGATCCTGGCCGATGGCCTCGCTCGCCACCTTCTGCTTCTCAAGTTCCTTGTGCTGGAGCTTCCTGACCCTGGCGCTCTGCGGCGAAAGATCGACGGCCTTGCCGGTGCGGCGCATGTTCTCGATGCCGCGCGCGACCTCCTGCAGCGCGTCCTCCTCTGCCTGCTGGGAGCCGGAGAAACTGCTGACCACTTGGTCGAGGGCAAGCGATATCTGGCTAAAGGTGTTGGACTTGACCACCACAGTCGGGATCGGTCTGTTCAGGTCGCGCAGTTTCTTCGGCTTGTTCTGGAACGTCGACCTGATCGCGATGACAGCGTCCGCCTGGGCGATGTCGTTGGTGATGTAGGCGGGCGCGTTGGACTCGCGGATGGCGCGCTCAAGCCTGGTGCGGGCGATGCCGTAAGGGTAGACGCGCACGACGATGCGCTGCTTCTTCTCGCGCGGTCGGACAGGACGCACGTCATCGCCCCGTGGCGGGCGCTCGGGCTTTGCCGCGAGCGATGGGAACCTCTCGTTGAAGCCGGGCTCCTCGATGTCGGGCGCAGACTCCTTTTGCACGACCTCGACGTCGCCCGACGTTGTGCGGACGCGGATCTCGGGCCGCGGAGCAATTCCACGGAGCATAAGGTCGACGGTCTTTTGCACGTCGTGGTGGACGGCGAGCCGGTCGAAGTCGTGGAGTTCGATGACGACGTCGAACGTCGGCGGTGCCTTGCGCTCGAGGACTGTCTTCTGCGTGCCGCGCCTACGCGCCTCGTCGTCGCTGAGGGTCACCGCCTGGATGCCTCCGATGAGGTCGCACAGCGACGGGTTGAGCATGAGGTTCTCGAGCGACTGGCCGTGGGCTGTCGCAATGAGTTGGACGCCGCGCTCGGCGATGGTCCGCGCAGCGAGCGCCTCGGCCTCGTTTCCGATCTCATCGATGACGATGACCTCGGGCATGTGGTTTTCGACCGCCTCGATCATGACGTTGTGCTGGAGCGCGGGAACCTTGACCTGCATACGGCGCGCGCTGCCGATCGCGGGGTGCGGCACGTCGCCGTCGCCGCCGATCTCGTTGCTCGTGTCGACGATGACGACCCTTCGCTGCGCCTCGTCGGCGAGGACCCGTGCGACCTCGCGGAGCTTGGTCGTCTTGCCGATGCCCGGCCTTCCGAGCAGCAGGATCGACTTGCCGGAGCGAACGATGTCGTCGATGATGTCGATCGTCCCTTCGAGCGCCCGTCCGACGCGGCAGGTCAGGCCTATGACGCGGCCGTGGCGGTTTCGGATGGCGGAGATTCGGTGGAGGGTGCGCTCGATTCCGGCGCGGTTGTCGTCGCCGAACTCGCCGAGCGACTTCACGACGTACTCGATGTCGTGCTCTGACACGACGATGCCCGGCCAGCGCTCGACGCTGTCCAGGAACCGCGCCTCGGCGGGCCTCCCGTAGTCGAGGACGACCTCGATGAGGTCGCGCAGGTCGGTGCGCTCGTGCAGTTTTGTGCGTACGACAGGGGGAAGGACCTCGAGGAGTTTTGAGAGCCCATTCAGTTGGTTCGCCATGGCGAGTTACCTATTTTGACGAATGAACGGGGGTTGGTTGCTCAGGGGCCCGAGCCCAGACTGCCCCGTACATCTATGTTATTCCACTCTTAAGGTTCAGGACTGCCGCTCAGGTTCGGCCTCCCGTGCCTCCGCCGGTGGAACCACCGCCTGACTTGGTCGGGACTTCGTCCTCGTCGAAGAACATCTTGGCAGACATGTTGGTTCCTTGCATGGACTTGTCGCCCTTGCGGGTGGAGAGTGTGACGGTGGACGCGACGTATTGGTCACCGATCGAATAGAAGACCTTGACGTCCTGCTGGTCTTCGGGGCTCTTGAGGGTGAGCGTCTCCTTTTCGCCGTCATAGAAGCCCGAATCGGCCCAGCCAAGACGCCAGCCGTCCTCGAGGTCTTGGCGAGCGAAGGGGCTGCCCGTTATGTCGGCGTGCCGCTCGCCCTTTTTGTACCAATACTCGATCTTGTCGGCTATGACCTTGATCGGATACTTGCGGAGGTTGTCGGTGTCGCGCAAGAGGTCGACCTGCTCCTTGGTCGCGCCTTGCGGGTTCGTCTTGAGCGAGTCGGGGGTCACGCGGTCGATGGTCGGGAAGTCGGTCTCTTCGGCCTTGTCGTTGTCCTCGGCCTTGACGACCATACGCACGTTGCCCGTGAAGACGGCGCGGCGCTCCTTTCGATAGACGACGGCTTCGTCGCAGAGCATGTTTGCGTCGACGCCGAAGTACTTTACGTCGCCCTTCGCGTCCAGTACGTCAGTCTCCTTTGTGTAGTAAACGTCGTTGGCTAGCACGATCACTTCGCCGTCCGTCGCCCTGGCGTTTGTAAAGTGCTGGACTTTGCCGTCATCGGTCTGGGAGAACTTTTCACCGTGTATCTCCCAACGCTTGCGCTGACCTTCCTGGACCGCATCCTGCAGTTCGCCCTTCCAAACGACGTTCGATGCGGAGACGTCCTTAGTCGATGTGTTGAGGCTGAGGTCGGCGGCTTCGACCTTGCCGTCGTTGAGCGTTCCGTGCACCGAACCGTGGACGAGAAGGGTCTTGTCGGACTTGTTATAGAAGAACTTGTCGGAGACGAGGTCCATGTCCTTGTTCACGACGTGCGCGCCGGTGTCGGCGGAGAGGCGTTCGAGGAAGTAGAAGTAGGTCGCCTGCTTCATGTCGAACTGGAACGGGTCCCCGTCCTCCGGGTGGAAGTGGCCGGCGCTGACGTCGGTCATGAAGACTTGCGACCTATCGCGACGGACTGCCACGTCGGCCACGTGCGCAGAGACGGCGAGCCGCCCGCTTTCGTACGCCATCATGTCCACGTTGTTGAGGGTCACCCCCATCTCTGCTCCGAGGGGCACGCCGGTGCTGTGGAACTTCGCGAAGGCGTCTGCGCGGAGCACCTGGCTCATCCACAGGTAGCCCCCGCCCACGACGGCGAGGCCGCCCAGGACAGCCGCTGCTGACCTCAGAGCCGATCTAAGCGATTGTGACATTGACTATCTTTTGGACGTTTGGCGAGGTGACGGTGACGTTGGCGGACCCAGACTTGGCGCCGTTGGTCGCCTGGATCGTATAGATCCCTGCGCCGATCCAGAACTGGTAGTGGCCGCTCGAGTCGGCCGTCGTCGTGCGCACGACGGTGGTGCCGTCCAGCAGTTCCACAGTAGCCCCGGCACCGTCGCCTACGGGCATGATCGTGCCTGTCAGATTTGAGGGCAGCGGAGGCGGCGTGCCGAGGCTCTCGGGCGAGATCTGGAGCGTGCCGACCTCGACGACACCGCCGACGGCCGTGGTCGGAGGGCTGAACTGGCGCGTGACGTATGTCGTCTTGGAAACCTCGCCAATCAGATCGCCGAAGGCCGCGGGACTAGTCGAGGAGTAGGCGACATCAAGCAGATTGAACTCGCCATTGATGTCCGTCACAGCGGTGCGTCCGGCGAGAGCGACAGTCGCACCGGAGACCGGCAGGTCATTCGACGCGTCGTGGACGATCCCGTGCACGGTGACGGTCTCGGGCCCGATGTACAGGTCGCCGACGTCGACGGTGCCGGACACAGGAGAGAAGAAGAACGTCATGACGATCGGGCTGCTGCTTCCAGTCTGTGCATAACTGACCGTCAAGCGGTTTGTACCTGGCGCGACGTTGAGCACGAACGAGCCGTCGACAATGTCGGTCGTCGTGGAGTTCGAACCGCTGTTGACGCTCGCGGCCGGGTCCGTGGCTGCGTTCGTTTCGATCCACAGTACGCGACCGACGATCGTTGCGGTCACGCTCGATCCGCCGCCGCCCCCACCGCCGCACCCCAGAAGGAGCAGCGCGAGACTGAGCCAAAGCACGGCCCTCAGCAACTTCATCGCGTCGTCACCTCGAACCGCTGCGTCGTGCCCGTCGCGGTGAAGTAGACACGCCTGTTCTGGGACATGCTGTATCGGTTCCCGGCAGAGTCGATGAGGGTGAGCCGCTTATTGCCGTATATCTGTGCGATCTCAACGCGGAAACGTTCGCCACTAGTCAGGCCGGAGACGACGATCTTGAACGACTCGACGTCGCCCCACACGTTGATGTCGCGGTAGAGCGGAACGCCCGCGTCGATGGAGACCTGGAAACCTCCGGGGCTCGGCGGAAGTTGCGAATCGAACTTGGGGTCGTAACCTTTGGTCGCGTTGGCGCTCTGTCCGATCTGCACGTAAGAGGTGACATAGTTGCTGTTCGTCACCTTGACCTCGGACTCCCAATGAGCGACCTTGAGACCAGTTGTGCCACCAATGGGCCGACCCAGCCCGATGCGCGGTGCTCCCACGGAGAATCTCGTCGGGCCGAAGCGCCTTGCAGCCGCTGCAAAGTCCGTCGGAGTGAAGAGCATGACCGCGCCATCGGGCTGTAGTGCGCGGACGAAGTAGCCTTTGCCTGGCGCGAGCGAAGTGGCCGGAACGAGCGTGCCCAGGTCGGGGTTGCTTGGATCGGGGTTGAACTCGAAGATCGTCGGATCGATGACCGATCCCACCGCCTGGTCATACGTGGACATAGCCTGCGACGCCACGGTAAATGAGAGGTTGTTGGTGCCGAGCGTCTGTGAGAACGGCACCGTGACGATGTTCCAGCCGGGCTGTAACGAGACGGCGACAGGCGTGAACGGCGCGGAGTAGCCGTCGACCGCCAAGGTGACACCCGTCGACGGGCGTGCGTAGAACCCTAATCCGGACAGCACCTGTCCAGCGTCCGGGAAGAGGTCGTAGCGCACCGTGACGGGATTCCACCTGGCGAAAAGGGTCTGATCCTCAGAAATACCAAGCACCTCGTTCGGCCTGATGCGGAAAGGCTGGAGCGGCAGCCCTGTCAGAGCCAAACGCGCTAACAGGGCGCCGTTGAATGTCGTGTAAGAGTCAGGGGTCGATACGTTGAGCGCGAGTGGGCCTACGCCCTTGACGACTTGTCTGCTGAAGAGCTCGCTCGGCCCGGCGATCGTGACCTGGAAGACGTGGACCGTGACCAACTGCGCATTGAGGTAACTCGCGTCGGTGATGTTCGCGCCGAAAGCAAAGTTGTCGACGGGGATAGGACCGAGCGAACCGCCCAACCAGTCGATCGACACTCGGTAGGAGACGCCTGTGGCCGGGATCGGGAGCCCGGTCAGCGTGCCATAGAAGTTGTTGAAGGTCGGGTTGGTCCCGGTGGAGACGGACCCTGCCGGAAGAACGACTCGTGTGTCCCCACCCGCGAACGGGACGTCCACAGCGACTCGGTACTGCTGTCCGCCAAAAGGTACGGAGGTGAAGTTGGGGACGACGGAACCGAAGGCGCCAGCGATCTTGATCGAGTCGTCCTGGACTGACGCGAAGAAGCGCGTGAAGTCTGGCATCCAGTAGACGGGAAACGCAGTCCCAGCAAGCAGCGCCTCGTCGCCGTTGGCGCTGGTCCTGAAAGTGTTGACGTCGATGGCGAAGACGCCGAAGTCGCTCGTTCCGCCAACCGCCTGGATCGGGAAGGGCTGGACCATGACCTTCAGCCCGGCGGTGACAGACGTATCGAGGATGTACTGTCTCTTGACCCAGTCGAAGAAGCTGAGGCCCTCGATCTGCGAATTCGCCGTGCTTGTCAGGAAGTCGATGACCTGCTGTCCGAGGTTGGCGAAGTCGTCCATCGTGACGAAGGCGCTCGGGCTCGCGTAGTAGCGCGTGTTGAACTCTTTCGCGAACCCTGGATACTGCGTGAGGACCTTGCTCCATGCCGTGCCGGCCATCTGATATCGGGCCAGGTAGATGCCGCCCGTGCTGCCGCCTGCGGGGAGGGTCGTGTCGAGGAGGTTCGGGGCGATGAAGTTCTTTGCGCCGAGGGCCGGCTGGTTGTACCAGTCGTAGAACGTGCTGACGTCGTAGAGGCTATCGAGCGTCGCCTCGATGACCGCCGGGTCGGGCGAGCCCGGAAGTATGTTCGGGCTCCGCACCACGCGCATTGTCGCTGCACGCACAAGGCCTTCGCTCAGGGCGTCGAACGGGTACGGCGCGTCGCTGGCGTATGCGAGGAGTAGCGTGTGGACGTAGTTGATCTCGGCGCTGACATCGGAGTTGTATACGGGAAACCTGATCTCCGGCCCGTTGGGGCCGTTGGGAATGTAGTAGCCGCCACCGACCGCGAGCCGATCCTGAATGTCCGCGTCGTAGTTGCGAACGTGGACAATGCCGCCGACCTTGGGCAAGCCGTAGACCGCGTCC
>OBLQ010000143.1_pt1 | contig 24687 bp, 27 predicted proteins | sample 1519881 | NCBI WGS metagenome assembly OBLQ01 (sample SAMN01911456, study PRJEB22533) | soil metagenome | biome: Soil | place: Malaysia | collected 2012-04-30 | depth DG_metagenome m | reverse complement strand
GGAAAGGGTCTGGCAACAGATCTGGGTGTCATGATGATTATGTCCTTTCAAAGCGAAAGCCGGGCGGCGGCCATTGCAGCCACCGCACCGGCTTTCATCTTAGCGCATCCCGCAGGGCGCGCGTAGTCGCGGTTACTTCTTCGCCGCGCGCGTGCTCGGATCGTCGTTGGGATTCACATACGTCAGCGCAAACGGCCCCATCCCGTGCACCTGCACGATACAGTCCGTCTTGGCCATGGCGTAGTGATGCATCGTGGCCGGCAGCAATCCGTAGCTTCCCGCCGGCATTTCCTTCATCGAGGCTTCATCGACCTTGTCGCCCATCCCCAGGGCGAAGGTTCCGGAAAGGACGGTGGCGTGCTCGTCCGTCGGATGCCAGTGCGGCATGATCTTGTAGCCCGCCGGCATCTTCAGACGAACCACATACAGTCCCGCTTTGCTCGGGTCACCCGAGACCACCGTGAACTGCGCGTTCTGTTCGAACACCGGGGGCGGCGCGCCCCACGTGAGCTCGTCGGCAGTCGACATCACCATCGAGCTCTTCATATCGCTCTTCGTGTCCTGGGCCACCGCCATCGCGGCGATTGCCAGCACGATACTCACGAGTAACAGAATTGACTTTCGCATGTGCGGCCTCCTTGAAGAGTTATACAGCGGCGACAGCATACACCAGTGTCAGCGCCGGGTTCACCGTCGATATCACGCACCGGAACGCAACCCCGTAACAAACTATTTACAAGTGAATTACAGCGCCGAGCTCAAGTACTCGATAACCCCGAAATGCGGTCGCCGGGCAGCGCAGGCTCACTCGTCGCTGGTACGCAGGTCGACGCTCCAGTCGCCGTAGGTGTTCTGAAAGACGGTCACCTGCCAGGGACGGCAGCATACCGGACAGTCTTCGACGTACGCCTGGCGGCTTCCGCCGTCTTCATCAACGAAGAGGTCGACCGGCTCACCGCAATACGGGCAGTAGAGTTCCAGCGGTTCGCTCATGGCCGGAAGTCGCCGCGCACCGCCCAGGCACGCGCGTCGAGATGAATGGACCCGTCGCTGCGAACCGGCAGCCGGCGGCGCATGCGCTCCTTCAACTCGTCGCGTTTTTCGGGGGTCAGCGAGGCGACGAACGCGGGTGCCGGTCCGCTGCCGCGCAGAAACGGTGTCCAGTAGTCGTCGATGGAAGAGAAATGGGTGGGCGTGCTCAGCGCATGCGTTTCCACGAGGGCCAGGCCGGCGCCCGCGAAGATCGCCTGCAGCGCGTCAGGACGACACACGGGAAAGCGGCGTCCTTCGCTCAGCTCGCGCGCGCGTTCATCCAGTGCGCCGGCCTCATCCCAGAAGTGGCGCAGGAATTCCATGCCGTCGGAATAATCCCATACATAGGCAGCAACGGTTCCCCCGGATCGCAGGCGCTCGCGCATGCCGGCCACGGCGGCGGTCGTGTCCGGGATGAAGTTCAGAACCAGGCCGGATACGACGGCGTCGAAGTCTCCCTCGCGCCGCGGCAGATCGCCAGCGCCGGCCACCTGGAATGACGCCCGCGCGTCGGAGATATGCCCGCGCGCGTGCTGCACGAAGGGCTCGGACGGGTCGCATGCCGTCACCGACGATGGATCGCACAGATCACAGATGGCGGTGGTCAGTGCGCCGGTGCCGCACCCCACATCCAGCCAGTTTCCCTGCGGTGCCCGGTCGAGCCACTGCAGGAAGGAGCGTGCCATGGGACGGCTCCACCGTCCCATGTACGCCTCGTAGGCGTCACCCGACGCCCAGTTGTCGTTTGCGGCCGTTGTCATCGTCGACGCCTTTCGTGCTACTCGTCGTAGTCGCTGAGCGGCGGTGCTTTGGGCACGTCGCTCTCCAGCACACGATGCGCGTGCACATCGCGGACCTTCTCGTAGTCCGGCAACAGGATCAGCTGGCCGACCAGCGAGTCGCCCTGCGCCGCGTACGACCAGATCCCGTGTGTGGTCCTGCGCGTGAACTCACACCGCATGGTGTGCGTGGGCCTGTCATACAGGAACATCAGGGCACCCATTGGTTCGCGTTTTCCGTCGATGATCTTGTCGGCCAAAAGCCGCAACTGCCAGGGCGCACCCACAAAGGGGACGAAGCGGTACACCACGATTTCGTCCTTGCACGCAGGGTGGTCGCCGAGGCATTTGGACGTGCCCGTCCACGTGCCCTTGAACAGCGCCACCTCATCCTCGCCGGGAATGGGCTTCCGCGATTCGGTGGGTGGGAGCTGGCCGGTGGCGTATCCGACCGCGGCCGAGAGCAGCAGCGCAGCCAGCGCCGTCCACGCAACACGACGCGCGCTCACTTGAGATCACTCCACATGCGCAGCGCGATCAGCCATTTTCCCGTGGGCTGGCGACGCAGCACGTTGACGAAGGTTGAGCGCTGGTAATGTGATTCGTCCCGGCCACTGGTGGATGTCACAAAGCGCAGCGTGCCGTGACCGCGTACCACCGCCATGTCGCCCTCTCCCGTGATCTCGTCCACTACCTGCGTCATCACCTTCACCGTGGTGCCGGATCCGTCGGGCGGCCACCAGAAGTTGCGGATGTTGTCGGCGCCCACGACCGCTTCCATACCACTCGGCATCAGGACGGCGCCGGGCGTGAGCGTTGCCAGTACGGCGTCGGCCTGGTTGGTGAGCCACGCGTTGCTGTAGGCCTGCGTGGCGGCGTTGATGGCCGTCTCATCCTGGTGGGTGAGAGCCGCGGCAGTCGCACACGCGGTCACAACCGCCACGAGACACGTGGAGAGCGTGAAAATGCGTCCGGTCATGATCGCCTCCCTGCGAGATGATTACAGGTACACGGCTTCGAAGAGCACGGTGGTGGCGCCCGATTCATCCATGAACTCGAGCGTGTTGCCGATGATACGCCACCGGCGGGTATGTTCAAGAGCCTGAGCCAGTTTCTTCTCCATCGCTTCCTGCTCGGCGGTGCATCCGATCAGCGGCCCCTTGGTCGCCGAGAACGTGATGCCGTCGCCCGCGGTTGCAAACGCGCCCGGCATTTCGTTGCACCCCACGGTGGCGGTGTAGTGCGCGCCATCCGGCCCGCTGCTCAGGCTCAGCCGGGGCTCGCGGCTTCCCGCCTCCACCGTCACCGCGTCACCCAGCAGATGGTCGATGCGCCAGTAGGTGTTGGTCAGCGATGCACTGGCGCGCGACCGCTCGCAACTCTCGGCCGGCCACGCGTTGATGAAACGCGTCACCAGGATTTCGCGCTGGCGGATGACGCCCTCGACCGTCATGTAGATCGGACCGCCATGCGCACGATCCAGCCACGCCTGGCGCACGCGCGCAAAGTCACCGTCCGTGGTGAGCTGGTAGGTGCGTCCCGTCATGCATTCCGTAAAACGTGTGGCGTCGTCGCGCAGCCACACGGTTCCTCCCATGGCCACCGACACGTCGTCGGGGGTGAACTTGCCGGTGCGCTTGAGGTCGTAATTGAGCTTCGACTCGATCTCGTTACCCTGCGCATCCAGCAGGCGCAGGCGCTTGGACGACTTGATCTCGAACTGGGTGGACCCGTCCGGCCCGGTGAGAGTCAGCAGGTGACGCTTGCGATCGACGCGCCACTGCCCGAGTTCCGTGCGAATGTCGCTGCGACTGACCCACTGCCGTTCCAGGTGGTACGCACCGTCGGGCCACATATCCAGGTGATGGCGGATGCCGGGACAGTCCGCGCACGGAAGGTCGCCGGTGAAGGTGGCGGGCAGGTGGAGCTTCCCGCTGTCGATCTTCTTCTCCTCGACGTGGCGCGGCGGCGGATTGGATCCGCTGCACGCCATGATGAGGAGCAAGAACAGTACGACCGGACATAGCTTTTGCATGCCACTACTCTATCCTCACCCGGCCTTCCAGTCTATTCCGCAAGTGCGAGGTATAGCCGACCCGTCTCATGCCATTGCCTTGAGTTCCACGGTTCGCATGAGCAGCAGCCAATCCTCAACTTCTCGCACCGTCAGCTCTTCCGCATCGCGCAAACAATTCACGAATTCGTGTTCGGTCTCGACGGTGGCAAGCCGGGCATCGACGCTCGCAAGTGCGTCGACCATCGCATGACTGCGCCGGGATACCCGCGAGAATTCCCGATGTGTTCGGATGCCTTCCAGCGCCGCGCCCACCGCGGGTAACACGAGCGCGAGGAACGTCAACATATCTTCCGCCCGAGTCTGCACCAGTCCGTGTACCACCCGCAGGGCGATGTGAACTAGCGCAGCCGCCAGTGCGAGTCCGAACACGACCAGGCCGGTACGTTCCAGCCGACGGCTGGCCCTCTGCGCATGCTTTCCCACATTGGCATGGAACTCAATTTGCTTCCCAATCCACCATGTCCGGACAAAGGCCACCCGGCGTTCCAATGGCGCCGTCGCCGCCAACGGTGGAAGTGAACGCACGATTTCCTCCAGTGCCAGGCCGATCCAGCCCGCTCGCGGATCCTCCCCCGCCAGTGGACGGGGTGGCAGCAAGGTCTCCGGCACCACTCCACAGGCCACCAGGAAAGCCATCGTCCGCATTCGTTCCGTCAGCACCCGATTTTCCACCCAGCGCGCGTGTGCTGAAGAGCGATCCGCCCGTGAGACAATCAACAGAATCGCGCTGAGGAGAACGGCTTCAACTACAAACGCGATTGTCGCCAGGCCTTGAGCGAGGACGGCTACAGCCACGCACGCGACCGAGAGTGTGGCAAGCGAGTACGCCAGCAGGCCCGCAGCGCGGTGCACGCGCTGGTGGCGCTTTGCGAGGAGCGACGCGCGCACGTACCACTTGATAATGCGGTCGCGCGCCACTGACTTCAGAGATTCATCAAGGTGGCGCCCCTCCTCGTTCTCAAAACTCTCAGCGCAGAAGTTTGCTGCGTAACGACTGACGACATCGACATCCAGGGGAACGTTCCGATGCCGCTCCCATTCCTCGCGCCTGCGATCTTCGATCTGTGTCATGCCGTCAGCGATTGCGCGATTCATGAGAGCCTTTCTCCACGAACATTCAGAAGCGTTCGAAAGTGACCGGAGGTTCGTCGAGATGTTGAGCGTCGCGCGCCGCGTGCACCCACGCAAGGGGACGCCCGAGAAGACGCGCCGTCGCCACGAACTCGCCGGTACCTCCCTTCCCGCGCGCGGGCTGACCGTCCCACAACACCATCACCACGTCCGCATTCGCCAGAATGTAGTTGTTCGCCCGCTCGAAGTCATCGTCTGCCGCAGGCGTTTCCGGCGGCATCGTAACGCTTCGGGCGCGCCGGAGCAGGTCGTCGAGGTGGCGTCTGGCGGCGTCGCTCTTGAATGTACGGCGGTACTCTTCCAGCGGCAGGGGCAGAATCGCGGAATAGATCGCACCCGCCCCCAGCGTGTCGATCACAAGCTGATCGGCGCCTTCGGCGAGCGAGGTCAGGAACCAGGGCTCACGGGGAACGTGCCGCGCGAAAATCTCATTGAGCGCGCGCCGGACCCCGCGCGCCAGTCGTTCCGGGCCGTCCAGCAGTCGGTGTCCGGCGATGCCCACGCGGACGTAGGCTTCCAGGTCAATCACGTGATCCCACTCTCACGATCCTGTACCCGGCCTGCTCCAGAATCGCCGGAATGCCGCGCATAAGATCACGGTCCTTCTGCTTTTCGTCCTCGGGCAGCGGCGCTGCTCCCAGCCGCTTCAGTTCGCCCGCGGAGAAATCTCGTCGATTCTCCTCGTCCCACAGTTTCATGGCGGGATGCCGTTTCTTTCCGTCGTCGCGTTTCGTCGCATACCGCCACTGCTCGGCGAGCTTGAGCCTGAGCCAGCGCGTGTGCTCGTCGCGTGCAAGAAGATCAAGAACGTCATCGCTCATGCTGTCGTCGAACATGCTTCCGCGGTTGGGTACAATTACACAGTCGATGCGCGCCAGTTTTGCGGGAATTGCGCGCACCAGATCCCGATTCTGGTCCTTTTCATGCCGGCCCAATTTTGCGTAGGCGCGTGCCGACGCAGCCGTCCTCTGCGTGCCTCCGATGCCCCGTCGGTAGACCTCGTGCGCCGCCTTCGCGAGGCGCTCCACGGTTGCATTATCCAGCTCAATTTCGTCCACGAGTGCGAGAAAGGCGCGGGCATCGACCTGAGAATCGATTTGCGACTCCGAGGGTAGTGACGAGCGTTGGAACGACGATTCGCCGGTCAGTCGCGACATGGCGATCAACTGCTGCATCGAACCTGCCCCGTGCCGATAGTGTCTTATCCGCAACAGTGCGCGCAACACACCAGGATCCATATTGAGCTTACTGCCAGTGAATATCTCGGGTGCGGCGCGCTGGAGCATCGAGCGCAGGAGAATCGCGCGACGAATGATGTACACGGGATCATCCGCCACGCTGCCCACCGGGTTCGGTCCGAGGACGTTCAGGCTGCCACGAAGTCGCCGCAGAAAGTCGGGGCCTTTCAGCGCCTTGAAGTCGTCGGGATCCGTCGTCTTCCCAAACTCCGCTCGTGTGGCACTCGTTCCCCCGGCGAACACAAAGATGGCCTGGCCTACGGGGTGCATGACCGGCCCCTCGCGGAACACTCCGTCCTGCATGGGCGCCAGGAAAAGGCGCAACCAGGACAGACGATTGGCATCGAACTCGTCCCAGAATGTGAGCGGAACTTTTCCCCGCAGGCATACGTCTCGAACCTGATGGAACGCCGCCACGAGATCATGCTCCCCGACGAACTGCGCAACGTTGAACGTCAGGGGCTCGACTCTGCCGGGCGCGATCGAGCGCGCGACCTGTTCCACGCCGAATGACTTTCCAGCTCCCGGCGGACCAAAGACGGCCAGAGACAACGGCGTCTTTTGCTTTGGATGAGCGAGATACTCGTTGATGAATCCGGCAATATCGCGATACGCCTCGATCTCGCTACGGTCCACGGTGACCAATGCACCGAAGCGGCCATCGGGAACGTCGTGAAGCTCGGACTCCACGCCGCGCTCTACGATGCGCCGCGCAAGCTCTCCGATATCGCGGGCAAGCGCGCCGCAGCACGCGTCGCGAAGAATTGACCACGGTGGTGACGAGGCTGCCCGTGCCAGTGGCACACTGGCCACTGCAATATGCTGTGATCCGCCAACGATCTCTTCGGCGATCGCATTCGTGGGAAAGCTGAGTACAGGAGGTGTCTGCGTGTCGGCGCGGAACCCGCCTGTGTGCAGGATTCGTGACGCAGCAACGCCCCGCTCGATCGCGCGATCGAGATCGCACTCGCGGCTCGGAAGTGCCAGCTCGCGCGCCACTGCAGCCGCAAGACATGTCGTGTAACCGATCATTCCGCCGGGGTGCTGGCGGTTCCATTCGCCCTCGACCGAGTCCGGATCGTAGCGCAGACGGGCCTCTGCCTGAGAACGGGCGTTCGCGCCTGTACCCGGCGTGAATCTCAGCGCCCCCACCGGTCCGAAGGACACGATGACATGCGCGGACTCCGCCAACGCCGCCAGTCGATGGTCATGCTGGAGCGCCCACACCGTGTCTTCCGCCGCGCGCTCCCAGGATGATTCCCGGCTGATCTGGACGCCCAGCAGACGAAGGTCGGACGCCGTCACCACGCTGACAAGACGGCGACGTGCTTTCGACCGGACGTGTCGCCACATCGGGCTCTCGATAGCGGTGCCGGAGATCTTGAGTACGACCCGGCCGCCGCTTCCGGTTCGTGCGACATCCCGCACCCACGCCTGCTTCTTTTCCCGGTAACCCAGCCCGGCATCGTCGATCACCAACACCTCAACCGGGCTGGAGTTCCCCCTCGCCGGGCCCTTCTCACTCCGGGCGTGCTGCAGGCCAAGAAACGAGTGCACCCGCCAGACGTCGGTCTTTCCCTCGCGAAATCTCGACCACGTCGCGAACGAATGATGAAAACCCGGATCGGATGGCGTGATCGTCTTCGGTAATGTCACGCCGCGCGCGACCGCAAAAGACGATCTGCGAGCGAGGGCGGCAAGCAGATCTGCCAGGCCGGCCGCACCACCGTCGTGCCGGCACATGCGTACCGACTCCATGCCCGTCCAGGCAACATGGACAGCTTCTTCGGCGCGAAGGATGTTCCAATCGATAGTGACATCACCAACGACCGCGATGACTGGCTTGGAAGGCATAGGTGTGACTCTCTTCTCTGAGGCCCGTGACAGCCCAGTGCAATCGGCTTGCTCAAGCGACAAACCGTGATCATCACGATGAACATGAGCTACCCGAGACTACCCCCAAACGAACGCGCCTGTTGAATCTTGAACGCTGTCGAACACCACATTCTCAGGTATGCTATCTCTTCTTGTCAGCACAAAGCCAGACAACAATCCAAGAAAGGCAATGGTGTCCATCTCACGCTGCGCTAGAAGGTCCGTATAAACGGCTACTCCTTCGGATAACTGCGTGACGACAACAAACCGCTCTCGCTTCAAGTGCACAATCGCAGGCAGCTGCAACCTTGAGATGTCTGTCCGGTCCAGTCTTGCAGCGATGTAGCCGGGATCATACGCTTTCGCAACACTTAACATCCCGTGCAGAGAATTCATGAGCCATGTGAGGCGCGCATCCGGCCTGATAATGTTGTTACAGAAATCAGACAGGCTCATTGCCACTGCCAGCAGGGCCAGGGGCGCACTCTCGCCACCACCGAGAACATTGCACAGACAAAACGCAGCGCTACCCACCGCACATGCAAGATGAGTCGACAGCCACGCTCCGACGCTCTCCACAAGTTTGTCGCTCCAGAAGATATTCGTATCTAGTCGTATCGACTGCTCTTCGCCCCACGTTAGCGCCATCTCCCATCGGTCGGTGTTCGACGGGCTGGGATGCTCTCGCAACAAGCACAGACATCTTGTTATCTCGTTGCTGATCCAGGGACCGTACGCAGCAACACTTCTGGCAACAGCATCTTCTTCCTCACGAATTGCACCCTGGAATCGTACTTCCCATTGCTGAAGCTGATACTCGTACGCCTGCAGTTCCGCCATGGTGGATTGTGACGTGCTGCGCTTTTGAATATTCCGGAGCACGGACCGGGTCCATGGATGTCTTCCCCCCAGGCGCTGCAAACACGTCTCGAACGCCCTGGCGTAGTTTGCCGCAGCCTGCTCATGATCGCCCATTTGCTCGTACAGCACGGCCAGTTCGTTCAGGGCACCAAGCGTACTGCGCTTCTTCCGACTCACGGCGGCCGCGTCCCCGTCCACCGTCAGGGCGCACTGCGCTATCCGGGTGGCGAGATCGATTGGCGTCCTGGGTTCACCCACACCGCGCGTTTCAGTGTTCGCAGACATTCCAACCATTTCAACAAAATGAACGGCGCCGGACAAATCGCCGGCGACAATCGATCGACAGTCGTCGGCGAAAGCGCAGCAGCACAGATCGCTGTCGGTCGACAGCTGACAGAGCGGCGTGCCACTTTTCAGGTCGATCAACACGAGGGCGCCGTCCGAAACAAGAGCAGCGAGTTCGCCGTTTCCATTGACGGCGAGCGCGGTAACATTACCGGGCGCGGGGCACACGACCGACTCGCTGCCGGCAATTACATCCCACACCCGCAGCATGCGGCGCTCGGAGACGACCACAAGGATCCGACCATCGGAGCTTGACCCGGTAGCCGTTACTTTTTCGCCGGTGAGAGGGATTCGACAGGCCTCATGGCTTTCGTGCACGTCCCAAAGGGAGACGTCTCTGTGGGAGGTCAAGATTGCCCATCGATCCGCTTGAACCGTTGCTGAGTCATTTCCGAGGTTACTGTAAGCAAGTGCCGGCAGCGCCTCCCGTCGTCGTACAACGGGCGTCACCTGTCCAGTTTCAAGATGAGCGGATATGACAGTTCCCTGGGTTCTTGCCGCCACACGGTCATGCGTGCCATCCAGAAAGCACAGACCGCTGCCTTCCCCCGATCTTTGCCCGTTGACATAGTCCAGCGGCGTCAGCAATTCACGACCCGTACCTACATGCCACCATTTCATCGACTGTTCGCAGCGTGATACCGCGTATTCGCCGCTCGGGCTGAGTGCGATTTCACTCGCTGGAAACGAATGTCCGCTGAGAGTTTGCAGCGGACGCCCGTCGAGCAAGTTCCAAACTCTGATCGTCTTGTCCCGGGAAGAAGTCGCCGCAATCCCCCCGGCGCCGGCAACGGCGACTGACAGCACCTGCGCACGGTGCGCAATAGTTTGTGAACGGAATGCTTCGGTGGCCAGATTCCAGAGCCTGACTCCATCCCGGGAAGCCGACGCCGCCATGAGCCCGTCCGGGCTCATGACCACGGAGCGAACTTCCCCGCTGTGTCCGGGCAGCCTTCCTGTCTCGAGCCCGGTAGCCATACTCCAGACAATCATCGGCTCCATGCTAACGGTCGAGCGTGAGATCAACGTGTCACCGCCTGACACCCACGCTTGAGGCGGTTCTGCTCCCCGAAGAACTGCCAACGATTTCAAGCTTGTCGAATCCAGCACCCGGACGTCAGCCCCTTCGAGGACCAACAACCGTGACCCCGACAATGCAAGGAGGACTTCATCACCTTCAAACGACCCGCACGGTTGCAACGTGTTGAGGTCGGTTACCTCAATCCGCCCGTTCCGGGCACGCCCGTACAGGTGAGCTCCATCACACTTGGCGTGGGCGCAGTCGCCAAGAGTTCCGCATGGAGATCCCGTGTCCAGGTCCCACACAAACGTCTCGTCTTCCGAAAAAGACACCGCCCTGCGTCCGTCATGCAGGACTGCAACCCGTCCCGGAGGACGTGAATGCCCGGCCAGCGATCCCAGCTGCCTGCCCTCCACAAGGTCCCACAGTAGAACGTCGTTACAGTCTCTGTGGATCGACAGCAACTTCCTGCCGTCACGGGTTACCGCAATCGATGTCGCGTCTTTCGGTATCGATTGCAATACCATCTTCTCGGTACAGGTCTCCAGGTCGATGGACCGAATCCCGCTTTGCCCTGCGAACACCAGCGTGCGGCGGTCGTCTGTCATCTCGACGGGCCCGGGGCAGGCGAACATCGCGAGCAATCTCCCGCGGTCAACGCTCCAGATACCGACATGGCCATCAGCTGTCGTGGCCAATCGCCGCGCGTCTGCAGAGAACCCAAGCACACCTCCATAGGATGCAAAACCGGGCAGCGTCCTCACGAGCGGACCACCGGGCGACTGCAGGGATCCTGTGCGAACACGCAACCACATCTGACCGGTGCGTTTTGCGTTTTCAACAAAACGTGTAATCTCCGGATTGTTGTTTCCTGAGAGGCGTCCCACCAGCTGGCTGCGCATCTGCTTCACGTCCCGCGCCAGAATACGCGACGCGAGGTCCAGCGCACCGCCAATCGCAGCCAGGGCCTGTCTGCGATCACGATCCAGGGGTGACCCGACAGCCACTCTCAGATCCTCGACCGCTGGATACAGGCCCACCTTCTCGACCTTTGCTTGCAGGAAATCAAACGACGACGCAATCGCATAGTAGTTATCCCATTCCCCGGCGTGAGCGAGTTGATACGGAAGCTCCGCGATGGCGTGTGTGTCTCCCATTTCCCACGATCCGGTGTCCCCAGACAACGCCACGCTCCCAAAGTACCTGGCCAATTTCTGATGCACATGAAGGCTTCCATCTCGATGCAGATCAAACTCCTTGCGAACGGCTTCAACAACGTGCCGGTGTGCGTAGTCCAGAAGGGGACCGCGCGCCTGCAGGAACGGGCGAAGCTGTCGCAAAACTGGAAACAGATCTCCTCGGCTGTCTTCGACTTTGGTCCCCACTCCCTCCGTCAGTCCAAGCAGTTCTTTTTCGGAGAGGCCCTGCCGTGCGCATGCAAGCAGGACCAGCACATTCCGCACGGTGCTAGAATCGAAATCACTCTCCAGCCGGTGAATCACCTGCTGAAAGATTCTCGTCAATGAGTCACCAGAAGAGGGAAAATCTCCGATCCTTTCACTCACTCTCTCGAACGCGCTGAACTCCCGCAGCTCCTCCAGCGCGACCCGAAGAAAGAGCGGATTGCGCGTGGCGTCGTTGGCAAGAAACAGCCTCACCTGATTCGAATCGAGGGTCTTTGCCGCCAGTGACGGGACCGCTCGCAGAATTGCCACACGCTCCCGGTCGGTAAGCGGCTCGATGCGTGTCTCCCGGTGAGACCGACGACGGGCCTCACGCAGAAGCGGTTGCGACCCGCGATCAGGGTCGTCAATGCAACTCACGATGAGCCGAATGCCCGGAGGAAGGTTGGCCGGTAACCAGTAGAGCAGGTGGGCGTCGTCACTCTCGTCCAGTTGATCCAGCGCGTCGATTACGATAACCACGCGACTCGCGGCGGGAACACGAGAAAGGAATTCGCGGAATTGTTGTGCAAGTTGGACGGCGTCCTGGCCTATCTCCCAGTACTTCCGAACGCGTTCAAGATCACGTTGATATTGCCCGTCATCGAGCACCGCGGCCAGGCCCGCTGCCTTCTGCTGCTCCTCATGGCGGCGTTGCACCGCGGCAATATCCGCGCTCTTCTGCGCCTCCAACCCGCATTGCGAGTAGATCGACTCGCACAGGTGCCGCAGCAGGTCCCGAAGGGCCGTCGATTGCGGACCAGCCCCGACGAAATGGAATACCACGGCGTCTTCGGGGCGTTGACCTCGCCAACTTCTGACGAACGCTGCCAGCGCCGAGGACTTGCCACATCCAGATGGTCCCGTGACGAGACAGATGTTGTGACCGCTGCTCTGAGCGAAGGAACTGAGCGACCGCTGGAGCCTGCCACGCCCTGCATAGATCCTGGTACGGCTTTCAATGAAACTCTCTTGATACGCATCAATCTGCGCAAACTCGTTCTGCGCGTGCGTCCTGGATGCCGCCAGGTGCTCCTGGAGCTGTGGCGCATGCAGAATCGCCCGTTCCAGGCTTTCCAACACCCAGTTTCCAAACTCGGCGAGTCCTCCGATTTCCCCCGGCGCCCACACACGATCCCGCTCCACCCCCCGATGCCAGACGCACGGATACCCGTCGAATACTGCCGACTCCGGCAGCGACGAACGAATCCTCTGCTTCAGCGTGGACAACTGCCGTCGGCGGTGCTGTGCACGCCTTGTCGCTTCCGTGGAACCGAGGACGCGCACCTCTTCATCCGTAGGCCCTTCCACATAGCGGGCCTTTTCGTCTGGATCCTCAATGTCGTCAAGAAAGGAGTCGGATCGAAGGCCGACCAGCACCTGGCCGCTCTTCGCGAGTTCACCCATTGCGCCGTGCAAAAACTCGAGCTCGGTGATGGATTTCCCGGTGTGATGTTGAGTCCAACCGTAGCGATTGCCGACTTCGACCGGATACTTCGCCGGCACCCACCCGTATCGCTCCCCGAGCATGCCGAGAAAGAACGGGCGACAATCGTCTATTTGATGAAGGCACACCTGCAAAACCTGATCATTCTCGGCCTGCTCCCGGGTGATTCCCCAACGCAGATCAATATCAACCAAATGAATTCGGAATGGCTCCAAACGCTGTCGCAACTCGGGAAAGACCCGTTTCACAAGCCAATCCCTCTCTGCCTGCATGTCGAGGAATGTAGACGAGACAAAGACGCGCACGGTTGTCCAATTGGTGGCCACTTTAACCCTCAATCTCTGAACGTAATGCACATGACTTCTGGGAAAATCCAGACGCAAACAGTGATCTGCGTCCCGTACCCGCAAACGATAGTTGTGTCAAATCGGTCCGGATGCGAGATTCAACCATTGGGTTTCCAGCTAGCCCCATCCGACGACGCCACAGCCCGGAAAGGCACACGACTTCCGCACTACGTTTGCACACCATGGGATTTCGCCAACGCATCGAGCGCGGCCCGAATCTCTTCGTCGTTCCCACCCAGCCTGCGCAACGGCTCCACATAGTTGTCCACGACAAGTTTGAACCGTGGATGGTCCCGGCCGGCAGCGATGGATGTCCGTAGCACGACCTCAACCGCCCGGCGATACCACGGCTCCGCCTCTACCAGCCGGCTAGTGTCCTGAAGTAACGCCGCCAGGTTGTTGAGTGAGAGGGCGACGTGCGGGTGGTCGCCCCGTGGCTGAGCTCGTTGACAGCAAGAGCAGGTGGATGAGACGAAAACACGGATGAGACGATTGGAGGGCACGGGCGAACGCACTCCATATGCACCGGCGCGAGGAGAATTCCGCACCGCGGGAACGGGGATTCTAGTATGAGTACATCAGTGTAGCAGGTGGACAATGAGCCACACAATGCCGGCGACGGCCAGCCCGCCGATCAGGATCGCCCATCCGATGGGGGTGGTGAACAATGCGATCGGCAGCGTGATGGGCAACGGACTTACCAGATCCTCCTGTCTATCGGCGCCCTCGTCCACGTCGCGCAGGGGTCTGTACTCTCCGCTCTCGATGTCCCGAAGCCGTTTTGAAAGATCGATACGATCATTCCCCATAGTCCACATCCCCTTCTTTCTATCTGCCGGCGACCATTCTACCGCGTAAAAGCTCGAATAATCATGCCGGTTTCATATCACGGCACGAGCACGGCTGCACCCTGAAGATTTCCCGCGCGCAGATCGTTGAGGGCCTCGTTGGCGCGCTCCAGCGGATACGTGGTCGTGTCGACCCGGAGCGGGGTGCGCGCGGCGCGTTCCATGAAACTGTCGCCGTCTTTGCGGGTCAGATTGGCCACGCTGCGAACGGTGCGCTCGCGCCACAAAAGCTCGTACGGGAACGACGGAATGTCGCTCATGTGGATGCCGGCGCACACCACGATGCCGCCCGGGCGCACCGCCTTGAGGGCCGCCGGCACCAGCGCGCCCACCGGCGCAAAGATGATGGCGGCGTCGAGTGGGTCGGGTGGTGCGTCGCTGGAGGCACCTGCCCACGTGGAACCAAGCGACATCGCGTGCGCCTGTGCTTTCTCATCGCCACCCTTCGTGAACGCAAACACGTCACGCCCGTCGGCCCTTGCCACCTGTGCAACCAGGTGCGCGGCGGCGCCGAAGCCGTACAATCCAACGCGTCTCGCTTCCCCGGCGAAAGGCGTTTCAGTGGCGATCCGGTACGCCCTGTGTCCGATCAGTCCCGCGCACAACAGCGGCGCCGCGTCCACATCGTCATAATTGTCGGGAAGCGCAAAGCAGAAGCGCTCGTCTGCCACCGTGTACTCCGCATAGCCGCCGTCACGCGTGTAACCTGTGAACTGCGCGTTCGGGCACAGATTCTCAGCGCCCGCGCGGCAGTACGGACACTTCCCGCACGTCCATCCCAGCCAGGGCACGCCCACACGCTGCCCCTCTGCAAAGCGCGTGGCGTCCTTGCCGCGCTCGACCACGGTGCCCACGATCTCATGACCGGGAATAAGCGGAAGTTTGGGATTGGGAAGCTCTCCGTCCACCACGTGCAGATCGGTGCGGCAGACCGCGCAGGCGTGGACGCGGAGAAGGAGTTCGCCGGGTTGTGGCGTGGGGCGGCTCATCGGCTTCGGACGAACCTTGCGATCGGTAGTTTCCAGAACCACTGCTTTCATGGGCATTTCACTTAGAGGTACCCGCCCTTCGCCGGCGGTAACGCTTGATACTCGGGATGCTTCGCAACGGTTCGTTGAATCATGTGGACCAGATCATACAGTCGACGCCACTGATCGAGAGTCTTGCCTCCCGGATTGTACGCGGTTCCCCAGCGCAGGTCGCGCTGGTACCCACCGGCCTCAACATGAAGATAGTAGACGCTGGATGGACATGTGAATCCGCCGTTCGTTTCGAGCACGGGGTGCGGCTCCTGATACTCGAATATCCGCATCGATATCGCCGCACGGTATATGGTGTCCAACTCGGCGGGCGTAAGCCTCAGCGCGATGGTCGTGTCGGGGTCAATGACCATGTCCTTGGTCGCTATTCCGGTGCGCGTATCCACGCGATAACCGTGATCCGTCCTGAGCTCAAACGAGAAGTCCGATCGCGGATAACGGCGAAGGTCCGATCGTCGAATCCGCCGGGGTTTGAGCGGAGGATCGTTCCAGTGAAGTTCGCGCCAGTGAGCGCGTTCAACAAATCGTACGTCACCCCCGAGATCGCCGACCCCGGCTGTGCAGATTGTATCCGGAAGGGATCTATATCGCTCCTCGTGGTGGCATCCCCCGACCACGACGACGGCGAGTGCAAACGAGGCAACCCCTATTCCCGGCGACTTACCCATCCGCCCCTAACATCATGGTTGTCGCCGGCGTTGACAAGGCATTTGCCAGCGGACCGAGTGTTGCCTACCCGGCTGAGTCACTGACAGTGCGCAGACGACGACGGGCGGCCCACTCGAGCACGAGTAGAAGCGGATAGACGTAGAGCGGAAGAGTTGCAACCACCCAGAACCACACGAGACCAGACGGGAACGGCGGCCGGACCAAGATCATCGGCAACGGCAACAGCCAGAGAACCACGGTGTACCAGAAAACCACGGTAACGGCGAATCGCGCGGCATCCCTCACGGACGGGTCGTCCAGGCCATTCCTGCGCCGGCGGACGAATACCAGGCTGGCAAGCAGCGGTATCGCCGAGAAGACGCCGCTGGCCAACAGCATCTTCCATCCCGATGGATCCTGAAATTGTCGCCAGACGACTCCGTGAACAAGAACGACGAGCAACGGAAAGCCGACGGCGAGGCGACGACGATTCCGAATAACATCAATCATGGCTGGACGTGTCCTCCCTCAGTATATCCATGGGATCACCCGCTTGCGCGTGCTCATGAACGCGCGATACGGCTCGCCGATCGCCGCCAGCAGCGCCTGCTCCTCCACCTTCATGCGATAGCTGTAGACAATGAACGCCGCCGCGGTCAGCACCAGGGTCGAACCCCAGCTGCCCAGCGCCACGCCCATGCCCACACTCAGCATGATTCCCGCGGTGTACGAGGGATGCCGCAGAATGGAGTAGGCACCGCGCGTGACGACTTCCTGCCCCGCCGATGCGCGCACGTCGCCGGTAAACGACGCACCCAGCATGCGCCAGCAATGCCGGCGCAACAAACTTGCCGCGATGATGATGGCAGTACCGATGAAGAACGTCGCCTGAAGAAACGCTGGAGAAAACTGGAGCGCGCGAATCGACGCGATCGAGAATGCAACCAGGTACGACAATGATCCGCCCATCATAATCACCTGCAACGACCGGCCGTCGGTGGCGGTGTGCGAGCGGCGCGCGCGACCGATAATGCGAAACTCCGGGAGGAAGGCCCAGAACATCACCGACCAGAAGAGCAGCGCGTACGGCCAGACAAACGGCAGAGGTTTCATGAGGGCGTTTCCCTGTTATCGCACCGTCGTTGCCTGTGCAACGCTCGCCTCACTTCGGCACCCGCCCCATCCAGCCCAGCACGGCCCGCATGCAGCGGTGTCCGGGATCAACGGGCGAACAGTACATCAGCGGACACCCACCGACGATGCACTGAATGTTGGCCTTCCGGCACTCCTCCAGCGCCGCCGGCGAAACACTTCCCTGCCCGAATGAGCGATGGAACCACACGCGCATGATCTGCTGCGCGGCGGCCTGCTTCACGATTCCCGCGGACACGTCGGGATGGGTCGCCACCATCACCGCATCCACGCCGCCGGGAATGCTGGCGAGATTGGGGTAACACGTCACGCCTTCAACCTGCGGCGCGTTCGGGTTCACGGGAAAGACGTCGTAGCCGGAATCGCGGAGTTTGCGAAAGACGGGATTGGCGGCGCTCTTTGTACTGCGCGAGACGCCGGCCACCGCAATGCGCCGGACGTTCAGGAAATCGGCGACAGGTTCGGGGATGCGAGCCAATGGAACCTCACTTCTTGCGGCCCATTATCTCACGTTTTCAACGCGCCTCGTGTGTCGCCCGCCTGAGCGCACACCACAGTCCCAGCCCGGCCCGGCTGGTGACGGTATTCCAGTTTCCCGGCAGCCGCGAACAGACGTCTTCGACCGAGAGATGAATCGGTGTCTTCTCCGCGCTGCTGTTGACCCACACCAGGACGCCGTCCGGCGTGAGGACGCGCGCCACCTCATCGGGAAAGAGGAAACAGTTGATGAGCACCACGGCGGCGGCGGATCCGTCGCGCACGGGCAGTTTCGAACCGTCGCCCAGCACACGGTGCGCCGGCCCTTCGGGGGCGAGCTTCAACATTTCGATGGAAAGGTCGATGGCCATCACCGGCGCAAAATGCTCGGCGATCAGCGCCGAATACGCCCCGATGCCGCTCCCCACTTCCACCGCGAAGCCCTGCGGCGTGCCCAGCTCACCCAGACCGCGCTTGAGTGCATCCGCCACGATCAGATTGCGCTCGGGCGACGTGCGCGTGTGCCATTCCTGCGCGTAGTCGTCGAAATATTTCGCCACCTCGTCGCGCAGGTCGCCGGTCCAGCCCCCCTCGTCGATCCCGGCCGCCCGCCGCGTGGCGACGCGCATGGGATGATCGGGCGTACCGCTGCTGGTGAGCTGGTGGCCTTCAATGGTGATGGGAGGGAGATGCTTGATCGTCACGATGCGACCTCGGCCAGAAAAACTTGAACTTCGAACTGCTTGCCCCCGCCCGACTGCTCGCGCCTGCGCTCGATCCCACGGTATCCCGATGCACGCGCCGTCTCCTCCAGCACAACCGGATCTACCAGATGCATCACCGGAGTCAGCGTTTCGAGACTGGCGAACGGCGAGGGCGTCACCGGCACAGACCCGGGCAGCTGCACCACCGTCGCGAGCATACCACCGGGGATGAGGAGAGCGTGAAGCCGTTTCAGCACGCGCCGCACATCGACGTACTCCAGCACAAGGGCCGCATACACGAAATCGACGGGCTCGATCTCAAGCTCGTCATTCTCAACGTCGCACGCAACTAGTTCCAGGCCCCGAGTGCGCGCCCCGTACCGCTCACGTGCGGCCGCAATGTAGTCCGCATTGAGGTCGATGCCGACCACGCGGCGCGTCACCGCGGGATCCACGCGGTCGAAGCCATTGCCCCCCGCACAGCCGATGATCGCGAGCGAGCGCGGGCGATGCGTGCGCAGCAGAGATTCCAACACGTTGGCAAGCAGCTTCGCCTGTGCAACCTCAGGCAGGGCCATGTGGGCTTCGTAGTCGGAAAGCGGTATGCCGAGCCAGGGACTTCTCGTCACGAGAGGCACCTCACTGCGCCGGCAGCATCTTCGGATTCCAGGCGATCTCCCATACATGTCCGTCCGGGTCCTGGAAGTAACCGGCATAGCCACCCCAGAAGGTTTCATGTGCCGGTTTCACAATCGTCGCTCCCGCCTGCTTCGCCTGCGCCATGACGGCGTCGACTTCCTCGCGCGTGCGCACATTGTGTCCCAGCGACAGCGCCATCGCACCGGGTGCGCCCACGGGCAGGCCGGTGTCGTGCGCCAGGCTCGCGCGCGGCCACAGGGCCAGTTTCAATCCATTCTCGAGGTCGATGAATACCACCGCGCCCTGCTCGAACTCCGTGCCCACGATTCCTCTGGTGGCGAAGCCGAGTCCGTCGCGATAGAACGCCAGCGACCGCTCGAGGTCTTCTACACCGAGCGTGACGAGCGTGATCCGGGGTTTCATCTCAGTCCCGTTTTCCGTGGCGGGCCAGTCGCAGCTCAAGGTGGCGTTTCACGTCCGGCCATTCTTTGGCGAGGATGCTGTACATCACGGTGTCGCGCGCGCTGCCGTCGCGGCGCACGGCGTGGTGGCGAATGACGCCGTCCTTTTTGGCGCCCAGCGCCTCGATGGCACGCTGCGACGCCAGATTGAAACCGTCCGTGCGCAACCCCACCACCTTGCACCCCAGCGTGTCGAAGGCGTGCCCGAGCAGCAGCAGCTTGCAGCTCGTGTTGACGTGGCTGCGCTGCCAGCGCTTCGCGTACCACGTGTACCCGATCTCGACGCGGTCGATGGCCGCCACGACATCGTGATAGCGCGTGCTGCCCACGATCCTGCCTTCTCCGAGCTCGCGCACCACCCACGGCAGCATGTGGCCGTCCTTCATCCCCTGGAGCGCGGTGGCAATGTATTTCGATGTGTCCTCGGGCGCGGGCACGGCGGTGAACCACAACTGCCACAACTGTCCGTCGGCGGCCGCGGCGCGCAGGTCGGTTTCATGCGGCGGCGTCATCGGTTCGAGCCGGACGCCGTATCCTTCGAGAGTGACGGGCTGGAGTGTGATCATTTTTCCGGATTGAGCAACGCGCCCGCCTTGATCGTCGCCTTCGCGGTGCAGCTGATGTAGACCTCTTTCGCGGTCACCATCACGTCCGCGTTGGGATCGGCGGAATGATCCAGGTCCGGGAACACGCTGACGTCCTTGCTCCACGAAAACGTCCCCTCGGCGTTGGAGATCGCGGACGTATCCGCGTAGGCGTGCGTGTCCTTGGCCAGCGTGGGAAGGTGCTCGAGATGGATCGCGACCATGGTGTTGGGTGTGAACCCGGTCCCGTGAATCTCGACCATGGCGTGCGCCGCGCCGTCCGCACCCGCCGCTGCCTGCGAGACACCCGCGGCAATCGACATGCCGGTGTGGTTGCAGGGAGAGCAGCCGAAGGCTGCGTAGGCGAGAACGGTGGACACGATCATACCCAGCATGCGTCGATTCATGGATTCACTCCTGTTGGGATTGAGCAGAAACCGGGACTTCAGAACGCCCGTCGCTGGACTATAGCGCATACCGCGACGCTCACGAAAGCGGGCGTTCCGAAGAATCCTGTGGGAGGGTTGGCTTGCGCTAGCGCGCGGTGATCATGCCGGGTCACACCACCACGATCACAGCGAACCCGTCGTAGCCCTTCACGCCCACGGTCTGTAGCGCCGTGGCCGTGACACGACGGTCCCCGGCGACCACCGCCATGAAGCGGCGCACTCCCCGAACCAGCGGGTCAGGACTCTCCCCGTCCACCACGGTGCCGTTGCGCACCACATTGTCGGCGACGATGAGACTGCCGGAACGGCACAGCGGGATTGATCGCTCGAGGTAGTCGGCGTACTCGGTTTTGTCGGCATCGATGAAGACCAAGTCGAACGGCGGCTGGTGCTCATTCACGAGTGTCGGGAGCACCTCCAGCGCCCGGCCCACGCGCATTTCTATGCGGGGCGTCACACCGGCGCGATCGAAATTACGACGAGCAACCCGGGCGTGGGCCTCGTTGACTTCGATGGTCACCAGGGTTCCGCCATGCGGCAGGGCGCGCGCGAGCCATATCCCGCTGTATCCTCCCAGCGTGCCGATTTCGAGGATGCGCCGCGCGCCCACCGCGCGCGCGAGCACGTGCAGCAACTTGCCCTGGGACGGTGAGACGTTGATCGGCGGCAGGCCGGCGGCCGCGCATTCCTGCAACGCCTGCTCGAGAGCGTCATCGCTACCGACCAGGGTGCCGTCGATGTAGCGATCGACGTTCGTCCAACGGTCGCCGGCGTCGGATTCCATCACCGGTCGCTCAGGCGACCGACAATGCTCGTGAGCGAGTGTTCCAGCTTCTCGGCGGCGCCGATGACCGCCAGATCCACGGTCTCGGCGTAATGGCTCACTGCAATCGGCTGGCGGTGCGACATGCGCGCCTCAATGACGCACTTCATCGCGTCCTTGCCCACCTTCTTGTCGCTGTTCTCGTCGCTGAGGTGGACCTCGAGACGCGTCAGGCGCGATTCAAAACGCCCGATGGTCTCGCGGATCTGGGATTCGGTCTTCTGCTTGAGTTCGGTCGTACCCTTGATATTGGAATCGGTGTTGACCTGAATTTGCATATGTTTCCTTCCTTGAATTGGTTGCGGTCTACAGTAATGGATACACCGCCACATGGAAATTATAGCAGAGTTGATACACCCGCCAGATAAACGCCCGCCCGCAACGCACTCCTCCCTTCCCGGCGGTCCATGATTCTCCTTGACAACGCCAGACACTTGTCTGTTTACTTCTCCGCGTGGTCCGGCGCCGGGGGCGCCCGAGAGGAGCAGGTATGTCACCGAAGACACCGCCGGGGGAAACCCGGGAATTAATCTATGAGTTCATGCGCGACCGGCTGCTCGCGGGCAAACCGCCGACGGTACGTGAAGTGCAGGCGAGGTTCGGCTTCAAGGCTGTACAAACGGCCCAGGCGCACCTCGAGCAGCTGGTCGCCGAAGGCCGCCTCAACAAGGCGCTCGCGGATTACAAGGGCCGCGCGCGCGGCTATTCCCTTCCCGAGTCGAGCGTCGATCACGTGCACCCGCCGGTGTTCGCGCCCGTACTCGGCGCCATTCAGGCCGGCGGACTGCAGGCCGCCATCGAAGACCGCGAGGGCGTAGTCCCGGTGGTGCGGCAGTCGCGCCGCGCCGGCAGCGAGAAGCTCTTCGCCCTGCGCGTGCGCGGTGAGTCGATGCGCGACGCGGGCATCCTTCCCGGTGACATCGTAATCGTGCGCCAGCAGAACACGGCGCAGCCGGGCGACATCGTGGTCGCCATGGTCGATGACGAAGCCACCGTCAAGACGTTCAAGCTGCGCCGCGGCCGTGTGGTGCTTCAGCCGGAAAATCCCGAGTTCGAGGAGATCGTGCCCGACCACGTGGAGATTCTGGGCAAGGTGGTCGAGGTGCGCCGCTATATCGACTAGCGGGTTGGCGCCGGACGCGCCGAGTGTGTACGATTGCGGGGTAGGCCGCACGACATAACCGAGGAGCGGGACATGAACGAGCACCGGGCTACCGTCACCTGGAAACGAAACGGCGAGATCTTCACCGACCGCAAGTACAGCCGCGGCCACACCTGGAGCTTCGACGGCGGCGTCGAAGTTCCGGCCTCATCTTCCCCGCACGTCGTCCGCCCGCCACTGTCAGTTGAGGCAGCCGTCGATCCCGAAGAAGCGCTGGTAGCCAGTCTCTCGGCGTGCCACATGCTCACCTTCCTGTATCTGGCGGCGCGCAAGAACTTCATCGTGGAGACGTATCGCGACGAGGCCGCGGGCACCATGGGCAAGAACGCCGAGGGCAAGCTCGCCATGTTGCAGATAACGCTCCATCCCGACATTCACTTTGTCGGCGACACGCTGCCGACCGCGGACGATCTGGCCGCGCTGCATCACGCCGCGCACGAGGAATGCTACGTCGCGAACACGATGAAGTCCGAAGTGCGCGTGGAACCGGTGGGAACGCCGGTCAAGTAGTGTCGATGCTTCGACACCGGCGGGATACTAACGACTGACGCGCGATGCGATCGGGCGTCCTTCGGTCCTCTCCAGAGAGCACCACAACCGGAGGACGCCGCCTTCGCGCGGACTGTGGCACGCCGCGCTTCTCGTCATCACCGCGCAATCTCCCCCGGGTTCCCCACGATATTGCTGCGCGTGTACTGCGCGTTCGAATGGAGACGGATCCCGGAGTCGTACGTAATAGGAGCGATCGCTCCGTTCGACTGCAGCAGGATGGGCTCGAGCTCACTCACGACGCGCTGGCTCCACGGCGCTCCCTCGGAGTAACCATCCGACGCCACAACCACAACGGCCCCATTGGGATACCCCGCTATCATCACGTTGTGGCCGAACTCTCCGCTTCCGTCGGTCGATACCACCTGCCCGCCGGCGTCCAGGTTCGTCCAGAGCCATCCGAAGCCGGCATCCATCCCGGATTCCATGGCGACGCGCGGCTGAATGAAGTCGCGATAGTCCGGTCGATTGAGGGCGTCCGCCGCCCACAGAAACAGATCGTCCACGGTGGAGACAATTCCCCGCGCACCGCGGCGCCCCCATTGCGCCAGGCGCTGGTCGCGGTCCATCGAATACCACGGTTCCGCGCGCAGGTAGCCGGCTTCGTCCCACGTCATCGTCTGGTGCATTGCGTGGCTGATCACGCCGCTGTCGAGCAGGTAGCTCTCGTAGGTTTCGCCCGATGCCACCTCGATGACCGCCGCCAGAATCACGTAGCCGTCTTCCGAGTACGCGAATGCCGCTCCGGGCGCGTAAGCGAGCGGCTGCGCCAGCAGCTCCTTCACGGCCCGGTCACGATCCGCTTCCCCGTCGGCGGCGTAGGTGTTGCCGAGCCCGCTCGTGTGCGCGAGCAGCTGGTCGATTCGAATCCATCGCTTGTCCTCGGGCACATCGGGAAACACGTCCCCGAGCGTGGTCGATAGGCGCAGTCGATTGGACTGGATGAGGGCGTAGATCGCCTCCGACGTGAACGACATCGTCACCGGGCCGACGTCGTAGTACGCGCCGCTGCCGGCGGTGGCGTAGCGGAAGTTGCTGCGGGTGGCGCCTCCGATGTCGTATGGCGGGACAACCTGCCTGAAGTCGCCCTTCGGAATGAACGGCGAGCCGGAAAACGGGACGGGACGGGTCCACCCCGCCACCACTCGCCCCTCGAATCCCACGCCCTCCAGGAAGTGCATTCGCTCGGCGAGCACATCGTAGACGGTCGCCACCGGGCGGCCGATGACCGGCTGGCGGATGGGAGGATCAACCGGGCACACTCGCGGAGGCAGTACGGGCCGCTCGTGCGGTTGAGGGGGCGGCGGGGGTGGTGTGTACGGCTGGCCCGGAGGCTTCGGTTTCGGCTCCGGGGGTTTCTTGATCGGGTGCTGCTTGTCGGGGGGACGCTCCGGCGGTGGCGGATCGTCGGGTTTCTGTTTTTCGGCGGGCGGCTTCCTGGTGCGTGACTTGAAGCGGATGCGCGCCTAGAGCGCGGATGCGGGCCGCAGGACAGTGCGAAGAGCGAAGGAAACTGGGGCCAGAGTCGACGTTCAGGAACGTCCACCACGCTTGAC
>OBLQ010000142.1_pt1 | contig 24722 bp, 20 predicted proteins | sample 1519881 | NCBI WGS metagenome assembly OBLQ01 (sample SAMN01911456, study PRJEB22533) | soil metagenome | biome: Soil | place: Malaysia | collected 2012-04-30 | depth DG_metagenome m | reverse complement strand
CGCTCCAAGACCCTGACCGCTGCGCTCCACCAGGCGTTCCGTTCGCTGACCCCCGAGCGGCGCTACCCGCTCGCGCACCTCGAGGTTATGATCGACCCTGCCAAGGTCGACGTCAACGTCTCCCCGACCAAGAGCGACGTCAAGTTCCACCAGGACGGCGCCGTGTTCGATGCGGTGCGCCGTGCCGTCACCGACGCGCTCCTCAAGCACGGGATGGTTCCCGATGCCGAGTCGGTCGGCCGCGCCACGGACGCCCTGCGCGCATCGGGAGGAAACCTGCGCGAGGCGGCTGTGCAACTCGCGATGCTCGCCCAGCCACATGTTGGGCAGGCGACCGAGCCGACGCTCGAGATTGAGAGCCGGGCGATGCCCGACCTCCTCAAAGGCTTGCGCGTCCTCGGCCAGGTAGCCGACACCTTCATCGTCGCCGAGAACGACACCGCCCTGCTCATCATCGACCAGCACGTCGCCCACGAACGCGTGCTCTACGAGATGCTCCGCGACTCGCGCGGCACCGCACCGATCGAAGTTCAGCCGCTCCTAGAGCCAGAGACGCTTCACCTCGACCGGCGCACGGCGGAACTCATCGCCGAAAAACTCGACGAACTCAAGGCGGTCGGCTTCGACCTCGAGCGCTTCGGCGGCGACAGTTTCCTCGTTCGCACAGTCCCAGCCGCCATCCGGGGCCGCTCCGCTATGCAACTGCTGAAGGACCTCGCAGAGGAACTGGCCGATGGCTCTGCGCAGGGCTGTCTGGTTCCCGCGCGCGACGAGATCTACATCCTCTGCTCCTGCAAGATGGCCGTCAAGGCCGGTGACAAACTGGGCCATGCGGAGATGGAGCGCCTCGTCCACGACCTAGCCCAGACAGAAAACCCCTACCTTTGCCCCCACGGCAGGCCGATCACAGTCGTCATGCCCAAGTCCGACCTCATGCGACGGTTCAAGCGGTGACCGTCCTCGGCATCGACCCGGGTCTAGAGCGTGTCGGCTGGGCGGTCGTCGAAAAAAGCGGCTCGGCACTGCGAGCCGTCGAGTACGGGCTCATCAAGACGCCGCGCACTGCGCTCCAAGAGCGCTTGAATCAGATCCACGCAGACGTCGGCGATCTAATTCAAAGGTTCTCGCCCGACTGCCTCGCGACCGAGCGCCTCTTTTTCACGAAGAACCAGACCACGGCAATGGATGTTGCAAAGGCTTTGGGCGTCGTACTATTGACCGCCTCCCAGAACGACCTTCCGTGCTACGAGTACAGTCCGCCCGAGGTCAAACTGTCCGTCGTCGGCAACGGCTCGGCAGAGAAGAAGCAGGTCCAGTACATGGTCGTGCGCCTGCTGTCTCTGAAGGAAGACCCGAAGCCCGACGACGTCGCCGACGCGCTCGCCGTCGCCGTCACGCACGCGCTGCGCGTGTCGACGGCGAGCCCTGAGCCCGCTCCCTCACCGCGTTAGCACCGAAGAGGTCCGGTTGGGGATCGGGGACTGTGCTCTCCAACACGGCGCAAAGATCCTCTCCTGAGTCAAGTCGCTGTGCACCTAGGGCAACCAGCGCGTCCGCCGCGGCGCCCCGGCCATACACCCATAACGAACACAGCCGCCTGCGCAGCGCGTCCGCGCAGCCGTGCCACGTCCCCCCCTGCATCAGACGCGGCGAAACCGCGACCGCTCGACGCCCATACGAGTAGATCAGCGCGTTGCGCTCCATCGCTTGGCCCGTCGTGAACCCGACCCAGGGTTCGCACGCGCTCAAATAGCACACGCCTTCCCGTCGTCTTGTAGAGTGCTCTGGGTGCCCCAGTCCGTAGGGCAGAACTTCGATGCAGCGACCGGCACCGCCGCACTCCAGCGCGCTCTGAACGGCCAGTGAATCGATGCCCACCGCACCACCGCTGACCAGCGTGCAACCAAGCCTCATCGCCTCGCGCCCCACGGTCACGCACACGCTCTTGGCGTTCGCCCTCGGTCCGCGCGAACCGGTGACGGAGACGGCCTTCGCCCCTGGGACCGCCCCCTCGGCCCATACGCATGGCGGCGCGCTAGAGCCAAGCGCTTCGAGCCAGCCTCGCGGATAATCCTGCATCGCCGCAGTTAGCGCCCGTCCTGCCGTGACGACTCCCACGCCCCACTCCATGAGAGACGCCTCCTCGGCGGCGGCCGCTTCGTCCCATAGCCCCGCGTCACGCAGGACAGCAGCGACGTCCTCGGAGCAACACCCAGAACGAGCCAAAGCGCCCAGTACGAGCGGCCACCTTCGTCGCGGGGGACCGCCCGAGCGCGGTGCTCCGCGCAAGTAGAGCGCGCACAAAACGCTGGAAATGACCACCCTCGCCCCCTTGTCACAGTCCTCCAATCTGCTCGTCGCCCCGCCCTTCATACCCTTCGATTATGGCACACCTTCACCCCCCATACGAATGTGTACAGTATCAGTCGTTGCGTACCGACAATTACAAGTATTGTGAACAGGCTCCGCATCCTTTCAGCCTGGATGCTGATGGCCCTGCCCGTGGTTCTGTGCGCCCAGTCGGCGCCGCTTCGGGCGCACTTCAGCGTCGAGGAATATCTGGTCGATGGCCACTATCCGCATGGGCACGCCACGCGGGACCGTTACTTCAGGCCATATGCCCTGCTAGAGTCGGGGGATTGGAGTCTGACCGCGACCTACTGGTCTTACCCTGCGTGCCACTTCTACGAGGTGGACGATACGCACCTGGATTACGACGACGGCTCCCTGCACGTCAAGGTCGGACGCTTCCTCGTGCCGGTCGGCCAGGACGACTGGGACGACGAGTGGTACTCAGGCACGGTGTTCATGCCCATGATCCAGTTGATACGCTACGGATCGTTCGGTGCGCTGTGGCATACCAGCACAGGGGCCGAGGCGAGCGTCCCGGTCGGGCCCGGAACCTTCACGGCTGCGCTCGTCTCCTCTTCGCAGCAGAAGAACCAGTTGCTGCCTGACGACTTCGACCGTGCGGTGTTCAGGTACCAGGGCTACGTCCAGGGGCTCACGTACGGCGTTTCGGCACTGACAGATTCCAAGGGACTTGGCAAGGACGAACGGCTGCTCGACCTCGACCTGCGCTACACCACGCCGCACTTCATTGCGAGGGGCGAGATGCTCGGCTACTCCACCACGGGGTCGACCAACGAGGGCTTCTACGTCGACCTCTACCACAGGCCTGCGGGCTGGCAGGACGTCTTGTTCGTCGGACGGTTCGAGGCATACCACTTCAGCAAAGGAACAAGGTTGGGGCGCAAAGAACGCACGACCCTCGGAGCAAAGGTCCGAGCGCCGTTCGACTCGACCCTCATGGTCAACTACATCTTTGGCCCGAGCATCAACGGTTTCTTCCTTGGCGGCGCTTGGGCGATCGGGCTGACGAAGACGCTTAGGTTTTAGAGAGGAAAGCAAATTATGATAGCGATGGCAGCAACACTCGTCCTTCTCGCTGACTTTACGGTCAGCGGAACGGTCACCGACGGCTCGCATGCTTTGTCGGACGCAGTCGTATGGATCGAAAACGGCACCAAGCCGAAGCCGTCCAAGGCGACCGTCGATCAAAAGAACAAGCGGTTCAGCCCGCACATCTCCGTCGTCCCCGTCGGAAGCAAGATCTCGTTCCCGAACCACGACGACGTCTTCCATAACGTCTTTGCGGAGTTTCGGGCAAAAAAGTTCGACCTAGGCATGTATCCGCGCGGCCAGTCGAAGTCGGTGACGTTCGATAAGTCCGGCGTCGTGTCCGTGCTCTGCAGCGTCCACTCGGAGATGAGCGCGTACATCATCGTCGTCGACACGCCGTACTTTGGCAAGACGGACTCGAAAGGGCGGTTCAAGTTTGCAGTCGGCAAGGGAGAGGGCGTCCTGCACGTGTGGCACGAGTCAGGAAAGTCCCTCGAACGAAAGATCGATGTGGAGGGCTCCCAGACCCTCGAACTCGTAGCGACTAAGCATTGAAGATCAACGTCTCCCTCCGCGCACGCGTCACGATGGTCACAACGATGATCGTGATCGTCGTTGTGGGAGCGGTTCTCATGGTGCTCCAGGGCGTCGTCGCGCGACAGGTCGACAAGACCGCCCAAGAGGTCTCTGACCGCACGAACAAGGCGCTGAAGCGCGCCGTTAACGAGCGCGTGGCAAGCCTTGCCGTCTGCGCACAACTGCTCGCCGACAGGCCGTCCACGCGGGCGGCGACCTTTGCCGACGATGCGACCATGCAGGACTATCTCAAGAGTACGCTCAGCATGGTCAATGCTGACTGGATCGGATGGGTCAGCGACGGACGCGTGCACGCGATCGTCGGCTCTGCGCCGCTCAAGACCGGCCTCAAGGTCTCAGGCATTTCGGACGTAGACGGCGCGATCTCCTCCCAAAAACCATGGAGCGGCGTCACGGTCGTGGCCGGCGCGCCCTTCCTGGCGGCCGAGTGCCCCGTGACCATCGCCGGATATGCCAAGGGCTACTTGCTCGTCGGCTCGAACCTCGACGAGCGCATGCTCAAGAGCATTGCGAGCATCAACGGAGTCGAGATCGTCGCCTATGTGAAGCAGGGACAGTACGCCGCGACCCTGCCAATCAGTTCGGTTGCAAAAAAGGGCGGGAGCCTCCAGTGGATGTCGGTCGAAGGACGTGACTACGTCGGTGCATTCAGCAGCATCCTGAGCCGGCAGGGGAACGTCGTCGTCCGTTTTCTAGCGCTGACGCCAAAGTCCGAGGTCATGGGCGTGTTCAACCCGCTTTCGGAGAACATTTACGTATTGCTCGCACTCAGCCTCGGCACTGCGCTTGCTATCGGATACTGGTTCGGCTACAGTGTGACTCGACCGATCCAGCGCTTGTTGACGTCGGCGCAGGAGATTCAGGCGGGACGCTGGCCAGAACCCATCAACTCGTCCCGCAGCGACGAAATTGGTTACCTCCAGGCGACGTTTGACAAGATGTGCTCCCTCCTCAGAGAGCGCGAAGACTTGCTCATCAACGTCCTCGATCCCCTCACGGGGGTCCAGAATCACAAGGCGTTCAAAGAGCGGCTCCAGACGATCGTCACGACCCAGACTGAGCACAGGAAGCCGCTGTCCCTCGTCTTCGTCGACATAGACGGGTTCGCCGACTACAATGCCGAAAAGGGCTCGCACGCGGGAGACCAGTTGCTCGTCGACGTGGCGGGGATCCTCGGTGGGTTTGTCCCGCCAGATGGGTGTATTGGCCGCTTCGGGGGAGACGTCTTTGCCGTCGCGATCCCCGACGTCGACGACAAGGGCGTTGCAGAGGAAGTCAGACGCGCCCTCTACGACCTCACTGGGCACCCCGTCTCCGTTGGGTTCGTCGCCATGGGTGAGGGCCTCGCTACGGCCGAACTTTTGATCATTGCAGCGGAGATGGCCGTGTCACAGGCGAAGTCCGGCGGTCGTAACCACGTGCGCGTCTTTGAGGGATTCGATTCCAGCGCCGAGGAGTCCGACCTTAGGAGGGTGCTCAAAGGCGGAGGTTTTGCGGCTGTCAAGGCCCTCGCCGAGGCCGTTGACGCCAAGGACAACTACACAAAGGGACACTCCCAGCGCGTCGCCGACTACGCCAAGGATCTCGCGCGGGTGCTCGGTTACGATGAGGGGTTCGTTGAACTGGTCGGCGTCACCGGCACTCTCCACGACGTTGGCAAGATCGGCGTACCTGACGAGATCCTCAAGAAGGCCTCCGCCCTCACCGACGAGGAGTTCGAGGAGATCAAGAAGCACCCCGCCCTGGGCGAAAAGATCGTCTCGCAAATTCCGACGCTCGCCGACACGCTGCCCGGCATCCGGCACCACCACGAGCGATACGACGGCAAGGGCTATCCCGACGGCCTCTCTGGTCAGTACATCCCGCTCCTCGGCAGGATTCTCGCCGTCGCAGACGCCTACGACGCCATGACCAGCAGTAGGTCCTACCGAAAGGCGATGTCTCCGCGCGAAGCGCTCGGCCGGATGAAGGAAGCGCTTGGAACCCAGTTCGACCCGAGGCTCGGCAAAGCGTTCATAGACCTGATGACCTCTGACGAGGGCGTGCGCGCCGCCTGAAACCGGTATGCTCAAGACTGGCGCGCGCCGCCATTATCGAGGATCACATATGGGCGAAAACATGGAGAAGTTCCGTCACATCGACGGAAGCGAAGCGCGGATCAGTACGAAGTTCATCAACATTACGTTCCAGCACGGACATCCGGGCGATGTGGGAGTCAACGGTTGCCGCGTCGAAGACGTCATCGATGTGCTTGTCGACAAACTTCTGGACTTCCAGGGCCGCGACCTTGCCTGCGAAGAGAACGCGACCGCCCTGTATCACCTCGACCTCGCCCGTGAGGCGCTCCTCCTCCGACGTCGTCGTCGAGAACAACAGGGCGTTCTGGGCTCGCCCGACAAGCACAGCGACCAGTAGGCACGTCAGCCCGAGAACTTGTAGCCCACGCCGCGCACAGTCACGAGCCGCTCGGGCTTGGATGGCTCTACTTCGATCCGTTCGCGCAGCCACCTCATGTGTACGTCCACGGTACGTGCCGAAACGTACGCGTCCTGCCCCCACACACGATCCAAGAGCGCGTCGCGGCTGAAGACCTGTCCGGGGTGCGAGACAAGGAAGTGCAACAGCGCAAACTCCTTTGGCGAGAGATCAACGTCCCGTCCTTCAAGCGTCGCCGTGTGAGTCTTCGGATCGATCCTAATTCCGCCGGACTCCACCACCGTCTCGGTGTCCAATGACCAAGCGGCGCGGCGCAGCACGCTCTTGACGCGCGCCGACAGTTCGGCGAGCGAGAAAGGCTTGACCACGTAGTCGTCCCCGCCTATCTGAAACCCCTCGATCTTGTCCTTCTCCCCCGAGCGCGCCGTCAAGAAGATGATCGGAACCTCACTGTCCCTGCGCACTCCTTCCGCAAACTCGAATCCCGATCGTCCAGGAAGCATCACGTCCAAAACGATGAGGTCAGGCTTGACGAGCCGGAATATGCGCGCACCTTCCTCAGCGCTGTCGGCGGTGAAGACGCTGAACCCGTCCTTTCGCAGGCGGTTCTCGACCGTCTCGAGGATCGTGCTTTCGTCGTCGACGACGAGGACCTTCATCTCACCCGGCGAGGATCTCGACGTTCGCGCGCGGCACCGTTACGTCCCGCCCGTCGTCGAGCTTCGCGGTCAAAACGCGCACGCGTGCACCGCTGTCCACAGTCTGCGTCTGCGAAGGGAGGCCGGTCACGGATCCCAAAAGTCCGAAGTAAGGCTCGCGGATGACGCGGATCGGCGTCCCAATGGTCAGCGCCATCGCCTCACCTGCACCGGCGCCCGCCGCCGCGTCTGCGGCGATCGGGACGATGACCTCGGGGCGGATGACGCCAGCACGGATCTGCGTTGCTCCGTTCATGCTCGCGCGCTTTCCTTCCAATGACTTCAGGAGATCAAACGTCCGTTGTGCCATCCTCAGTTGGCCGAACCCTTCGGTCGCCATCAGGGTCAGGTTGATGTCCTCTGATCCAGTGATTGCGACGCCGATGTCGTATCCGAGGAACTTCGTGAGGTCCACGTCGCGCACCGCGCCAACGACGAGCCCGACGACGCCGACCTTGCTCGCACGGTCGATCGCCTCGTAAGTGACTCCCGCGCCACCAATCAGGATCTTTCCCTTGTCGTCGTCCTTGATGTGGTTCGCGTCGAGCACATCGTCCGGCGAGGAAACGGCCACACGGATCGTCCCGCTGCGTTCGCCGCCGACGCCGAAGATGCCCTGCACCATTGCGCACCTGGCCTCGATCACGACCCCCTCGCCAGGCATCTCGGACACAACCGTGCCCTCGATGTAACTCGGGATTTCGACAGGGACGGACGGCTCGCGGACCAGGACGTGTCCGGTGACTTCGCTGATCGCTTCGACCGTGCCCGAGAACTTGCTGTGGACCTCCGCTCGACCGATACCGAAGATGATGCCCTTCGTCTCGGCGACGATCTGGCCCTTCTCGACCTCGTCGCCGATTGCGAACTTGAAGAAGGTCTTCACCTCGTTCGCGTCGACTCCGAGTTCCTCGGCCAGTTTGATCGCCTGCTGCGGCCCTGGGATGAGAGCACGAGCGACGACTTGGTCTGGGCCGACCCTCTCGCCCGATTTGACGAGCAGTTCGCCCTTGATCGGCAGGCGCCGCACCTTGCGGACGACCGTGTCGCCGCTGACTGTAAGACCGGGGGTGTATGCGCTGCCCAACTCTAGAAGAACCTCCGTTGCGGCCCACAGTTTAGCATGGCCTCCCCGTCCGCGCCAGGGCCGACAACAGCCTGGGAGGTCCACGTTAAAGCAATGTCAAGAAACCGTCCCTTAGACCTTAAATGCGCAAAGGTACTATCTGCCGCGTGAAAGCGATCGCCAAGGTCCGACCAGAACCGGGCCTCGAGGTCATCGATGTCGAGGAGCCGCAGGTCAGGCCAGGCACCGTCAAACTCCGCGTCGAACGCGCCTCCGTTTGTGGCACCGACCTTCACATCTACAACTGGGATCCGTGGAGCGCCGGGCGCATTAAGCCCCCGCGCGTTATCGGTCATGAGTTCTGCGGCACGATCATCGAAGTCGGTGAGGGCGTCACGGACCGCAAAGTCGGTGACTTCGTCGCCACAGAGTCGCACATCGTCGACGGCACGTGCCACCTGTGCAGGCTCGGCCTCGGCCACCTTTGCGAGAACACGCGCATCCTCGGCGTCGATGTCGACGGCGGCTTTGCGCCCTACGCCGTGATCCCCGCTGCCAACGCGCGACCGACGTCCGACGTCGTTCCGCGCACGGTCGCGAGCATGCAGGATGCCATCGGCAACGCAGTCCACACAGTCATGGACGGGCCGGTGGAGGGCCAGAAAATCCTCATAACAGGTCTCGGCCCGATCGGTCTTTTCGCGGTCGCGATCTGCAAGACGCTTGGGGCACAAAAGGTCTACGCCACGGAAGTCAGCGACTACCGCATCGCGATCGCTAAGAGGCTCGGCGTCGACCAAGTCGTGAACCCTGTGCACGACAGCGCCTTCGATCTCTTGAAGGATGCGGAACCGGAAGGCGTCGATGCGACGCTAGAGATGTCAGGCCACCCCGCCTCGCTAGACCTAGCCATCGATCGCACCAGACCTGGGGGCCGAATCTCGCTCCTCGGCCTGTACGCCGATCGGCTTCGACTCATGGATATGAACAAGGTCGTCTTCAAGGGGCTCCACCTCAACGGAATCATCGGGCGCAAAATCTGGGAGACGTGGGACCAGATGCAATGGCTCTTCACTGAGAAGCACCTCGACCTCACGCCGGTGGTCACGCACGAGATGCACTTTACAGAGATCGACTGCGCTATGAAGACCCTCAAGGAAGGGAAGGCGGGCAAGATCGTGCTCAGTTTCGAGGATTGATCGAAGCACTCCTGACACGACTCGTGACCAGCCCGAGGGCCCGGTACACTCCCAAGCGCCAATGAAGATCGCGGTACTTCCATTCAACGCCGGGCCGAACACTGAACCTTCGTTCGCCAGGCAGTCGAGCGGCTTCGTCGGCGAGGTCGTCCGCCAGTTCTCAGGTCACGAAGTTAGTCCGGTCAGTTACATGGGTCGCGCTGACGAGAACGGCATGCCCAGGTTCGCGCACATCAATCCGTCAGAGACCCTCAACGATCCGCAGATGATCGTCGACTTCTTCGAGCAGTCCGATACAGACAAGGTCGTCGACGGCCTCTTGACGGAAAGCGGCGCAGGCTCCGGCAGTATCAAAGTGCGTTGGACCGACCGCGACAGCGACGGACAAGTCGAAAAGGAATACAGTTACCTCCCTGGCGGGATGCTCAAGGCACTTCGTAGCCTCGTCGAGGACTTCGCGACGAACGTGGGAGTCGAAGTCCCTGCTGAACTTGCCACCGACCAGGGGCTCTTCGGAACCGAAGACGCCGCGGCGTTCCGCAACTTCCTCATCGGTTACGACGCGACGCAGTACGTCGACCGCGCACAGGGCATGGTCCTCTCTACCTTCGACCCGCAGCCGGCGATGGAGGCTCTCCTCGGCGCAGCACAGGCAGACCGCGATTGGGAAGCGCCGTACCTCACTCTCATTGAACTTGCGCGTCTCTGCACGGTCTACCGCCTCGGCAACGTGCCGAAGATCGAAAAGAACCTGCTCTCGCTCGCAGAACTCGAGCCGAAGGACGCGCGCGCATGGTTCACTCTTGGCAACCTCTATTCGGCTTCCGGGAGTCACGATAAGGCCGCAGAGGTGTTTGAGAAGGCGCACGCAGTCCAACCTGAAGAGCCCGCGATCCTCACTCGGCTTGGTCAAGAACAATTTGCGCTCGGAATGCCGGTCAACGCGGAGCGCACCTTCCGCAAGGCCGTCGACCTCGAAGGTGACGACAAGCCCAGCATGGACTACCTCGCAAACGTCCTCGCCCAAACCGGGCGTGCCCACGAGGTCCCCGACCTTTGGAGATCGCTCGTCGCGGAGAGCCCTCAGAACTCCCAGGCCCGCGCAAAACTCGCCGTGTCGCTCCTGCGCGCGGGGAAGAAGGACGACGCCAAGCAGACTTTCGAAAAGGCGATCACAGAGTTGAAAGACCCCGCGATTGCGAAGCGCTATTACGCGCCCGTGCTCGCGGAGGAAGAGGACTACGACCGCGCAATGGACCTCTATGAGGACGTCCTCGACGTTGCCCCAACGGACGTCGCCGTTATGACCGAGTACGCGCAGACGCTCAGCGCGGCTGGGCGCGAGTTCGAGGTTCCCAAAGTTCTCAGAGACATCCTGAACGCGAACCCCGACCAGAACACTCGGGCTATGACCAACGCGTGGCTCCTCGAGATCGAACAGCCGAAGCGCGTCGAGGTCGTCAAGACGGCTTCAGAGAAGGCGGAGGCAGGCGACCCCAAGTCGGCGCTCGACGAACTCAACCCGCTCCGAACCTGGCTCGCCGACTACTGGAAACTTTGGGCCGTCCTCGCTTCAGTCCACAACTCCGTCGACGAGTACGACAAGGCAGAGGAGGCCTCACGCAAGGCTCTCGAGATCTACCCGGCCTGTGAGCCGGTCTACGGCGAACTCTGCACCTCCCTGGCTGGCCAAGGAAGGGAGGAGGAGGCCTATAACCTCATGAAGGTGGCCCTCTCGAACATGCCCAATTCCCTCATGATCGCCATCAACTACGCCCTCGCCGCCAAGCGGGCCGGCGACACCGAGGAGGCCAGGAAGATGGCGGGCCAGATCCGGGAGTTCACCAAGGACGCCGAGAACCTCAGGCACATCCTGGCAGAGATCGAGGCCTAGCCCAAAACCGGGATTTCTACCTGGATTGGCCCCGGTTCCCCCTAGTTCGCAAAAAGCCTACAGATTCAACCTCGCGCCTGCCGACAATTTGACTGTGTGGGGCTGTTTGCCTTTTGTGGCATCAGCCTCGCGGAGACGCGCAGTCATGCCACATTTCGCCTATACCGCAATTGACGCAGGGGGACGGACCGTCAAGGCCGTCATCGAGGCCGACAACGAGGCCGTAGTCCTCAACAAACTCCGCGAACAGTCGATGCAGATCGTCGACGTCAAGCAGGCCAAGGTCAAGAAAGCGTCGATGGCCAAGGGCAAGATGAAGATGAAGAGCCTTGTCATCTTCTCGCGCCAGTTTGCGACCATGATCGACGCCGGCATCCCCATTCTGCGCTGTCTCGAGATCCTGGCGTCGCAGACCAAGGATCCCATCCTCAAGCCGACGTTGGAGATGGTGACCGTCGACGTGAAGAACGGTCTCACCCTCCATGACTCGATGGCAAAGCATCCGCAGGTCTTCAACAAACTCTACGTCAACATGATCCGTGCAGCAGAACTCGGCGGCATCCTTGACGTCATCCTCGACCGACTCTCGGGCTTCCTCGAGTACGAGGCCGACGTGCGGGCGAAGATCAAGAGCGCGATGATGTACCCGATTCTGGTCCTCGCGTTCTCCCAGGTCATCCTCTTCGTGCTGTTCGGCTTTGTCCTGCCACGGTTCAAGGAGATATTCAACGGTATGAACGCGGAGATGCCCGCCATTACCAAGGCGCTCTTCGCGATGGGTGACTTCACACAAAAGTACTGGTGGACGATCATCCTCTTCGTGGTCGGTGTCATCGTCGGTATCAAGATGTACAGCAAGACGCCGAAGGGCAGTTACCAGATCGACTATTTCAAACTCAAGTTTCCGGTCATTGGAGAACTCACGCTCAAGATGAGTATCGCTCGCTTCTGCCGCACCTTCGGTACGCTCCTCAACAGCGGCGTGCCAATGATGCGCGGCCTCGAGATCACCGGCGAGACGCTCGGCAACAAGGTCCTCAGCGAGGCGATCGACGACACGCGCGTCGGCATTCGCGAAGGCAACAAACTTACAGACCCCCTGACGGCGACCGGCCTCTTCCCGAGCATGGTCACGCACATGATCGACGTCGGTGAGGAGTCAGGACGCCTCTCCGAGATGCTCGTCAAGGTCGGCGACTTCTACGACATGGAGGTCGAGGCCACGGTCAAGGGGCTCACGTCCATGATCGAGCCGATGCTGATCATCTTCCTCGGCGTCATCGTCGGGTTCATCGCAATTTCGGTCATGACCCCGATCTTCAAACTGGTCAACAGCGTCCAGTAAAAGTCTAAAGGCTTCTCGCCCCGGTCAGCCGGGGCGGGGGCGGGCTAGGGAAGGCCCGCTGTGGGCGGCCTGAACAATGCCCTTCATGCTTGGACAACGGATTGAACTTACATGTCGGAAGGACTGACGAGAAACAAACAGGACGGTGAGGCGCTCGTCGCCAAGTACCTGGAGGATCCGCGCTCGGATCTGAAGGACTTGATCATCGTGCACTATGCACCGATGGTCGAGAGGATCGCTCGCAAGTTCCGTGGCATAGAGCACGTTGACGATCTCACGCAGGTTGGATACATCGGCCTGCTCAACGCCCTCAGCAAGTTCGATCCCGCCGCCGGAGTCCGGTTCAACACCTACGCGACGCACCTCGTCGCAGGCGAGATCAAGCACTTCCTTCGAGATAGGTCGCAGACCATCAGGCAGCCCGCGTGGCTCCAAGAACTCCGCCACAAAGTCCAGAAGGCCGCGACCAGCCTCCAGGCGCAGACCGGTCGGATGCCGGACGAGAGGGAGATCGCCGAACTCATAGGCGTCAGTGAGTCCGCCGTTCGCGAGGTCTATGCGACGCAGGAACTCCTCAAAGTCGGTTCGCTCGACGGCGCACCGATGGACGACGAGGACGCCGATACCGACATTGATCGACTGGACTCGGCGCACTTTTGCCCCGAGCAGATGTCCGTCGAGGATCGCGTCGTTCTCGAGATGGCGATGCAACAGTTGCGCGACCTCGAGCGCGAGATCCTCGTGATGTTCCACTTTGACGCGCTCAACCAGACCGAAATCGCGCACCGCCTAGGGATCTCGTGCAACTACGTCTCGCACATCCTCAGACAGTCGCTCGCGAAGTTGCGCAGGATCCTTACCGAGGAGGACGCCCTCGACCTCATGCTGCGCAAAGACGCGCCAAAGCCTGCGCAGGACGTCATCGATCCAGTGACTGGGATCTACAACGAAGACTATTTCCGCTCGCGGCTCACCGAAGAGGTCCACAGGATCGTTGGCTCCGACGGCGTCCTGTCCGTCATTCTCATCGAGTTCACAGGATTGAGGTCGCTTGCAGGGTTCTACGGGGATACAGGAATTACAGACTTCCTGACCGACGCAGCGGTGTTCCTCAAGGGCCTCGCACGGACGCTCGACATCGTCTGCCGCAACGGCTCGGCTGGCTTCGGGGTCATTCTTCCTTCCACGGGACCCACGGTCGTCGCGGTCAAACAGAGGTTTGAGGACTCGTGCAAGTCTTGGCTCGTGACACGGGTCGCCCCGAACGGACCGATTGTCGCAACGGTGGGCTACGCGACGGCGCCCGACGACGGCACGACGGTGTCCGATCTGCTCAAGACCGCCGATCCGCGCTTTCGCCGCGACGAAGCAGCCTAAGCCCCGGACCCCAACCCCCGAACCCAAGTCTCAATCCCGCGTTCGGTCACAATCACTCCATGGGCCTTGTGATCCCGGTGGCACACGACTTCACGTGCCCGTGGTGCTGGATTGGGCTCAACCAGATGAACCGGCTGCGCAGTCTCTACGGCGTCGAGTTTGAGTGGCTGGCATACGAACTCGCTCCTGCGGGCCTCGACATGCCTAGAGGGGCCCCCGAAGAGCGCGATCCTCGTCGACCTTACGTCCCCTCGCGCATCGCGCTTGCATACGCCGCCGAGGGGATCGAGCCGCCGACGTCCCGCCGCACCGGCCACACTGACACCCACGCTGCGCACGAGGCCGTCGAATACGCGAAGACCGAAGACCCGCATACCAGGCTCCCAGACCTACTTTACGACGCCTACTGGCTCCACGGACGAGACATCTCTGACATCGAAGTCCTCACAGAAGTCGGAAGAGAGGCTGGTGTCGACATTGCCGGTATGCGCAGAGCCATCGAAGAGCGACAGTTCGCCGACAAGATTGTGCCGTTCGACGAACCTGCTTACGACTCGGGCGTGTTTTATGTTCCGACCTTCTTCATCGGCGACGAGAAGTATCCCGAACAGACGTTCATCGTAGTCGAAAAGGCCGTTCGCGAGGCTCTCGGCCAGATAGCACCAGCACCCCTATATCAGGACCTCGAACTTCCTAAGGCGCCCGAGGGCCGTCCGTACGTTTATATAAACATGGTCTCGACGATAGACGGAAAGACCGTGACCGGAGCGCGCGACGAGCCCGTCCAGGATCTTGGATCGGAACTCGACCACGCCACAATGCGCGGCATCGAAGACATGTCCGACGCCGTGCTCGTTGGAGCAGGATCGCTGCGCGCGACCAGGCACATGTGGTACGGCGAGAACCTCATCCGGATCGTTGCGACCGCAAGCGGCGACCTGCCTCTCCAGAGCAGGTTCTTCACGGACGCGCCGGAAAGGGCCCTCGTCGCCGTCGCAGCGAAGAACGCGCACAAAGTCGGGCTGAACGCGATCGTATGCGGCGAAGACGAGATCGATTGGCACGTCCTACTCAAGAAACTCAGGAGCGAGCACGGCGTCCAGAGACTGCTCGTCGAAGGTGGCAGCGAGATAAACGCGTCACTGCTAGCACACGACGTTGTCGACGAACTCTTCCTCACGATCGCACCGAAGATCAAACTCGGCAGGCAGTTACCGACTTATGCCGGCGGGAACCCGCTGCCGCGCGAGGACATTAAGGGTTTCACACTTGTGTCGAACGTTGCGCGCGGAGACGAAGTCTTTTTGAGGTACCGCAGAAATCGCTAGACGAACTCTAAAGCCGCTCTCGCCTGCGACGTACCTTTGGCGAAACCCGGGAAAGACGATCCCGCTCTTTGCAGTCATCACCCTCGCGGTCATGCTCATCTCGGGGATCGTCGCCCTCATGGACTCGATTCCCCTCAGCGTCAAGACGGTCTACAGTTACGCGCAGTACGAACTCGGCGTAAGCCCGCGGGGCGACGAGAAGGTCCTCGATGACTTTCGCGAGACAGTTCGGGAGAGCGCGCCTGTACCGATCGACCGTGTGATCGTGTGCCGAGCCTCGTCCGCGATGGTGGACAGCATCGTCGGCAAGTGGCCGTTCGTCGTCTTCGGTTTTGAGCAGGGCGACATGCGGTACTACATCAATAAACTCAACGGCGGAAAAGTGATAGGTAGGTTCCCCGAAGTAGGCGCCCCAGAGGCCATGGTTAGCCGCCCAGTCGCCACCAACTTGAACCTCAAGGTGGGCAGCACGCTGCTCAGCCCTGACGACCCGGACTCCTATTCGCCGATGCCGGTCAAAGTTACTGGCATCGTCGATACCGACCAGTGGATTATGTTCGTGCCGATCGAATACCACAGGCTCTACCACTTCCCACCTGTCGATGGGCTCCTCGTCTTCGCGAAGAACCTCAAAGACCAGCACACTCTCGATTCGTGGGCGCTCAAGACGTTCAAGGGCGGACGCACGCGCCTCTACGCTTACCAAGAGGTGCAGAAGGAGACCGATCAGGCGTTCCGCACCCTCTTTGCGATCGTCAACGTCGTCATCGCCAGCCTCGTCGCAGTGCTCACGATCATCATGGGCATGCTGTTCAACATCTACCAGTCACAGCGCGTCCAGGAGTTCGGTCTGTTGCAGGCGCTCGGCTACCCCAGAGGCGCGATCCTGCGGCGCATCCTTGCCGAGACTGCCATCGTCCTGCTTGGAAGTTGGATCCTCGCAGTCTTCATTGCCGTCGGCCTGCTCGTTCTCATTAAGGTGCAGATGTTCGATCCGCGCGCCTACGCCATCAACGCTACTTCGGCGACCAACTTCCTCTACTCCGTGCCGGTGCCCATCATGATCTTCATCGTCGCGGCGTTCGACGTCGTCTTGCGGCTCAAGAAGTTCGATCCCGTGCGCGTGGTCGAAAGGAGGCTCGTTTGATCAGGCTCGACAGCACGTCGCTCGTCTACAGCGACCACGGCCGCACGGTCCACGCTTGCCGCGATGTGGACTTGGAGATCCAGCAGGGCGAGTTCGTCGGCATCCTCGGTCCCTCTGGCTCAGGAAAGTCCTCACTGCTTTATCTCATGTGCGGCCTCAAGGTCCCGACGAGTGGCAGGGTCTCTTACCGCGGCAGCGACCTGCAGTCCATGTCGATCAAACAGCGGGACAGGCTGCGCCTCAAGGAGTTCGGGTTCGTCTTCCAGTACCCGTACCTCATTGGCTATCTGAATGCCCTCGAGAACGTCCTCGTTGCTCAACCCGACCCGGCCCTTCGGCCCGAAGCGGTCAGTCTTCTAGAGCGGCTCGACCTTGCCGATAAACTCGACCGCTACCCGCACGAACTCAGCGGAGGCGAAAAGCAGCGCGTCTGCGTGGCCCGGGCGCTCCTCGGGGGGAGCCACGTGATCTTCGCTGACGAGCCCACAGCCGCACTCGACCACACGGCCGGCGTCCACGTCATGTCCCTTCTCAGGGAACACCGCGGCGAGGGCGCGCTCGTCGTCGTCACCCACGACCCCTCTATGCTCGAGCAGGCCGATCGCGTCATCACGATCAACGACGGTACGATCCAGTGACTCGTGCGCTGTCGACCTTCAGCACGTGACCTACCAGTTACTTCTGCACCTCCTGACCCACCTTCCTTGACTTCGGCCGCACTCCAAAGGAATAATCATGCTCCCCGTGCGCGGTTAGCTCAGCGGTAGAGCACTACAATGACACTGTAGGGGTCACAGGTTCAAATCCTGTACCGCGCACCACTCTGATACATGGCGAAACCCCGGCAAAAACCAGGGCCGCATACTTGCCCAAAGTATCAAGATTGTTATATAATTCTTGGCATAGCCGCGGGAGGGTGGCGGCAAACCTCACTCCTAACAGGTCTATCCGACATGAAGATACTGATAAAGTCCGGTCTCCTCGTGGCTGCCTCCACGGCCCTCATTGCTCTTTCAGGCTGCGGCGGTACCACTCCCAAATCGTTTGCATCTGCGTCCCTGGCCCCAAGCGGACAGGGTGAGGCGCGGATCATCGTTCCAGAGTCCTCCCGTCCGCAGCCCCCTGGGTTCGCGCACACCAACCACATCATCTCCTACCGTGGCCCAGCGCCCGTCCCGTCGACGCCCAAGGGCCTGACAGTCGCCCAAGTTCGCTCGGCGTATAACGTCGGTGTCTTCTCCGGCACTGGTGCAATCGCCATCGTCGACGCCTATCACTACCCGACCGCGCTCAACGACTTTAACGTCTTCTCGACCACTTTTGGTCTGCCGACCGAGACCTCGACGAACGCGACCGCCTCGTCGAACCAGCACTTCCAGGTCGTCTATGCTTCCGGCAAGAAGCCGCGGACGGACGGAGGCTGGGCGCTTGAGGCCGCGCTCGACATCGAGTGGGCGCACGCCATGGCGCCGAATGCCAAGATCTACTTGGTCGAAGCCGCCAGTAACAGTTTCTCCGATCTCATCGCTGCGGAGAACGTCGCAAAGTCGCTGGCCGGCGTCCGCGAGGTCTCCAACAGTTGGGGCGGAAGTGAGTCCTCGTCCGTATACTCGACCTACGACAGCGTCTTTGTGCAGTCGGGCGTCTCGTTCTTCGCTTCGGGCGGAGACTCTGGCGGAGTCAAGAGTTGGCCTGCGCTCTCCAAGAACGTCGTCGGTATCGGCGGCACCACCCTCAACATGCAGGGCAACATCCGGCTTAGCGAGACGGCTTGGGGCAGCACCGGCTGCGGCATCAGTGCCTATGAGCCGCGACCGGCGTTCCAGGATGCCGTCTCGTCGATCGTCGGGACGCACCGCGGTATCGATGACGTCTCTGCCGTTGCCGATCCCAACACGGGTGCATCCGTCTACGACACCACAAAGTACCTGGGCATCACCGGGTGGTGGGTGGTCGGCGGTACGAGCCTGTCCTGCCCGCTGATCGCGGGCATGGCCAACGCGGCCGGCGGTTCACGGTCAAGTTCGAACGCGCAGAACACGGCAATCTACGCCGGACTCGGCGGTCCGAACTTCAATGACATCACAGTCGGCTCGGCCGGGTCGTTCCCGGCAATGCTTGGATACGACCTCCCGACAGGCGTAGGAACGCCCAACGGGTTGGGCGGCTTCTAACTGCCCGGTCTCTTTTAATTGCGGCCAGCGCTCGGTGGGCGTACTCGCGTGATCTTCCGCCGATGCTCCATAGAACCTCGCTCACAAAACCAGGCATACTGGTCGAGTTCGGAGAAAACGATGGCTCGCAACAAACAGACACGACGGCAGTTCTTAGCGACGACGACAGCGGCGGCTGTGGGAGTCGGGCTCGGGTTGCCCGCCTCCGTCCTCGGGAGGGGAAAAAAGCAGTCAAGCCCCAGCGACAAGGTCGTCTTCGGCCTCATCGGCTGCGGAGGCATGGGTGCGGCCAACATGCGCAACTTCATGAAGCACGACGAGGTCGTTGTTGCCGCGCTGTGCGACGTCGACACCGCGAGGATGACCAACGACATCAAGAACGTCACGGACAAGTACGGCAAGAGGCCCGACATCTATCACGACTACCGAAAGATGATCGAGCGAAAGGACATCGACGCGATCATCGTTGGTTCACCGGACCACTGGCACGCGCTCAACTTCATCCACTGTTGCGAGGCGGGCAAGGACGTCTACCAGGAAAAGCCGATCAGCCACAATATCACGGAGGCGAAGGCGATGATGGCTGCGCAAAAGCGCTACGGCGTCGTCTCGCAGGTCGGCACGTGGCAGCGGAGCACGCGCGAGTTCACCGACGCCCTCGACTACGTCCGCAAGGGAAAACTCGGCAAGATCGGAAAGTGCCGCGCATGGATCGCCGACACCACGAGGCTCGGTAACCAGAAGCCAACTACGCCGCCAGAGAGCCTCGATTACGACTTCTGGGTCGGCCCCGCCGAAATGCGCCCGTACCAGCAGAACAAGCTCCACTTCAACTGGCGATGGATACTCAATACGGGCGGCGGACTCACGACCGACTGGGGCGTCCACATGATCGACATCGCCCTGCTCGGGATGTGCGACGGCCTCGACCTGCCGATGCCGTACGAAGTCTCGGCGCACGGAGGCCTCTGGGCGTTCCCCGATGACGAGCGAGACGCCCCCGACACGATCGAGGCGCTCTACAAGTTCCCCGACTGGGTCTTGGAGTGGTCCGTCCTTCGCGACCACCCGGGCAAGCCCGGCCATGGAACGGAGTTCATCTCAGAAGACGGCAAGACGCTCCGCGTCTGGCGCGGCGGCTGGATCATCCTCGACCCCGACGGCAAGGAGATCCCGAAGGAGCAGGCCGAACCCACCAATGACCACTGGTCCAACTTCCTGGAGTGCCTCAAGTCGAGGGAGAAACCGCGATCGGACCTCCACTCGGTCGGGCAGACCACCATCACTTGCCACCTCTCGAACGCAGCGCTCTTCAGCGGCGAGACCGTGCGGTGGGACAAGAACACGATGGAGGTCGTGGGCAACGCTGGAAAGGACACATCCGCCTATAACCGCGAATATCGCGCACCGTGGGTGCTCCCGAAGGTCTAACCCGTTTGTAGGTCGGCGGGCGGTCTCCGCCGTCCGCCGGCCGGAGCAGTTTGGCTCTGCGCGGGCTTGGCCCCAGCGGGCTTTGAACTCTTCACGTTGACCGTCGCCGGCTTCGACGCGGCCGGCTTCGCCTCTTGGGCCACCGGTTCCGGCGCGGGCTTCGGCTTCTTTGGCGCGGCCGCCTTCTTCGCCTTTGCCGGCGCGGGTTTCGCTTTCTTAGCGGCGGGAGCGGGCTTTGCCTTCGCCTTGGTCGCCGGCGACTTTTTGGCAGCCGTCTTCTTGGCACTCTTAGCCTTAGGCTTGGCCTGAGCCTTCTCTTTGGTAGGTTCCTTCGCCTTCGGGGGTTCGCTCTTATTCATCTCCTCTTCGTACTTCTTCTCCGCGTCCTTCGCGACCTGCTCTGCTTCGTCGGCCGCCTTGTCGATCATCTCGCCGACCTTCTTCAGGCCCTTGCCCACGACCTTGGCCACGGGCTTGGCCGCCCTGATCACGAACGGTGCGGCGATGGCCGCCAAAAGCAGCCAGCCCGATCCGGATGGTGGAACCCTTCGCATGTCTTTTCCTCGCAGTTCCTACCGCGCGCGGGTCGTGCCCGTTGCGCGCAGGTGGGTCTCATTCTGGCACGATAGGATCCGGGTCGGACTCTTTCGGTGCTGGTCTTTTCACTAGGTCTATGACCACGGAGAGCCCGAGCATCACGCCCGCGACAGTGATGCATACGTCCGCCACATTGAACACGGGGAAGTTGATCGCGCTGATCCAGAACATGTCGGTCACGTGGTTGAACACGACACGGTCGATCAGGTTGCCGATCGCACCGGCGCACAGCAGCGCCATCGTCACGTGCGTCGCCTTGCTCTCGTCCTTGTGCCTCATGCTGTACCATGCCGCGCCGATTCCGATGATCGCGGCGATCGGTGCGAGAAGAACGCCGGACCCCTGCAACATGCCGAACGCGATCCCCTCGTTGAAGACGAGTTTGATCTCGAACACCCTTGGCCACAGAACAAAGATCGTGCGCCCCTCGGCGCCGTTCGCCGCGAAGCGCACCCACGCCTTGACGAACTGGTCGATGAACAGCATCGACGCCGCAACGAGGAAGAACAGCCGCCTCGTCATGAGATTCCCAGCGCCCTTCGGTCGCGCTCGCTCAATGGCAGTTCCTCGCCGCCCCACTCGACGATCGCCACGTCGGGCCGCCGAACCCTGCTGCGCTCGCACTTCATATATCCGCTCTGAACAAAACTCGCGTTCCTTTCGCCCACGGAATATTGGACGGACGCAACGCGGAAGAACGTCGCCAGATCGTGCCGGAATGCGTCCAGGCTGTCAACGTCCTCCTTCGCGCAGGTCAGCGTGACGTCGATGTCCTGCGTGTCCTTGATCCCCGCCGCGTTCTTCCACTCCTCGAGTCTTGCCGAGACGAACTCACGAACATCGAGCATCCTCGAAACCGACTTTCCGAGCCCGCTTTCGCGCAACTGTGCCTCTCTTGTCTTGTCGGCACGCTCAAGGGTCTCCATGTGGATCGACGCCATTCGTTCGATGCACGGGATTCGATCGTACACCTCCTCCGCAGTGTGAGGCAGGATCGGTGCGACAAGTTTCGTCAGCCGAACAAGCACCTCGTGGCACGCCCGCTGCCCCGACCTCCGTGAAGGCCAGTCCTTTCCGTCGCAGTACATCCTGTCCTTGATCGCGTCCAGATAGAACGACGAAAGTTCTCGGTCGCAGAACTCGTGTACCCGCCGGAACACTCTCGTGAAGTCGTACACCGAATACGCGTCGAGGCAGTCGGCGACGAGCAGTTCTGCGCTCTCGCCGACCCACGTGTCGATCTTTTCCTCCTCGCCGTCGTACCCATCATAGTCATAGAGGTTTGCGAGCAGGAACCGTAGCGTGTTGCGTATGCGCCTATAGTGTTCGCCCGCTACCTGCAAGAGCGCGTCGCTGCACGGCACATCGTCGCTCGTGTCCACACTGGACGCCCACAGCCGGAGAATGTCCGCGCCGTGCTTCTCGCACACCTGGATCGGGTCGACCACGTTCCCAAGCCGCTTCGACATCTTCATCCCCTTCTCGTCCGTCACAAACCCGTGCGTCAGCACCTCATGGTATGGCTCCGTCCCCCGGCACGCCGTGCAGATGATCATCGAGACGTTGAACCATCCGCGGTGCTGGTCCGATCCTTCTAGGTATAGGTCGCAAGGGATGTTGTCCTTCCACCTCGGCTCGACGTTTCCCTCCAGGACGCACGCCCAGGTCGAGCCGCTGTCGAACCACACGTCGAACACGTCGGTCTCTTTCCGGAACTCCGTCTCCCCCGTCCCCGGATGCTTGTATCCTGCGGGCAGGATGTCATCTGGCGCGACCGAGTACCACGCGTCCGAGCCCCTCTGCTCGATCAGTTTCGCGACGGCCTCAATCGCGGCCGGATCCAAGACGGGCTCGCCGCTCTCGGCACCGTAGAAGACCGGGATTCCAACCCCCCACGGCCTCTGCCGAGAGATGCACCAGTCGGGCCGACCCTCGATCATCCCGCGAAACCGCTTGTAACCGCTGTCCGGATACCACTTGACGCCGTCGACCTCTTCTAGCATCTTCTGCCGCAGTGTCTTCGACTTGTCCAGGTGGAAAGGCTGGTCGATCCCGACGAACCACTGCTCCGTCGCACGGAAGATCACGGGCTTCTCATCGCGCTCGGCGTGCGGATACGAGTGCTGATAGTCCTCCACGTGCAGCAGGTTGCCCACCTCACGCAGTCTGTCGACCACCACCTTGTCGCAGTCCTTGTAGGAGACGCCTGCGAACTCGCCCGCCTCCTCAGTCAGGATTCCCTTCTCATCTACGGGACAAAGCACAGGCAGGCCGTACTTTGCGCCCGTGTAGAAGTCGTCGCGTCCGTGCCCGGGCGCAGTGTGTACGACCCCCGTGCCGTCCTCAGTCGTCACGTAGTCCGCGAGCACGGCCACAGAGTCGCGGTCGAAGATTGGATGTTTGAAGACCACGCCTTCGATCTCGTTGCCCTTCACGGTTCCAACCACTTCGTATTCGCCGCCGACCTTCGCCATCACTGCATCCACCAGTTCGTGCACCAAGACGTAGTGCGCCCCCTCAACGCGCACGACGTCATAGTCGAAGTCCGGATGGAAGGCCACCGCCAGGTTGGCAGGGATCGTCCACGGCGTCGTCGTCCAGATCAGACAGTAGACGTCGGAGTACGCGTCAAACACCCCGTTCGGGTCGCTCCTGAGCGGAAACCGCACGGTAATCGCCTTCGACGTGTGGTCTTTGTAGATGATTTCTGTGTCAGCCAGTGCCGTCTGCGCCGTAGGGCTCCACAGTACGGGCCGTAGCCCGCGATAGACGTAGCCGTTCTCGACGAGCCGCTTAAAGATGCGCACGATCTCCGCCTCGAACCGGAAGTCCATCGACGTGTACGGCCGGTCCCACATCCCCAACACGCCCAGCCGCTCGAACTGCTTCGTCTGGATCTCGAGATAGTGCTCGGCGTGCTCCCGGCAGGCTTTTCTCAGTTCGACGACGTCCGGCTCCTTCTTCTGCTCATGGAACTTCTTCAGGACCGCCTGCTCGATCGGCAGCCCGTGGTTGTCGTAGCCCGGCACATAGGGCGCCCGCTTGCCCATCACCGTCTGGCTCTTGACAACGAAGTCCTTGAGAATCTTATTGAGAGCCGTGCCAATGTGGATCGGTCCGTTCGTGTACGGTGGGCCGTCGTGCAGCACGAAGGACTCCTTGGCGTCCTTCCGGGCCCCCTGGATAGCCTCATAGAGCCCTGTTTCCTCCCACTTGGCCTGAATCTTCGGCTCCAGTTGCGGCAGGTTCGCGCGCATCGGGATCGTGAAGTCCTTGTCGGGAAGGTTCAAGGTGTCCTTGAGGCTCATTTCGAACCTGAAAGTCTACCTTTGGACAAGCGGGCCGCTAAGGACGCAAACCTTGGACAGAAGTAGGAAAGAACTACCCAAAGAGTAGCGGACAACTGGTATCTTCGCGCCGTGAGCAGCGACACCGTCGTCGTCCTCAAAAGAGGAAAGGACAAGAAGGTCCGAAACTTCTACCCTTGGATTCAGCGCGGCGAGGTGGCCGATGTCAATGGCGATCCGGAAGACGGCTCGCTTGTCAGGCTCGTTTCCAGTGAAGGAGAGTTCCTCGCAATCGCCTCCTGGAACACGCAAAGCCGCTTCCAGGCGCGCGTAATCAGCCTCGAGGACGAGCCAATCGACCAGGCACTGTTCGAACGTCGGTTCGCGGCTGCGATCTGCTCAAGAAAGAACCTGGTTGCGGGGACCAACGCGCGCAGGATCGTCTTCTCCGAGGCAGACCTCGCCCCCGGCCTGATCGCCGACGACTACGACGGCCACATCGTCCTCCAAGTCCGTTCACTGACCATGGAAAACCTCAAGGACGTCTGGCTCCCGGCCCTCATCAAAGTCGCGAAGCCCAAGAGCGTCTACGAGCGCAGTGAGATGCAGGGAAGGCAGGAAGAGGGTCTCCCGTCCTTCGCGGGCCAACTCTACGGCGAGACCCCGGAAGAGACCACCATCGAAGAGTCAGGCATCAGGTTTATCGTGCCGCTCAAGTCTGGCCTCAAGACTGGCTTCTATCTC
>OBLQ010000141.1_pt1 | contig 24857 bp, 21 predicted proteins | sample 1519881 | NCBI WGS metagenome assembly OBLQ01 (sample SAMN01911456, study PRJEB22533) | soil metagenome | biome: Soil | place: Malaysia | collected 2012-04-30 | depth DG_metagenome m | reverse complement strand
GAACCGTTATCCCGCCATTTCCGCCGCCGTATTGATACTCGCCGCCACCGCCGGAACCACCGAATCCGCGCTGCCCGTGGGACCCACACTGACGGTCACGGGCATGGGGATTACGCCCATCGTGACCACCTCTATCGACACTCCGCCGGTGGTAATCGACGTCGCTTCCGGAGCATTCGTCACGTTCTGCTGGACGGGTGACGCCAGTGCCTACGGAGGCACCATCACCGACTACCGCTGGGGTTTCGACGTGGCCGATCCCGGTGACCCCACGCAATGGGATGTGAACTGGACTGCGTTCGATGGCAGCGAGACCTGCAACACGCCGCACGTGTTCTACTTTGGCACACACACTTTCACCGTCGACATCATGGACAACTACGGCAGCATCTCGCGCGCGTCCATCACCATGACTATCTCGAACCCGCTGGCTGTGCAGGCCAGCACCTGGGGCGCGATCAAGGCGCTGTACCGGTAGGCGGCAGCGCGGCGACGTCTGCTACAATAGGGGCATGTCGACACCGATCAGGCCCCGACGCCGCCGCCCGGAGAGCACCGAGGTACGGATCGAAGACACCGGCGCCGCCACTGTCTTCGATCTGTTCTCCACTCCCGCTCCCTTCGAATTCGAAATTGGGAGCGGGAAAGGACGCTTCTTGCTCGAGCGCGCGGCCAGGCACCCCGAGCGCAACTTTCTGGGCATCGACTACGCGTGGCGGTTTCTGCGCGAGGGATACACGCGCGCCCACCAGCGCGGCATGACCAACCTGCATTTTCTGAAGGCCGAGGCGAGTGAAGTGGTTACCGGAATGATGCACGACGAATCGGTCGACATCTTCCATGTTTACTTTCCCGATCCATGGCCCAAACGGCAGCAACGCAAACGCCGCCTGTTGACACCGGCGTTCTTCCGCCTCCTGCAACGCCGCTTGAAACCGGGCGGCCGCCTGGAACTGGCCACCGACAACTTCGAGTACCTGATTGCGTTCAAGGCGGCGCTGGTGGAAGCCGGCGACACGCTGTGGAGCGGCGTGCGTGAGAGCCACAACCAGCGCATTCTCGACCCGGACATTGTGACCCACTTCGAGGCCAAGTACCGCCGCCAGGGGCGCGCCCTCTATTATATAGAGCTAACCCGGTAGTTTCCGGGGCGGCAACTTCTGCCTACGGCTCTGCTTGGCCCGCTGCATGCGCGGCGCTATAATCCGCGCCACATGAAGACCCAGATTCAATTCGACATTGTCGCGCAACCCGACGACTACACCTGCGGCGCCACCTGCCTGCATTCGATCTATCGTTACTACAACGACCGCGTGGATCTCCGCGACGTCATCAACGACGTGGAACATCTCGAGGAGGGTGGAACGCTGGGCGTGTTCCTGGGAAGCCACGCCCTGCGGCGCGGGTACCGCGTGATGCTCTATTCGTACAACCTGCAGGTGTTCGATCCCACATGGCACAGCCTGTCGCAGGGTGATCTCTCCGCGCGACTGGCCCGACAGATGGCGGTGAAACCGCAGCGCAAACTGAAGGTTGCGTCCAAGGCTTACATGGAGTTCATCGAACTGGGCGGAGAAATCCGCTTCACGGAACTCTCCCCCAAACTGGTGCGCCGCCATCTCACCGGCAACGTGCCCATGATCGCGGGTCTCAGTTCAACCTACCTGTACGGAAGCGCCCGCGAATACGGGCCGCAGGGCGAGTACGACGACATTCGCGGCGTTCCGGGCGGCCACTTTGTGGTGTTGTGCGGCTATGACACCGTCTCGCGCGAAGTTCGCGTCGCCGATCCCTACCAGCCCAACCCGCTGGGCAAGGGAAAACGCTTTTACGACGTTGGCATCAACCGCCTGATCTGTTCCATTCTGCTGGGCGTGCTCACCTACGACGCCAACGTGCTGGTGATCTCGCGCGCCAGGAAGCGCAGCTAGCCCATGTCCACCCGCCTGTTTGTCGTCGACAATCCGCGCAGCTGGCCGTTGCACATTCCCGGCGTGGACGTGGTGTCGGCGCAGGAATACCTCTCCGACGGAGAGTTCAGCGACATTCCCAACGCCAAGGTGTTCAACCTGTGCCGGTCCTACCGCTACATGAGCAGCGGCTACTATGTGTCGCTGCTGGCGGGCGCGCGCGGGCACCGTGCCATTCCCAGCATCATGACGCTGCAGGACATGCGCTCCGAGGCCATCTTCCGGATTCGTTCCGAGCACATCGACGATCTCATCCAGCGCGCGTTCCGGCACATTCGCGCGGAGGAGTACCAGCTCAACATTTATTTCGGCAAGACCACCGTAAAGCGCTACGAGCGCCTGGCGTCGCAGTTGTTCGCCTTTTTCGAAGCGCCGCTCCTGCGCGCCGAATTCGTGTATGAAAAGGACAAATGGGAACTGGACCAGGTGACGCTCATCGGTCTCAAGGACATTCCCGACTGGCAACGTCCCTTCGTGGTGAACGCCGCGGGAGAGTACTTCTTGAAGAGCGAGCGGCGGCGGCGGCGCGGGAAGAAGTTCAAGTACGACCTGGCCATCCTGGTAAACCCGGAAGAGAATGATCCGCCTTCCGATCCTCCGGCCATCCGGAAATTCTGCCGGGCGGCGGAACAGGTCGGTCTGGATCCCCAGCTCATCACGCGTGACGACTACCGGCGTATCGCGGAGTTCGACGCTCTTTTCATCCGCGAAACCACCGCGGTCAACCACCACACCTACCGCTTTGCGCGCCGCGCCGCGGCGGAAGGGCTGGCCGTGATCGACGACCCCGAGTCGATCATTCGTTGCACCAACAAGGTCTATCTGGCGGAGATGTTCGACCGCTACCATCTGCCCACGCCACGGACCATGATCGTGCAGCGTCACAATGCGCGCGAAGTCGCCGACACCTTGAGCCTGCCGTGCGTGTTGAAGCAGCCGGACAGTTCCTTCTCGCGCGGCGTGGTGAAGCTCAACACGCGCCAGGAGCTCGAGGACGAGGTGGCGCGGCGGCTGGAGAGTTCGGACCTGCTGGTGGCACAGGAGTTCATGCCCACCGACTTCGACTGGCGCATCGGTGTGCTGGAAGGCAAGGTGCTGTATACGTGCCGCTACTTTATGGCGCACAAGCACTGGCAGATTCTGAAACGTACCCGCACCGGCGACCTGCGATCGGGCCGCGTTGAGCCCCTGCCCCTGAAGCGCGCCCCGCGCGAACTGGTGCGCCTGGCCGTGGCGGCCGCCACGGCGGTGGGCAACGGGCTTTACGGGGTGGACGTGAAGCAGCGCGGCGACGAGTTCTATCTGATCGAGGTGAATGACAACCCCAGCATCGAAGCCGGTTGCGAAGACAAGATCATCGGCGAAAAGCTCTACCAGCGGATCATGAAGTCGCTGCTGCGACGCATCGAAGAGATCAAGGGAGTGTGAGTTCGTGCGGGCACTGGGTCTCTTCGAGGGGGTCGGGGTGGAACTGGAGTACATGATTGTCGACGCGGACTCGCTCGACGTGCTGCCCCGCAGCGACGAGGTGATCTACTCCCTCGCGCACGAGTACGTTACCGAGGTCGAACACGGTGCGCTGGCGTGGTCCAACGAACTGGTGCTGCACGTGCTGGAAATCAAGACCAACGGCCCCGCCTCCGGCCTGCGCGGCCTCGAGGACCTCTTCGTGGCCGATCTCCAGCAGATTGCAAAGGTGCTCGCCGGAATGAAGGGACGCCTCATGCCGGGCGCCGCGCATCCCTGGATGAATCCGGAACGGGAAACGCGCCTGTGGCCGCACGAAGCCAACGAAATCTACGAGACCTTCGACCGTATTTTCGGCTGCCGCGGGCATGGCTGGTCGAACCTGCAGTGCACGCATCTCAATCTTCCCTTCTCGGGTGATGCCGAATTTGCGCGCCTGCACGCGGCGATACGCCTGGTCCTGCCCCTGATCCCCGCGCTGGCGGCCAGCTCGCCCATTCTCGACGGGCGTCTGACCGGGGTCATGGACAGCCGCCTGCACTACTATCGCGAGAACCAGAAGAAGATTCCGTCCATCACCGGGCGCGTCATTCCAGAACCGGTGTTCACGCGGCGGGATTACGAGGAACGGATTCTCGAGCCCATGTACGCCGACATCGCCCCCTTTGACCCCGATGAAGTCCTTCACGACGAGTGGCTGAATGCGCGCGGCGCCATTGCACGTTTCGACCGCAGCACCATCGAGATTCGCATCATCGACATTCAGGAGTGTCCGGCCGCGGACATGGCGATTCTGCACGCGATTGTCTGCGTGCTGCGCGCGCTGGTCGCGGAAAAGTGGCAACCGCTGGCGCGTCAGCAGCGGGCCGACACCGATGCCCTGAATACGATTCTGGCCGCCACCACGCACACGGCCGAATCCGCCGTGATCCGCGACCGGGACTATCTGGACGCCTTCGGCATCCGTGCGCGCGAAGCCACCGCGGGACAGGTGTGGCAGCACCTGGTGGGAAGTGTGGTCGCGCCGGACGACGACTTTACCGATTCCCGGGCCCGGGCCATGAGCGTACTTCTCGGCCAGGGAACGCTCTCGCGGCGCATCGTGCGCGCGGTGGTGGGGGAAAATTCCGGGGTAGCAGCCCGAATTGCTTTGGATCGTGATCGCCTGCACCACGTGTACGCGGTACTATGTGACTGTGTCGCGGAAAACCGACTTTTCCAGAACGGGAGTTGAGATGCCGAAGAAACGCAATCAGGAAGTGGCCCTGGTGCTCAGTTGTGAGCACGGCGGCAACCGGGTACCGGCTGCATACCGTGCGCTGTTCCGAGGCGCAAAGCAGGAACTGGAGTCGCACCGCGGCTGGGATCCCGGATCGCTCGACCTGGCCCGCACCATATCGCACGCCACCGGTGCCCCCCTGGTTGCCACCACGGTGTCGCGCCTGGTTGTCGAATGCAACCGGTCGGTGGCCCACCCGAAGCTCTTTTCGCAGTTCACACGCGGCCTGTCCCGAGACGCACGCACACGCGCGCTCAATCTCTACTACCACCCGCACCGGGGTGCGGTGGAAGCGGTCGTGAAGAGCGCGTTGCGCACGCACGCGCGCGTCGTGCATATCGGTGTGCACACGTTCACCCCGGTCCTGAACGGGCGCACGCGCACGGCTGATGTGGGCCTGCTGTACGATCCGAAGCGCAAAGAGGAAGCGATTTTCGCCGATCTGTGGATGCACGCGCTGCACTGGGAAGCGCCGCTCCTGCGCGTGAAGAAGAACTATCCCTACCGCGGATGGACGGATGGTCTGACCACGACGCTGCGCGCGAAATTCGGCGCGCGCCGCTATGTTGGAATCGAGCTCGAGGTCAACCAGGCGCTGGCGCTGGGTCCGACGCGGCGGTGGAGCGACCCGGCCAACCGGATCGCCCGTTCGCTGGCCCTGCTGTTCGGGACGTAGTGCGGGGGCAGAACGATCTCTTACGCGGCCGCCACGTGACGACGGGCCCGTTCACCTCTAGTCGCCCGGGAAGATCAGTCCCCAGTCGTTCTTCATGCTGACCACCGTCCATCCGTTGGCGACGGCCTCGTCCCATGCTTTGTCCAGCCTACCCACGGGCGATTCGCGGTCGTAGGCCCACTCCCGATCCGCATCGTCGTGATGAATGAGCACCATGAGGCGCGGCCCCTCGCCGGCCGCGGTCCACTCCAGCATCTGCCGGTCGCCGTCGGAATTGCCGAACGCGGCAATCGGGCGGCGCCCGATGAACGTCTGGATTCCAACTGCCTTGCCTTCCCCGTCATCGATGAACTGCACAGCGGGCAGCTTCACAAGGACGGGCACGCCGTTGCGCATTTCGTACTTGAGCTTGCCCTGGCTTCCGATCACCTGCTCGGGCGGAATGCCATATGCGTCTTCCGCAAAAACGCGCATGAACTCCACACCACCTCCCGACACAATGAAGGTCTTGAACCCGTTGGCTCGCAGATACGCCAGGAGGTCGATCATCGGGCGGTAGACCATGCGGGTGTAGGGTACGTTTTTGGTCGGGTGCCGGTGCGTTGCCAGCCAATCTGTGACGTCGGTCCTGAACTCGTCGGTGGTGATCCCGCTGTGCGACGCCGCCAGCGCCGCCAGCAGCGATTTCTCACCGCCGGCGAAAACGCTCTTCATGTCACCGGCGAGAATGTAGTTGAAGGGCTCCTTCGTCTTCCATTCGGGATGGTCCTGCGCCATGTCATGGATGCGGTCGAGCGCAAACTGAAACTGAAAGTAGAACGGCTGCTCCGCCCACAACGTACCATCGTTGTCGAAGGTGGCGATGCGCTTCCCGGGTGGAACGAAGTCCGCGCTCCCTTCGGTGGTCACGTTCTTCACAAAGGCGATGATGGCCTGCTTGGCGGCCCCGTCGTTCCATCCGGGGAGTGGATCAACCGCGGCCGCCGTTGAATCGTTGGTGGACGTCGTGGTGGTGGTCGTGGTGGTTTTTCCGGTGCACGCGCCGGTGATTGCCACCAGGGCAATGATACCAATCCATGCTCGTCTCATGGTTCCTCCCTGATCTCGCGGCCGGACGCCGATGACGAATGCGACGCCGGTCAGCGTTCTTCCTGATACCGGTTGGGAGAATAACGCGTCGCCAGCAATCCGGTTGCCACCGCGGGATCGATCTCCTGCACCAGCACGCCTTCTTCGCCATAGGGCAGGTACGCCTGGCATGTGCCGTCGGGGGCGATGAGACTGGTGGCGGACTCCTGGTAGCGCAATGCGTAGTTTACGCTGGCAAAGTAGATGGTGTTCTCGCGGGCGCGCATCGCCATGGCGTGCTCATAGTATGGCGCACTCGAGGAACCCCACTTTTTCAGGGTGACCCCCTTGCGTTCATTTCCCGTGTGCTGGAGATGGAACACAATCTTTGCCCCGCGCATCGCGGCCCAACGCACCGTTTCCGGATAGCGCCAGCCCTCGTGGCAGATGGCGACGCCGAATTTGAGCCCGTCCGCATAGAAGAGGCGGCGCGTGTATCCGGGCACGTAGAACTCATCCTCGCCGGGATCGAGCTGGTTCTTGGTCTGAACGCCCTGCCGGTTCCCGCGCTCGTCGAATACGCAGGCCGTAATCAGACGGCCCGTTCGCGTGACCTTTTCCATTCCCACGATGGTCATGATGCGCAGTCCGCGCGCCAGAGCGGATAACGCATTCAGCGCCCTCTCCTGCTCCGGTTCTTCCCAGGCGAGAACCTCGATGTCCTGGCCGCGCAGACCGGGGAGATACGCCTCGGGAAAGCACACGATGCGCGCGTGCTGTTGCGCGGCGTCGTGCATCAAGCGCTCGATGCGCTCGAGTCCATCTTCGAGTGATGTGGCGGGCCGGGGGGATGCCAGCGCGATGATCACGAGTCGATGCGGGTCACCGGGTTGGCGGTATCGATGGTCACCGGCGGTTTGCTCGGTGCCGGCGCCACCGGCAATGGCTTGCTGGGCGCAACGCTCGTGGCTGGCACCGGGAGGGGTCCGATATCATGGAGCATTGCGTGTTTGGCGCGTTCGTAGAAGGAATGGCTGCCGAACACGCGGGCGCTTGCCAGCGCCACCATCGCAGTGAGCATCATCGGAAGAATGGCGCTGTGGCGATCGGTCATCTCCACCATGAGCACAAATGACGTGAAGGGCGCGCGCGTGACGCCGGTGAGCACGGCGATCATGCCCAGCAGCGCGAACAGCACCGCATTGGCGCCGCCCCACCACGAGGCCATCCACGAGCCCAGGCTGGCACCGATGGCCAGCGATGGAGCGAAGATACCGCCGGCGCAACCGCTCAGGTAGGACACGACGGTGGAGCCGAAGCGAACCGCCACCAGCTCGCCGCTGGCGGTGGTGTTGCCGGCCAGGATGTCCGAGATGAGCCGGTTACCGGGGCCGAGCGCGCGCGGATCGAACAGACGGAATATCACCAGCGCCAGCCCGCACAGAAATGCGATCGCGAATCCGGTGGAGACGCGCCGCCATTTGATTTTTGCCTTCAGCCAGTTCTGACCCGAAAAAAGAGCGGCGCCAAAGCCGCCGCCGATGAGACCTCCGACGATCCCCAGCACGAACGCGCCGGGAATGGTGGAAAGCCCGACTGATCCCACCCGCGGGTAACCCAGATAGAGGTAGCTTCCCACCAGCCATTGCGACACCAGACCGGAAACCAGTACGGCGGAAAGCACGGCGGTACGTACGCGGTTGAAGTGCTTGCTCGCGAGTTCTTCGATCGCGTACACGATACCGCCCAGCGGCGTGTTGAATGCGGCCGCCATTCCCGCCGAAGCACCCGCCAGCGTCCATGAATCCAGCGCCACCGCGGACGTAAAGGAGCGCACACGCCGGCCGATCGCGTAAAAGAGCGAGGCACTCACCTGAATGGTCGGGCCTTCGCGCCCCACCACACCACCACCCAGCACGCACAGAAGCGAGCTGACCACCTTGACGACCGCCACCCGGAGACCAAGCAGGTTGCGAATGACGCCGTGGTCGCGGCGCTGTTCCTGCAGCTCGATGGACGCCATTACCTGCGGGATACCGCTGCCGCCCGCCAGTACCTGCGTGCGGTCCACCACCCACCATCCGGCAACGAAACAGATGGGCGCGGCGGCGATCAGCCAGTAGGGATGCACATGGAAAAGGTGGACGCAGAAGTGCTCGGCGATGCGGTAGATGGTGGAATAGCCCACCGCCACCAGACCCGCGATAAAGGCGGCCGCGATAAGGCCGAAACGGTCTGCGTTGGTCGGTTGAGCCAGGAATACACGGAGCCGACGGGAAAAACGATTCACTCTTTCAGATCACCTAAAACCGGGCTCTGTGTCAAGCCCGCTTTGGCCAGAACCCGGCCAGTTCGCACCGTACCGGCGGTCTGGGACGGCGCCGCCGCACCCGGTGGACGAACCCCGGAGTAATGCCGTATCGTCTGCACCGTGAACATTCTCTCGGCCATTGGAAGCACGTCGCTGGTCCCGCTGCGCCGGGTGGTCCCGCCCGACTGTGCGGACATCTTCGTGAAACTGGAGTGGGAAAATCCCACCGGCAGCATGAAGGACCGCATGGCGAACGGCGTCATTGCCCGGGCCGAGGAAGATGGACGCCTGGCGAGCGGATACACCGTCGTCGAGTATACCGGCGGGAGCACCGGCGCCTCACTGGCGCTGGTGTGCGCCGCGCGCGGCTACCAAATCCGCATTGTCACCTCGGATGCGTTTGCGCGCGAGAAGCTCGACCAGATGAAGGCGCTGGGAGCGGAGTTGACGCTGATTCCCAGCGAGGGTGGTCTCACCACCCGGAAGCTCATTCTGGACATGATCGAGGCAGCGCGCGACCTGAGCCGGGAACCGCGGACCTTCTGGGCCGACCAGCTGAACAACGCCGACACCATTAGCGGCTACTACGCGCTGGGAGAGGAAATCTGGACGCAGACACAGGGGCGCGTGAACGCGTTCGTGCACTCGGTGGGAACCGCCGCGTCGTCGCGCGGAACCGCCACGGTGCTCAAGCGTCACAACCCGGCGGTAAAGTTCTTCGCCGTCGAACCGGCGGAGTCGGCGGTACTGGGCGGCGGAAAACCCGGCCCGCACAAGATCGAAGGTGTGGGAATCGGCTACACCCCGCCGCTGTGGGATCCGTCGCTGGTGGACGGCGTCATTCCGGTGAAAACCGATGACGCAAAAGCGATGACCCGCCGCCTGGCGCGCGAAGAGGCGCTGTTCGCCGGCACGTCCTCGGGCGCCAACGTGCTGGCCGCCATCGAGGTGGCGCGCCAGCTCGGTCCCGGCCACACCGTCGTCACCCTGATGTGCGACTCCGGCCTCAAGTACCTCAATACCGACGTGTTCCGCACAACGCCGGCGTAGCCGGCCGCCGGGCTAGTCGCCCATCGTGTAGTCGAACTCGTACAGGTGGTTCTTTCCCTCGAAGATGATCCGGAAGGTTCCCGCGAGCCCCATCAGCTCGTCCGTTCCCGAATCCGGCACCACCGTGATGTCCATGCGGAAGTCGGCGCCGGCGCGCATCGTGGACTTGTGCAGAAGGACGAAGCTCCCCCGCTTTCCGTGGAGTGTCCCCGTCACCCGCTCAACCGCGACGTATCCGGCTGATCCCTTGACGGCCGTATCCGCGCCCATCATCTCACCGTGACTTTCCCCCTGGAGATCGCCGTCAAACTGCTTGTCGAGGAGATAGCGACCCAGCTGGCCGGTGGTAGCATCGCCGGTCGCGATCGGTGTGACTTTGACGTCGAACTTTCCCCGCGCAGTCATGGCAGCCCCCTGGAATATCGGTCGCCCGGGCCGGACGGGATCGCCGCCGGGCCTACCGATTGATCAGGCCGATCATCTTGGAGTTGTAGCGATCCCCCACCACCGCACCGCGCGGCGACGCCGCCTCGATGCGAACCATGTCCTCACGGGTGAGAGAGACATCCAGCGCCGCGACGTTCTCTTCCAGGCGCTTGATGCTGCTGGTTCCCGGGATGGGAACGATATTTTCGCCGCGGTGCAGGACCCACGCGAGCGCCAGTTGCGCCGGCGTGCATTTCTTCTGGCTCGCGACCTGCTCCAGTTTGTCCACCAGCGCCATGTTCTTTGCGAACGCCTCGCCCTGGAAGCGCGGGTGATTGCGGCGCCAGTCGTCGGGACTGAGATCGTCCATGCTGCGGAAGCGTCCGGCCAGGAATCCGCGTCCCAGCGGGCTGTACGCGATCAGCCCGATGCCCAGCTCGTCGAGCACGGGCAGGATTTCGGACTCCGGGTCGCGCGTGAAGACCGAGTACTCGTTTTGCACGGATGCCAGCGGATGCACTTTATGGGCGCGCCGGATGGTGGCCGCCGAGGGCTCGGACAATCCGATGTACTTCACCTTGCCGGCCTTCACCAGATCGGCCATCGCGCCCACGGTCTCTTCGATGGGCACCGATGTATCCACGCGATGCATCTGGTAGAGATCGATGTGATCGACGCCGAGGCGTTGCAGCGACGAGTCGCACGCCTGGCGCACATAATCGGCGCTCCCGTTGACGGGACGCCCGGCCGCCGCACCTCCGCGCACGAATCCAAATTTGGTGGCCAGAAACACCTGGTCGCGCCGGCCCTTGATGGCCTTGCCCACTTTGTCTTCGGAATCGCCGTAGATGTCGGCGGTGTCGAGAAACGTGACGCCCAGGTCCAGGGAACGGTGCAGCAGCTTCACGGCCTCTTCGTCGCTCTGCACGCTGCTGGTGTAGGTCGACGCAATGCCGATGCTCATGCACCCGAATCCCATGGCCGGAATTTCGGGACCGTTGCGGCCGAGTTTGCGATATTTCATGATGACTCCTCCCACGAGGAGGTCATCTTACTCCCACTCTACGGCTCCAAACAAGACCAGCGGACCGCGCCGCGGACGGTCTCCCACGGGGTGCTGGCGGTTGGTGCGTTTGATCTCGTCCATGGCACGCTTGTAGAAGAATTCGGTTTCGCCGAACGCGGGCTTCAACTGCGTGAGCCACGTGGCATGCGGATCATACTTCGCAAAGAACGGCCGGTTGACCCACGCCGGATCGCGCGCCTGCAGGAACTTGAGCACGAACACCTTCCTGCCCGCAATTTCCGCCACCCCGTCGATCAGCACCTTGCCGGGGGTGGCCGACATGGACGGGCCACGCACGGTACGGCCGAGACCGGACAGGTGCGTGTACGCCTCCGTATAGATGTCGAGCGCACGCGCCAGCGGGACCTCGAAGTAGTTCTTGGGTCCGGTGTCGCGCTCCACGAACATGTAGTACGGAACCATGCCCAGCGCTACCTGCGTGCGCCACATGCTCGACCACGCCTGCGCGTTGTCGTTGACGTGCCGCACGACCGGTGCCTGGCAACGGATGACGGCACCCGTATCCAGCACCCGCCGGATGGCTGCCTGTGCCGCGGGTGTTTCCATCTCGCGCGGATGGCTGTAATGCGCCATGAGGGCCACGTGGCGGCCGGCGCGTCGCACTTCCTCGAACAGCTTCAACAGGTCGTCGGCGTCGGGATCGGTGAGAAAACGATACGGCCAGTAGGCGAGCGCCTTGGTGCCGATTCGAATGCTCACCAGGTGTTCGAACCCGTCTTCCAGCAGCGGCTCGATGTAGCGGCGCAGGACCGCCGTCTTCATGATCATCGGATCACCGCCGGTGAAGAGCACGCTCTGCACCTCGTGGTGCTCCTTGATGTACGCCGCCAGCGACGCCGCGCCGCGCGCCGCAAACTTGAGCTGGTCGATTCCCACGAACTGCGCCCAGCGGAAACAGTACGTGCAATAGGTGTGGCAGGTCTGTCCCTGACTCGGGAAGACGAGCACGGTCTCACGATACTTGTGTTGCAGCCCGCGAACGGACTCACCGTCCACCGTGGGCACGTTGAGTTCCTGCTGGCCGGCCGGGTGCGGATTCAGTTGCATCTGGATCTCGCGGGCTGCGGCCGCTACCGCACCCTGCGAGGCCCCGGCCTGCAGCAGGTGTACCATGTGGTCCAGATCGTGTGGAGCCAGCATGCCCTCCTGCGGAATGGTGAGCTGGAACATCGGGTCATCGGGGACCCGCTTCCAGTCGATCAGTTCGTCGAGCACATATTCGTTGACGCGAAAGGGCAACACCTGCGCCACCGCCTTCATGCGCAGACGCGCGCGGCCGCTCAGCGTTCTGAGCTGTGGCAGGGTGTCGATGTCACGGTGCGTGATCGCACGGAACTTTCGCGGTTGGATCCGGCGCTTACGACTCATCCGGGCTCCTCTCGGCGGAAGTGTGTTATGTGGGACCGGGCGTGCTCATTGATAATAAATGAGATGAGCTGTCAACGCAATGATTAATATTCACCCTTCGCGGGCCGGGTGCGAACGCGCAAGATATGACAGGAACACGCAGTAGAATGAGATCGCGGATCAGATTGTGGATAACTCCTACTTCTCGGAATCGGGTCGCTTGGCCTGTCCCACCATTCCGACCAGCCGGAAGATGGCGGGCGCGCCCGCCGTCACGGCCGCGAGCACGGCAATCCACTGGTTGAACAGTTCGCGCTGCGTCGCCACAAAGAAAACAGAAATGGCCGTGATGGCCATTGCGACGGGCCACTTCAAGCGCGACCACAGACTCTCGCCCGCATCCGCCTGCCACTTCGCGAATGTTTCGGGCCGTTCCGCGGACAGAATGAACAGCCGGAAGCTCTCGTTGACGATCCGGCAGTTGGGATCCATGACGACGAGCTGCCGCCGGACCAGCGAACGCAGCGTGCCCTGCCCGGCCCGGTTGACGAATCCTTCTTCGGCGATGCGGAAGAGCAACATCTTCTCGTCGGTGCTGCAATTGTTCCAGACACGGCGGTAATGCGCCTGCGCCAGGTCGAGAATACAATCCACGACGTCGCGACGACTGAGCGTCCTGATGTTCTCCTGGACCGCCAGGCGCAGACCGATCTTGTGAAGCTGCGGCGTAGCCCAGGTTTCTTCCGTGAGTGTCTCCCGGACTTCCACCGGCACCTTCTCAGTCAGTTCGTCTGGAAGCGGGTAGCAGGACTGATGACGCACGCGCATGTACCGCTGCAGCGCCACCGCCCAGCGGTCCATGGATTTCGGCGCATCCTTCGGGGCGATGCCCGGGTCGCTGGCGAGTTCGGTGAGGAAGTAGAGCGGATCGACGGACGACTCGATGTACACGTTGAGTGGCTTGCTTTCGTTGAGCCGTTCCAGCAAGTCGAGTTTCCGCTCCGCGATGGCGTGGTCACGCAGTCCGTAGTCGAAGTTGGCAACCACCACCTTGCCTTTGAGGTCCGCCAGCAACGTGTCAATTTTCTCCGCATGAACAATCTGGGCGTGTGTGATGACCGAGTAGTCCTTTTCGAACCTGGCCCTTTCGTCTTCGCCCAGCATGCCCTTGAGATGAGACCGCAGAAGAATGGCGTGCCGAACCTGCGCGGACGGCAGCGCGCGGTTCGCACGGCCGTCAACGAACTCCGTGCCGTCCAGCATGGAGGGGCGGTCCAATCCGATCAGGAATGCGTATTGCATGCTGGTCCGGATCATCAACCACAGCAGGACGAACGCCGGGACCACGAGCAGCCAGAAATTGTGCCCCACGACGGGCCGGAAGGACGGAATCGGCGCGTTCATGCAGAGCGTCGGAAAGTTGGACTTCTTCACATCGAACCGCTTGTTCGCAGCCTTGAAGACAGGCTCCGCCGCCGTGGCCTCGTGGGCCCGAATGTGTAGAAACCAGTCGGCGTGAACCTGCCAGCGGCCGCTGCCCGAACCGTTCCGGTTCTTATCATCGTTCCTGGCTCCGCCTCTATCGGTGTGTCCGGCTCTTTCCTGCCACCACGATGTCTGCTGTTTCGCAATTCTCTCGTCGTCCCGTTTATCCCAGTTGTCCTGCCACTGATTCAGGCACTGTGTCCTTCCCGTGGCAAGGCCCACGCTCTGAAGCTCGCTGCGCATCGCGTCAATCACCGGGTGCAGGGACGGCGGCATATCGTCAGACGCCTCTTCCTGCCCGGCCTCCTCGGTGCTATCGCGATGCGCTCCCTTTCCGTGCCGCTGCGATACCTTCTCAACGGGAGGCACGCCCGCGGTGCTGTCTTCCCACCGCCACTGTGGTGGAATGTAGATGCCGAGCGTCCGGGGGTGGAAACGCCTCCCCGCTCTCCCGGACGCCGTGCGTGCGCCCAGACTGTCCGCGTCACGCGCGGAGTCTTCGCCGGTCATTGACGACCCATCACGGTCCGCCACCACCCTGGGCTCGAGCTCGGATATCAGCGCCGTTCGTGCCGTGTCGCTCAGTGCGACGTTCGCGTACGCCTTCACCAGAGCGGTGCGCCTGGCCGCGACCGATTTCATGAGTGCCAGTTGCCGGTCCTGCATTGCCATTACGGTCTCTTCCCGTTGAATGACACGGAAGGAGTAGGCGGCCGGCAGCGAGCCGCCGATGATGATGAGGGCGAAGATCATGGCCCCGTAGTAACGGATCGTAGATCGGGAAGGCCGCCGCTCCAGGGGAGGGGGAACCGTCGCGCTCTCCGTCGATGGTTCGCGAAGCGTCAGAAAGAGCGAGGCGTATGCAAGCGCCGGTAGCAACATCGAGACAATGATGAATGCCTTTCCCGTCGCATGCCGGCACAACAGAGCCCACACGACGATGAACGACACGCTCGCAACCAGCACCCGACGGTATCGCGCCCGATGCGCGTCCCGTATCCAGAACCAGACGGCATGCGCTTCACCGGGACGACGCCGATTCCGCTTCGACAACCTGACCAGCCCGAGGTGCGTCACGATCGTGAGCAGGGCACCCACCAGGAGCACGGCGATGAATAGCGACAGCGAGTACACGGACACTTCCAGGAGCCACAACTCCGTGCTGTGCCAGTCATAGAACACCGCCAGCACCCAGGGCGTCGACGTGATGGGGCGTACGTAGACGACGCTCTGCACGGTTCGGTACGTCGCACGCGTGAAGGCCTTCTCGCGCGCACGCACGGCTCGCTGGAGCGGCAGTGCAGGATCGAGTTCCTCGAAAAAGTTCTCCCGTACATTGCGCGTGGGATCGGAGTGGAACTGAACGGCACCCGATTCGTCCATGATGGCAAAGCCGTACCCGAGCGGCAGCACCGGGTTCATCACGCTGCGTAACCGCGACTCAATGGCGGCCACAATGACGCTGTCCGGCTTCTGCAGTTCATGATAGCGGCGGGAAAGGATGGCGGTTTCCCGGCCCGTTGTCCGGGAGCGAATCGACTCCACGTAGCATCCCGGGGTGAACATCGTATCCGGCTCATCCTTCTCGAAGCCAGCCCCGCGCCGCGGCCGGGCATCTGTGGTGTCCTCCTCGAGGAACTGCCAGAGCCGGCCATGATAGGCTTCATCGAAGTATCGCCGCTCCGCCAGGTTCGAAACCGGCGTGTTCGACTTGTGCGTCGTCCACTTTGCCTTCTGCCAGCCTCTTGAGTTCATGAAGAAGACCTGTTCGAAGAACGGGTCGGACGCCGTCACCGTCGAATCTGCCAGGATGTTCTGCTTGAGACCCTCGGGTCTGACGCCGCGCGTCTGGCGGGCGAGCTCATTGTTGAGCCCACGGAGTTCCCGCCTGAGCTGCCAGTTGATCTGCATGGCCAGATTGTTGAGTTCGCCGTCGACCCGACAGGCTTCCCAGTGCTGCGCGCAGGCGAACAGGATGCAATGCGTGGCGACAGACACCGTCAATACAGTCGCCACCAGCATGGCGACAACGTCCACCTGCCGGAGTTCCTCGCGCGCTCCCATGAACCGGATCTTGATCAGCGGCAGCAGCAACAGTCCGAGCGCAAGGATGGCCACCGTTCCCAGGATCGCATTGGGTGGGATGGACATGCTCAGGCTGCGCGCGCGTGCCTTCGGCATGATTCCCACGACGACCCAGTGATCCTCCGGTGCCAGTTTTCCGCCGGTCATCGCCACGTTGATGGGAATCGGCAATCGAACGGGCTGCAGATACAACCGTTGTGTCTGGTCGCCGAAATCCGCGTCCCAGACGCGCGAACCCACGCCCCCCTCGGGAGCGGATTGGTCGTCCTTGCTGCGCTGGGCATTGAGAACGAGGTTTTCGACGCGCAGACTGCCCCGGCCGGCCTCGAGGAGGACATCCCCGTCGGCGCGCGCCAGCACCACTTCATCAAAGACATCGAGGGGGGCGATGGGCTCGACCACGTCGCGCAGCAATAAGCGCCAGGCACCGGCCGATAGATTGCCCGGGCGGGTCCGCGCCGGCATGAACACAACCTGGGATTCGCCGTTGTATCCTTCCAGCGCGATAGCAATCTGACCGTCCACTCCCCACTGCAGATTCTTGAATTCGAGGCGGGGGACAACCTCTGCCTTCGTCAGCGAATCAAGCTGCGTCGTCGTCAGATCGCCGCCCGATCGCCGGGCAAGCCCCTTGATGAGTTCCAGCTTCTTCGCGATCGCGGCTGAGTCCGGCGTTTCGGCCTCCATGAGTGCGAGGCGGATGCTGCCCGCACATCCCAGCAACGCATCGCCCATGTAGTCGGCCGTGGTCGCCAGCAGCCGCAGGTTGTGCGCGGTGACCTGACGCTCGCGCCGTTGCGTGTACAGAAAGAAGTAAGCCCCGAACGCCGTAATGACGATCAGGAGTGCTGCAACGAGATTCCTGACCCGTTTGGTTCTGACAGACTTCGCGTCAACCATCTCTCATCACCCGCTAGAGTCCCAGGGCGGAACGCGTGGCCGGCCCGACGATGCCGTCGTCCTTGAGCCCGCGCGCGCGTTGAAATGCAATCACTGCCGACACCGTTGCCTTGCCGTACACGCCGTCGGGATCGACGTTGATTCCCGCCGCAACCAGCGCCGTCTGCACCGACGTCACATCCGGGCCCTGCATGCGCGGCGTGCGCAGAAGCAGCGTGCGCTCGCCCGCGTCGGCGGCGGACGCGGTCACCGGCGGCGGCTCGGCGAGAACGTCCTGATCAATGTCCACGCCGCGCACACGAAGCGGCAGCGGAAGGTCCCAGTCTCCTGCGTGAATCAAGCCGGCAAACGTGTCCATGCGGTACACGGTTCGGTGCAAAAGCGTGACGCTGTGATTGGCGAGCCAGTCGTGCCGTTCCGCCACGTAGTGGCCGATCCACGTGTGCTCGCCGAGCGCGGTCACCGTTCCGTGGTGCTGTTCCGTGCGTGCACGCACGATGGACCAGCCGCCGTGAACGCGGCTGTCGTAAACCACCGTGCTTCCCAGCGGAGTGCAGATTCCCTCGGTCGTGCACGCGTTCATCGCCGGCGTCCAGTACACGCGATCGAAAAACTGATCTTGCACGTCGTGCATCACGGGATCCGCTCCCGATTCATGCAGCAGCGCGCGCAGGGGTTCGTTCTTGTCCAGGACGACGTCGCGCGCGGCCAGGCGCCCCAGGTATCGCCCGAGCCGGGATGCGAAGGCTGCGTCCGGGCATTCGCAATACGCCTTGATGAGCAGGTGCAGGTTGCCGCTGGCGAGCGTCGTCTGCGAGCGGCCGTAGGTGAGGTGTCCCGGATCGCCGGGAAGGAGAGTCACACGCGCGTAGTCACCACGTGCTCTGCCGGTCTCAAAGATATTGACGATGGCCTGCGCGGTCCGCTTCTGAAGATCGGTGAGCATGGTGGTGGAGACGTGACCTCGACCACTGACTCGCCGGGAGGACGTGAGCCCGTCTCGGGTTCTCACAGGCACCGTCCGGCGAATGAGGGCGTCGCACACAAACGGTTGCACCACGACGGAGCCGATGCACTCCGCACATCACATGGGGGACCGGGGATTTGAAGAAAGACGCTGGGCTGCTGTGTTCTCCCCAAGCCCGAGCAGTCTTGAGGGTAGCACTCCGCGGACGGGCGTCAACCGCAAAGTTGGCACGAACCACGCTCGCGCCACACCGCCGGCAAACGCAAACGGCCCGCATCTTTCGATGCGGGCCGTCGCTCAGTTGGTGCGCCGCCTAGGACTCGAACCTAGAACCACCTGATTAAGAGTCAGATGCTCTACCATTGAGCTAGCAGCGCAACACGTCGCGCGCAAGCGCGACGTAATATTCTAAAACGGCAGGTCGTCGTCCGTGGTGGACGCTCCCTGCGGCGCGGGTTCCGCGCTTCCGAAGTCCTGCGGCGCAAAGTCGCCGCCGCCACCACCACCGGGCGCATCACCCACGCGTCCCAGCATCTGCATGTTCTGCGCGACGATTTCCGTCGTCTGGCGCTTCTGCCCCTGCTGGTCTTCCCACTGGCGCGTCTGCAGACGCCCCTCGATATAGACCTGCTTTCCCTTCTTCAGGTACTGCTGGCAGATCTCCGCGAGCTTGCCCCACGCGACGATGCGATGCCACTCGGTGCGCTCTTCCTTTTCGCCGGCCTTGTTATTGAACCGCTCGCTGGTCGCGATGTTGAAATTCGCGACAGCCTGGCCGCTCGGCGTGTACCGCACCTGCGGGTCACTGCCCAGGTTACCGACCAGAATGACTTTGTTTACCCCTGCCATCACATTCCTCCCATCGTTCAGTTCTGCGAGCGTGGCTGCGGGCAACAACTTATAGCCGATCGGGGCCCCCGGGTCAAGCCCCGGAGGAGGCCCGGGGGCTGGTCATTTCCGGCTTCCGGGGGCATACTTGTAGGCAGGTGTCCATAAGGAGGCAAACGTGAGCCACTGCAAACGCGTCGTCGCGGCGGCAGTGGTGCTGTGCGGCCTGTGCGTACTCCTGGCCTCCCCAGCCCACGCCAACGGCGGAGCTATGTTTCTTGCGACCGAAGCGGACGGCGGAGTGTGCGATTTCGTCGTTCCAGGGCCGGCTCTAGTTTACGTATATCTGGTGCACCAGCTGGCACCCGGCGACGGTGTCACGGCATCGCGCTTCCGCGTGCAGCCACCCGCGACCTGGGCATTCCTGAGTATCAACACCACGCTCCCGTATATCGGTTCACCGGACTCCGACCTTTCGATTGACTACACAGTATGCCAGCAATCGTCATTCACGATTGGCTATCTGCTGTACTTCGAGACCGGGGCCACCGCCTCGTGTACCGACATGTACGTGCTGCCGTCGGTGGTGGAGACGAATCTTCTCGCGCTGGATTGCTCTTATCAGCAAATACCGATGTTGGGCTACGGCGCGGTGATCAATCCCACGGGCGACTGTTGCTGCAATTGCATTGCGGCGCACGAGACCACGTGGGGCCAGGTGAAGGCGTTGTATCGCTGATTACGCCTTGCGCGCGGCGATGGTGAGATAGGGAAACGGCAGGCGGGCGATCCTGCGGCGCAGGACGCGCGGCCAGAGACCGAGCACCTTCTCCTTCACGACCATGATCCAGAGCGGAAGGGGCAGCGCGATGGCACGCGCCGACCAGATGGCCGTCAGCTTTCCGTAGCCCGCGCGGCGCAGCACCGTCCGCAGTTCCCCGTACGTCCACTCTTTCATGTGGAAGCCTTCCGGATCGCCCTTCGTAAAATACTGGGAGATGTCGTGCGGCCCGGTGTAGCGGTGGGGCGTACGGAACACGTAGTGTCCTCCCGGCGCAAGCACCTTCGCGATCATGCTGAAGTGCCAGTCCGCGTCGTCGACGTGCAGGTGCTCGACCAGCTGGTCGCTGAAGGCCAGGTCGATGGACCCGGGTTCGAGCGGCAGGTTGAATCCGTCGTAGACAAGATAGCGAAAGTTCTGCGGTGCGCCCTCGAGCACCGCGCTTCCCTCTGAAATATCAATCGCCGTCACGCTCCTGGCGTGGCGCGCCAGCGCGAACGAGAACGAGCAGTCCCCCGCGCCGATATCGAGTGCACGCGTGTCGCCGCGCAGGTATGGCCGCACGATGGCCATGCGGCCGCGATTGATATGCGCCACGAACGCCGGATCGCGCGCATTGGTCAGCCGTGGATGGTCGGGCACGGCCGCAAACAGCGTGTCGTACATGGAGTCGTACAGGCGGGCGCGTTCTTCGCGCGACGTGGTCCGCCGCAGACGATCCGCCAGCGCCTTTTCCACTTCATAGTGGTGGCGAAGGCGATCCGGACTGCGTGGCGTGGTCTTCATGATGGGAAGAAAAGATGGGGTGGATGATGGGAATCGAACCCACGACAACCGGATCCACAATCCGGGGCTCTAACCAGCTGAGCTACATCCACCATCGACTGGAAACACGCATGGTAAGGCCCGGCGCGGCGCCTGTCAAGTTGGGCCATGCTAACAACATGGGGTGCCTATTCGCTGCGCCGGTAGGTGGTCTGGACGAGCCCGTTGTGATAGGTGCGCGACGAGTACAGCTTCCAGCCCGATCGGGTTCCGTGCGGCGTGAACAGCGGAATTCCCTGCCCCAGGCTGATGGGATGAACGGTGAGCACGAGCTCGTCGATGAGCCCAACCTGCATGAGCGCGGTGGCGATCACACCACCACCCACCACCCAGATGCGCCCGCCGCCTTCCTGCTTGAGGCGTTTGACGAAGCGCGCGGGGTCCTCGTTGACGAACTCCGCCTCGGGGATCGGCGAGTCGGCGGCGCGCCGCGTGAAGACGTAGGCTTTCTTCCTGGCGTACGGGTATTCTTCGAACGCCATGGCGATGTCAAAGGTGCGCCGTCCCATGACGACGCAGTCCACCGACTGGTAGAACTCGTTGAAGCCGTAGTCGTCGTCGGTGAAGAGCCAGTCGAAACGGTCATCGAGCGTGGCGATGAAGCCGTCGAGGCTGCAGGCGACAAAGTAGGTGACGTCCCGCATGGGGGGTACGCTAGCACACGAGCATGGCTTTCGTCACGGGGGCGTGCATCGTGGTTATGGGACCGCACGTGCCCTGTCGCAACCTTTCCGGGGCCATTGACCGCCGGCCATGCCGGCCTGCAGTCTCATCGATCAATACACTCGCTCCCGCGACCCGCAGTGTCCCATGAGCCGCTCCGCCTCCAGACGATTGTGCTGCGCGCACAGGATGCGCAGGTTGTCCATGGTGCTTGCACCACCACGAGCCACCGGCCGGACGTGATCGACCTGCAGGGCGACCATTGACGTGCAGCGCCGCCCGTCTGGCGCAACGAAGGCACATCGAAAGCCGTCGCGTGAGAACACCTGATCCCGCACCGCTGCAGGGATGTAGCGCTTCCCCGCGCGCGCGGGCGGTGCCGTCGCGACAGACTCTCGCGTGTCGCGGCGCTTCTTTCTTTCAACGGGATCGCGACGCCGGATCAGTTCGTCGAGAGCGAGTTCGAAGAGCTGCTCGAAAGTCGCGCCGGGCAACTGGTGCGAGACCAGCGCGCGTGCTCGCTCGAGCTTGGTCATGAATTCCTTCCGAGCGGTGAAATGGATCGCAAGCCGGGTTTCGCATCTTCCGGCAACGGTCAGGTCGAGAGGCATCCGCCTCGCTTCGCACTCATGCCGCGCAACGGATTCATCCTCGTGACCGTTCGTCCCGCGTTCTCCGGACGCCAGCGTTTCATTTCTGGGTGTTTTTTCACTGTCACCGGTGACAGTGAAAGAGCGTGCAGCGTTCTCCACAGGGGCCGCGACGGTGATCGGCCGTACACGATCCGGTGGCAGCGACGTGCGTGGTTCAGACTCCGAGACCATCATCTCTACCTCACGCTTGGACTTGCCCCGGATACGCGCGATGAGAGTCCCTGCATTCTCGGGTTTCAGCACCCTTGAGATCAATGACACGGACATCAGATTGACCTCTCCGGACTCCAGCAGTCCGCGCAGCTCAGGAAACCGGGCGACACACCGGGCGGTTCGAATGCGACGCGCAGCCGCCGGCTCCGAAAAGCGCAGATGCCGGATGCAGTAATCAAACATCGAGCTGTAGCCGTGCTTCAGGTGAAGTTTCCGCCGTTCGATTTCACACAGATGAAGCAGCAACTGCAGAGTCAACTTGCGATCCTGTGCAGCAATTCTATCGGTTTGAGAAAGAATATCGTGATCGGAAATAGAACGAAGCGATTCGAACATCACACAACCTCCAGGTGAGTTTGCACAACCCAGCGCGGGAGGAGTGCGCTGTACTTGTAATATAGTGATGTTTGCTGTGCGGTCAACATAGCATGTTGCACATCGCGAAGAAATGTTCATGAGCATTTCGCTTCGTGCTATTCTCGTGACGCATGAGCACAACACCACACTTGTTTCGCCTTCGGGTAACAATCCGTGTCGCGTTCGCGCTGCTCACCGCGTGTGTGATCGCCGCCATCGTGGTCCAGGACCACACCCGCTACCTGCCGCTGGGCGTGTTCAACACCGGCGCCAGGACCATGGCGCATCTTGCCGACGCGTGCCTGGTGGCGGCGTGTCTGGTTCTGCTCGCCCAGATCACGGAACTCACGTCGGGACGTCTTGCGCGCCTGTGCGGCCTGATCCGCGGCCTCTATGTCTCCGTGATCATCCTGGACGTGCTTCTGATCTTCGCCGACCGCGTGTTCGTTACCGGAGACCCCAACGGGCGCCTCGGCCAGTATTACGAAGTGCCCCATTCCGGCAACCCGCCGGTGATCCTCAAGAAGGACTTCGGCGGACATCATTCGCAACTGCCCTGTTTCGCGGCCGCCAACGACTCCGGCCCGCGCGTGCTGTTCCTGGGCGATTCCTACACCGAAGGCAGCGGCAGCAATTCCGATTGCAACTATGTGGATGTGGCGGCGCGCGTGCTACGCGAGAAGTGGCGTCCCGACGTGAAGGTGATCAACGCAGGAGTCTCGGGATACGGCCCGGTGGAAGCCCTGAGTTTGCTGCGCTGGTACAAGGAGAATGGCTGCCCGGCACAGGTCATTGTCTACAATATGACCCTCGAAAACGATCTGTCGGACAACCTGCCCGGGACCGAACGGCGCGTGGTGGCGGGGATCATTTTTCGATTCCCGAAGAACGGGTTCTTGAGGACGTTTCATCCTCTCAACACACGCATTTTTCGCTGGGCACTGGTCATTGTGTATTTCGGGCGCGCGTCCACGCACGACATGTTGCAGGCCGTGAGCGTTCCCGGCGGGCCGTGCGATCTCACGCCCAGGCCGTTGACCGAGGTCCCACCTTTCCTGCGTGCGACCGTGGAGCGGGACCTGGCGAATGCGCAACGAATGTGGGTGCCCATCGTCGCGGGAAAGCCTTTCACTGTGAAAGACGTTCCCGTCTTCAAGGAACCAATGCAAGCACTTGCGGAAATGAGGCGCGTCGCCAACGAAATGGGAGCCCGCTTCTTCGTAGTCGTATTTCCCGATCGCATTCTTGTCGATCGAGAATTGCAGGCATTACTGGGGAATCCGCCACTGACGGATACCGGGAACAAGTACGAGTTTTCGCTGCGCCTTACCTGGCGTGAGATCGGGATGCGAGATGTCCTCTCCGACCGCCCCGGTCTCTACCGGCCGGTCGACACGCACCTGTCGGATCTTGGAAACGTGGTCGCCGGCGAAACCGTTGCCGGGCGAATCACCTGGTATCTCACACACAGAACGATCGACTGATCAGTCGCGGTAGCCTTCGGCGAAGTTGCACTCGACGATCAGGTAGTTGCGCAGACCGGCCGGCAGCCGGACCTCGACCACATCACCCTTCGCGTGACCGATGAGCGCACTTGCCAGCGGAGAGTTGTACGCGATGATCCCCTGGTCGGGATCGGCCTCACCGTCGCCCAGGATGGTGCATTCGCGCTCCGCGCCGGTGGTGGTCTCGCGGATCTTGATGCGCTTGCCGAAGGTCACGGATTCCTCGGGCAGCAGCTCATCCTTGCGCACCACGTTGGCGCCGCTGAACCGCTCCTGCAAATGACGCAGTTTGGCGGCGGTCAGAGCCTGCTTTTCCTTGGCGGCGTGGTACTCTCCGTTTTCCTTGAGGTCCCCGTGCGCGGCCGCGGTCGCGATCTCTTTGGCGATATCGTTTTTGAGAAGCTTGTCCAGCCTCGCGATCTCATCCTTGAGTCTCAGGTACCCTTTTTCGGTAAAGAAAAACTGCGGCATAGGTGCCTTCCTGCTCCGGTGACAATGTTCGGGGACGGAATCGGGCGCGTCCGGGTGGATTTCTACTGTACTATAAATTATTCCACGGCGCGAGACGCTTTTCGCTAAAATCGCCTTCCACGGACCGCACGGCCGGCAATCGGGCATCGAGAAGGAGGGCCATGCAACTGACCATCATTCCGCGCACCGACGGGTTCACGCAGGTGGCACTCTCTGGCCGCCTGGATGCCATGGGCGTCCAGTCGGTGGGTACTCGATTTCAGAACGCCACCGCCGCCCTCGGCAAGCCGACGATTATCGACCTGACCGACCTGGAGTTCGTCGCATCCCTGGGGCTCGGCCTGCTTCTTTCCAGTGCGCGCGCGTTGCACAAGAAGGGCGCCCGGGCGGTCATCGTCAACCCGCAGCCGCTGGTCGCGAAGGTGCTCGACATGGCTCAGATG
>OBLQ010000140.1_pt1 | contig 24931 bp, 19 predicted proteins | sample 1519881 | NCBI WGS metagenome assembly OBLQ01 (sample SAMN01911456, study PRJEB22533) | soil metagenome | biome: Soil | place: Malaysia | collected 2012-04-30 | depth DG_metagenome m | reverse complement strand
AAAAAGTGGGCTTGCGCCCACCGCAACCACTCTCCAATAAAGTATAGACCCTCGACCACTTCAGCGCAAGCGACCGCAATGAAACGGTGACGTCAAGCTGCTTAAATAAAGAATTGCTTGACGGAACCGCATCCAGCAACCGGTAAGAACGCATTTTGGGTCGTGCTATCATCGTTTGCCGATGGCAGTTTTCGCAATCCGATTAGCGTCCCTCCCAGACTCCATGATCTCGAGGTGGTAAATGATGATCGACGAGTTCCAATGGTCCAAGGATGAAAAACGAGTTGCCAGGAAAGCATTCGATGCTGCATTTACAAAAGAATGCCGCGCCATCCGTGCAAGAGTCCAGCAGATGCTAAAAGACGAAGGCGATATCCGCCAGATATGGAGAATACACGACTACCTTTCGGAGCAGCGCCGCGAGACAGACCGGAAATACGTCTACCGGTACTCAAGGCTGCTCAGGGTGTTTGCCACGCTGCTCACTGAAGGGTGGCTGGACGAGTCCGATCTCAACGGCCTCAGTACCGACAAGATTACAAAAGTCAGGGAGCTCGCCAGTTACGTCTGAGGCGGAACGAAGGGGCCGCGATGCAGTGTGCGGCGGTTAGAGCTGAAAATGCATAGGGGCGCCGAGGCTCGATGTCACCAAATTGGACCCGTGCGCTTCCACCACTTTTCCATCCACAAACTTTTTTCTTGAAGGAGCCAACGGTGAAACGAAGAAAAGGCATTGATCGCCGGGAATTTCTGCAAGGGTCCGCGGCACTGCTGGGCACCAGTTCGTTCCATCCGTCAGGTGGTGGCATTGCGCGGGCGTACAGCCAGAAATCGAAGCCCGACGCCATCATCGATAACGGCCGGCTCAGCATGAATTTCACTCTCGGTGCAAACAGGAAGGTCTGGATTCTGGTACCGCACGAAGCAGGATTTCAGGAAAAGCTTGCCAGCAAGGAGCTCGCACGCGGTCTTCGCAAGCTGGGACTTATTCGACCGCCGATTGAGGCCGCCGGTTTAGGTGTAGAACCGGGCGCCGAAGATATCGTTTTCACGCAGTACGCAAACAAGGGGTCGTTCAAAGATCCCGAAGCTTATGAAATCCGCCGGGAGACCTCGAATGGAGATGGCTCCAGAATCCGCTTGATAGGTGCCACACCGCAGGCCGTCCTCTACGCGGTCTTCGATTTCCTTGAAAGGCAGGGAGCGTTCTTCGGTCTTGACGGAGACAACTATCCGTTGCAGCCTGCGCAGGAATTGAACCTGCCCATCTTCAACAGTCCGTGGCTGGCCCAGCCGCGCTTCAAGACGCGAGGGTTGCTGCCTTGGCCGGACTTCTTGAATTGCATCACGGTCTACAACCGCGAGGAATATCGAGCTTACCTTGAAGCCATGCTACGGATGCGTTTCAACACTCTTGGCATTCACGTTTATTCGGGCGCAAACCAGTGGACCGAATCGTTCCTGTCGTTTGAATACGGCGGAGCCGGGCATCTGGCTTACACGGACACAACAGCCACCAACCGCTGGGGCTATATTCCCGAGAGGACCTCCAATTACGGCATGGGGGCGCCCGATTACTTTGCCGGAGAGGTCTTCGGCTCAGAAGCCACAACAAGGGCCACCAACTGCTGGGAAGATGCCAGGTTCGCACAGCAATTGTGGGGCAAGGCCTTCGAGTACGCGAAGACGCTCGGCATCCGGACCGGCGTCGGCTTTGAACCTTACCAGATACCGGATGAGATCTTTCGCGCAGCCCCGCCCGAGGCGCATTACAAGAGCAAGAACCCGAAGGCGCCCGGCCCCCGCATTGATCCCGAATCCGTGGCGGCACGCGACATTCTGGAGGCCCGGCTAGGAAATCTGCTGGAAGCTTATCCCACCGTCGATTACGTCTGGCTGTGGGAAGACGAAGCCATGAACTGGGCGAGCCAGAAGGAAAACGTTCCGCTCTCAGTTACGCCTTACAGGCAGGCTTACGACTTCCTCAGGCGGCATGCCCCTCAAAAGCGGCTGGTCATTTCCGGTTGGGGAGGCGTGGTCCGCCACTTCGCCCAGTTCCATCAGCAACTGCCAATGGACGTAATTTTCACTTCGCTAAGCGACAACCTCGGCTGGGACCCCGTCAGCGAGGAATATGGAAAGCTTGGCGAGCGCGAACGCTGGCCGATTCCCTGGTTGGAAGACGACCCGGCAATGTGGCTTCCGCAATTCCACGTTCATCGGGGAGCAGAAGACCTGGACCTCGCCGAGCACTACGGATGCCAGGGCGTGCTGGGCATTCACTGGCGGAACCGAATGATGAACGCTGATGCGGGATTCCAGGCCAAGGCCTCGTGGGACCGGACCCTGAAGCCCGCTCAGTTTTTCCAATCGTTCGCAGCTGCGCAGGCGGAGGGTCTTCGCGCAACGGAATTGGCAGACATCCTGACGAAGGTTGACCGGGACCGGTTGATCTTGAATTCCTTTACGGGAAAGATTGAGAACGGCCATCACCAGATTCATGCCTACTCGGGTGATTACAGCGAGGCGTTCGAATTCTGGGCCGGCTACGAACCGCCGGAAGAAGTGCGAGTTTCGCAGGCCAAGGTGGCGCAACAACTCAGAGCGTTGACGGACGTGGCATCGGGCCCGGCTGAACGTGAACGGCTGGATTACCTGGCCAGCTACGTTGAATTTCTTGTTCCCTACTCGGAATCGTGGGTGCTTGCGTCTCGACTTCATCAGGTTTTGCAGGAAGCGCAGAAATTGAAACAAGGCGGCGAAGCCGCCGAGGCAAAACAAAAAGTTTTGAACCAGGGAGTACCGCTCTGGCAAGAGCTTGCCCCGCGGGTACGTGAAGCCTTGTTGATTTACCAGCAGATGGTGGGCGAACGGAACGAGCAGGGCGCGCTGGCTTCCGTACACAACAAGTTTGAGAGACTGGCGCTTTTCCGCCTGCGCCTTTCCATGAAAGAGTTCCTCGGCAGGCTGCCGGCAGATGTCGAAAAACAGTTCCAGGATGTGCGCAGGAAAGATGCCTCGGCCCGCCCACGCGTGTTCGTCCCCACGCGGCCTTCTGCCTTAGCCCCGGGAGAGAAAGTGCGAATCTTTGCAGTAGCGCCGGGCGGCGACTACGCGCCTCGGCTCAAACTGTACGTACGACGCGCTGACTCGGAGGGATGGCAGTCCTTTCCAATGGAACTGGCTGGCCGCAGGACGTTTGTGAAAGAGATCGAGGCAAGCAAGGGGGACTCGCCGCTGCTGGAATACTACGTCGAAGCAGCTTTTGACGGAGTTGAGGGTGCGCACCAGCTGACCGCTCCAGCAGGAGCGCGGAATTATTGCTATTCCATTACGGTGCTATGAGAAGCGGAAGTTCACCGTATAAACCCCAACCCCGGGCCAGGATGGCGGTAGATAGCTGCAAGATCCCGTGATGGGCCGTTTTCCCTGAGGCAGCCCCTCGAAGCTCATCGACCGATACCATCGGGCCATGGGGAAGCCAACGGCCTGGAAGTCCGTACGGCCGATCAAGAAGGCAATTTGGTGTGGCCGTCAAAGTGGCGACCGGGTATAATCCAGTGCCCCGGAGGTGGTGATGAAGAATAAGCGGAACCTGCTGCTGATCGCCCTGTTGCTTTCAACCATTGCACTTCCTGTCTGTGGGCAGGAATATAAAGAGGAGTCGACTCGACTGGCCCAGTTGCTCAATTGGCATGCAGGCAGCGTGGTGGCGGAAATCGGCGCCGGCGCGGGCGAGATGATGCTCGACGCAGCCAAGCGCGTGGGCCCCGCCGGCCACATTTATTCGACGGAAGTGAGCACCGAGAAGCTCGCGCACTTGAAGGAACTGGCTGCCGGAGAAAATGACCATAACATTACGGTGCTTGAAGGCTCGCAGGACGGAACGAACCTCCCGCCCGAGTGCTGCGACTCAATTTACATGCGGCGTGTTTATCACCACTTTACCGAGCCGCAAAAAATGGATGCCAGCCTTTTCCAGTCGCTCAAGCCCGGCGGCATGCTGGCCGTGATCGACTTTCCTCCGCGTTCGTCACTGCCGGCCGTGGAAGGCGTCCCCGCCAACCGGGGCGGGCACGGCATGCCGAAAAAGATCCTCATCCAGGAACTGACCGCCGCCGGATTCCAGATGGTCTCCGAGCCCGCCGACTGGCCCAATGACAATTACTGCGTCATTTTTCGCAAGCCCGAGAATTGACGGTCCGCGCCAGCGGCGACTGTACCCTTGTCATTTGCAATGGAAGGGGGCCAAGTAATGGGAGAGAGCAGGAACGCAAGACGCCTGGAAAAGCTTGTTGCAGCACCTGCAAACCTGGCCGGACTGGTTGAATACCAGGAGGACGCGGTGGTCAGCCGAATTGTCATCGGTAAAACTGCTGGCACAGTGACCTTGTTTGCATTCGATGAGGGACAGACCCTGAGTGAACATACAACTCCCTACGACGCCCTGGTGTGTGCACTCGACGGGAAAGCAGAGTTGGCCGTTTCCGGCAAGCCCCATTTGCTGCAGGCGGGCGATGCCATCATTCTGCCCGCAAACGAACCTCATTCCGTCGGGGCGCTGATGAAATTCAAGATACTCCTGGTCATGATACGGTCATGAAAGCCTTGGAGTCAGTTCACAAAGGCGGCCACCGGTAGAGAGAAGCCATAGAAGCAGTGTGATTTCCCGCCAGCCGAAAAGCATGAAGGTGTGCAGCAGATCCATCCAATTGGGTGAATCCCGAAGCTCAATTATCCAGGTGCTTGCTTGAGCGGCTGGATGCGACCCTATGGCACGCGGCTGGAGTGTCGAGTGATATCTTTCCTGGCCGCAAAGAGGGATTCGGTCTGCGTAGGAGCCGCAAACCGAAATTTCCTCAAGGACCGCGCTAATCACTTTATCGGGACAGCGTGTTCTTTAACGTAGGTCTCGATCCGCGGATCCAGGTCGGCACCGGCCGCTCCTGCTGGAATGTAGTGGAACACTTCAGCGTACTCAACGCCGTACTTCCTGCCCAGTTCGCGGTTACGCCTCAAAACAAATTCCTTGATGTAGTTTCGGTCGGCGGTGTCATCATCATTGCCCAGCAGGGGCAGGCGCAGATTTCGTTTAGCCAGGCTTGCCCTCAGGCGTGAACCGAGGTGCCCGGCCGGCCCTTGCGCCGTATTGGCTCTGTTCGCTTCTATCTTCTTGTCGACCTGCGCGCTGATATCCACCACTCGGGTGATCTCCGGCCGCCGCGCGAAATAGTATTTATCCTGGACCTGTTTTGGTGCAAGGCCTGCCGCGAATTGCTCGGGGTAGTCGTGCGCGCGGCCCGCCATCCAGCAGGCCGCTTCCACAGCTTTGGCCAGCATGTAGTGGTCAGGATTCTCTTCATCGTGGGCCCAGGGATCCCAGCCGATCACGGTATCCGCCTTGACCAGCCGGATGATAAGAATCAGGCGGCAGATCAACTCGTTCAGCGAAATATCGGCCATGCGGTGGTTACTGTAGTTCAGGTCAAAGCGGTCTTTGCAGCCCAGGGCCTGCGCTGCCTCCGCATTGTCACGCTCGTTGCGGAGCACGTTTTCGCCAATCGTTCCCGGTGTGCCGAGCCCCGGCGAATCTCCCATGTCATCGTTTGTGGCGCGTACCAGGTAACCCGTATAACCCTCTTCGATGAGCTTGGCCACCGTGCCCCCCGCGATTTGTGGGATATCGTCCGCGTGCGCCTCAATTGCAAGAAGAACTTTCCCGTTGTGTGGCTGGCCCGTCACCGGGCGTTCAAGATAGGGTTCCTGCGCCGACTGTGGCTCAGATGGCTGCGTAGGCCCCGCCATCGGAGCCAGCGCGCTTCCAACGATCAGGTTGCCAAAGAATTTGCGTCGTAGCATGGGGCCAATTATACTCCCGTCGGGTTAGCGAATTGCAAGCGTCGAACGCATTCCAAGAAATGGGGGCACGGGACACCGGCCACAAGATGGAGCTATTCTAGGCAGGCCGATAATACCGGTTTCAGGGGAGGCCTTATGGACTACACCTACCAGGACATCGCGAAGATGATCGATCATTCCCTGCTGAATCCCACGCTGACAGAAAAAGAGCTTGAGCAGGGATGCCGGCTGGCGCTCGAGTACGACTGTGCGAGCGTTTGCATCATGCCTTACGCTCTGCGCCGTTGCGCTGAAGTTCTGCAAGAGAGCACCGTGAAGACCAGCACCACCATCGGCTTTCCGCATGGAGGGCACACCACCGCAGTCAAGGTTGCCGAAGCCGGGCGCGCGCTCGACGATGGCGGACAGGAACTCGACATGGTGGTGAACATCAGCAAAGTCTTGAGCGAGGACTGGGACTTTGTGCAGCGGGACATCCAGGCCGTCATCGAGGTTACGCACGGCCGAGGGCAGAAGGTGAAAGTTATCTTCGAGAACTGCTATTTGCAGGACCGCCACAAGATCAGGCTCTGCGAGATTTGCGGCGAGCTGGGCGCCGACTGGGTGAAGACTTCAACCGGGTATGGCACGGGCGGCGCTACTATCGAAGACCTCAAACTGATGCGGCAGCACTCCCCGGCGCACGTGCAGGTTAAAGCCGCTGGAGGTGTTCGCACCCTTGACAAGCTCCTTGAGGTTCGAGCCCTCAGCGTCTCGCGCGTGGGCGCAAGCCGCACCGCCGAAATTCTGGACGAGTGCCGGCAACGACTTGCCTGAATGGCTGTCCAGCAAGGTAACCTCGCCGCTACGGGTCTCAGCCGTGGCCGGGGCCTTTTAGATACCTCTTGACGGGGAATAGCAGCAATGCTATTCTACCTACCGACTGGTCGGTATCTGCCATCAGAGCCTTATCAGCACGGCACGGCCAGACATTTTCTTTGGGGATTGCTCGTTTATGTCCAAGACTTTTTCAGGTTCCGAAATCTTGTTGGAAAGCCTAGTGCGCCAGAAAGTGGAGGTCATTTTTGGACTTCCGGGCGGCGCCATCCTGCCGCTTTATGACGCTATGTACAGCGCGGGAATCCACCATCTTCTGGTCCGCCACGAACAGGCGGCAGCTTTTGCGGCAGATGGCTACGCGCGCGTGACAGGAAAGCCGGGTGTTTGCCTGGCCACTTCCGGTCCCGGCGCCACCAACATGATCACGGCACTCACTTCATCCATGATGGATTCCATCCCGGTGGTTGCGCTTACCGGCCAGGTTCCCGCCAACCTGATCGGGAAAGACGCTTTTCAGGAAGCCGACACCGTCGGGATCGCGCTGCCCATCACCAAGCGCGCCTTCCTGGTGAAGAACGCCGCCGACATTCCCAATGTGATCCAGCAGGCGTTTGAGATTGCGGCTTCAGGCCGGCCGGGCCCGGTGCTGGTTGATTTGCCCAAAAGCGTGCTGATTGAAAAGACCGAGCCAAGCTATCCGCCCACCAGGGAGACGCACCGCGTTCATAAGCCGGGGGAGTGGACCCGGGAGCAGATGCAACAGGCCTGTGAGATGATCGAGTCCAGCCAGCAGCCGGTGCTTTATGTAGGAGGAGGAGTGATTTCCGCCAACGCCTCGGACCTACTGCGCGAGCTTGCCGAACTCACGCACATCCCGGTAACAACCACACTGATGGGGATGGGTGCCTTCCCTTCACAGCACCCGCTGTCGCTGGGCATGCTGGGCATGCACGGTTCCTACGCCACCAACACCGCAGTAACCAACAGCGACCTGCTGATTGCCGTGGGAGCGCGGTTTGACGACCGCGTCACGGGGCGCATCAGCGGCTTTGCCACCAACGCCAAGAAGATCCATTTTGACGTGGACCCCTCTGAGATCAACAAGAACGTCAATGTTGACCTGGCGCTGGTGGGTGACGCGCGGGAAACGCTGCAGAACCTGATTAACGAACTGAAAAAATCCGGGCACAAAGCGGCGACGGCTGAGCGCAAGCATTGGCTGAAGCGGATTGATTCCTGGAGGGCCGAGCACCCGCTGGCCTACGACAAGTACACCAACATTGTGAAGCCGCAGTACGTGATTGAATCCATTGCCGAGCTTGCTGACGAAGACGCCATCGTCGCCGTGGACGTGGGCCAGCACCAGATGTGGACCGCGCAGTTTTACAACTTCCGCTCTCCCCGCTCCTGGCTCTCGTCGAGCGGCCTGGGCACCATGGGCTATGGGTTCCCGGCGGCGCTGGGCGCGCAGATGGCCTTTCCCAACCGCCAGGTGATCGCCTTTGTGGGCGACGGCGGTTTCCAGATGACGCTGAACGACCTGGCCACCATGGTGCAGTACCGGGTTCCGGTAAAGATCGTTGTGATCAACAACCGGTCACTTGGCATGGTGAGGCAGTGGCAGGAAATCTTCTTTGAAAAACGCTACTGCGACATCGACTTGAACTTTTCACCCGACTTCGCCAAGCTGGCTGAATCCTATGGTATCCGCGGCGCCCGCGTCGAACATCGGGCGGACGTGAAAGAGGCCATCCGCGACTTCCTGAGCGACCGCGAGCCGCGCCTGATCGACTTCTGGGTGGACCCGGCCGAAAACTGCTATCCCATTGTTCCCCCGGGGGCCAGCATTGCCGAGATGGTGGTGGAACCGCCGCGCATGCTGGTTGAAGAGGAAGTACTGGACGACCTGTGGGCGATGTAGAGGGCGGCTGATAGCGCCCACGCTGTCATGCTGAGCCCGGCGAAGCACCTGCTGTACATGTTTGAAATCGAGCAAAGCAGATCCTTCGTCGTCCCGCAAGTGCGGGACTCCTCAGGATGACAGGCGTGAAGCACAGAGTTATAAAACGAACGCCGCGCTACAACTGGCTCATCAAAGACGCTATACTTGTAGATTCTGGGGTTCCTTATGCAATGGCTGTTGACGCTTGAAAGTGACCGCGATCCCATCGTGCTCTGCCGGCTGATGAACATCTTCCGCCGGAAGGGGTTGGAGATTGAAACCATGGCCCTGGGCGCAAAGGCGGAGTCCTACTCCCTGATGGCGCTGGTAGACAGTCCGGAGTCAGAGGTTGACCACATTTTCCACTTCCTCCGCCGCACCGATGGCGTGCGCGCCGTTACGTTCTATCAGCATGAACCTGCGCGGGATGCAACCTTTATCTTTTTCGAGTCGGCTGAAAGTTCGGAGAATCTCAAGCGCATCCAGGAGGCTTTTCCGGGGAGCAAGGTTGTTTTTGCCAGTCACGGCAAGTATCTTGTGGAGGTCCCGTCAGGGGCTTCTCTGGGGACGCAGACCGGGATGGACGCTCCGTCCTTCCTCCCGCTTTCACGCGTCAGAACAAGCCAGCAGCATCGAAAGATGGAACTGGTGGGCGCAGCATCCAATTAGAAGATCCTGCAGTCCGGGTTTGACAATGGATACCGCGGCGTCATAAGGGACGCATCCCGCAACAACCAAATTGTGGCTAGGTAGCTGACAGGCGGGTTACTGCACTCAGCAATCAGAACTTGAAAATTCCAACCTTAAAAGGAACAGGTGACGTTATGGCGAAAGCATATTATGAAAACGACGGCGACGTAAAACATCTCGCGGGCAAGACCGTCGCCGTAATCGGATATGGCAGCCAGGGACACGCCCACGCACTAAATCTGCGTGACAGCGGACTGAAGGTGATCGTAGGCCTGCCGGCCGCGAGCCAGTCCCGCGCCAAGGCCCAGGCGCAGAAACTGGAAGTCTACGACCCCGCGGAAGCGGCCAAACGCGGCGACCTGATCGCCATGCTGGTTCCCGATCCGCCTATGGCCAAGCTTTACAAGGAAGCCATTGAACCCAACCTTTCCGCCGGCAACTCGCTTTTGTTTGCTCACGGATTCAACATCCACTACAAGTTTGTCCAGCCGCCGAAGGACGTGGATGTCATCATGATCGCTCCAAAGTGCCCCGGCCACCGACTGCGGGAACTGTTTACGGAAGGCATCGGCGTTCCGGCGCTGCTTGCCGTGGAGCAGGACCCCTCCGGCAAAGCCGAGCAGACGGCGCTGGCCTATGCCAAAGGGCTCGGAAGCCTCAAGGCAGGCGTCATCCGCACAACCTTTAAGGAAGAAACCGAGACCGATCTTTTCGGCGAACAGACTGTTCTTTGCGGTGGCGTTTCTGCGCTCATCAACTCTGGTTTTGAAACACTGGTCAAGGCCGGATACCAGCCGGAGATCGCCTACTTCGAGTGCCTGCATGAATTGAAGCTGATTGTTGACCTGATCTACCAGGGCGGCATCAAGTATATGCGCTATTCAGTTAGTGACACAGCGGAATACGGTGATTACACGCGCGGCCCTCGGGTGATTGACGACCACGTCCGCGAATCGATGAAGAAAGTCCTAGAAGAAATCCAGAACGGCAAGTTCGCCAAAGAGTGGATGGACGAAAACGCGGCGGGCCGGAAAGAGTTCAATTCTATGCGTGCGGAAGCTTCAGCACGCCTGATCGAAAAGGTGGGGAGCGAACTGCGCAAGATGATGCCGTGGATCCAAACCGCCAAGGAAGAGGCCACGGCCGCCCAGGCCCAGGCACGTACCTAACAGGTTGTTGAAAAAACCAAACGTCATGCTGATCCCGTGAAGCGGGAGATGCATCTGCTGTACCTTACTGGATATGAATAAAACATATCCTTTGCGGAGTTTGCCCTGAGCCCCTTCTCCCACCATGCGGGATCAGGGCCGTTCGCAAGTTGAGGGCGAACCGGGTCAGGATGACTTGACGCATCGAGTTTATTCAACAGCCCGCGAGATGCAAAACCTTCAACTTTAGCAACGAACACTGCGTTACAATGAGGTCTCCTTCGTCCATGGCACACTGAGAGGATTTCCATGAAAAAAGTGGCAGAGGCTGTTGCCGCACCCTCATCCGCGGCGAAAAAATCGCGGGATGAAATCAAAAAGTTGGCCCTGATCGGCGCCGGCAAGCTTGGCGAGGGACTGCTCGCCGCTATGCTGCAATCGCAGGTGATTCCCACCGGCCGTGTGGAATGTACGGTGGCTCACCAGCCGCGCGCGGACTACCTTTGCTCCAAGTACGGCGTGAGGGCCCACACCGATAACACGCAGGCCGTAAAGGACGCCAGCCTGGTGCTGATTGCGCTAAAGCCTCAGCAGGTGAAAGCCTTCCTGGAGGAGGTCCGCAAGTCGCTCCCGAAGGATGCGTTGATTGTCTCCGCCGCGGCCTCCGTTACAACGGCCCTGATCGAGCGTGAACTGGGCTATCCGGCGCGCGTGATCCGCGCTATGCCGAATACGCCTTGCCTCATCCGGCAAGGGATGACGGCGCTGGCCAGCGGGAAGCACGCCACGGGTCACGATATGGAAGTTGCACATAATATTTTTTCCGCCATGGGGCGCACCGTGGCCGTGGATGAAAAGCACATGGACGCCATCACGGCGCTCTCGGCCTCCGGCCCTGCTTATGTCTACATGATTATTGAATCGCTGGCCGAAGCCGGAGTGAAGCTGGGTGTACCTCGCGACCTTTCAACTGAGCTTGCCGCCCAAACTCTGCTGGGATCCTCCGCCATGGTGCTCCACACGGGCGAACATCCCGCCAAGCTGAAAGACGTGGTCACAACGCCCGCCGGCTGCACCATCGACGGGTTGATGGAACTGGAAGAAGGCCGCCTGCGGGTGACGCTGATCAAGGCAGTAGTCCGGGCCGCCGCCCGCGCCCGCCAGCTTGTGGAAAACAATAACACCTAAGCGGCGACAGGCTCGCATCGCTCATGCGTTATGCCCCGGCCCTTAGTCCCCACTCTTCGGCGCGTCCAGCAGTTCTCCGCGAAGCACCGTGACGGCCTGCCCGGCCAGCTTGACCCGGTCGCCTTGCACCCGCACACGGACGACCCCACCGCGCGGCGAAGCCTGATAGGCCACGAACTCGCGCCGCTGCAGGCGCTTTTCCCAATGCGGACCCAACGCGCAGTGAGCTGACCCCGTCACCGGATCTTCATCGATACCTGAACCTGGAGCGAAGAACCTGGAAACAAAATCGAATTGCGGCGAGCTTGACCGACTGGTGACGATGACGCCGCGCGCCTCAATCAGGCGCAGGAGGGTGTTGTTGGGCCTGACGTTCCGCACGTCGCCCTCGGACTCCAATTCCAAGAGATAGTCAAACTTGTTCTTCCCCACGTACCGCGCTTCAACCCCTAGTGCCTCGATAAGTCCGGGCGGCGGATTCGCAGCCTCGACGCGCACGGCAGGAAAATCAAGCTCGATCCAGTCACCCTTGAGTTCGGCTGTCAACAATCCACTCTGCGTTCGAAAGCGAGCCTGTTGATTTGGCGCAAGGTGGCCTTCATCCCACAGTACGTGGGCGCTGGCGAGCGTGGCGTGTCCGCAAAGCGCTACTTCCACGGACGGAGTAAACCAGCGCAGGCTGAACTCACCCTTTAGTGGATACAGGAAGGCCGTTTCAGACAGGTTCATTTCCCGCGCTACATTTTGCATCCACTCTTCGTCAGCCGCTTCTTTCAGTATGCAGACTGCCGCGGGATTTCCAGCAAAGGGCTTTCCGGTGAAAGCGTCAACATGGGTGATCTTCTGTCTCATCTCATTTTCCCCTCGCGCACCAACATTGGCAGCGACACCAAAGCGCTGCATAAGTCGACCACCGCCCGCCGACGAATGGGCATGCGTGGGCAAATGCCGGCCATGGTCTCCATTTCAGTATATGCCCGGAATGGTTAGGGGATGAACTCGTGTGGGGGGTTCCAAACTTTAGCCGGGCGGCAGATACTCATTCCAGCGGCGGCAGGCTGACGTCCTCGTCTACATAGGCAATCACGGGCGTACCCACCGGAATTTCATATTTCTTGCCCATCGTCAGTAGCAGGCCGGTAAGCCCGAAGGCGGCGGTTACGGCAGCCATTGCCGTCTTATTCCGTTTGCCGACCCCAGCCTGTTCTCCTCGCACCAGGATTTTGGCCTCGCCGGCCTTAATGAAGTCCACGCGAACCCGCAGGCTTTTTGGCCGCCGATGTTCTTTCTCGGATTTCTTGCCCTCGATGACGGTTCCCAGCACTCGGGTACCCTTTCGCGCCACCACGGCATTGCCAACGCGGAGGTCCTCTGCCAAAGCCAGTTCAATGGGCTCGCCCACAACGGCCGCTTTCCCCGTGACCCTCTGCGCCAACGCCAACTTCACTTCCGTGCCTTCCTTCAGCATAACCATGGAAGGGGCGGCGGACTGGCTTTCAGGTGCTGTCTGCTGCTGGAGATCGACGACACCCTGCTGTGCCCGCGACCCTGCGTGGGGCCCGGCAGCACCGGCCAGAAACAACCCAAGCACCGCGACTTCTACAAGGCATTTCATGGAATTTCTCCTCCTAAAGGAATCTAAAGACCGGGCGATGTTTTGCCGGCGGGAAGCGGCGCGGACTTTTCTTCAGAGACAGGAGTCTGTTCCAGTCCCGCTTGACCCAACCGCGGCTCCAGACTCGCTTTAAGTTTGCCCATGGCCTTTTCGACACCACCTTTTCCTCTGAGACCTCCGCCTTCGGCCACACTCTCTTTCCACAACAACTTACCGGAAAGGTCATAGGCCTCGAGGTCAATTTTCACCCACTTGGTGAGTGGGCGGTCCACGGTGAGAAGAAGAACGCTGGAAGCGCCTGCGTCGCGTGCAATGTTGACCAGCGTGGCAACGGGAATAAGGTCTGACGTTTCAATTCGCTTGCGAATGGGATCCTCGGCGATCCGCACTCGATGGGCTTCAAGATATTCGACGACGTCAGCAACCGCCTGATGGAAAACCTCAGGCTTGCTGTATTTCATGTGCCGCGGCGTGCGATAAGCCGAAAAATAGACAGCGGCGGGTTTGGGCGGGGCTGGTTCAGATTGAGCCAGTCCCGCTGCGTTTGGGCCCAGGCATATCACCGCCATCAGCGCCAGCCAGAGTGGAAGGATTTTCATGGAAGCCTCCCCAGGAAGGACGGGGCGAACGCTCCTCCGGTTGAACTCTGGCAGGCAGCATGAGCGTGCCTCCGGCGCCTCAGCTATCACCATGCTCAGCCACTGGCGGCTTAGGTGTCGGTGACCTGAATCACATCCGCCTGTGGAAGGCCTTGTTAGTGCGTTGTGGTCGTTATCCGATTAGGGGGGTGCCCATGAGGAGGGTCAAGGCCAGTGCAGGCCGGACCTTCTGGAACTCCCGTCTAGCCCGTGCTTTTCATGCCGAAGGCGATTCCACCCACGGTAATCTGGAGCAGCCGCACAAGCTCCGACGAGGGCTGGAGCTCGCGGCGCCATTTTTCAAGGAAGCGGATCTGGAGGAAGTTGAGCGGGTCCACATACGGGTTGCGCAAGCGGATGGATTCCTGCAGGACGGGCTGGCTTTCCAGCAGCTGCTTTGATTCGGTAATTTCCAGCACGCACCGGACGGTGCGCTGGTACTCCTCTTCGATACGGACCGAGATCTGCTGTCGCAGGCTCGCAGGACGGCACAGGGCGTCATAACGGCGGGCGATGTAGAGGTCCGTCTTGGCCAGCGACGCCTCGGCATTGTCAATGATGACGGCGAAGAAGGGCCAGTGGCGGTACATCTGCCGCAGCAGATCGAGCCCGTCAGATCGGTGGACCGACAGGAAATTCTCCAGCCCGTAGCCAAGGCCGTACCAGGCCGGGATAAAATGCCGCGACTGCGTCCAGGCAAAAACCCAGGGAATGGCGCGAAGCTGGCTAAGGTCACGGGTGTTGGAGCGCCGGCTGGGCCGCGAACCCAGGCGAAGATTTTCAATCAGGTCGATCGGAGTCGCCTGGCGGAAGAATTCGATGAATCCGGGGGTTTCATAAACAAGGTTGCGGTAGAACTGGCGGCTGGCGGAAGCAATCTCCTGCGAGTGCTCTTCCCAGGAGGCAGCCTGGCTTTCGCGCGGGGGATGCTTCGGCGACATCATGTGAGTGTCCAGGACTGAAGTAACCAGTTGCTCCATGTTCCGCTCGGCAATCTCCGGATTTGCGTATTTCAGCGAAATCACTTCGCCCTGCTCTGTGATGCGCATGCGGCCGCCCGGGGCCGCGTAGGGCTGCGCCTGGACGCTGCGGTGTGATTGCCCACCGCCGCGACCGATGGTTCCGCCTTTGCCGTGGAACAACCCCAGGCGGATTTTGTGCTTTTCCGCCACTTCCCACAGACGCTTCTGGGCGCGGAACAGCGCCCAGTTCGCTGCAAAGTATCCGCCGTCTTTGACCGAATCGGAATAGCCCAGCATCACTTCCTGGAAGTTGCCGCGCGAGCGCAGGAGGCGGCGGTAATGGCGGTCTTTGAGGAGCTGCTCCAGGATGCCGGGTCCGGCTTCCAGGTCGTCAACGGTTTCAAAAAGCGGGATGGCGTCAAAACTTGATTGAAGCCCGCCGTCGTCCTGCGGTTTAACCAGCCCTGCCTGCCAGCCCAGCAGAACAACGTCCCAGATGTTGGCGGCGCTGCTGGTCATGCTGAGGATGTAGCGGTGAGATGCTTTCTCTCCGTTGCTCGACTGGATATCGCGGAGCGTCTCAAACTCTTCCAGGGTTCGTCGGGCGGCATCCGAAAGTCTTACCCGGCGAGGTTGTTTCTCAAGCAACGTCTGGATTGACCGAATTCGCAATTCTTCGGGTGCGGTCTCGAGGCGCGCCGCGCGCAGGAGCTCGTCCGCTGCTGCGCGCACGTGCGAAGAGTGCTGGCGGAAGTCCAGGCTGACCGAATGGAAACCGAACACCTGAACTGCTGTGCGAAGGCGTCCTGGCTCCAGGCGGGCCACGCGCGGGCTGGGATGCTCCTGCAGCAGCCGTTCAACCAGTTCAACATCGCGCTCGAACTCGTCCGCGTCGGCGTAAGCTCCTCGTGTCCTCTCGACGGTGCGCTCCAGCCGCCAGCTCATGATGCGGATCTTGCGCCGGTAAAATTCATGGGGCTGGTCAATGTCTTCAAAGATGCGGGTGGCCGGGAAGCGCTGCATGTCGCGCTCGATTTCCTCGCGCACCTTCCGTTCGAGCACCCGCCGCGAACAGGGAAAGGAAATCACGCTGAGGAATTCATCCAGCCTGCGGCGATAGTAGTCGAGAATGCTGTGGCGAAGTCGTTCTGCGGCTTTCAGGCTGGTTTCAGCCGTCACATTGGGATTGCCGTCGCGGTCCGTTCCCACCCATGAGCCAAACCGGATGCAGGGTCGCTCGCCCATCAGGCGCGGCGCATAACGGCCCATCTCCTGCACAAAATGCTCCCAGAAAATGCCGGCCAGGTCATAAATGGTCCGCTCCAGAAACACCAGCGAATTCTCGACTTCAACTTCCGGAGTCATGGGGCGTTCGCGGGTTTCTTCTGTGAGCCACAAGGCCTCGATCCACGGGTCAACGGATTTTTCAATCGAGTGCTCCGACGATCCGCCCAGAGCTTCTAGCGAGCGGCCGATGCGCAGCACATGATTGAAGACACTGCGCCGCTTGGCCTCGGTGGGATGTGCTGTCAGGACAGGCTCAATCCGCATGGAACGCAGCAGGCGTGTAAAATCAGCAACGGGAACATTCTGCTTCGCCATCCGGTTGAAGGTGCCGCGCAGTGACATCGGGGCGCCGACTTCTCCGGATTCATACTGGCGAAGGCGCCGGATGCGCTGCCTCTCTTCGCAGAGATTGACCAGGTGAAAAAACAGGCTGAAGGCGTGAGCGACGTCAGCGGCACGCTGCAGAGACAGGCTGCGCACTTCCCGGTCACTGGCGGCCAGCAGTTCGGGGTCGGAGGTCTGGCGCAGTTGTTTTGAGAGCCGTCGCAGCGTCTCGATCGCCTCAAACGTCTTGCGGCCGCTCTGCTCCTGGATCAGCGCCCCCAGGCGCGTAGTTAATAACCGGACTTCCTTGCGAAGATTTTCATCCATATGCGCTCGTCACACTTCCCGGTATTCAAATTGAAGCAGGGACGGCCAGCACGCTCTCCAGCGCCTTTCGCAAAGCACCCATGTTGGCATCCACACGAAATCGCTGGCGGGATTGTTCTGCTTCAGACCGGTGGCGAATCACGTAATCCGTATCTTTCAACTGATGCCCCGTCAGGACGGCGATGATGTCCGCGCGGCGCTCGATTTTTCCTGCACGCACCAGCTTGCGGATGCCAGCAACCGTGGCCGCGGAAGCGGGCTCGCATCCCACGCCGTCCTCGGCCAGCGCCGCCTTGCCTTGAAATATCTCTTCGTCAGTTACCGACTCGCAGAAGCCCCCGGTCCACTCGAGCACCCGACGGGCCTTTTTCCAGTTGGCGGGGCGGCCGATGCGAATTGCCGTTGCTTCGGTGTCAGGTTTCTCCACCGGAATCAGGTCCGGCGAACCGGCCTGGAGAGTGCGGAAAAACGGGTTCGCGCCGGCGGCCTGGATCACCACCACCTTCGGCACCTTCTCGATAAATCCCATCTCCTTCAATTCCCGCAGGCCTTTGCCGATGGCCGAAGCGTTCCCAAGGTTTCCGCCGGGCACCACAATATAGTCAGGCGGCCTCCAGGCGCGCTGTTCCATCATCTCGGCCACGATGGTCTTCTGTCCCTCAATGCGGAACGGATTGATGGAATTCACCAGATAAAAATCCATTTCCGCCGCCACCTGGCGCAGCAACTTGAAGGCTTCATCAAAGGTGTCACCGATCTCGATGACCACGGCCCCGAAATCCAGTGCCTGGGCAAGCTTGGCGGCTGAGATCTGGCGGTAAGGAACGAAAAGCATCGCTTTCATTCCCGCTCGCCCTGCGTAGGCCGCCATCGAGGAGGATGTGTTTCCCGTGGATGCGCAGGCCACCATTCGGACGCCCAGTGAGGCGGCGCGCGTCATGCAGGCGGTCATGCCCAGGTCTTTGAACGACCCGGTGGGATTAATGCCCTGGTGCTTGATGGTGAGATGCACAGGCCCGGCCCACCAGCCGGCGCGCCGCGTTCCAACCAGCGGCGTCGATCCCTCGGAGAGTGAAATGACGCGATCGTCCTGCCCGACGAAAGGAAGAAGTTCACGGAAGCGCCACACGCCGCTGCGGTCAATAGGCTCGCCGCTCAGCCGCCGCTGGTGCCAGGCGGTCCTCAGGGCTTCGGGGTCCGTAATGTCAAATTCGTACTTAACCTCGAGCAGGCCACCGCACCAGGCACACTGGTGCGTTTCTTTCCTGGAGTCTTGCCTGCGGCCACAGGCTTCTTCAATACATTGCAGGTAAGTAAGTGCCATGCGACTTTCGGAGACGGGACTCAATGCCGGGCCGGACTCCGATCCAGACGCGCCCGCCCGCTCCCGCTAAAGATGAAATTCCTCGTGGATTGCCTTTACCGCGTCCTTCATGTCCGAGGACTTGATGGCGAACGAGATGCTCAGCTCCGAAGAGCCCTGGGCAATCGCGATAACGTTGATGCCTTTCCTGCCGAGCGCCCCAAAGGCACGCCCCGAGATTCCTGGGGTGCCTTTCATATTTTCCCCTACAGTTACAACGATGGCGACGTTGGGCATCACTTCCAACTCGCCCACGTAATCGTGCAGCATTTCGAGTTCAAAGACTTTTTCGAGTTCCGACTTCACTCGCGGCAGGTCTGCCTGGTGGATGGCAAAGCACAACACATTGTCCGCGGAGGACTGCGTGACCATCAGCGTGGAGACGCCTTCCAGGTAAAGGCAATTGAACACGCGGGCAGCAAGCTGCGGAAAGGTAATTGCATTCCTGCCGCTCAGGGTGATCAGCACCGCCTCTTTCACGGACGTAATTGCCTTGATGCCGGCCTGACCGTTCTTTGCAGAAGGCACGATACATGTTCCCGGGCATGACGGATTGAAGCTGTTCTTTATCCAGACCGGGATCTTCTTTTGCATCACCGGCAGAATCGTTTTGGGATGCAGCACTTTGGCGCCGAAGTAGGAGAGTTCAATAGCTTCCCGGTAGGAGATTTCTGGAAGGATTCGCGCCTCCGGCACCAGGCGAGGGTCGGCCGTCATTACTCCGTCCACGTCGGTCCAGATCCAGACCTCGTCTGCGTCCAGCGCCGCGCCCAGAATCGTGGCACTGAAATCAGAACCGCCGCGCCCAAGAGTGGTGCAAACGCCTTCCCTGGTGGCCCCGCGGAAACCTGTGACTACGGGAAGGATGCCGCTTTTCAGAAGTGGTCCGAGCCTCACCTGTGTTTTGGCCGCGGTTTCCTCAAACAGCGGGCTGGCGTTGCCGAAATTGTCGTCGGTCACAATGCACTGGATGGCATCCACGGGCTCGGATTTCCGCCCGCGCGACCGCAGGACGGCCGACACCAGCGTGGCCGACATCACTTCACCCAGGCTCGAAAGCGTATCCATGCCTCGGGGCGTGATCTCGCGAAGCAGCGTGAATCCCGAGCAAAGATCCTCAAAATGCTTCACCTGTTCAGCCAGCCGGGGAAGCACGCTTGCCTGCTCGGCCGCGGAGAGCAGTTGGTCTGCCACCTCGCGATGCCGGCGCGCAAGCTCCTGGCGCGAACCTTTCCAGGGCTCTTCCTGGCCCTGGCTGGCCTGGGTGGCGGCGCGGATCAGCATGTTCGTGGCCCCGCCCATCGCGGACACCACGCCCACCACGTCAGCATGTTTGGAATGCTCTTCCAGAATTTCCGCCACACCCTGCATGCGCTCCGGGCTGCCAACGGAAGTGCCGCCGAACTTCATGACAATCAGCGGCCGTTTATTCTTGCCTGAATTCTCTTTCCCTTTCACCATCTCTTCACCTGCAGACAAACAGAGGGACGCTCAGCCGTTCGAGCGGAGCCTCACGAGCCTCCGCCCACTAGCGAGTCTTCGATTTCGTAGTGATGGCAGCTTTGGGTTGCGAGACTTTGGCCGCATCCTGCACGGCTTGCAGAAACACCTTGGCTGGCAATGACAGGTACCGGTCACGGCGGTAAATCAAGCCGAGTTCCCGATATAACTTCTGGCCTTCCAGCGGAATCAATCTCAGCACGCCGGCGGCCACTTCCGGCTCCGCGTAGGCGCGATTGATCAATGAAATGCCCAAGCCGGCGCCAACAAACTTTTTCTGCGTCTCAACACTCGCCAGCTCCATCGAAATCTGAAGGTGGTCGCGAAAGTCCCGCAGCAGGCGGTCAATCACCACGCGCGTGTGGCCGGTCTTGGGCAGAATCAGGGGATGCTGGGCCACCTCTTCTACGGTCACGCTCTTGTTCTTGGCCAGCGGATGATCCTTGGGAACCACCACCTGAACCTCATCGCGGAACACTGGAATCACTTCAATATTGTTCGCGCTCTGAGGCAAAGTCACGATACCCAGATCGACGGCGCCTTCCTGCACCTTCTGCAAAATCTTGTGGCTGAAGTTGCGATAGATGCTGATCTGCACCAGCGGATAAAGCTGGCGGAAATGCGCAAAGGTCTGAGGCAGAACGTAAAGGCAGGTGGCCTCATTGGCGCCAATGTAAAGCTTTCCGCGCGGCGTCTGGTTGAGTTCAGCAATCGCCTGGAGAGCCTCTTTCTGCAAGGCCAGGAGTTGCTCCGCATAGCGCAGCAGGATTTCACCCGCAGGCGTCAACTGTACCTTCTTTCCGCTGCGGTCAAAAAGCTTTTCCCCGCACTCCTGCTCCAGCAAGCGCACCTGGGCGCTGATCGCCGGCTGCGTGCGGTAAATCTTCTCCGCCGCCCGGGAAAAGCTCTGCAACTTAGCGACCTGTATGAAACTCGCTAGCTGGTCGTAGTCCATGGCTCCATGCACTCAGTGGTTACAAATCCCACATTTTACTTCATCTTGGACCGTGTGTGCGAGGCAAAATGGAAATCGAGCGGTGAGTTTCGTTCGGAGCTTGTCGAGTCTCTGCCTGTTTAATGTAGCGAATTAGAATTGCGGGATTAAGATTCGGATCGTTGGTTCCTAGCCTGGTGGCCCCGTTTGTCAGGAAGAACTGCTGAGGGGCAAGGAGTCGACATTCTTAGTCTGCGGGTAATAGGCGGGAGATCCTGCGGGAACTTGCGAGGATATTGGAGGATCGATTCCCTGCCCCCCTCATGCATCCTGACGCTCCCTTTTTACCTATTTAGTTAATGACAGTCAAGGTACGAAGGTACTAGTACTCTAGTACCACGCGCGGGCCTTACTATCAAGTATTGTATTTTCAATAAGTTAACTTGATACAGCTAGCCCACACTTGACTATAATCTCCGCCAAAGTACCATACAAGCAACCGCCGCCGGGGAGTTCATTTCGTGTCGAATTTTGCATGTGAAGATACGCGACAACAGGGGCTGGACGACCAATTGTGGGGGCCGGGAATCGTGTTGAACAACACACGGGGGTATTGGAAGGTAAAGTTCCCGAGCCCCCCTCCCTACATATTGCTGGTGAATATGTCACATTGTTTGAATGGCTGTCAACATATTCTTAAGCCAAGACAATTCTTTTCTGTTGCAAATACAGGCCTTATGAGAAACTTTACCGGGACCGAGCTATGTGTCGGACGAATCTCCGCAACAATTCTTGGGCGCGCGGCGTTGGCATGAAAGAAGCGAGTGAGTTGCGCAACATCCGGGCCGATATTTTGCCGAACCTCAACCAGTGGCAGGGGGATTGCATTTATCCGCAGGCTGAAAGGTTCCACAGGATTTATTGAAACCCGCTCTAGCCGTGCTAAATTGAAGCCAATAGAGCTTAGGATGGCCGAAGAACGTCAGTTGAAATTTGCGTGGATGGACGTGCTGTTGCTGGTCTTTCTGGCCAGCCTTGCCGTGCTTTATCCCGTCTCCGAGATCCACGCTCAGCTTATCCTGCTCGCCATTGGATTCTTCCAGGTTTTCGAACGAAGTTTTATCGGCGTGGCGGGGCCGCGCGGTGAGACGTACAGCATCATCATCAAGATTGGCCTTGCCTCTCTGCTGATTTCGCACACAGGCGGCATCCAGTCAAGTTTTTATCTCATTTATTACGTTCCCGTTGTGACCGCCGCCATGTACTCCGGACCATGGGGGACACTGGGATGGACTGCGCTTTCCTCTGCAGCCTACTGCTCCTTTCTTCTTCCCGCACTCCAGATTTACCGGCTGACTGCGTCGGGCGCCACAGAACTTGCTATCCGCAATCTCTTCTTTTTCCTGGCGGCGATGCTGGTGAACCGTTTTGTGATGGAAAGCCGGCAACAGGCGGAGCGCTATCGGAAGGTGGCCGAGCAACTCAGTGAGACCAACAAGCAGCTTGAACAGGCACAGGCGGAAGCCCGCCGGTCAGAACGGCTGGCCGCCCTGGGGCAGCTGAGCGCCGGGCTCGCGCACGAAATTCGCAATCCACTCGGGGTCATCAAAGGCTCCGCTGAAACTTTGGGACGCAAACTTCCCACGGAAGATCCCGTCGCCAAGGAGCTTGCCGATTATATTTCCAGCGAAGTGAACCGGCTGAATTCACTGGTCAGCCGCTTTCTCAGTTTCGCCAAGCCTCTGGACCTGAAAAAGGAGCCGGAAGACATTTCGAGGATTGTGGAGCACGCGCTCAAAGCCGCGCAGGAACACTGGCCCGCCTCAAGAGTGGAAGTGGAGCGCGCCTACCCGTCGGAGCTTCCTAAAGTTCCCGTCGACGCGGAACTCGCCGAGCAGGTCTTCAAGAATCTTGTTTTCAACGCCTATGAAGCCATGGAACCGGCGGGCGGAAGGCTGCGTGTTGAAGTTTCAAAGGAATTCAGCGACGGCCGGCGCGGCGTGGAAGTTGCTTTTTCCGACACCGGTCCCGGAGTTCCGCCGGACCTTCGCGAGCAGATTTTCAATCCTTTCTTTACCACCAAGAGCAGCGGCGTGGGGTTGGGACTCTCAATTGTTTCAAAAATTGTGGACGACCACGGCGGGTGGATTCGCGTGGAACCTGTTCCGGGAGAGGGCGCCTGCTTCCGCGTGTTTCTCCCGGCGGAGTAGCGAGTTGAGGCCCGCTATGAAGGGCCGCGGGCTGGCGGCAGTTAAAATCAAGTGATTCTGTAATGACAACCATTCTGATTGTCGAAGACGAACCGAAAATGCTCCGCCTGCTGGAGCTGAACCTGGCCGACGACGGCTATACAACCCGTACGGCCAGTACCGCCGAAAACGGGCTGAAAATCCTGGCGAGCGACAGGATCGACCTGGTGCTAAGTGACGTGAAGCTGCCGGGGATGAACGGCCTGGAATTTCTGCAGGCGGTTAAGCGCGCCAATGCTGCAATTCCCGTGGTGATGATGACCGCTTACGGCACGGTTGAAACCGCCGTTGAGGCAATGAAAGACGGCGCCAGCGATTTCGTGCTAAAACCGTTTTCCATCGAAGAGATCAAGCTGATCGTCCGCAAAGAACTGGAAGTGAGGCGGCTGCATGAAGAAAACCGCCAGCTTAAGGAGGCTCTCGGCCGGCGCTACCAGTTTGACAACATCGTTGCGAACAGCCCTGGGATGCAGGAAGTACTGGCTACGGTGGAGCAGGTGGCGCCCACCAATGCCACGGTGTTGCTGGGCGGCGAAAGCGGCGTGGGCAAGGACATGATTGCGCGCGCCATCCACCAGCACTCGCGCCGCGTGAACGGGCCGTTCATCAAGATCAACTGTACGGCCATTCCGGAAAACCTGCTGGAAAGCGAACTTTTCGGGTATGAGAAAGGCGCCTTCACCGGGGCCACCACAGCAAAGCCCGGCAAGTTCGAACTGGCCGACAAGGGCACCATCTTCCTGGACGAAATTGGTGACATGCCGGGCAGCCTGCAGGTAAAGCTGCTTCGCGTGCTGCAGGAGCGCGAGTTTGAACGGCTGGGCGGCACCCGAACCATCAAGGTGGACGTTCGCGTGGTGGCCGCCACCAACCAGGACCTCCGCGCCGCACTCGAACAGGGAACGTTTCGCGAAGACCTCTATTACCGTCTCAACGTGGTGCCCATCTCCATCCCGCCATTGCGCGAGCATAAGGAAGACATTCCTTACCTCGTTGACCATTTCATCAGGAGCTTCGCGGAAGGCTCCGGCAAAGCGATTGAAGGCATCACGCCCGAAGCCATGAAGCTGCTGGTGGACTTCCATTGGCCGGGAAATGTGCGGGAACTGGAAAACATCATCGAGCGTGCCGTCGTGATGGCCAACGGACCGAGAATCGAAGTTGGAGATATCCGGTTGGATATTGCAAGGCCGTCAGGGACCCGCTCCGGTCTCGATGCTCATACCGTGGCCGCAGACGGTTCCGCGCTGCCATTGCTTCCGGAGGGGCTCACGCTGGAACAGTTTGAAGACAAGCTGATCCAGGAAGCTTTGCAGCGGGCCAGTGGCAACAAGAGCCAAGCCGCGCGCCTTCTGGGCCTTTCGCGCAACGCTCTTCGTTATCGGCTATCCAAAATCGGTGTGCCGGACGAGCCGGAATCCTGACCTTCTTCCAGGCGACGGGCATGAAATCCGGATCTGGCTCTCTACTCCCCACTGGTGGTTGAAATCCACCACATTGGGCTGATATCAGCCGAATTCCATTCGCCAGTCTAAACCTCAAAACCAGACCATTTTTCAAGCCTTTATTTTTCTGACAGTTGCAGAGCCTGTTGCTGAGGCTTTGGCAATCATCGTGCCCATATTGAGGTCGGGCGACGTCCGCCGAAGGAAGCGACTGAGCTCGGAGGTGGTCAATGAGAGCACAAAAGATCAAGTTGATAGCAGGCATCATCGTAGCAGCGCTGGCTCTTTCCGGTCTTCCCTTGTTTGCCCAGGGCCAGACGGAAACATCCACCGGCGTAGCGCGCGTCAGTCTGATCAAAGGCGACGTTTCAATGGAGCGCGGCGACGCAAATGAGTGGGTATCCGTCACGGTAAACACACCACTGGTTCCGGGCGACACGATTGCCACCGGTCCGGGCTCGCACGCCGAAGTGCAGCTTGACTACTCGAACGTGCTGCGGCTGTCGGATAACGCTGAAGTCAAGATCGCCGATCTGACCGATTCGCGCATTCAACTCCAGGTGGCGCGAGGCACGGTGGACCTGGCGGTGTTCGGAAACAATCAGGCGAATTCGGAAGTGGATACGCCGAACGTGGCCGTT
>OBLQ010000139.1_pt1 | contig 24932 bp, 16 predicted proteins | sample 1519881 | NCBI WGS metagenome assembly OBLQ01 (sample SAMN01911456, study PRJEB22533) | soil metagenome | biome: Soil | place: Malaysia | collected 2012-04-30 | depth DG_metagenome m | reverse complement strand
TTAGTTGCGAAGGCCGGTCTGACGTTTGACGAAATCGTTGGGGCGTACGCGAAGCGGGGAACGCTCATCGCGAACGCCCACTTAGAAGTGCACAAGGATGGACCGTATCCGGTGTTTTGGTGCGGCTCGAACCCGCACTTTGTAATTTCGGCGCGCAACCCGGACGGAATTATCTGCGGGAAGAAGAATACGCCGGAGGCAGCGCTTCAGGCGGACGACTAGAAACGCGGCTCCGCGCTCCTCGTACCCGTGATCGAGTAAGCCATCTAAGTCCTGGTTAACGCGCTCATCGGGAAGTGAGCCACCAGCCTCGTCGTCCCGCAGAATTATTCGCGCGCAAGCAAGGATCGTCAGGTTTTGGAGGGAGCGCCGGCGCCGACCGGCTGTGGTTCGGCTGTTGGCGCGGGTGCACCTGCGGGGGTCGGCTCGGGCGCGGCGATTTCCCAATCGCAGCCTTCCTTGAGGCAGGCGCGGAAGTTGCCCTGCTTGGTGCGCTTCTCGACGATGAACGGCGCGCCGCATTTCGGGCACGGCTCGGCGATCGGTTCGTGCGGCGTGGTGAAATCGCAATCGGGGTAGCGGCTGCAGCCGTAGAAGATCCGCCCGCGTCCGCGGCCCTTCGCCGTGCCTCGCCGGACGAATTCTCCCTCGCCGCACTTCGGACACTTGATGCCGAGCGTGATCGGCCGCGTGTACTTGCACTTCGGATAGTTCTTGCAGCCGATGAACTCGCCGAAGCGCCCGTGGCGCCGCAGGAGCTGCGCGCCGCAGGTGGGGCAATTTTCATCGAGCGGCACATCGGGCTGCCGCGCTTTTCGCGTTCCGCTCACCAAGCGCCGCGTGGTCTTGCAGTCCGGATAGCCCGTGCAGGCGAGGAACGGTCCGAAGCGGCCGCGCTTGATGGCCATTTCCTTGCCGCAATTTTCGCAGTATTCGATGGCGGTTTCGCTCTCGACTTCTTCGCTGCCGGTCTCGGAGAGGTCGCGCGTGTAATCGCATTCCGGATAGCGCGAGCACCCGAGGAAAAATCCGTGGCGGCTGATGCGTTCGAGCAGTTCGCCCTGCCCGCACTTCTCGCACTTCTCGCCCGTGGGAATTCCGGCCTTGTAGGACTCCATCTCGCCGTGAGCCTTGTCGAGGTCTTCCTCGAAGCGGTCCCAGAATTCCTTCACCGAGATGCGCCAGGAAAGTTTTCCCTCCTCGATTTCGTCGAGCTCTTCTTCCATGCGCGCGGTGAAGCTGACGTCGAAGACGTCCTCGAAACTTTTCACCAGCAGGTCGCTGACTTTTTCCCCCAGCAGCGTGGGCGTGAAACGGCCCTGGTCCTTGTTGACGTACTCGCGCTCGACGATCGTCGAAATGATCGTGGCGTAGGTAGACGGCCGCCCGATGCCTTTTTCTTCGAGTTCCTTCACCAGCGTCGCTTCGGTATAGCGCGGTGGGGGTTCCGTGAAATGCTGATCGGGACGGATCGTTTCCAGGCGCAGTTGCTCGCCCTCGGCGACGCGCGGCAGCGCGCGGCTTTCGGAATCACCTTCGTCTTCCTTTTCCTCTTCCTCTTTCACCGCCTGGTAAGCCGCCAGGTAGCCGTCGAACTTCTGCACCGAGCCGCTCGCGCGGAACGTGTAATCGTTCGCGGCGATGTCGATGGTGGTCTGGTCGAAGACGGCCGGAACCATCTGCGAAGCGACGAAGCGCTGCCAGATCATCTGGTAGAGCTTGAACATGTCGTCGTCGAGATACGGCCGCACGCTTTCGGGAGTGCGCGTGACGTCGGTCGGGCGGATGGCCTCGTGCGCCTCCTGCGCTTCCTTCTTGGATTTGAAGAAGTTGGGCTTTTCCGGAAGATAGTTCGGGCCATAGGCCGCGCCAATGTGGTCGCGCACCTGAGCGAGAGCGTCATTGGAGACGCGCACCGAGTCGGTGCGCATGTACGTGATCAACGCGACCGAGCCCTCGCTGCCGAGATCGACGCCTTCATAGAGGCGCTGTGCAAGCATCATCGTGCGCTTAGCGGTGTACCGCAGGCGGTTGTAGCCGGCCTGCTGCAGCTTCGATGTCGTGAAGGGCGGAGGTGCAAACCGGCGCTTTTCCTTTTGCGCGACGCTCGACACCTGCCAGACGGCGCGCTCGACATCCGCGAGAATGCGCTGCGCCTCGGCCTCGTTGGGAACCTCTAGCTCTTCACCCTTGTATTTGACAAGCTTGGCTTCGAAGACTGGCGGCTCTCCGGCCTCGAGCAGCGCGTGGATCGTCCAATATTCCTTCGGCACGAACGCGCGGATTTCGCGCTCGCGCTCCACGATCACGCGCAGCGCCACCGTCTGCACGCGACCGGCGGAAAGCCCGCGGCGCACCTTGTCCCAGAGGAGCGGCGAAATCTTGTAGCCCACCAGGCGGTCGAGGACGCGGCGGGCCTGCTGCGCGTCAACCAGGTGCGTGTCGATCGTGCCGGGCTTCTCGAAGGCCGCGCGGATGGCCTTCTGCGTAATTTCGTTGAACATCACGCGGTAGAATTTCGCGCGATCGGACTTACGCCGCGCCAGCGTTTCGAGCAGATGCGCGGAAATCGCCTCGCCTTCGCGGTCGGGGTCGGTAGCTAGATAAACGTTCTCGGCGGACTCGGCGGCCTTCTTCAGTTCGCCAATGATCTTCGTCTTGCCAGGAATGATCTCGTAGGTGGGCTCGAAAATTTCGTCCGGGGATACGGCGATCGCCTTGGTTACATTCTTTTGGGCGCCTTTACCCTCAGCCTTGGCTTTGCCCTTTCCCTTCCGCTTGGATTTGACTTTTCCGTTCCCGTTCTCGGGCAGAAGGATGCCTATGGTCTTCTTCGGCAGGTCCATCACGTGGCCGTAGGAGGCCTTCACGGTGTAGTTCCGACCGAGGTACTTGTTGATCGTTTTCGCCTTCGCCGGCGACTCGACTATAACCAGTGATCTAGCCATGCTTGTCTGTGTTCCTTGTGGAACGGCCGCTCGTGAGAAGCTCAGCCGTGCGAAACTTTCGCCCCGCTCTCCCCCGATGGCAGGCGCCAGCCTGAACTGACCGGCCTACCCCATCCTAACCCTGCTCTGCCCTGGGAATTACAGCAGGACTTTCAGAAATTGCTTACCAGGTAACTGGCGTACCACGCCTTTGAGTTCCAAGTCAAACAAGGCCGACAGCACCTCCGAGGAGCTCAGCCCCGAGCGTTCGACCAGTTCGTCTACATGGCGGGCCTCATCCACGTTCAGAAGCTCGTATAGGGGCCGCTCGGTCGGGCCCAGGCCCTCCACCACCAGGGCGGCGCGCTCTTCCGGGGTCGCCGTCTCGACGGGCATCAACTCGGCACGCACGGGTGTGGGCAACTCCTCGACGACGTCTTCCCAGCCCGTAACCAGCTTGGCCCCCTGCTTTATGAGCTGATTCGGCCCAAAGCTGGAGGGTTGCGTCGCGTTCCCCGGCACCCCGAACACCTCGCGCCCGAATTCCATGGCCAGGCGCGCCGTAATCAAGGATCCAGAATACTGCGCCCCCTCCACAACCACAACTCCGAGGGCCATCCCAGCGATAATCCGGTTCCGAATCGGGAAATTCTGGGGCGCGGGAAACGTCCCCATCGGAAATTCGCTGATAATCGCGCCGCGCTGTCCGATCTGCTGAAAAATCTTCTTGTTCTCCTTGGGATAGACTACGTCGATCCCGCACCCGAGCACGCCGATCGTTGCTCCGTTTGCCGAGCCGAGGGCTCCCCTGTGGGCGCTCGCGTCGATTCCCCGGGCCAGACCACTCGAGATCACTAGACCCCGATCAGCCAGATCTCGCGCCAACCGCTCAGCCATTTGATTCCCGTAGGGGCTCGGGCGTCGCGCCCCGACGATAGAAATCAGATGACGATTGAGAAGTTCCACATTTCCAACAACATAGAGCAGTGGAGGAGGATCGTAGATCTCCCTCAACCGCAAAGGGTATTCGGGCTGGTCCCACGTCAGCAGCCGGCAGCCAGCGGCCTGCACGCTGGCGAGTTCCTTGGCCGCGTTGCTCAATGGCTGGCGCGAATGCAAGGCCTGGGCCACTGCGGCTGGCAGGTGCTGGGCTTCGAGCTCAGTGAGCGAAGCGTTGAAGATTGCGTCGGGGCTGCCCAATTCGCGGAGCAGCTTCCCGGCCGTACGTGCGCCCAAGCCGGGCGTCAACGCCAGTGCCAACCAACCCACGTAATCGTCGGGATGCATGGAGAGGGAAACCCGCAGGAGAGCCTACGCACCTGTGCTGTAAGTTGTCAATGCGGGTAAATACTGATAGGCGTCCCGCCAGCATCCGATCCGCGAGTCCGTCTCGCTGGCAGATGCGTTCCCAGGCACGGCGGAGCAGTGGCTCGATTATGCTATATTGTTGCGGGTTGGGAGTCTGGGAAAGCCTTGGCGAAACTGCGCATCTCGATCGTCGAGTTTCTGAACACGGCGCCTCTCGTGTGGGGCTTTACCGACGGGCCGCTGGCGGGGAAATATGACCTGTCTTTCACCGTTCCATCGCAATGCGCCGAGGCGCTTCGCCGAGGCGAAGCCGACGTCGCCATCATTCCGTCGATCGAATATCAGCGCATCGACAATCTCATCGCTCTGCCGGGAATGGCCATTGCCGCCAAGCGCGAGGTCCGCAGTCTGCTGGTGGTAGCCAAAAAGCCAATCGAGACGGCGAAAAGGATCGCGCTCGACACCAGTTCGCGCAGCACGGCTGCGCTGGTCCGCCTTCTTGCCCTGGAGAAATGGGGCATCCAGCCGGAATTTGTGGATGCCGCTCCGGACGCTGCCGAGATGCTGAAGCGAGCGGACGCCGCGCTGGTCATCGGCGATCCCGCCCTGCGGATATCGCTCATGATGGACGCTCTGTCGGGAAAGGCGCCCGCCGGCGAGCAGTGCTGCCAGGGCGATCCGGACGACATGCCGGTGCAAGGCTTCGAGACGCTCTACGTATACGATGTGGTCCATCAGTGGCGCCAGCTGACGCAGAAGCCGTGCGTGCTGGCTATCTGGGCAGGGCGGCGAGAAGCGATTACTCCGGAAGTTCTCGCGGATTTCCTGGCCTCGAAGAAGTACGGCCTCGAGCGGGTGCGCGAAATCTCCGAAGCCGCTTCGATCAAGCTCGACCTCCCGCCGCGCGCTCTCGAGCGCTATTTGACCGAGAACATCCATTTCGATCTGGACGAAGAGAACCTGGCCGGGCTGCGGCTCTTTTTCGAAAAGGCCGCCGCGGCGGGACTCATTCCTCGCGCGCGACCGGTGGAGTTTACCGGCGCAGGCGCGGCAGGTTCTGCCAATCGCGCAAGTCACGCGGCGCGGCCGTAATGGCAAGGTTTTAGGGATTCGCCGTCGGGTTTGAAAGCGTGTGTTCTTGCTGTGAACTGTCGACTGTAAACGATCAACTATGGGTTTGACGCCCCAGGAAGCGCTCGATCTTTTCAACTCCGATGACCTCATCGGCATCGGCGTGGCGGCCAACGACGTCCGCCGCAAGAAGACCAACCCGCGCGTCGCCAGCTATCAGATCGATCGCAACATCAACTACACGAATTTCTGCACGGAATACTGTTCGTTCTGCGCGTTCTACCGCCCGCTCGGCTCGAAAGAAGGCTACATCCTGCCGCTCGAGACGATCTTCGAAAAAATTCAGGAGATGGTCGATCTCGGCGGCACCGGCGTGCTGCTGCAGGGCGGCCTGCACCCCGATTTGAAGATCGAGTTCTACGAGCACATGCTCCGCTCGATCCGAGAGCGCTTTCCGCAAGTCCACCTGCATTGCTTTTCTGCGCCCGAAATTCTCTGCATTGCGGAAGTCTCGGACCTCTCCATACGCGACACGATCCTGCGCCTGCGCGACGCGGGCCTGCAGTCGATTCCCGGCGGCGGCGCCGAAATTCTCGACGACGAGGTTCGCCACCGCATCGCGCGCCTGAAATGCAAGTCCGATGAATGGGAGACGGTCCACCGCGAGGCGCACAAGCTCGGCATGCGCACCACGGCCACGATGATGTTCGGCTGCGGCGAAGAGTACCGCCACCGCGTGAATCATCTCGAACGCCTCCGCCGCATACAGCAGGACACCGGCGGCTTCACCTCGTTTATTCCCTGGATCTTCGCGCCCGAAAATTCGCCGCTGGGAAAGAAGGTCTCGGAGACAACGGCATTCGATTACCTGAAGACGCTCGCGATCAGCCGGCTTTATCTCGACAACTTCGATCACGTCCAGTCCAGCTGGCTCACGCCGGGAATCAAGATCTGCCAGGTGGGACTGCAGTTCGGAGCCGACGACGTTGGCAGCATTCTGATCGAAGAAAATGTCGTCTATGCCGCCGGCGTCCGCAACCGCACGAACGAGGCCGAGCTTTGCCGCATCATCTCCGACGCCGGATACACCCCCGCCCGCCGCGACACTCTCTACACGTCCTACGTTTTGAAATAGCCGCCAGGCGAGCTCCTTCTGCAACACACGGCAAGCCGTGGGTGCGCTGCAGCCGCTTCAAACAAGGGGCATCGCGATGGACGCCGCTTCCCACTCGGCGGCGTTAGACCTTGGCGGTAAGAACCGGTTGGGCGGCGGATTCCGCGCCGATGACGGCAGCCGCGAGGTCAACGACCACGCTTGCGCCGTAGGGCTGCTTGTTGGCGATGATGATCTTGCCGCCGCGTTTCTGTACCACTCCGTAGCAGATGCTCAGGCCGAGGCCGGTTCCCTTGCCGACCGGCTTCGTGGTGTAGAACGGGTCGAAGGCGCGGTTGAGGTCCGCGAACCCGGGACCTGAATCCTCGAACTGGATCACGACGCGGCTGGACTCGCGTGCCGCGCGGATCCGGATCTCGCGCTGCGCGCTTTCTTCAACAGCGTCGATCGCGTTATTCAGAATGTTCAGCAGGACCTGCTTCAGTTCGTCCTCGCCGATCGCCATCGGCGGCAGTCCGGCCTCGACGCGCATGTCCACCTGGATCCCGCTCTTGCGCAGGTGATATTCCCGCAGCTGGATCACGTCGCGCATCACGATCTCCAGGGAGGTCGAACATGTCTCGGAATTGTTTTGCCGTGCGAACCGCAACAGGCCGTCTACGATGCGCTTCATGCGGCGCGCTTCGCTGCCGAGTTTTTCCACGCGTTTTGCTGCGCCCTGCCCTTGAAACTCCTCGCCCAGCAACTCGGAGTAGCCGATGATGCCGGTGAGCGGGTTGTTGAGCTCGTGCGCGACGCCCGCCACGAGTTGCCCCAGCGCGGCCAGCTTCTCCGAGCGCACCAATTGCTGGTGCAGCTTCATGTTTTCGATCGTAACCGCAAGATCGGAGGCGAAGACTTCAAGCTTGACTGTTTCGGAGCGATCCGCGCCTTCCTTGTTCTTCGAGCCCGACAAGTGGAGGCAGCCCACCTTTGAGCCCCGCCGCGATACGAGCGGGATGAGTACCACATTTTCTGTTTCGGCTTCGGAAATCCGGAACGAGTTGTTCCCAACCCGCGATCCTTTGGCGCAGAAATCTTCCAGGGCGTCGAGCGCGTAGCGACCCGAACGCTCCCGCAACTTTTCCGACTCCTCGGGCGTGAATCCACTCGTGCCGGCGAGATAGAGTCGGCGGTCGTCGCCGAGCAGGAAGAGCGCGGCCCGCCGGAAGCTGCTGGCATCGGCAATCGCGGAAGCCACTTCGCCGCACACGGCAACCTCGTCATCTCCGGCCAGCAGGCGCGATGTGATCTGCGACAAACGTTGGAGCAGCAGGTTCTCGGCTTGCGCGCGGACTCTAGCCTGTTCGATGATCCTCACATGATCTTCCAGGACGATGAGCACCATCCCGAGCGCCACGAAGATTCGCGGCACGTTCCAGAAATCCAGCAGCACGTTGTATTCCGGCCCGAGCGAGTTGAGCACGACGGTCAGCGGAAAAAGCGAGGTCCATCCGAAGAACCCTCCCGTTACGGCGAGCACCCCGAACGACCGCCGCCGGTACAGCGTCCAGAAAAACACGCCGCAGAGGCCGTACGTGAGCATCAGCATGAGCCCGACGCCGGCAGCCGGACCGCTGCGAAACTCTTCTCGAATGGCTAGGCATCCCATGGACGCGAGCACGAAGACGCATCCGAGCTGCACGAAGGTCCGTCTCCGCGCTGCAAAGAACCAGAACGCGGCGGCTCCCCAGTAGATCACTCCGAACGCACCGACGAAAAGCCAATGCCCCCCCCAGCCGAAACTCATCGCAAACGATTCGGCGACCATGGGCACGCCTAACAACCCGAGCAGCGCGTTGCGTCTCTTGTGGTCATCGGCGGCAAATAGAAATGAGGAAAGAAACACGAGTCCCGAGAGCTGCAACGTCGCGAAGTCCACCGCAAGAATCATCGGCCTCGCCGTGGCGTGAAAATGCGGCTCGAGACCTCGGGTTACGAAATGCACAAAGGTCAGGCCCCAGGCGTACGCCCATAGTCGGACCCGTTCCGATCCAGACTCGCGCGGCAGGTATGCAAACATGCCGACAAGGACTACGAGGACTGTGGTGACGGAGAGTATTTCCCCCAGCGGAGTCGCTGGCGGCGTGATGATCCCGGTCATAGGCCCCCTCTGCTCTCGAAAACAGTAGAGGGTCTGCCCGGCACGGACAATAGTGCCTTGGTACCAGGGAGCCGGGCGGCTGTCGAGACGGGCCCGCGAAAGAAGTTGGCTAAGTCCTAGTCGCGCTGTGGGATACGCACATCCAGGATCACGTCGCTGCCCTCGGGCAAATCAAGGGATTCGGACGAGACGAAAACGCCATTCACAAACTTTGCGCGGATCCGGCGTGGGCGCCTCTCTGCATTTTCGATCCTAGGGCTTCCGTCCCGCTTCCCCTGCTGCGCCGCAGGCGAAATCGACCCTGAATCGAGCGCGGCGTTGGCCAAGGCATCGGCGTCGCGGTTCATTTCCCGCCGGACATGTTCGATCGTGAAATAACGTAGCTGGCGGGCCAGTTTCGCGGCGCGCTCATATAACGGTTTCAAGCCCGGGCTCTTCACCTTGTAGCGCCCCTGCATCTGGCGGACGAGCAGCTCAGAATCGCTGCGCACTCGGAGCGCCGTAATCCCGTGGGTCGTCGCGTAGTCGAGCGCGGCAAGCAGGGCGTAGTACTCGGCCACGTTGTTCGTTTCCCGGCTAAGTCTTTTCGCCAGCTCCATGACCACTTTGCCGGACGGGTCGCGCAAGACGACGGCGTAGGCCGCAGGGCCGGGGTTTCCGCGGGAGGCGCCGTCAATATTAGCGATGTGGACTCCCGGGGGCGGCGCCGGCGGGCGCGCATCGGAAAACAAGTTGGGAGTCGTAGGCGGTGAGGCCTTTGGCGTTCTTGTCATGAGCGATTTGCGCCTGGCGCGTCACCTCGCGGCCGCGCAAGGCCCCTGACCGTCTTGCAGCCGGATTCAATTTTCACGGGAAGAAGGATCCGGCTTGGCAGCCTCGGCAGCATCCTCCGTCCCGGGCGGAACGAACGCCTCCGGCTCGATGTAATAAAGGATGCGCGTGCAGGTCTCGCAGTGGAACATCTCGTCGCTCGCCGAGCGGCGCATCTCCTGAAACACGTGAGGCCGGACGCGCATGCCGCACGCGCTGCACATTTCGTCGCGCACTTCGGCGAGTGCAATGCCGTTGTGTTTCTTGGCGATGCGCTCGTAGTGGTCGATCAGGCCCTCCGGGATTTCCGCTACGACTCGCGCTCTCTCGGCATTCAGTTCGGCCAGTTCCTTTTCGGCCGCGGACTTGTCTGCCTCGATCTTCGTGCGTGAGCCGCGCGCAACTTCTTCCACGTCTTTCAGCATTCTTTCCGAAGCCTTCACCCGCCGATCGTATTCCTCGCCCGCCACCATCTGCTCGAGCAGGCGGTCTTCGGCCTTGGCGATCTCCTCCTCGGCCGTCTGCACCTCGTGCAGGAGCGCTCTGTAAGCCTCGTTGGTTTTCACCTGCGAAGTCTGGTCCTTGTATTTGCGAACTCGCTCCTTCCACTGTTCTACGTCGAGTTCGTATTTCTTGCGGTCCTTGATCGTGGCGAGCTGCGCGGTCTTGCTGGCCTCGACTTCCGCCCGGGCGGCGGCGACGCGAGATTGGACCTCCGCAAGTTTCTTCGGAAACGCAGCCAGCCGCGCGCGCACGTCGCTCAGCCGCATGTCGACGTTTTGCAGATCGAGAAGGCTCTGGAGCACTCTTTGCACGGCGCGCTCATTCTAACACAGCGCCGGAGAGCACTCCGCTCGCATAACTTGAGCGTATTCCGAGCTGCGGCGCCCTGACCGACAACCCACTAGAGCCTCGGCTTCCTTCGACGGCATTACCAGTTCAACTTCAGTCCAAACTGGAACTGCCGCGGGTCAAAGGCGGACGTCGGCTGGCCCGCGATGGTGTACAGAGAATTGACGTCAGCCACGTTGAACCGGTTGACGATATTGAACATGTCCGCAGTGCCTTCCAGGCTGAAACGTTCGCCCAGCTTCACGGTCTTGGCGAAGCGGATGTCAGTGAAGATTGTCGTCGGATGCGTTCCCGCATTGCGCCCCAAGTTGCCGTCGAGACTTCCGGTGAAAACTCCATCCAGGGGGTTGGAATCGACAAAGCACGGTATCTGGAAGGCCCCCGTGGGGGACACCTTGGAGAGCACGGTGGCGTAGCCGCAGGCGTTCGTCGGCGTTCCCGGCGCGACGGCATTCGGGCGGTCCGTAAAGAAGCTGAAATTAAAATTCTGGTCCGCACCGGTGAGAATGTTGAACGGACGCCCCGAGCCAAACTCGATGATGGGCGCCACGGTCCAGTTGCTGAAGACCTTCCCGACAAACCCGCTGCCCACCTGTCCACTGTTATAAACGCCGCTAAATACAAAGCGGTGGCGCTGATCGAACGTGGAGCTAGCGCGCTCCTGGCCAGGCCGTAGATCGTTCTGCGGGGAGAGCAGCGTCTGCAAGTCCGTGGAATCGTCAATCGCGTGCGACCAAGTGTATGACGCCAGGAACTCATAATGCGTCCTCATACGCTTGCGCAGGTTTACTGTGAGGGCGTGATACACAGAGCTGCCATTGGAGAAGTTGGCCACCGTGTCGCTGAACGGGACCGGCACTCCTACGCCCAGGCCGTATTGCGACGCTATCGCGTCGGCTATGCTTAGACAGGCCGGTGGAGCGAAAGGACTTAGTGAGGGATTTAAACCCGACTTTCGGAAAAAACTCATGAGTGCAGCTGAAACCCACGCCCCGGCAGGTCCGACGCCACAAGGGACCGCTGGCGGCACGCCCACCAAGCGCGGATCGATGACCGTAGCCTGTGCATTGGCAGCGGCCCAGGCATTGAACCGTTCCCAGTTTTCAATCAAAGCCTTGGGATCAGTGGGATTGGCATTGATCGGGCGGTTCAGATGACGCCCGCCGGTGAAGTTGTAGGTCGCGCTGACTGCGAATTCGTGCCCCAGATCGCGTTCAATGCCCAGGCTGGCCTGCTCGGCATAGTCGTACTGAAAATTCTTGGCCACGGGGAGGCTGAAGGGCAAGGAAATGATCGGCACGCCGGCCGACAGGAATTGTTGCTCGGTGAAAAGCGAAGGAGCATTGGGCGCGGGATTGAAGCGCTGCTCAGAACCCAGATAATTCAGCCCCGCGGCCAGCCCGGGAGACAAGCAATTGCCCACTCCCAGCAGACCCTGAAAGGCATTTGTGGCGTTCAGATTAAGGGCGTTCAGCGGAGAAGCCGGAGCTGTCGGATCGCAGGGAGCGCCGGGAAAGAGAACGAACTGCGGCGCTTGGCTGCCGTCTGCAACGTCAGAGTCGAAAGCCAGGCCGAGCAGCGGATGGTCGTAGAAAAGACCAAAGGACGCGCGCACAACGGTCTTCCCATCTCCCTTCGGGTCCCAGGCGAGGCCCAGCCTTGGTGCGACGTTGTTATTGTCGACCGGGATGCCTTGCGTAAGACCCAATGCGTCTTCGGCCGCCTGCGAAATCGCGTTCACTGCCCGGAACTGGGGTGTAGCTTCGCGATCATAGCGAACTCCGTAGTTGATCGTAAGCCGATTGTTCAGGCGCCAGGAATCCTGGATGAAGAGGCCCAGGGACGTGATCGAGAACGAATCATGCGGATTGCCCACGCCTTGAATAAACTCTTCTGGGAGACCCAAGCCATACGCCTGGACTCCGGAGAAGTTTGGGGCACCGGCGAAGGCTGGACTGATGGAGGTCGCACTCAGTTCGCCGAAGTCGTAGATGCCGCCAAAGTTCACCGTGAAATCGGCCTCGAGCGGAATGTGGTTCACATCGACGCCGAATTTAAGGTTGTGGCGGCCCTTGGCCCACGAAAAATTGTCGCTGATCTGGTGGCGCTGCTCCGTGCGCCGCACGAAGGAGAAGGGCTCACGGCCGAAGTAGGCGAAGCCTGCAATGTTCACCGCAATGTCGCCGCCCCCAGGTGCTCGTGAAAAGTCGTAGAGTAGCGAACGACGCGAATACTGGTAGCGGAAGTTGTTGACCTTGTTAGTGCCAATGACCCGCGTGTACTGTGCTCCGATGCTTCCATCATGGTAATTCTGGGTCGACGTGCGCGAGAAAGCGTTTTGGCCGAAATTCTGATTCTGCGTGTTGACCTGAATGCCCGTTATGTCGCTTGGGCTCAGGCCCCCGCGCACCATGAGCCTGTTGTTGGAGTTAAACTGGTGGTCCAGGCGCAGTGAATAAATGTCCGTGGCTTCAGAAACCGGATAGTTGCCGACTTGGCTCAGCAGGTTTTGAAAAGAGGCAGGTAGCGGCGCGCCCGTCGTGGGGAAAAATCCCAAGGGCGTCAATGCCCCGGGAGTGCCCTGTAGCGCAACTGCGGCCCCGCCCGCGGCAAGTTGGGCGTAAGCAGCAGAGAGAGGGCTGACGGGTACTGTTGCCAAGAACTGTGACTGATCGGGCGTCACGAGAGAGCCAGGAGGCAGTCCGAAGGAAGCCGCGTTCGCGAGCGGCACGAGCCCGAAGTTGTTGGCGCCGATCGTAGAAAAGCCCGTCTCCTGCCGCCGCGTTGTTTCAAATGAAAAGTAATAGAAGGTGCGGTCCCTCTTGATCGGCCCGCCAAAGGCGATTCCTGCCTGCACGCGCGTATAGGCCGGGTCAACGGTGTTGCTGAACGGGTTCACCGCCTGGATCCCGCGGTTGCGGAGAAAGCCGAACGCGCTACCGTGGAAATTGTTGGAGCCCGATTTCGTAATAATGTTCACCACGCCGCCGGAGGCGCGGCCGTATTCGGCTTCATACCCGTTGGTGATGATCTGGAATTCCTGGACGCCCTCCTGTGAGATTGTGGAGCGGATGCCATTCACGGAATTGTCCACGGCGTCCATGCCGTCCACGTTCACAGCGTTCGAGCGCGCGCGCTGCCCGCCGAAGTTCAGCCCCGATGTAGGCGCCGCGCCGATGCTTGGCGCATCGTCTCGGTCCACTTGCGAGTTGATCAAAGAAAAGTTGACGTAGTTCCGCCCGTTGATCGGCAGGTCCTCAATGCGTTGTTGTCCGATCGTGGTGCTGGTGGATGTCTGAGTCGTCTCAATCAGCAGCGGCTGGCCTGTAACCGTGACCTGTTGTTGCACGGAAGCAATCTGCAGCGTGACGGGATATTCCGCCGCCTGGCCCACTGTGAGCCTCACGTCATGGGCCACCAGTGTGGTAAATCCCTTGGCGGCAACAGTGAGCGTATAGTTCCCGGGTGGAACGGAGAGCACGATGTACTCGCCCGCTACATCCGTGGCCGCATCGCGCTCGATACCCTTCGCCTCATCACTCAGACGAATGCTGGCCTCCGGGATGAGAGCGCCATTCGGGTCTTTCACGGTCCCCCTCAACTCCGCGGTGGCTGAGGTCTGTGCATTTGCAGAAGCAGCCACGACACAAATCAAGGTCAACAAGCAAATTCCGTAAATTTTGTTCATTGACTTCGACTCCTCAGCCCCATTTTGTCAGCGAGGCGAAAATCATTCGGGAACCCAGCAGGCCAATGACTCGACCTTCATACACGCGCCAGGTAACTGCAACAGCGTTCATACACCACAAACAGGGCAGTTTCGCACGGCGCTAACCCCTATCACTCCAACAACACACGATGGTGCAAAAGCATCGGTAGGCTCCTTCCCAGAATCAAGGTGATTGGCTTTCTTCGCTGTCGGCTCGCATGCCCATCCACGCCCCCCACCGCCGACTCACGGCTCCAATTCGCCGCGCAATGCTCCTGGGATGAACCGCGGGTGTTCTGCTTCTATTCCAACCCCTGCTTGATTGCAACAAAAATTTGCCGGCAACGAGTCGTGCAGGCAGCCTGCGGTGGAGCCGCGATCGGAGGGCCTTAATCGGCGTTAGTCAAGGTACCGGCTGAACTTCCATGGTCTGATCGATGGCGTAACTTGTGCAGCCGGGAGTCGTAACTGCCGGGCAGCGTGCGATCACTCGGAATGTTTGTTCGGAGGTTTCGAGTTCGTAGGTATAGCCGTCGCGCCCCGATTTTTTCATGCTCATAGCGCCGCTTGCGCTGAGTTCGTCGAGCGAGGCGTACGACCCATGCTCGGCCTGGTACAAACGCTCGGCCTGCGCGATCGCCACAAGATCATTTTTCACGCCTACGATGTCGATCGTCTGCGCCGGCGTCGCCGCGCCCGGGGACTGCGACTGCGAGAAGTAATACTTGTAGACCAGCCCGGCAATCAACGCTATCGCAAGAAGCCCCACGAGACCGCCCAAACTTCGCATCTATATCTCGCCTCGCTCCGTTGACAGTCTGCGCGTGCCACACTTGCTCGGCGCGCTCTGCCGCGTCGGGTGCCTTTCACCCACGTCGGTTCCCATACGACCACATTTCTTCTCTCGCTCGCAACCGCCGATTGCGCGGCCGTTCGAATCGGGAAACGGCGCCGGTCGCGCTCTGGCTCGCGAGGCGGCTTCCCTTCACCCCCGATCACGGAATCGTCGGCAGGCCACCCCAAGCCCGACAACCCTTCTCTCATCCTCGCGCGTCTAACACCGGCGTGGCCGCCACCAGAGCTCGAGTGGGCTTCTCCTTTGCAATTCGACTCCCGTCCACTAAGATGGTCTGGATGCGACGACCCTGCGGCTGCGTGCGGTTCGGCGGCCCCCGGAATACACCGGAAACTCCGTCGCGCGTTCCCGCGGCGGGAATTCAACCCGATCGCGCTCGGCTGATCGCGCCTCCGGCGCTGCACGCGCTTCGCATCCGCGCAGCTCGGATTCATGGATGAGGGTGATTATGAGACAGAACAGGAGCGCATGGGTTCGGATCAGCGTAATGCTGTTTTTCACGGCGGCGATGGCGGCCTCTCTCGCCGCGCAGCAACCCTCCGCCGAAGTGCACCCGCCAAAACTGGCCTTCACGACTCATACGCTCTCGAACGGCTTGCAAGTGGTCCTGCTCGAGGAACATGCCGTCCCGGTAGTCGATGTCCAGGTTTGGTATCACGTTGGATCGAAGGACGAGCAGCCGGGCCGCACCGGCTTCGCGCATCTTTTCGAGCACCTCATGTTCAAGGGCTCGGCCCACGTCGGGCCGGACGAGCATTCCCGCATCATCGAGGCCGTGGGCGGCTACGACAACGCCGAAACGAACGACGACACCACCAATTTTTTCGAGACCTTCCCGAGCAACTATCTCGAGCGCGTGCTTTGGCTCGAGGCCGATCGCATGGGCAGTCTCAATGTGAACGAAGCCAATTTCGAATCGGAGCGCCAGGTGGTGGAAGAGGAGCACCGCGTCCGCGTCGATAACCAGCCCTACGGTTACCTCGAACAGGACCTGCGGGACGCCGCGTTTACGGTGCACGGCTACCACCACACGCCCATCGGCAGCATCGAGGATCTGAACAAGGCCACCCTGGCGGATGTCCGCGAGTTCCACGACACGTATTACAAGCCGAACAACGCCACGCTTGTGATCGTCGGTGATTTCAATTCCGCCCAAGCGCTCGCCTGGACGAAGAAATACTTCGAAGGCATCCCGCGTTCGGCAAAGCCGATTCCACGGCACGACACGCCCGAGCCCCCGCAAACGGAAGAGCGCGTCGTGAAGAAGTCTTACTCGAACACCCCTCTGCCTGCCGTCGTGATCGGCTATAAGATTCCGGCGCGGTATGCGCCGGACTCCTATCCGCTCGACCTCGCCTCCAACATCCTGGCGGGGGGCGAAAGCAGCCGGCTTTATCAAACGCTCGTCTACAAAGCTCAAATCGCCGTGCAGTCCGCCGGCTTCGGCAATTTCACCGAAGACCCGAACCTCTTCTGGGCCTACGCGGTCATGAACCGGGGGAACACGGCGGAAGAGGGCGAGAAGGCAGTATTGGGCGTCCTCGACGATCTGAAGACCAAGCCCGTCGACCCCAAAGAACTCGAGAAGGCCAAGAACCAGGAAATTTCCGGATTCATACTCGGCCGCGACACCGACGAGGAAAAGGCGGTCGCGCTCGCCGAGGCGACCGTAATCGGGAAGGATCCCGGCCTGGTCAACACGGAGCTCGACCGCTACCTCAAGGTCACACCGGCAGACATCCAACGCGTGGCCGACAAATATTTCGTTCCCCAAGGCGCGACGGTGCTGATCGTCACGCCCGCCGCGCCCGCAACACAGCACGGGCCGGAAGAATAGCCCGCTCTCAGGAGCACGCCAGGAGCACAAATGAAGCGCGCACTCAACCCAACGATCCTCCTGCTGGCAGCGCTCGCGCTCACGCCGGCGGCGGTATCGGCTCAGAAACCCGCGGCGGAAACTTCTCGGCGGAATTCGCCCCAAGATCAAAAGGCCGGCACCGGCATCGTCCCGCCCGGCGTAAAGCTCGTACCGGAAATGCCTCCGCCCGGCGCCCCGCGTCCTTTCAACTTTCCGGAGGCGGCTACCAAGACGTTGGCAAACGGGCTCCGCGTCTTCGTCGTCACGGATCATAGCCAGCCGGCCGTTGCGGCCCGGCTCCTGATCCTGACAGCCGGAAGCATCCGCGACCCGCAGGAAATGCCGGGCGTGGCGCAAATGACCGCCAATATGCTCACCCAGGGTACGGCGAAGCGCTCGGCGCAGGAGATCGCGGAAGCGATCGATTTCATCGGTGGTTCGCTCGACGCCTCGGCCGGCAGGGATGCCACCACCGTCACGCTCGACGTTGTGAAGAAGGATCTGGATACGGGGCTCGACCTGATGTCGGACGTCGTTTTGCATCCGGCCTTCAGCGCCCAGGAACTCGACCGCCAGCGCCGCCAGCTCCTCTCGAATCTGACCGTACAATATTCGGATCCCGATTATCTTGCCTCCGTCGTGTTCAGCCGCGTGGTGTATGGCGGCTCGCCGTATGGCTGGCCCGCCGAAGGCACGCCGGAAACCGTGGGAAAACTCGACCGTAAGGAACTTGCCGAATTTCACGATGCAAATTACACGCCCGATCAGTCCTTGCTGGCCTTCGCGGGAGACATCACGCCCGAACAAGCTTTCTCCGCGGCGGAGAAATACTTCGGAGCCTGGCCCAAGCGAGCCGTCACGGCGTCCCCGCCCGGGGCGCCCGCCGCTTCCAAAGGAATGCACATCTGGCTGATCGACAAGCCCGACGCCGTGCAGACTCAGATTCGCGTGGGCAAACTTGGGATCCGGCGCGCCGATCCCAATTACATCCCGGTGCTCGTGATGAACCGGATCTTCGGCGGCGGGTACAACAGCCGTCTCAATACCGAAGTGCGTGTCAAGAAGGGCCTCACCTACGGCGCCAACTCCGCGTTCAGTGCGCATCGCTACACCGGCGCTTTTGTGGCCGCCACGTTCTCGCGCACCGCGGCAACGGTCGAAGCGACCGAGTTGGTGGTCCATCTGATCGCGCAGATGGCCACCGGCAAAATGAGCCCGGCGGAACTCGATTTCGCGCGGGACTATCTCGCCGGCGTCTACCCGATTCAGTCCGAGACCGCCGCGCAGGTGGCGAATCGCGTACTCACAGTCGCGGCTTTCGATCTGCCCGCGGATTACAACCGCACCTATCCGCAGAGAATTCGAAGCGTGACCTCCGCGCAAGTGCGCGAGATGGCGCAGCGTTACCTCTCCGCGAATGATCTCGACGTCGTCCTCGCGGGCAACGTCGGCGCATTCCGCGACGCTTTGAAGAAGGCTTTTCCGAACGCGAAGTATGAGGAAATTCCGTTCGAGCAGGTGGACGTTCTGGCCCCGAATCTCCGCAAGGCGCCTGCGCCGTCGGCCGCGCAATCGAAGTAACGCTCGCGGAGCTATTTCACCGTCAAGATCACTTTGCCGATGTTCTTGCGGTCCTGAATGTACTGGTGAGCGGCCGCGCCCTCTTCGAGCGGAAATGTCTTGCTGATTACCGGCTTGATCTTCCCTTCCCCGTACAGGCGGAAGATCTCGCCGAGTTCCCAGCGCAAGAGCGTGCCGCGCGAGCGCACTTGACCGAGATGCACGCCGATCACGGCAATGTTCCGGCTCATCAACTCCACGGGATTGAATCTCGGCGTCTGCAAGAACGCGGTGAGGCTGCGCAGCCGGCTTCGCTTCCCCTCCGGGCCGGCCGCCGCAGAAAAGCCGTACACCACCAGCCGGCCGGTCGAGCCAAGGCACTCGTAGCTGCGCGCGAACGATTTCCCGCCGATCGGGTCCATCACCATCTCGATTCCATCCGGCGCGTATTTCCGCACGACCTGGACGAAGTCCGTCCGTTGGTGATCGATCGGGTGGTCCACGCCGATTTTGCGCAGGAACTCCTGCTTCGTGCGCCCGGCGCTGCCGAAGATCACCAGCCCCCTCGCTTTAGCCAGTTGCACCGCAGCGATCCCCACGCCCCCCGCTGCCCCGTGGATCAGAATTCGGTCGCCCGGCAGCAGGTTGCCCATGGTGAACATCGAGTGATACGCCGTAAGGTAGTTCACGGGGATGGCAGCGCCGTCGTCAAAAGTCATGCCTGCCGGCAGCCGATAGACCTGTCCGGCACGAACAGCCACCCACTCCGCGTAGGCGTTAAAGTGCGGGAAGGCCACCACGGCGTCGCCTGTCTTGATCGGCTCGCTCTCGCCGGACCGCCCGCCTTCGGCAACTTTTTCCACCACTCCCGCGACTTCAAGACCGGGTATGAACGGCGGCTTGGGAGTGCCCGGGTAGACCCCCATCCGCTGCATCAGATCGGCAAAATTCACGCCGATGGCTCTCGCGCGAATCAGGACCTCTCCCGCCTTTGGCTGCGGGTCCGCCACTTGCTGCATTTCAAAAACTTTGGGTGGCCCATACCGCCGAACGACCAGCGCGCGCATCTAATTCTCCTTCCGCCGGAATGAGCCCGGCTCACTTTGATCCCGCGCTCAGCCGGGCTGGAACGGAAGCCCGGCTTTTCACTTGGGAATCGAGGGCATCCTATTTTACACTGTTGGACTTTGCTCCATTATGAATCGCCAACCGAGATATAAGAGTGTCGCGACCGGCCTGGCCCTCCTGGCCGCGGCGTGGACGTGCTTGGCCGCCAACCGTCCCCCTGAACCCGCGACGCCAGCCGTGCTCACCGCCATGCAAGACGAGCTCGACCGCTCGATGGCGGTCCTTTCCAAAGCCGACCCCGCAGCCTACTTTATCAGCTACACCGTTGCAGACCGGCAATACATCCAAGTCTCGGGCTCGAACGGTGCGCTTCTGTCCAGCACCCAGAACCGCGCGCGCTGGCTCGAAGTCCAGACGCGGGTCGGAAGCTATCAACTGGACAACACTCACAAGCTCCCCGATCGCCCGCCGAGCTGGACCAGCCCCGGAAATACCGTCGCGCTTGACGACGACATTCCCGTCCTACGCCGCGAAATCTGGCGTGAGACCGACCGCCAGTACCGCGCCGCGTCCCAAGCCCTGATCAAGGTCAAGACCAGCCAACAAGTCCAGGTGCAGACCGCCGAAGGCGCCGCTCCCGATTTTTCGCGCGAACAGCCGCACACCTTCATCGGCCCGCGCGTCCAAATTCACGTGGACCCCAAACCCTGGGAAGAGCGCGTACGAAAATATACGGCTGCATTTAGCAAATCGCCTTCGGTGCTGAATTCCATTGTCACCTTCACCGCGCTCGGAATGAACCAATATCAGGCGAACACCGAGGGCACCAAGCTCGCGTTCGGGCAGGTTCACTACCGGCTCGAGCTCTACGTCCAGAGCAAAGCCCCGGACGGCATGGATATCACCCGATATTCGAATTTCGACTGGCTGGACCCGAAAAACGCACCCGATGATCGGACCGTTTTCCAAAGCATCCAAAAGCTGATTCAGGAGACGCAGGAGCTCGATAACGCTCCTCTCGTCGACCCCTATGCCGGCCCTGCCCTTCTGACAGGCCGAGCCGCTGCCGTCTTCTTCCACGAAGTTTTCGGCCACCGTGCCGAGGGCTTCCGCCAAAAGGACATCACCGAAGGCCAGACGTTCACCAGCAAGATCGGCGAGAAGATTCTCCCGGACTTCATCTCGATCAAGGACGACCCGACCGAAGCCTCCCTGGGCGGTCAGATGCTCCTCGGCCATTACGCGTACGACGACGAGGGCGTTCCGGCCCAGGATGTCGAGCTCGTCGATCACGGCGTCTTGAAGACGTTTCTGATGTCGCGTTCCCCGCTCAATGCGATTCCCCATTCGAACGGCCACGGCCGCCGCCAGCTCGGCTACGTTCCCGTCGCTCGGCAGGGAAATCTGATCGTCTCCAGTTCGAAAACCATGACCGATGCTCAGCTTCGCATGAGGCTGATCGAGCTGGTCAAGCAGGAGCACCTGCCCTACGGATTGTTGATCGACGACATCGAGGGCGGCTTCACGTTCACCGGACGCGCGCAGCCGCAAGCGTTCCAGGTGACTCCCCTCGTGGTCTATCGCGTTTTCGCGGATGGACGTCCCGACCAGATGGTGCGCGGCGTCAACATTGTCGGCACGCCCCTCGTCTCGCTGACGAAAATCGTGGCCACGGGCGACAAAGAGGAGATTTTCAACGGCTACTGCGGCGCGGAATCGGGCTCGGTTCCGGTTGCGGCCGTAGCCCCCGCCATCCTGATTTCGGAAATGGAATTCGCGAAGAAGGAAACCTCCACCGACCGGCCGCCGATTTTGCCTCCGCCGGCCCACGATCCGGAAGCAAGGGAGCAACAGCCGTGAGAAAATTTGTCGCGTTGTCTCTCTTCGCGGCTTTTGCGCTCGGCTTCGTTGCCGCTCCCGCTCATGCCCGGCGCGCCGCCGATCCGGCGCAAGCGCCTGTTCCCCCGGGCGACCATGATTTGACGCTCCGCGCCATGCACGACGAGATGCAACGGTCGCGCACGCGGCTCTCGCTCTCCGGTGTGGAGAAACCCTTCTACATCGAGTACCGCCTTCTCGATCTCGACGTCCGCGCCGTCACCGCGTCGTTTGGCGCGCTCGTGTCGAGCACGGTCTCGCGCAGCCGCTATATGAAAGTGGACGTGCGCGTCGGCGACTACCACCTCGACAGTTCCAATTTCGTGAGCGAGGATGGCTTTCAGGGTTTTCTCGGCCCCACGGGGCAGGTCGGCATCGATCGCGACTACAATTCCCTGCGACAGGACCTGTGGCTCGCCACGGACCAGGCCTATAAAGGCGCCGTCACGCAGATGTCGCTCAAGCAGGCCTTTCTGCGCAGCCTTACCAAGCCGCCCGAAATCGACGACTTCTCCCAGGCGCCTCCGCTCGTCAAGATCGATCCGCGCATCGAGCCCGACTGGACCTCGCGCAACTGGGACGATGAGGCGCGCGAGGCCTCGTCTGTTTGGAAAAAGTTCCCGCAGCTCTACGGCACGCGCCTCAACTACTACCTGATTTACGTCACCTCGTACCTGATGAACAGCGAGGGCACCACCATCCGCGAGTCGCACACCCTCGCCGCTGTCGAAGCCGCGCTCGACACGCAAGCGGACGACGGCATGCCGCTTCACAATTTCTACGCGACCTACGCCGCAACGCCCTCCGGCCTGCCCGGCCCGTCGGCCCTCTCGAAGGCGCTCGCGCAAGCAGCCGCCGAACTGCTGATCTTCCGCTCGAGCCCGCTCGTGCCTGACTACACCGGCCCCGTGCTCTTCGACGCGCCCGCCGCTGCTTCGCTTCTCGCGCAGGCGCTTGAGCCGTCGCTTTCCGGCGCGCGACCTCCGCTTTCGATGACGCAGGATTACGACGCCTTCATCGAGCGCCTCGGCGGCCGCAGCGAATGGTCCGGCCGCGTCGGCACTCGCGTTCTTCCGGCCAGCGTCTCGCTCGTGGACGACCCGACGCTCAAGGAGTTTCAAGGCCAGCCGCTGCTCGGTGGCTACGATATCGACGACGAAGGCGTGCTCGCGCAGCGCGTCTCGCTCGTCGAAGACGGCTTCCTGCGGCGTCTGCTGATGTCGCGCCGCCCCGGCCCGGATTTTGAGAATTCCAACGGCCACGCCCGCTCCGCCCTGCTTTCCGACTCGGAGCCGCTCAGCAGCAATCTGATCTTTTCGTCCTCCGACGAGCTCAAGCCGGCCGATCTGCGAAAGAAGTTTCTCGATGCCTGTCGCGACGATGGCCAGCAATGGTGCCTCGAAGTCAAGCAGATGGATAATCCGGCGCTCGCTGCGATTCACCGCGAGGACTTTTCCAACTTTGTGGGCACGCTGGGCGGAGGCCTTTCCAACGGCGCGCGCATGCCGCTGTTCGTCTACAAGGTCTACGCTTCCGACGGCCACGAGGAGCCGGTGCGCGGCGGCACCATCGACGGGCTCACGCTGCGATCGCTGCGCAACCTCCTCGGCGCCGGCAACGATTCCACCGTCTACACGTACATGCAGAACACCTCCGACAGCCTGGCCGGCACGGCTCTGGGAGCATTCGGCTCGGCGCAGAACGGAATTCCCAGCACCGTCATTGCCCCGTCGCTTCTGCTCGACGAAGTGGACGTCCGCGGCTTCCATGGAGAGCCCCGCCGCCTCCCGCTCGTCTCTTCCCCGCCCTTGCAATGACTATCCGATCGGGATCATCATCCTGCCTGCCCCTGGCGGGAATGAGCCCCGAAGGGCAGCTCGGCATCCCACGCCGCTGCAAAATCATCGACGGGGTTTGATTTGCGTATGAGCAAACGCGCGAAGAAGAAATACGTCAAATATCATAATGATGGTTCCGTTTGGGCGAAGGGGACGACAGTCGCTGGCGTAGCCGAAGGATATTGGGAATGGTTCCGGAAAGACGGCACCAAAATGCGCAGCGGCTACTTCAAGAACGGCAAACAGGCCGGTAAGTGGACTACCTACCATAAGAACGGCAAGGTGGTCAAAGTAACCGACTTCGGTACGGCGAAAAAAAAGAATTGCATGTAGCGCCGCGGCCTACCACGCGGCACGTGGCATCGCCAATGGTTGCGGCGCCGTCATTTCGCAACGTAGACCTCCTTGCCGCGCAACCCGTCGTGCGAATGCCGCAGCGGCAGCGTGCTCTCCGGAGGACGCCGCAACTCCTCCGGCACGTTCATTCCCGCCATGCCCATCGCGGGCGTCGAACCCCCATCCACATCAACCAGCGCGCCCGTCACGTAGCTGGCCTCGTCTGACGCGAGGAACGCGAACACGTTGGCGATCTCTTCCGGGCTTCCGCGCCGCCCGAGCGGCACCGTCTGGTCAATCGTCCCCTGAATCTCGATGCTGAGCGGCCCGCCCGGCCCGCGCGTCCACGCCGTATCAATCGGCCCAGGACACACGCAGTTGGCGCGCACTCCGTAGTGGGCCTGCTCCACCGCGACACCCCTTGCAAACGCGTGCAAAAATCCCTTGCTCCCGCCGTAGGGCGTCATCATTGCCGACCCGCCGTTCCCTGCGCCCGACCCGGTGAAGAGAACCGTGCCGCGCGTTTTCTGCAAGTGCGGCAGCGCGAATTTCGTCATCAGGAACGCCGTGCGGATGTTGCACCGGATCGTGCGGTCGAAATCCTCGACGCGATATTGCTGCGTCTCCGCGTTGGCGATGAAGATGCCGGCGTTGTTCACCAGCACGTCGAGCTTGCCGAAACGCTTCACCGCCGCGTCCACGCACCCGCGCGCCGTGGCCTCATCCGACAGGTCGCCCAGAAAAACGCCCGCCTCGCCTCCGCACGCCGCAATCGTCTCCGCTACATCCTTCACCGGATCGCTCGGCAGCCCCGCCAGGAACACGCGCGCTCCCTCCCGCGCAAACTTGTGCGAAGTCGCCTCGCCGATCCCCGTCCCCGCGCCCGTGATGATCGCTACTTTGTCCTTCAGCCGCATGATTGCCTCCCATGTCCGTTGCCGTCGCCCATCTGCTGCGCCCCGATCATATGCCTAGCAAGCTATCGGGAGAAGCCCCGCAGAGTGATGCCACCGTCTTTCGTAATCTTGTAGCGGCCGCCTTTCGCGGTTTGTGCGTCCCGATGTCTTGTATCGGGAAGGCGGGCCCAACCGTCACAGAAGGGCAGGACTTGCCCGTGACTTTCATGGCGCTGCGCCCCGATCACATTCCCCGCGCCGCCCGGAGAAAAGCACACCCTCATCATGATGTCGTGCCGCTTGATTGCACTTCAGGGGGTCGGAGCTTTAGCTCCGACATATCGAGACGGCGCCCTGCGCCTACCGATGCGCAGCCTCCCTGCCCTGAGCTTGCCGAACGGGACCCGCAGCAAGTAGCCCCGGCTCCGTGTCGCCCAGGCGCCCGGCGAGCTTCCACTGGAAACACCTCGCCTTTACGTTGTCATCCCGAACCCAGCCGCGCCTCTTGCGAATGGGGGTGAGGGATCTGCTGTAGTTTCCCTGAGGCTGCGCCGTGCGAGGAGTGACGGATAGAACGAGTGGAAATCCCTCGGTTCCATGCCCGCGCGGTCGGCGCGCCACACGTTTGCTCGGTCCGCAATGGCTGGGCAAGCCAAAGAAGGAGACGATCAGCGACGGCAAATCGCAAGCGCCGTCGGCGCGTCCGAT
>OBLQ010000138.1_pt1 | contig 24976 bp, 10 predicted proteins | sample 1519881 | NCBI WGS metagenome assembly OBLQ01 (sample SAMN01911456, study PRJEB22533) | soil metagenome | biome: Soil | place: Malaysia | collected 2012-04-30 | depth DG_metagenome m | reverse complement strand
CATCACATTACTTTTGCTTGATACTCCGCTTCCTGTTCATACAGCAGTTAAGTTGGGAAGTTGCGCAGTTACCAGGCGTGAGTGCGGTTACTCTAGATGTCGTTGATCCATAGGGTTGTTCCCCTCTAGACCGGTTCGGCTGATTTGGTTCGTCACAATCAGATTGTCCGGCCATTTCGAATGAACCATCATCTCGATGGGAACACCATTGCAAGATCACATCTAGAGACCATAGTTTTGTAGCCCACGTTTACAACGTACCGTGCGTCAATCCAGGCTGTGAACCAGAAATGGGTCTCATAAGGGCGGCAGCCTGTCCTGACTCGACCGATACTTCCAGTGAAATTGTTGCTCAATCTTGACGGTGCGGAAACCAACGATGCGCATATCGTATGTGAACTTGCGCAATGCGTCGGGACACTGGTTGCGGAAGGACACCGGGTCATGATGGTGCACGATCATTCTGAAAGCTGGGTTTCTTCTGCCCTTGAAGGCGCCGCGAACGGCGCGCAACCGGTGAAGCCCGCCGGCCTCGCCGCCGCTGCGTCTGTGCAGACCAATAAGCGGCTGGTTTCAGCACTCAACATGGCGCATGTACCGGCCTTTGGTTTCTGCGGCTTTGAAGGCAATCTGGTGCAGTTGCGATGCAAAGGTGGAAGATCGGACAGAACCGCGGATGTGGTCGCGGTAAAGGCGTTCTGGCTGGACGTGATCACCGAAAAGGGCGGCGTTCCCGTGATCGCGAATGTCGGATGTGGCCCGGATGGAGTCTGGACAACACTGGATTCCGACCAGCTGGCCATCCGGTGTGCTCTTGCCTGGGACGCCGATCTCCTGATCTTCCTGGTTGAAAAGGAGGGCGTGCGGGACCGCGACGGAGTCGTGATGCGATGGGTGGACTCGGGAAACGTCGGCCAGATTGACAGAAATTCTCTAAGCGCAAGCATGACGGCCAAATTAAACGGCTGCCATGAAGCGCTTGCAGGCGGCGTCCGTCGTGTCCGCATCTACCCGTCTTCGCGCATCGACTCCTTGCCTGACTTCTACTTTAAACGCATCGATTACGGCACGGAAGTTACAACCACAACTTCGCAAGATATCTATCTTCGGTGAATTGCAGAAACATTACGAAGATCGTTTGTCATTTAACTTTACCAAGGAGGAACCATGGGAAGCGATGAAAGAGAAGACACTACCGTTTACAAAGTTGTCATAAACCATGAAGAGCAGTATTCGATCTGGCCCGCCCACCGCGACAATCCGCTGGGATGGCGCGATGAAGGCAAGACCGGCCTGAAGGCGGAGTGCCTGGCTCATATCGGTGAAGTGTGGACGGACATGCGCCCGCTCAGCCTGCGAAAAAAGATGGAGGAAGCCGGCCGGCTGGAGCAGGCCCAAACCAAATAAAACCGCTGCGCCAGCGCCAGCGGTCAGAATCACAAATGAGAATCGGGATTTGATTATGTTTCACCAGGAGCTCGAGTATTGGTTTGCAGTGCAGGTTGTACCCCGCCATGAAAACAAAGTTGCTTCCCTTTTGGACTATAAAGGCTATCAACGATTTGTTCCAACTTACCGGTCTTCCCGCCAATGGTGTGATAGGAAAAAGGTCCTTGAACTACCTCTTTTCCCCGGCTATGTATTCTGCCGCATTGTTCATGGCATTGCGGCTGGCCTGGTACTCACAACTCCCGGAGTAATACGGGTTGTGGGCTTCGGCGGAAAACCGTATCCGATTCCTGACCATGAAATTGATGCGATCCAGCGCGTCGCCCTCTCTTCCGACGCCGTTCCTGTTCCTTATCTCAAAGTAGGTCGCAGGGTGCAGATCAGCAATGGTCCGCTTTCAGGCGTTACGGGGATTTTGACCCAGGTGAAAAATCATCACAGGCTGGTGGTTTCCGTGGATTTGATCATGAACTCGGTCTCCATTGATGTGGATCTGCTTGATGTGCGGCCTGTGAACGAAGGTGCAGCTTAGGTTCACGATGGAAGTTCGGTGGCAATGGATGAAGCAGGAGCCGCACGAACACCCATGGAGCAGCTACGAAGCAGGGCGGGACTACGGCTTGCTTTCTATCAACGCTGAAAGTATTCGTTAGCGGGGACTTTGGGTTCCTGGCCTGGATCAGAACCACTCAATCAGGCTGCTAAACCTATCGTCAGTGCTGTCCAACCATGAGGCAACCATCTTTCATCCAGACCGCGCTGCTTTTGGATCGCCGCAGGTCCAATCAGGTTGTCACATTTCGTCCCAGCCCCAAGGAGGAGAGGCGGCGTCGCCATTCACTGGTGTTTTGACCTGTGCACCACGGCGGCCCGTCTCCACATAAATCAATGCGCGAAGGTGTTCTGTCAATTATCGGCCATACCCCGGTTGTGGAATTCACGCGGGTGTTCAAGCATCTTCCTATTCGTTTTTACGGAAAGCTAGAGCAGTGCAACCCGGGTGGAAGCACCAAGGACCGGCCGGCGTTGAATATTATCGAGTGCGGTTTGGCGAGCGGCAGAATCGGGCCAAACACGCTCATCGTCGAATCCAGTTCAGGAAATCTGGGAATCGGCCTTGCCCAGGTTTGCAAATACTACAAACTACGTTTCATCTGCGTGGTGGACCCGAAGACCACCGAGCAGAACATCATGATGCTTCGGGCCTACAACGCCGAAGTTGAAGTGGTCCGCGAGCCCGACGCAGCCACTGGCGAATATCTTCCCGCGCGGATTCGGCGCATCAAAGAGCTGCTGCGGATCCATCCCGGCAGCTATTGGCCCAATCAATATGCCAGCGAATATAACTCCCAGGCCCATCACCAGACCATGCATGAGATCTGCACGACGCTGAACGGCAACCTGGACTACCTGTTTTGCGCCACGAGCACGTGCGGCACGTTGCGTGGATGTTCTGAGTACCGCAGCCGGCATGGGCTCAAAACCAAGATCGTGGCCGTGGATGCGGTCGGCAGCGTGATCTTTGGCGGCAGGCGGGGCAAACGGCTTATTCCCGGTCATGGCGCCGCGTTGGTTCCAGCGCTTTACCATGACGGCCTGGCGGATGATTTTGTCCATGTTACGGACCTGGAATGCGTGGTCGGATGCCAGCGGCTGGTCCAGGAAGAGGCGCTTCTGGCCGGCGGATCATCCGGAGCCATTATTTCCGCGGTGGAACGCTATTCTTACCGGCTGCCGCGTGGCGCCGTCTGCGTGGCCGTTCTTCCCGACCGCGGCGAACGTTACTTGAACACCATCTTCAACCCGCAATGGGTGCATGAACATTTTGGAGATGTCTCACACTTCTGGAAAAACACCGAAGAGGAATACGCGTGCGCGACCAAGACCTTCTAGTCTTAAGCGGAAATGCGGTACTTGAGTTGCTGGCGGGACAGGAATTCGCTGTCCTGGACGCCGTCAGCAACGCCTATCGTCTTCATGGCAAAGGCGAGACTTCACTGCCGCACTCCACGTTCCTGAACTTTCCCGATGACCCGGCCAACAGGATCATTGCCTTGCCGGCGTATCTTGGCGGCGAGGTCGACACGGCAGGCGTCAAGTGGATCGCCTCCTTTCCGGCCAATGTGCAGGATGGTTTGGACCGCGCTTCCGCGGTCATGATTCTGAACTCGGCCACCAGTGGGCGGCCCAAGGCCATTCTGGAAAGTTCGATCATCAGCGCACGGCGGACAGCCGCCAGCGCCGCCTTGGCGGCACAGTTGTTCGGTTGCAAAAAAACAACCGTAGCGGGCCTGGTAGGATGCGGGCTGATCAATTTTGAGATCGTGCGCTTTTTGCTGAAGACATGCCCGGAGATCCGAAAGCTGCTGCTGTTCGATTTGAATCCGAAGTCGGCCTTGTTTTTCAAGAATCTGTGCTTGGAGACTTTTCCCACCCTGCAGACTGAAGTGGTCAGCGATTGCAACGCGATCTTTGAAAACGCACCGTTGATCTCGTTTGCCACCACTGCAAGAAAGCCTCACGTGCAGAGTTTGAAAATGTGCCCGCCAGGGACCGTAGTACTGCACGTCTCGCTTCGCGATCTCATGCCGGAAGTAATTCTCGCAAGCGACAATGTGGTGGATGACATTGACCACGTTTGCCGCTCCCAGACCTCGGTTCATCTGACCGAACAGCAAGAGGGAAACCGCAAGTTCATTCGCTGCCATCTGGCCGACATTCTGAACGGCACGGCCGCGCCGCGGGTTGACGAAAAGGGCGTGGTCGTTTTCAACCCGTTTGGTCTGGGCATTCTGGACATCGCCGTGGCGGAACTGGTGCTGAGCCGGGCGCAGGAGAAAGGCTGCGGTTCAGTCATACGCTCGTTTCTGCCTGATCCCTGGCGGCAGTCATGCCGTGTCGCCGCTGTGTGATCGTTTCTTCCGTCAGTCTTCGCATCGAATAAATTTCAGCAGCAGCTCAGCCCTCGGCAAACCGGTTCTCTTCCGGAAGCCCAGAATTCATTTCAAAAGGATAGTTACAGGATGAAGCACTTTTTCAGGCTCACGTCGTTTCTACTCGAATTACTGCGTGGCCAGCAGAGATTTGCTCGCCTGGGCCTCGCGTTTACGGTGGCCATCAGCATTATCAGCGGCGCCAGCGCGGCCATCCTGTTCAGCGTGATCAACACCTGGCTGGGCGGAAAGCATGACGGCCGCTTGTGGCTCGTCTTTGTCGCCCTGCTTCTGGTCCGGTCAGGGCTCAGGCTGGTGTCGCAATATATGATCGTTCGGCTGACGCAGACGGCGCTTTTGCAACTGCGGCTGTGGCTTTGCCGACAGATCCTGTCTACGCCGTTGCGACGGCTGGAAGAGCTCGGCTCTCCCCGGCTGATGGCCGGGTTGACGGCGGACGTGGGCCAGGTCAGCCAGGCGCTGGTGACCCTGCCCAACGCGTTTGTCAACATCACAATGCTGGTGGGCTTCGTGGGATATCTGGGCTGGCTCTCTCCCCTGCAATTGCTGCAGACCTTCGCCGTCGCCGTCATTGGAATCATCACGTTCAGGATGCCCCTGCGCCTGGCCATGCAACAGCAGACGCGCGCTCGCGAGATGTACGACCAGCTTGCCAAGTATTTCCGCGCGCTGATCGACGGCGCAAAAGAATTGAAGATGCACTCGGACCGGCGCAAGGACTTCATCACCGGTCTGGACTCGGCGGCGCGCTCACAACAGCGTGAGGTGCGCGCGGCTGACATGGTGCTGGTTGGCCTCTCGTCATGGGCGGAGGCGCTGTTTTTTATCGCCGTGGCGCTGGTCCTGTTCGTCAGTCCTTTGTATCAGGTCAACAGTCAAACCGTGCTGATCGGTTGCGTGGTAACCATCCTGATGCTCAGAGGACCGGTGGAAGGCTTGATCAATCTCTTGCCCACGCTCAGCCAGGGAACAGTCTCCATCAATAAGTTGCGCGATCTTTCGAGTTCGGTGGCGGCCACTGCCGTCGAGGGTGACGGGACGCTCCTACCGGCAACGAAAGCTCCTTTCTCCAAGCTGGAGGTGATAGGCATCGCCCATCAATATCGCGGGGAGAGCGATCTGGAAAGCTTCACGCTTGGTCCGGCCGATTTTACGATCAACTCCGGAGAGCTGGTTTTCATCATCGGCGGCAATGGAAGTGGGAAGACCACGCTGGCCAAGATTCTGGCTGGACTCTACGCTCCGGAAAAAGGCGAAATCTGCCTGGACGGCACTCCCGTCACCGACCAGAACCGCGATTGGTACCGGCAGAACTTCACTGCGGTTTTTTCTGACTTCTTCCTGTTTGAGAACCTGTTTGGTCTGGAAGCAGCGGGAGAAACACCGCAGGCGGAGGAATATCTCCGCAAGCTTGCGCTGGCGGAAAAGGTCAAGGTGAAGAACGGTATTTTTTCCACCGTCGACCTGTCCCAAGGCCAGCGAAAGCGGCTGGCCCTGTTCATCGCATACCTGGAGAACCGGCCCGTTTATATTTTTGACGAATGGGCCGCGGATCAGGACCCGCGCTTTAAGGAAGTCTTCTATCGTTCTCTGCTGCCGGGGCTGAGGGCAAGCGGCAAGACCGTGATCGTCATCACGCATGACGATTCCTACTACAACATGGCCGACCGCATCATCAAGCTGGCGGCCGGCAAGGTCGAGTTCGACGGAAATCTGCGCGATTATGTGAGCCTGGTGGAAGCGGCCAATTCCGAAGAGCCGGAGGCATATCAGATCGCGCGAAGCGTCCGGTAGCAATGGACCAGGCAGGCTCACGTCCTTCTGAAAACCAGGTTCGGATGCATTGGAAATGAACGTGTCAATCACATCCCCGGACATCTGCATCCACGAACTCTTCGAAGCCAACGTGCGCGAGGCCCCAGACAAGGTCGCCGTCATCTCCGCCGGGGAAGAGTTAACATACCGGCAACTGAATTGCCGGGCCAACCGGTTGGCCCGCTATCTCTTAAGGCGCGGGATTGGTTTGGAATCACCTGTGGGCGTCTGCGTGGAACGCTCCTGCAATTTGATCGTGGCGCTGCTTGCCATCCTGAAAACCGGCGGTGTGTATGTTCCACTGGACCCGCTGTACCCGCTCCAACGTCTCAATTACATTCTGGACGACGCACAAGTTGGCCTTGTTCTGGTACAGAAGGGCTCGCCCGAAGAGATTGATTGCGGCAAACGGCACAGCTTGTACCTGGATCGCAATGATGAAGAGATCAGCCGTGAAAGCAGTGACAATCCCGGTTTGCCGGTATCTCCGCTGAATCTTGCGTACGTCATCTACACCTCGGGTTCGAGCGGCATGCCCAAGGGCGTTATGATTCAGCATTCCGGCATCGTCAATATTGTCAGGGAACAGGCCCGGATTATCGGGGCCAACCCGGCCGACCATGTTCTGCAGTTCTCATCGCAAAGTTTTGACGCGTCTGTTTTTGAAATCATCCTGGCGCTGGGAACCGGGGCCACTCTGTATCTTTCCGCCAGAGAAAAACTGCTGTTGGGAAGCGAGTTGGCTGAATTGCTGCGCGAGCGGAGCATCAGTATCGCAACCCTTCCGCCATCCGTTTTGCTGACCATGCCTGTGACTGATTTGCCCAATCTACGGACCATTTTGGTGGCAGGCGAAGAGTGTCCGGCGGAGTTGGCGAGGCAATGGAGCAATGGCCGGGCTTTTCTCAACCTCTATGGACCTACCGAGGCAACGATCTGGGCCACGGCTGCCCAATACGCGCCTTAATTCGTTTTGAGCATTCATCCACAGAATTCAGCGGGACCAATGCCGGCTCGGGCTGCCGGTGAACGCCCTGGTACCGCGGAACCAGCAAAAGGGAGTTCGAGGTAATTTTCATGGGCCAAAAACCCAAACGTGCCACGCAACGCGAGTTGCAGCAAGACGCGAATGCGGCGCCGCGCCTGATGGCCGCGGAGCGCGTCCGGATCGTCGCGCAATGGGGTCAGGCGAAAACGGAATATCCGCGTGAGCTCGGAATCGCCGCGCTGTTTGAAGAGCAGGTGAAACTGTACGGGCCATCCACAGCAGTGGCATGCGCGGATGACCGGCTCAGCTATGAAGAGCTGAATCGGCGCGCCAACCAGTTGGCCCACTATTTGCGCGGGCTGGGGCTTCGCCCGGAAGAGGTAGTCGGCGTCTGCCTGGAACGCTCTTCGTGGATGCTTGTGGGTTTGCTGGGAATTCTGAAGGCCGGAGGCGCCTATCTGCCTCTCGATCCTTCATATCCCCGCGAGCGGTTGGAGTTCATGTTGAAAGACGGAGGCGCCCGTCTGCTGCTGGCGCACGAATGCCTTGCCGGAACTTTGCCGCGCCACGAGGGACTGACAGTCGTGACGCTGGATACGGACTGGAAGAAAATCGCGCGTCAAAGTGAAAGCGATCCCGCCTTGCGCGCCCACGGCGGCAATCTCGCTTACGTGATGTATACCTCGGGCTCCACGGGCCGGCCCAAGGCGGTCATGGTGGAGCAGCGCGGGATAACACGGCTGGTAAAGAACACCAACTACATGCAAATTGTTCCCGGCGATGTTTTTTCGCAACTGTCGCCCATCTCTTTTGACGCCTCTGTTTTGGAAATTTTTGGCGCATTGCTGAATGGGGCTTCTCTGGCGATCATCGAGAGGGAAACTTCGCTGGATGCCTGGAAGTTGGGCCATGCATTCCGTGATAAGAAGGTGAACGTCGCCTTCCTTACCACCGCTCTTTTCAACCAGATTGCAAAGGAAGCGCCGGGAAGCTTTGAAAATCTTCGTTACGTAATGTTCGGCGGCGAAGCTGCCGATCCACGCTCCGCCCGTGAAGTGCTTGCGGCTGCAAAACCGCGGCAGCTGTTGAATTTGTACGGCCCCACCGAGACGACCGTGCTGGTCACCTGGTTTCACGTGGACAAAGTGGAACAGGAGGTGGCTTCCCTACCCATCGGCGCACCCGTTGCAAATACCGAAGTTTATATTCTCGACGAGTCCGCGCAGCCTGTTCCCGTGCAGGTCGCAGGAGAAATTTATGCCGGGGGTGACGGGCTGGCGCGCGGCTATCTGAACCGTCCTGACCTGACGGCGGCCAGCTTCGTGCCCGATGCGGTCAGCGGAAAACCCGGAGCGCGGCTCTACCGGACCGGAGATCGAGGAAAATGGCGGGCCGATGGCAATATCGAATTTGCGGGCCGCGTCGACAATCAGGTCAAGGTCCGCGGGTTCCGCATCGAGCTGGGAGAAATCGAGGCCGTATTGAACCTGCATCCGGCGGTCTTCCAGGTGGTGGTAACGGCGCATAAAAACCCTGCCGGAGCGCTGCGCCTGGTTGCTTTTGCCGTGCTCCATAGAGACCACGTGGCCGGTGAGCCTGATCTGCGCGGTTATCTTGACGCCCGGCTGCCGCAGCACATGATCCCGTCACAATTCGTGTTCATTGACCAATTGCCTCTCACGGCCGAAGGAAAAATCGATCGGTCCGCGTTGAAGCCGTCAGAGGTCGACAAGCCGGTTTACGCGCAAACCAGAATAGAAAAGGCCCTCGCTGACGCCTGCTCCACCGTGCTGGCTCTGCCCCATGTGCCATTGAACGCCACTTTCCTGGAGCTGGGCGGAAGCTCGTTAAATGCCACGCAGGTCAGCGCTGCCGTTTGCGATGCCATCTCCGTCAAATTTCCCTTGCAAGAACTGCTGGGCGGAAAGCCCCTGCTTGAGATCGCATGGGAGCTTGAAAAGTATCCGAATCAGCCGTCTACCCGGCCCGCAGATTTCAGAAACCGGCGCAAAGGAACTTCGACTTTGCCGGCCTCCTATTCGCAGGAGCGTGTCTGGTTCATTCATTCAATGGCGCCTTCCAATCTGGCATATCACTTCATCGCCCGATTGACCTTCACCGGAGAGCTGGACCGGGACGCATTGTCGCAGTCGCTGACCAGGATCCTGGAGCGCCATGAGATCTATCGCACAACGCTTGCGGAAGTTGACGGCGTACTGGTCCAGCAAATCCACGAGCCGTGGCAGGTCCGGCTGGATGTTGCCGCCGCGGAGGACGCCGCCCACGCGGAAACAATTTTCCAGCAGGAATGCCGGCAACCTTTCGATCTTTCACGTTTGCCGCTGGCAAGATGGAAGCTGGTCCGCCTGGCGCCGCAAAAGCACGTGCTGCTGATCGTGGAACAGCATGTGGTGCATGATGGCTGGTCTTTCAATGTTTTCCTGCGGGAGCTCACCGAACTATACCGGAGTTTCGCCGAGGGCGGCGTACCGCAAATCGATCCAGAGCCCCTCCAGTTTGCCGATTTTGCGCGCTGGCAAAGGGACTGGATGGAGAGTCGAGAGGCGCAGGAGCAGATCGAGTACTGGAAGAAGGCTCTGACCGGGGTCTCGCCCTTGCTCCAGCTACCTTATGACCATTCCCGGCCGGCCGTGCAAACTTATAGCGGCGCAGCGCCACGGCTGCAGATTGAAGCCTCCCTCGAACAGGAGCTGCTCTCTGCCGCGGGTGAATGCAAAGTCACGCTGTTCATGTTGTTTGCCGCCGCATTTCAGGTCCTGCTGTCCAAATACAGCGGGCAGGAGAGCTTCTGTATCGCCACCGGAATCGCCAACCGGCGCTGGTCGGAAACGAGAAACCTGATCGGCATGCTGGTCAACAATCTTCTCCTGCCGACGCGCATCTCCGGCGGGCAATCGTTGGGCGAGGTGATTGAGAACGTCAGAAAAACCACCCTGGAAGCGTATGCGCACCAGGACGTTCCTTTCGACAAAATAGTCCATGCCATCCATCCCGCGCGCGACGCCAGCTACAACCCGATTTCCCAGGTCATGCTGAGCTTCCATGATTCCCCCATGGAATGCGTGCGCCTGGCGAACGTTGATCTGGATATTGAGATCGGAATCAGCAATGGCGCGGCAAAATTTGATCTGAACATCATCGTTATCGCGCCGCAAAACCAGACCCTCTCTCCGCGAAAGAAAACCGGCTACAGCATTCTGTGGGAATACAACGCCGACCTGTTCGACGCGGAGACTATGTCCCGTATGATGGACCACTATCTACATCTGTTGCGGCAGACGGCCTGTAACCGCAACCGGAAAGTCGCGGACGTGGGACTTCTGAGCCAGAAGGAGCGGCAGCAGATTCTGCGCGAATGGAACGACACAGGCTCAGGATATCCCAGCGGCAAGTGCGTGCACGAATTGTTCGAAGAGCAGGCCCAGAGGACGCCAACCGCGGTGGCTGTCTCCTGCGAAGGACAGGACCTCAGTTATCTGGAGTTGAACCGGCGGGCCAACCAACTGGCCCATTATCTGCGCGACCTCGGCATGCAACCGGACGCGCTGGTGGCCATCTGCATGGAACGCGGTATGGAGATGATCGTGGCGGTGCTGGCGGTGTTGAAGGCCGGGGGCGCCTATGTGCCTCTCGACCCGGCTTATCCCACGGAGCGCCTGCGGTTCATGATGCAGGACAGCAAGCCCACGGCGTTGCTCACGCAAGCGCACCTGCGACAGCTGTTCGAAGGCATCGACTCATCCCTGCCGGTGCTCGATCTTGCCGCCGATGCTCCAGCTTGGAACAGGCAGCTGGAAAGCAACCCTGACCACAACAGCATCGGACTCACTTCCGGAAACCTCGCTTATGTGATCTATACCTCGGGCTCGACCGGCAGGCCCAAAGGTGTTCTGGTCGAACACCGCAATGTTACGCGCTTGTTCAGCGCTACCGCCGCGTGGTTCCACTTCAACGCCCAGGACGTGTGGAGCTTCTTCCATTCCTACTCGTTCGATTTTTCCGTGTGGGAGATCTGGGGCGCGCTGCTGTATGGAGGCCGCCTCGTGGTTGTTCCCAGGGAAGTGGCGCGTTCACCCCAGGATTTTTACAGGTTGGTCTGCCGGGAAGCGATCACCGTCCTGAATCAGACGCCAAGCGCCTTTCGGCAGCTTATTGCAGCACAGGCCGCGAGCGGGGAAACGCACTGTTTGCGCCACGTGATTTTTGGCGGAGAGGCCCTGGAAACGGCCAGCCTCATGCCTTGGTATGAGCAGAACGAAGGCGCGGGGACGCGGTTGATCAACATGTACGGAATTACCGAGACTACCGTGCATGTGACCTATCGGCCGCTTACTTCGGCCGATGCGGAAGAGAAGGGTCGCAACAGTCCGATTGGCCGCCGCATTCCCGATCTGCGCACCTATGTTCTGGACGCTCACGGCGAACCTGTCCCGGTAGGAGTGAGCGGGGAGCTGTATGTCGGAGGAGGAGGCGTGGCGCGAGGTTATCTCCACCGGCCCGCACTGACGGCGGAGCGTTTTGTGCCTGATCCCTTCAGCGATGAACCCGGCGCCAGGCTCTATCGCACCGGCGACCGCGTTCGCTTCCGTCCCGACTCCAACCTCGAGTTTCTCGGCCGCAATGACGATCAGGTCAAGATCCGCGGCTTCCGCATTGAACTGGGAGAGGTGGAAACCGCTCTCCAGGCCCATCCCCAGGTCAGCGCTGCCGTCGTGCTGTTGCGCGAAGACCAGCCCGGCGACAAGCGGCTGGTGGCTTACGTCACTCTCAAAGCCGGATCGGACGCACTGCGCGGCGATCATCTGCGGGAGCATCTGGAGCACTCGCTTCCCGCCTACATGGTTCCTGCCCGCCTGGTGGTCCTGCCGGAGCTGCCGCTGAACGCCAACGGCAAGATCAACCGCCAGGCCCTGCCGGCGCCGGACTGGAGACGCGAAGAGGAAGACGGCCCGCGGCAGGGACCGCGGAACCGGATCGAGGAGGCGCTGGTGGAAATCTGGGCGGAGGTGCTCGACATCGATCCGCAACAGATCAGCATCACTGACAACTTTTTCTCTCTCGGCGGCCATTCCCTGCAGGCAAGCCAGGTCAGTACAAGGATCCAGGCAATGCGCAACTACAAACTTCCGCTGCGCTGGCTCTTTGAAACGCCTACCATTGCTGAACTCGCCCAACGTTTGGCGGAAGCCATTGCCTCCGGGCCGGAATTCCCGCTGCCCGCAATTGAACCACTCCGCGACGGCCGGCCGGTACCCTGTTCGTATGCACAGGAAGGGCTCTGGTTTCTGCATCAGCTCGAACCGGAAAATGCCGTTTACAACGTCTCAGTAAACATTCTTCTGCGCGGGGACCTGGACGTTGCAGTTCTCACGCGCGCTCTGCGGCAGGTGGTGGAGCGCCATGAGGTGTTGCGCACTTCATTGCAGATGCGGGACGGACAGTTGGTCCAGGAAGTTTCAGGCCCTGCCTTGCCGGCAGTGCCGCTGCTTGACCTGAACGGATTTACGGCTGATACACGACGCGCAGCTCTGGAAGGCCTGATGCTGGAGGAGGCACAGCGGCAGTTTGACCTTTCCCGGGACCATCTGCTGCGCGCTCAGCTCGTCAGGGTTGAGGAGCGCACCCATGCGCTTCTTCTCACTTTTCACCATTCTGTTTTTGACGGCTGGTCGGCCAGCGTTCTGGCGCGGGAAATTTCCGCCATCTACACCGCACTCCAGCGGGGCCAGGAAGCTTCATTGCCGCCGCTGCGGTATCAATACAGAGATTTTGCGCTCATGGAGCGCGAGGTGCTGCGCGGTGCGCTGATGGACAAAATGCGGCAATACTGGTCAAGCCGCCTTGAAAACGCGCCTCAGGTCCTCGATCTGCCCACGGACTATCCCCGTCCGAAAAAACATCGCTTTGCCGGAAGCATCTATCGTGCGGTTCTGCCTGCCGGAGTGCGGGAGGCGCTCCAGTCCATGAGTGCGCGGGAAGGCAGCACTCTTTTCCCCGCGTTACTGGCCGCGTATCGCGTGCTGTTGGCGCGCTACTCCGGACAAAAAGATATTTTGATCGGTGTGCCGGTGGCCAACCGATGGTCCAGGCACTTTGAGGATCTGATCGGTTTTTTCGCCAACACGCTTCCCTTCCGCACGGAACTTGCCGGCAACCTCAGCTTCCGCAAGCTGGTCAAGGCTGAAACCGAAACCATGCTGGAAGCGATGGCCCACTGTTATCTGCCGTTTGGACGCCTGGTTGAAATGCTCCAACTGGAGCGGAACATCGGCTTCAATCCCGGAGTACAAGTGATGTTCGTGATGCAGAATGGAGTGGATCTCACGCTCCAGATCCCCGGGATTGTCAGCGAGCGCCTGCCAGTAAATACCAACAGCGCGAAACTTGACATTACGCTCGCGATGGAAAACCGCGACGACGGCCTGGCCATGCTGTGGGAGTACAGCAGCGAGCTCTTCCATCCAGACACCATCGCTCGAATGGCCCGGCATTTCGGCGTATTGCTCGAAGACGCCCTGGCGCGTCCGGACGCTCCCGTAGATACCCTTGAGATTCTGACCCAGGCAGAACGGCGGCAACTTACGGAATGGAATCACACGCAGGAAGCGTATCGAATCCGCCATCAGGCAGAAATTCAAGCAGAGGACGATTCCAAGCCAGACCCGGCTAAAACCGGCGGCAGCTTTCCCATCGGCCGCCCCATCGCCAATACGCAGACATATATCTTGGACGCCGATCTGAACCCGCGGCCGGCCGGCCTTCCGGGAGAATTGTATCTGGGCGGCTTGGGGCTGGCGCGCGGATATCTTGGCCGTCCAGCTTTAACGGCGGAGCGTTTTCTGCCCAATCCTTTCAGCGCCGATGGAGCACGCCTGTACCGTACAGGAGACCGCGCGTGCTATCGCCCTGACGGTGCGCTCGAATTTCTGGGCAGGATCGATAGCCAGATCAAGATGGGCGGCTTCCGCATTGAACCTGGAGAGATTGAAGCGGTCCTGCTCAAGCATGGTTCCGTTTCCACTGCCGTTGTGCTGCCGTGGCAAGGCCCCGCCGGTACCCGGCATCTTGTGGCTTATGTCGTCGCCCAGGCTGGTCTTCGGCTGCCCCAGGAAGCTTTGCGCGAGCATGTTTCTTCAGAGCTTCCCGCATATATGCGGCCGCACATATTTGTATTGCTTGATTCCATGCCGCTCACGCCAAATGGAAAAGTGGACCGCAAGGCCCTTCCAGCGCCGGATTCGGTTGCGCCATCCGCAACCGGGTCGTCCATCTCTCCCAATAATGCTTTAGAGGTTCGGATCAGGCAAATCTGGCAAACACTTCTGCCGGTTAAAGAGCCTGGAATGGAAGACAACTTCTTCGATCTCGGGGGATATTCCCTGCTCGCCTTCCAGGTCTTTGATCACCTGAAAGGCAGTTTTCCGGCTTTGACCATGACGGACATATTCACCTATCCGACGATCCGCTCGCTTGCGCGGCACTTGGACCAGGGCGACAAAGAAACCGCGGCTACGGACCAGGGACAAAGCCGGGGTCGGCTGCGCAAACGCCTGAAGGAAGCGCGGCCGCGCACGCTCGCGGCAGCAGCCGCGGTCCACTCGGCAGTTCCCCAGGACAAATAATCTGATGACCCGCACCCCTCAGTTTCCGCCCGGGACCATCGCCGTGATCGGCATGGCGGGACGGTTTCCAGGATCGAAGAACACGGACGAGTACTGGCACAACCTGCAGGCGGGGCGGGAAATGATTTCACAATTCAGCGAACAGGAGTTGCTCTCCGGTGGAATACCTCTTTCCGTGTTGCAAGACCCCGACTACGTGCGCGCCCGTGGAGTGCTGGACGGAATTGAACTCTTTGATGCGGAGTTTTTCCGCTTGACTGATACTGAAGCGGCCATCATGGCGCCTGAACACCGGCTCCTTCTGGAGTGCGCATGGGAGGCCCTGGAAAGCGCAGGTCAGCCCTTCGCCGGACAAAGGGTCGGCGTTTTCGCCGGCACGGGCTTCAACAGCTACTTCCATCGGAACGTTCTTCCAGGCCGCGGCCTGGCGCGAGGAGCGCACCTGGCCCAGATTCTGCTCGCGAACGAAAAAGACCACGCGGCGACCCGCATCGCTTACAAGCTGGACCTGCGCGGACCATGCGTCTCGGTGCAGACTGCATGTTCGACCTCGCTGGTCGCCATCCATCTGGCATGCCAGAGCCTGTCCAACGGCGAGTGCGATATGGCGCTGGCCGGAGGAGCCACAATCACCGTGCCGCAGAAATGCGGCTATCAGTACCAGGATGGCGGGATCATGTCTCCTGACGGCCACTGCCGCGCGTTTGACGCCAAATCTCGCGGCTCCGTCTCAGGAAACGGCGCGGCCCTGGTGTTGCTGAAGCGTGCTGAAGAAGCCTTTGCTGATCGCGACCCAATTCACGCGCTGGTTCTTGGCACCGCGATGAACAACGATGGAGCGGACAAAGTCGGCTATACCGCCCCGAGCGTCAGCGGACAGGCCGCGGTGATCGCCGAGGCCCTGGCCGTTGCGGACGTCGATCCCGGCACGATCGGCTACATCGAAACGCACGGGACCGGCACGGCCCTCGGTGATCCGGTTGAGATCAAGGCCCTGGCGCAAAGCTACAAGACCTCCAAAAGCAAGTGGACGTGCGCTATCGGATCGGTGAAAAGCTCCATCGGTCACCTGGATACGGCCGCCGGAGCCGCTGGATTTATCAAGGCTGTGATGGCCCTGAAGTACGGCGCTCTCCCGGCCAGCCTGCATTTTGAAACGCCAAATCCGGAAATCGGATTTGCCGGCACTCCTTTCTTTGTGAATCGAGAGCTTCGTCCCTGGCGCGCGAACGGAGGACCGCGGCGCGCGGCGGTAAGTTCATTCGGAATCGGCGGCACCAATGCGCATGTCATTTTGGAGCAGCCACCTGCCGCGCAGCTGGCGGCAAGCCGCCGTCCTCATCAGTTACTGGTGCTATCGGCCAAAAATGAGCACTCGCTGAACGACGCCAGAAAAAACCTGGGCCGGTTTTTCGAAAAGAACCAGGATGGCTCCCTGGCCGATGTTGCTTATACGCTTCAAACCGGGCGCAGAGCGTTTCCTTATCGCAGCGCTCTGGTATGCGCCGACTCATCCAGCGCCACAAGCGCGTTGCTCTCGTCATCAGTCCAGGCTTGCGATCCGGTTGTTGAAACGCGGATGCCATCAGTCGTTTTCCTGTTCCCTGGCCAGGGCGCGCAGTACGTGGATATGGGACGCCAGCTCTACGAAACAGAAGAAACTTTTCGCAGTTGCGTGGACCATTGCGCAGACATTCTTAAAGACCAGCTGAAGCTTGATTTGCGTTCCATCCTTTATCCCGAGCCGGCGCAAAGGGAGGAAGCCGCTCGGCAACTCGATCAGACCCGGATCACCCAGCCCGCACTCTTTTTGATTGAATACGCGCTGGCGCAGCTGTGGGCTGAATGGGGCGTGCGGCCTCGCGCCATGATCGGGCACAGCATTGGAGAGTATGTTGCCGCCTGCATTGCCGGCGTCTTTTCCCTGGAAGACGCGCTCATGCTTGTGGCGCAACGCGGACAGTTGATGCAGGAAATGGCTCCCGGCGCCATGCTGTCGGTATCTCTTGGCGCGGAAGAACTCAGCGCTTTGATGACAGATGATCTTTCCCTGGCGGCGGACAACGGGCCTCATTCTTCTGTGCTGTCCGGCGCCATCGAATCCATCGCCGCGATGGAATCAAAACTCAAAGCGAAAGATGTGCGGTTTCGCCGGCTACGCACATCGCACGCCTTCCATTCGAGCACCGCGGACCCGATCCTCGGCATATTCACCGACCAGGTAAGCAAGGTCAGACGCCGGCCACCCCAAATCCCGTACCTGTCAAACCTGACCGGGACGTGGATTCAGCCCGACCAGGCCTCCAGCGCTGAATCTTGGGCCAGACATCTCCGGCATACAGTCCGTTTTCGGGAATCGCTGAATCAACTTCAGGAAATTCCGAACGTGCTGTTCCTGGAAGTTGGTCCAGGACAAAGCCTGGGGGTCCTGGTCGCGCAATGTCCGCTTGCTCCTGTCGACATCAAGGCCTCAATGCGGGCAGCGAAGGAGCCGATTGCGGATACATGGAAGCTGATGAGCACTTTGGGCGCTCTGTGGACCGCGGGAGTGCCGATCCAGTGGAGCGACTATTGGAAACATGAGAGCCGAAATCGCGTTCCGTTGCCGACTTACGCCTTTCAACGCAAACGCCATTGGATGGAACCGGCCCAAGAGGAGCAGGGGCCCGCGCCCGCGACGCGGCCCGGCCTGCAGGGAACCATGGAGCAGCAGCTTGCGACGATGATGCAGCAGCTTCAATCCATCGCGCAAGCAGGACGGCAAACCGCCGGTGAGAAGTCGCCTTTGCTCCCGGTGCAGAAATGGTTCTTCGAGCAACCTCCGGCCGAGCCGCATCACTTCAACCATTGGATCGCGGTCGAACTTCGTGAACGGCTGGAGATTGGGCAACTGCGCGCCGCCGTCAAGGCGCTGGTCAACACCCACGATGCATTGCGAACGCACTACTCGAAACAGGCCTCCGTATGGCAGGCCATCATCATGCCTGATTCAGATGCCGCCGCGACGGTGGAGTATGTCACCGTGCCCGCATTGGATGCGTGGGAAACAACCTTCAGGCAAGCCCGGGAACAGGCAAACAAAAGACTTGATATCAGCAGCGGGCCATTGCTGCGGATCATCCTGTTCGACGCCGGTCCGCAGACGAATCAGCGGCTGTTGATCGTCTGCCATCACCTGCTGGTCGATCTTTTTTCCTGGTCCATCATCATGCGGGATTTGGAAGCCGCGTGTCAGCAGGCACGGCAAAGCAGCCACATTGCCCTTCCGCCGGTTCCCTGTTCCAGCGGCGCCTGGGTGCGCCGGTTAAAACGTTACGCGCAGAGCGCTGAGGCGGAGCGCGAGCTCTCCTATTGGTCGGCCGGCGAGCGTCGCGGGGTAAGATCGCTTCCGTGCGATTCCACTGACGGCAATAATATCGAACGCCATGCCGCGACTTGGAAAGCCGCGCTTGAACCCGGCTGGACGCACACCCTGTTGAATGCCGCGCCGGCCTTTTACGGCGCTTCCATCAGCGACATCCTTCTCACCGCGCTCTCTCAGGCGATGACTGAGTGGAGCGGCGGCCCGGTTGCGGTGGATGTAGAGGGCCACGGACGCGAAGACCTGTTCAATGATCTCGATCTTTCACGCACGGTTGGCTGGCTCACGGCGATTTTCCCCATCGTTCTTGACGCCACGCCGGCGGATGATCCGGAGACCGCGGTGCAGCGCATCAGCAAACGGCGGCGAGATGCGCGGCAGGGCGGCATCGGCTTCGGGCTGCTGCGACATCTGAATGACAATCCACAAGTCGCCGCCGAACTGTCCGCCGTTGCGCCGGCGCAGATCAGTTTCAACTACGCGGAGCAGCAGACGCCGGCCGCAGGAGCTTTATTTATCGCCCAGGGCGAGTGTATGGGCGGATCGAGTTCTCCGGAGAACGCGCGTAGATATTTGCTGGAAATAGAAATTGCCATGCGCCAGGAGCGTCTCAGCGTCGGCCTGCGCTATTGCACGGAACATCACCGCCGCTCCACGGTGGAAAAGCTTGGCAACAACATCCTGATTTCGTTGCGAAAGCTCGCTGAAAATGCGGGCCGCCGCCACAAAGCGGGTACCACCCCCGGAATGGCCCTGGCCGGCGCTTCCTGAGAAGAACAACCATGCATTCATCGTCGACCCAACATCCCTTCCCTTCGGGGCGGCTGCAGCGGATCGTCCATGCGCTGCAAGAGGAGTGTAGCAAGGTCTTTGGCCCTCCAGCGGACGAGATCGCTCCCGAGACGACATTTATCGCAATGGGCGCGGACTCTCTGGCCCTGTTGCGCATGAGTCATGCAGTGCAGGAACGGCTCGGTGTAAAAGTGCCGTTTCGGCGGTTGATGACCGATCTTACAAGCACCTCGGCCCTGGCGGCCTTCATGGAAAGCCAGATGCCGGACGAAAAGGAGCAAGCGCCCCCGGCGCCCAATTCTCCTGCGGCAGAGATACAGCAACCCGCAGCAATCGAGACACGCGGCGCTGAGGAGCCGCTGGAGATCAAGAACCTTTTCAGGCAGCAATTGCGGGTGATCTCCATGCAGCTTGAGCTGCTGCGAAGGCATGCAGGGCCGGCATGGGAAAGCCTGGAAACAGGAAACGGCAATCACCAGTCCCGCGTCATGCCGTCTTTATCATCGATCACCGGCGAAAAGCGCGGCCACCGCGACCAGGCAAGGCCCGAACGTGAGAGTGATCCGCGCAATTGGATGTACGCGCCTTCATGGATGCGTTCTTATCTGCCGCCGGAGGCGAGCAGCCAGGCCCTGCGATTTTTGTTGTTCGCCGATGAGTGCGGCCTTGGCGATGAACTGGCCCGTCAGTTGAGATCGGAAGGCCACGATGTTCTGCTTGTTGCCGGCGGAAAGGAATTCGCCAGACTGTCAGACGACCAATGGCGGATGGCTGAAGTCCGTGAAGATTACTCAAAGCTGATGACCGACATCGCCGGCCGCATGCCTACTCACATATTGCACATGAGGAGCTTCGACCGGCAGGAAAAGACCGCCGGCGAAGCGTCCTTCCATCATTACCGCTCGTTGATCTTTCTTGCGCAGTCGTTGCATGAGGCGCGGGCTGCCGCGCAGTTGATCGTCGTGTCCAATCGCCTGCACGACGTGCTGGGGCAGGGACGAAACGATCCAGCCAAGGCGGTGATTCTTGGTCCGTGCGCCGCGATCCCCAAAGAGCTCCCTTCTCTGAGCTGCCGAAGCATCGATTTTGAAATGGATGGGAAGTCTCCAGATTCTTATCGCAGCGCCGTCCGGCAGTTGCGGTCTGAAATCCTGTTGCAGGCGCCGGAGCCGAAGGTGGCTTACGCTTTGGGCCATCGCTGGGTGCCCTGTTTTGAGCAGATTCGAATCCCGGCGGCCAACCGGCCTCCGCTGCGGAAAAATGGGGTTTACCTGATTACCGGCGGCCTGGGCGGCGTTGGCCTGTGCATCGCGGAGCATCTGGCAAGGAATTATGATGCCCGGCTCGTGCTGACCGGACGCAATGCGCAACCCAATGACCCGCGCGCAGAGCGCCTGCGAAGCTCGGGCGCTGAAGTTCTTGTCCTGGCTGCCGATGTCACGTCCGTGCCGGAAATGTCCGCGGTGGTTGCACAGGCAAGGCGCAGATTCGGCCCGCTTCACGGCGTCATTCACGCAGCCGGAAATGCCGACGGAAAGCTGCTCGCCTTTCAATCCGGCAAGGAGTTCCCGGTGCTGAAGCCGAAAATCCTGGGGACCCTGGCCCTGGAAAAAGTATTTGATCATGAGTCCCTGGACTTCATGGTTCTGTGCTCTTCACTGGCTTCCGTGGTGGGCGCGGTAGGGCGCGCAGAATATATCTCCGCCAATGCATTCCTTGATGCATATGCCTGCGCGGCCACGGCCACCACGCAGCATAAGATGCTGGCCATCAATTGGGACGCCTGGCGCAACATAGGAATGGATGCGCGCAGCTCAGCGCTTTCCCAAGTCCAGAGTGAAATCGATGAAACTTATGGCATGAGTTCCGCGGAAGCGCTCCAGAGCCTGGAAACAGCGCTCGCTTCAGGATTGCCTCAGGTCATTGTTTCCACGTGCGACTTGCCGGCCCTTTATCGACGCTCGATGGAGACCGGAATCGACCTTCTGGACTCTCTTTCCGTTACGGAGAACAGCGATCCCGAGCCTGATGTCCTTCCCTCATTGGAAAAAGCCATTCCCAACGTTTAGTCAGCCGCGCGGCCCTAGGAAGCGCAAGGTCTTTTGAATCATGAATCCCAGATCACTCGATAATCTCCCCGCTGAAGAACAGCTTTCACCTCAGATCAAGCCCGGATCACAGGACGTTCACGACGAGCGCGCCCCCGGGCTCGCCGCGGCGCGCATGAATCCTGGGGAGAAGTTGGTGCCGTTAAGCGCCGGGCAGAAGGAACTCTGGCTGCTGGCGCAAATGAACGATCAATCGCTGCGCGCCTATAACGAGTCCTTTGCGCTGCGCTTTCGCGGCGAGTTCTCACGGGAAGCGCTGCATCATGCCCTCTCCTCCGTGGTGGAACGTCATGAAGCGCTCAGGACCTGCTTTGACTCACGCGGCGATTTCCAGCGCGTGGTTCCGCGGGTGGAAGTGGCGCTGCCGGTTGTCGATCTGACACATCTTTCCGGTGCGGAACTGGAGAAGGCGCTGGCCGACGAGCTTGTGCTGCGGGCCAGAACGCCCTTCCATCTGCAGACGCCTCCCTTGCTGCGCGCCACTCTCATTTGCCTGGGCAAGAATGATTTTGCCGTTTCACTGACCTTGCATCACATCATTACCGATGGATGGTCGAATGGCATCATTCTTTCAGAATTGCGTGCCCTGTATTCGGCCTACGTGAAGGGAATGCCAGCTGACCTGCCACAGGCGGGCCAGTTCAGCGACTTTGTTGCGGACAAGCAAGCCGCCGCGCCCGGCGATTCCAACGACAGCTACTGGAAGAACAAATTTGGCGGCAATTTTCCGGGGCTGGAGCTTCCCCTCGATAAGCCGCGGCCCCCGCAGCCGGTCCTGGAAGGGAAAATACTGCGTCAGAAAATCAGCCAGGCGCTGTTCGCGCAGATCAGCGAACTGGCGCAGGCAAACAATTCCACGCTGTTGAACGTCCTGATTTCAGCTTTTCTTGTCCTGTTGCACCGTCTTACCGGCCAGGCGGATCTTGCCGCAGGTACACTGAGCGCCGGCCAGTATCGATACCAGGCCCCGAATGCCCGCCACACAGTGGGCTACTTTGTGACTCTGCTTCCTCTTCGCAGCACGCCGGGTGACGACCTGCCGTTCCTTTCTTATCTAGACTCCGTCGGTGAACAACTGCTTGAAGGCATGGAGCGCGGAGGCTGCTCCGTCAATCAACTGGCGCAGGAATTGGGGCTGAGCCGTGACTCTTCTCACTCAGCGCTAGTGCCTTGCGTCTTTGCGGTTGTCCCATCGCTGGGCCGGGTGCAATTTGAAGGGGCGGAAGTCGAGGTCATACGCGTCCATCAGGGCAATTCGCGTTTCGAAATCAGTGTGGTGGCAACACCGCAAGCTGATGGGCTCTACCTGGACTGGGAATACAACACCGCATTGTTCGAGGAACCCACCATAGCGCGCTGGGCGCAACACTATGAAACGCTGCTGGAGGGAATTGTGGCCACGCCCCGGCTTTCGTGGTCCGGCCTGCAAATCCTGACTCAGGCTGAAGCACAGCAGCTCCTGGTGGAATGCAACCAGCCCACGTTGCTGGAATCCACCGGCCGGTGTCTGCATGAATTGTTTGCGCGGCAGGCCGCCATCCATCCCGGCTCCACTGCGCTGATCACCGACGACCAGCGCATGACCTACGCGGAACTGGACCAGCAATCCAGCGAATTGGCGGCGGCCCTTCAGGCGCTCGGTGTTGGACAGGAAGTTGTTGTAGCCGTCGCCTTGCCGCGCTCGATCGAGATGGTCACTGCCATTCTTGGCGTCCTGAAAGCAGGCGGGGCTTATCTTCCGCTGGAAATTTCCTATCCTGCCGAGCGCCTGTCCTTCATGCTCCGCGACTCACAAGCGCGCGTACTATTGACGCGCAAGAGCATTGCACCCGTGTGGCCGGGATACGAAGGCAAAGTGCTCAACATGGATACCGACTGGCCGGCGGCATCAGGGAGCATTCCGGCCAAAGCACCCGTTGCGACCGTGGAACCCGCTAATCTGGCCTATGTCATCTATACTTCCGGTTCCACCGCCCGGCCAAAAGGTGTCATGGTGTCCCATGAATCCATTCTCAACCGCTTGCGCTGGATGATTACGGCCTATGGTTGGGGCGAGCAGGAATCCACGCTACAAAAAACTCCGCTGATCTTCGATGCTTCCATCTGGGAGCTGTTTGTTCCGTTGCTGACCGGCGGACGCGCGGTGCTGGCCCGTCCTGATGGAGAGAAGGACCCGGCTTACATGGCCAAGCGCATCACCCAGGAAAACATTAGTATTCTGCAGCTTGTCCCTTCCGCGCTTACACCGTTCATGAAGGCCGCGCGTACAATCCCGCTGAAATTAAAACAGCTTTTCTGTGGAGGCGAGGCGCTGCCCGCACCCGTGGCCTGCGCCGCGGCAAAACAGTTCAACGTGAAGCTGACGAACCTGTATGGCCCAACTGAAGCAGCCATCGATGTGACTTACTGGGACTATTCTGGTTCCGAAGACCGAGCGCTGGTCCCCATTGGACGCCCCATTGCAAACACCAGCTGCTACATTCTGGATCGCAACTTCATGCCCGCTCCTGTTGGCGTGACCGGCAACCTGTACGTCTCCGGTCCCGGGCTGGCGCGCGGTTACTGCAGACGTCCTGATATGACGGCGGAAAAGTTCATTCCCAACCCATTCGCCAGCGAACCAGGAACGCGCATGTACGCCACAGGCGATCTGGCGCGGCGGCTTCCCAGCGGCGAGATCGAGTTTGCCGGCCGCGCCGATACGCAAATCAAGCTCCGCGGATTTCGAATCGAGCTGGGTGAAATCGAGGGTGCGCTTTGCAATCTGCCTGGCGTGGCGGCGGCGGCGGTCAACCATTGGACCGGGCCGGATGGCGCCGACCAACTTGTCGCTTACGTGGTTCCACTCAATGGGCAAAAACTTTCACCGGCGATCTTCCGCCGTTCACTTCAGGAACAGCTGCCCGAGTATATGGTTCCTTCTTCGTTCGTCGAGATTCCGGCTCTGCCGCGCACCCCGAGCGGCAAGGTTGACCGCAAGGCGCTGCCTGCTCCCACCATGCAGCGGGCCGAGGGCGGCACAAAGGGGCAGCTCCCGAGAACGCCCACGGAACGGCTGATCGCGGGGTTCTGGGAAGAGCTTCTGAACATCCAGAACGTGGGAATCAATGAAAGCTTTTTTGAAGTGGGCGGACATTCGCTCTCCGTGCTGCAACTCCTTTCTCGGATCGAAGAAACATTCCACGTGCAATTGCCGCTGCGGAGCGTTTTCGATACGCCAACCATCGCGCAGGTGGCTGAGGCGATTGCCCAGTCCCTGCAGAAACCTGACAGCGCACCCAGGCCCGCGCTGTTACCCATGCCGGCTGACGCGCCGAAGGTGCTTTCGTTCGCGCAACAGCGTCTCTGGTTTCTGAACCAATTGGAGCCGGAGAGCACGGCTTACAATCTGCCTTCGGTCATTCCACTTGCCGCTGAACTGGACGTCGAGGTTCTGCGGCGGGCGCTGGCCGAACTCATCCAGCGGCATCAGGCGCTGCGAACGGTATTTGTCGAGAGCAACGGCACAGTGGTTCAGGCAGTTCAACCGTACGCAGACGTTCCCCTGGAAATCAGCGATTTGCGCGACGCCCCGGAAAATGAACGATCCAAGCTGGCACGCGCAATCGTGGACGCTGAATCGAATCGTCCTTTCGATCTTGCGCGCGGTCCGCTCTTCAGGTCACGCGTGCTGCATATGGGAAAACGCAAGCACCTGTTGCTGGTGGTGTTCCACCACATCGCGTCTGATGGCTGGTCTTTCGCTATTTTCAGACGCGAGCTCGAATATCTTTACAACACACTGCTGGAAGACCGGCCCGCGGACCTGCCAGCTTTGCCGATCCAATATACCGACTATGCGCATTGGCAGCGGCTGTGGATGCAAG